>Ga0307443_1002286_pt1 | contig 10795 bp, 7 predicted proteins | sample SalMarSW160220MG_FD_202148 | JGI IMG/M metagenome (GOLD analysis project Ga0307443, IMG submission 202148) | Salt marsh sediment microbial communities from the Plum Island Ecosystem LTER, Massachusetts, United States - SW1601-220 | ecosystem: Environmental > Aquatic > Marine > Intertidal zone >... | reverse complement strand
ATACCTGGGGCTCCAGGTACGCTTCAGCGGGGAAGTCCTCCTCGACCCGCTGGTCAATTACGTGAATAAGAATTTCCCGAAGATTCATCAATTTCGGCCCGACCCCCTGACCGCTAATACAGATAATCTTGTCTTAAACCACGCCACCAGTCTAAACAATATCACCGCCGACATGGCACTTGCCCTGTCTTCTCCATTCAGCTTCCTCGACTATAACGGCAACGGAGCCCGTGAGGCCGAAGAACCGGCGGGTCCGCTACCGGTAATCTCACGCCATAAATTGAACCAGGGACAGGTAATACTTGTCTCCGACCCCAGCCTCTTAATCAACAGTATGAATACTATTGAAGACAATGATACCTTTATAAATAATATAGCGAACACATCATCCTCATTTTATATCGACCAGTCCCACCTTGCATTCTCGGAGCTTTACCACACCAGAAGCTGGCTGCAACAAGCACGTCGTCTGTTATCCACCCCTGCCGGGACAGCGGTCCTGGTCCTGGCGGTAATAATATTGGCTCTAATACCGATATGGCTTAATAAGGGGGAAAATGACATAGACACCTAGTTATTATAAAAACACTAGCTTTCTTGCTATATGGCAAACGTGATAAACTCTATAAAAGGAGAAGTTAATGGCAAAATCCTTGGGAAAAGGGCAGGAAATACTTAAAAACATCATCAATGAAGTATCCAAGGTAGTAGTCGGTAAAGATGATATCAAGGAGCTTCTTCTGCTGGCCTTGCTTAGTGAGGGACACGTACTCATAGAAGGATTGCCCGGCACGGCAAAAACCACCATTGCCCGTACTTTTGCTCATACTATCGGCGGTACGTTCAAGAGAGTACAGGGCACTCCCGACATGTTGCCTTCTGATATACTCGGATTCTACCTTTATCGTGGTGACGGCAGCGCTACATTCATGCCGGGGCCTATCTTTGCCAACGTGCTGCTGGCGGACGAGTTGAACCGTACCACCCCCCGCACGCAATCGGCCCTTCTCGAATCTATGCAGGAACAGCAGGTTACCATCGAGCGCGAGACACACAAGCTGGACCAGCCGTTTATAGTTATCGCCAGCCAGGTACCTTACGGCGGCCCCGGAACATCGCAGCTAAGCGAAGTGCAAACCGACCGCTTTATGTTCCGGACATGGAGCGGCCTCGCAACTCTGGAAGAGGAAGACAAGATTCTGCAAAATATCGATGATATCATCGAGCCGCACATTACTACCGCAGCAACACCGGCGGATATAGTAGCGCTCCAGCAGGATGTTAAAAAAGTGCATGTCGCCGATAGTGTCCGCCACTATATACTGGAAATTATCGATAATCTGCGCCACCATCAGGATATCGTGCTAAGTCTTAGCATACGCGGCGGCATCGCCCTGCTGAAGGGCGCCAGGGCCAGGGCTTTCTTACAGGAACGAGACTTTGTGATTCCCGACGATGTAAAGAGTATCCTCGTCCCTACCCTATCCCACCGTCTCCAGGTAAGCCCCGAAGCCGAGATGGAGGATATCAGTTCCGAGCTTATCATCAATGAGGTAGCCACCCAGGTACCCGTACCTAAAATAGACCATGCGTAGAGCATCACCCCGGTTATTAGTCCAAATATATGTAGTGCTGGTTTTACTGGCAACCGCTGTAATATCGGCATTACCTTACATGGTGCTGTCGCTGGTTCTGCTGCTGGCAATTCTGTTTACCGTATTTCGTCCGCAAGCTCCCAGGCTAAATATCGTAATAAACCTGGGAGTAATATTTCTGGCGCCGCTGGCGCTGGAACTGTGCCTGGGAAAAATAACGGCACTCGGGCCGACAACCACCCAGATTATAGCCACCGCGCTCATCTGCCCCGCTCTGTATCTGCTCGATCTAAATCTGCGAGAAAACGTCCGCCGTACGCAGGCTTTTATGAAAGGGAAAGGCGAAAGAAACACCACCTATACTTTCGCATCGATATTGATTGCAGCCCTGGCCGTAATGCTTGTAACGCCGGTGGTTAACCGACCCGTTCTGTTGTTCACCGGTATTACGCTGGCACTGTACCTGCTCTGGGTATTGATAGGGGTGCTGTTCTCTATTCCCCGCCACCCTTTTGCCGCCGGCACCCTGATGAGGAGAATAATCGTCGGCACTACCGGGAGCACTCGCCTGAATCTGACCAGTCGAACGTGGGTAAAAATGCACAGCCAGCTTAGTTTTAACGTTCCCTGGGCACAGGTTACGCCACAGCAAACTATACTGGAAGAAGGTAATACGAACCTGGAATTAAGCTTCACGCCGCCGCTGGCGGGAGAATCCCACCCCCAGCTCCAGATATCGGCATTTGACCCGCGCGGTCTTATCCAGATAAACCAGCTGCTTGAACCGCTCAACCTGCACATAATCCCCAGGGCAAAATACGCCGAATGGCTGGCCATGAAATATTTAGAACAGACCAGCTCGGGAGCCGTTTCCCCAATCAATATGTCTTCTCAAGCCTATGCAAACCAGAGGCGGGGTATCGAATACCTGGAAAGCCGCACCTACCAGCCCGGCGACCCGTTAAGAGATATAGACTGGAAACACACCCTTAAGCTAAGCCAGCTCATAGTAAGAGAGTACCAGGAAACCGGAGAGCAGGCGGTCATTATCGCCGTAAACTTATCGGTAGCAGACGCGGAGGCAGCCGATAACCTTGCCTTCAACCTGCTGACCGTTGCCCTGACATTGACACGTGAAAACATACCCACCGCTCTGACCGCCTATAACCAACAGAATATTGTCCTCAACACCGCCGTAATCGAACCGATAGATGTACTTAGACAGGCGCTTGCCCTGATCAGGGAAATCGAGGTGGTGAAATTCGCCCACCGTTACCTGGAACCAACGAATATCGCTAAAATAAGGCGAAATATAAGGCAGCTTCAGCAAACGGATTCCGAACCTGCGCAGCGGCTACTCGGTATTCTCGATTTTGAGCACCGTTCTATCGAGGAGGTAGCCAGGAGCCACCCGGCGACCCTGGCGATGACGGCCGCCGCCCGGCAGATACCGGCGCCAGCCATGATACTGCTGGTATCTCAACTAAACCATGATGCCGAAGCTGTCCTGGTAACCGCCGAAAAACTGGCCAAGCGGAGATTCACCACGATACCGATAGAAATGACTTGACCGCTATTCTACGGTAACGCTTTTTGCCAGGTTCCTGGGGAAATCTATCGGGCAACCCCGCTCCCTGGCGACATAATAGGCCAGCAACTGCAACGCCACCGAGTTTACCACCGGCGAAAACAGGGGGTCAATCTGCGGCACAGTAATCACCGAATCGGCCAGTCCCTCCATGTTTTCGTTTTCTTCACTAACCACTGCCAGCACCGGAGACTTCCTGGCCTTGATTTCCTTAATACTGGTCACCATAGGCTCGCAGGTGTTGTCTTGAGCCACGATAGCCACAACCGGAGTGCCGCTCCCCAACAGGGCGAAAGGACCGTGCTTCAACTCGCCGGCCGCATAGCCTTCGGCGTGTATATAGGAGATTTCCTTAAGCTTGAGCGCTCCTTCCAGAGCCACCGGGTAATTGATGCCCTTGCCGATGAAGAATATATTATCAAACCCGGCCAGATAACGGGCACAATCGGCAATCGCTGCCTCATTATCCAGTACCTTTTGTACTTTAACGGGCAGCTGCCTTATTTCCAGGACGAGTTCATCCAGTCGGCTGATATCCACTTTGGAATAGGGTAAAGCCAGCCAGTACAGGGCGATAAGCTGGGCCATAAAAGTCTTGGTGGCCGCCACGCTTATTTCCGGCCCCGCCCGCGTATAAACAGTACGGTCGGCAATCCGGCTGGCCGTGCTGCCGACGGCATTGGTAATGGCAATAACCTGGCTGCCGGCTTCCTTCAACTTCCTGATTGCCTTGAGGGCATCTGTGGTCTCGCCGGACTGGGTAATAACAATAGCTTTATTTCTGGCCGATGCCTGGCCGCTGTAGTTAAATTCATCGGCCAGCTCTACCCTTACAGGCACGTCGACCAGCCTTTCAATTATGTATTTACCAATAAGTCCGGCGTGATAAGACGTACCGCAGGCGAGAATAACCAAATCATCAAGACTGCCTCCTTCGACCCCCGTAAGGTCGGCCGCCGGTTCTGCCGCCGATATATATTCGGCAAGGGTATCCCGTATCACCTTGGGCTGCTCATGTATCTCCTTGAGCATGAAGTGCTCGTAGCCGCCCTTTTGAGCATCCTCTACATTCCATAGTACCTTATGTTCTTCCCGGGTGATAGCGGCGCCATTCTCCTTTATTTTTACAGCATCAGCAGTAACCACCGCGATATCACCGTCTTCCAGATAGATAACACGGCTGGTATAATCCAGCAGGGCCGGCACGTCCGAGGCGATGAAATTTTCCCGGTCGCCGATGCCGATAATCAGCGGGCTGTCCTTTCTGGCAGCTATAAGCCGGGGTTCACCGGCCATCAGCGCAATCATGGTATAAGAACCGTCGATATCCTTTAGAGCCAGTCCCACGGCTTCCTCAAAATCACCGTTATAATATTTCTCAATCAGGTGCGGTATGACTTCGGTATCGGTCTGGGAGACCAGGATGTGGTCTTCTTCAGTCAATTTCTCCCTCAATTCCCGAAAGTTATTGATGACCCCGTTATGCACCACGGCAATCCTGCCAGCGCAGTCTGACTGCGGGTGGGCGTTCACTTTTGACGGCTCGCCGTGGGTCGCCCAGCGGGTATGCCCGATGCCTGCCGTTCCGTCCACTGCCGGTAATGTCCTGGTCAGGGATTTTACCCTGACGATATCTTTGTAGACCTTTATATCGTCATCCAATACGGCAATACCACAGGAATCATAACCACGGTATTCCAGCTTGCTCAAGCAATTAAGAAGAATCGGCTGCGCCTTCTTCTCTCCGATATAACCGACAATACCACACATATTTCAATTATTCCTTACCCGAAGCCGCCGCATGTCAGCAGCGTCTAAATATATTTATTTAATATACCAGGCTCCCGTCCGGCAAGCGACCGTTTATCACCCTGGATATCTGTATCTGGCAGTAATTACCGACTATCACACCCGGTTGCGCCGTGACATTGCTTTCCACAACGCAATCCTCGCCCATCATGGCGCCTACGTTTACCGAAGGGCTTTCACCGTTGACTCTGACCTCGCTATGTCCGCCGATGGCGGTAAAACGCCCTTTGAACACACAGCCTTTATCAATAACGGAATCGCTTATAATACATCCGGCGCCGATGGCGACATCATTGCCGATAACGCTGTTCTTAATCTCGGTAAACGGGGAGATAACGACATTATCGCCGATACTGGTAGCCGGCATAACGCAAACATTCGGCCCGATATCACACCCCGACCCGATTACCACCGGCCCGTAGATACAGGAGCCGGCCCGTACCACCGTACCTTCACCCACCATGACCTTTCCTTTTATAGAAGCCCCGGACTCAATGGTGCCGCCCAGGCTGACATCAATGTTCTGGAGGACGGCTTCGTTCAGGCTGATAATGTCCCACGGGTAAACCACATCAAGCCAGGTGCCCGCGGTTTCCATAGCCTTGATATTATAACCTTCCGCTATCATGTTGTTCAGGACATCCGGGATATCCAGCACGGATTCCGCAAACTTAAAAACATCTTTTGTAAAAGCGTAGATTCCGGTATTGACCAAGTTACTTACCGCTTCTTTCGGTTTTTCGACGATGTCCTTGACCTCGCCGCCCTCAATATTGACCACTCCGTACCTTTCCGGGTCGCTGACCCTCTTCACCAGCACTGCTTCCGGCTCTACCTTTACAAATTCGGCGATGGTATGGGCTTTTATCAGGTTGTCACCGGAGAGCACCAGAAACTCATCCTCGGTCATGTCCTTTACCTGCAACAGGGCGTGCGCGGTACCCAGCTGCGTCTCTTGAGTTACGTAGGTAATATCAATGCCGAACCTCTCTCCGGAACCCAGGTAGTCGTACACCTGCTCTTTCCGGTAGCCGACCACCAGAATCACATCGTGGATGCCGTTCTGCGCCAGTGATTCAACGACAAACTGGAGTATCGGTTTATCCGCGATGGAAAGCATTGCCTTCGACCGGGTAACGGTAAACGGCCTTAGTCTCTGTCCCTCGCCTGCGGCTAATACAATTGCCTGTTTCATAGACCACCCCTTAAAGTATCTTAGAATCCGGCATAACTACCCCGTTGACCACCGCCCCCGGCCCGATAAAGGTATTATTACCAATTACGCTGCCGACATTAATGGAGACGTTTATTCCGGTTTCAACATGGTCGCCTACTATTGCCCCCAGTTTGCGCCTCCCGGAATCAATACCGGCTATGCGTATATTCGCTTTATCCAGCCTCAAGTTGGCGATTTTAGTGCCGGCACCGAGGTTGCATCCTTCGCCGATGACACTATCGCCCACGTAGTTATGGTGCGGGATTTTAGTGCCTTTCATAATAATGGAGTTCTTAACCTCAACCGCGGCACCGATATGACAGCCATCGGCAATGGCGGTCGAGGGACGGATATAGCAATTGGGTCCTACTTCACAGTCTTCGCCGATTATTACCGGGCCGACGATATAGGCGCCCGACCTGATTACCGTGTTCTTGCCGATGGCGACCGGCCCCTTCAGTACCACGTTGTCTTCCACCTCGCCCAGGTTCTGCGCTTCAAGCCTGGCCAGCATTGACTCGTTACCGCGCAGCAGGTCCCACGGGTAACTCATGTCAAGCCATGATTCAACCTCCTGGTAATGCAGGCCATCTTTGGTGTTCATCATCAACTGCAGCGAATCGGTTATTTCATACTCTCTCCGGGTCGATTTCTCCGTCTGCGCTATAGCATCGAATATCTCCGGGGTAAACAGGTATAACCCGGTGTTTGCCATGTGGGTCGGGGGGTTCTGTGTTTTCTCATATATTTTGACTACCCTTTCCCCGGATAGCTCGACCATTCCCAGTCCGCTGGGGTCTTTTACCTCGATGATACTCATGGTATTGTGGCTGCCGTTAATTAACCGGCTGACATCCTGACGGCTGATAACGACATCGCCGTTGATGGTGAGGAAGCTGCCTTCTACCATGCCACCCACCAGCCTGACGGCGTCAGCCGTCCCCATCTGCTTTCTTTGCTCGGAATAGGCGATAGTCACCCCCCACCTCTCCCCCCTGCCGAAATATTTCCTTACCTGTTCATCATAATAGCCGACAATGAAGATAAATTCCTTAATCCCGGCTTCCCTGACTTCAATGAGCAGGTGCTCCAGAATGGGTTTATTGGCGATGGGCAGCATCACCTTTGGTCTGCTGCTGGTAAGCGGTTGCATGCGGTTACCTTCGCCGGCTGCTAAAATAACTGCTTTCACTTTATTATCTCCCCGGTATCTATGGAATCCCCGATTGCCGCCAGCCCGCTGTCATACAACTGCTGGGCTCTCTCTATAGTCCTGGCTTCGGCAGTCAGTCTAATCCTGGGTTCGGTGCCCGAAGCGCGGACCAGCAGCCAGCCGTCCTCGAAATGCGTCTTATATCCATCTGCGTTATTGACCGATGTTGGATTCATTTTCAGGAGATTCGACTCCAGGCTGGACATTGATAAGCCATCGCTGACGACGTTCCCGCGAAGCAGCGGATAAACGGGTATATCGTCAACCATATCGGAGAGCTTATGACGGCCGGCGAGGGCCACGATCTGGGCCGCAGCATAGATGCCGTCGGGACAAAGCGAGATGGCGGGGAAAATCCAGCTTCCCGATGCCTCACCGCCGAAATCGCCGCCGTTTCTCAATTCCTCCGATACCCAGGTATCCCCTATTTTCGTACGCCTGACGTTAAAACCCATCTCCTCGATGGCCATGGAAGCGTCAAGAGTCGTTACGATTTCTTTTGCTTCCAATCCCTTCGCAAAGACTGCCAGCAGCCGGTCACCGGAGATAAACCTGCCACGGTCGTCGACGGCCATCAGGCGGTCGGCATCACCGTCATGGGCGATACCCACATCGGCATCGGACTCTTTGACAGCCCGGCACAGGTCCTGGAGATTGGCCTCGGTTGGCTCAATGCCGCGGGGGAAAAACCCGCTGGGGTAGCAGTTCAGAGCTATCACCTCGCAGCCAAGCCTCCGTAGCAGCAGCGGCGTGACTTCAGAGGCAGCGCCGCACCCGGCATCCACCACCACCTTAAGATTCAACCCGGTCGTAAAGTTGGGCAATATACTATCGATATGATGCTTGACAGCGCCGTCATACACACCGCCGTGCTTAATTTCCTCCCAGCGGGCAGTCTCGCACGATTCTTCAGATAGCACTTGTTCAATCCGCGCCTGTTGAAGCGAATCGAATGAAGAGCCGTCAGGATTGAGGAGTTTTACACCGTTGTATTCCGGGGGATTGTGCGAGGCGGTAATCATCACGCCCGCATCGAACTCACGGGTGATAAAGGCAAGAGTCGGCGTGGGCGTTACACCGGCATCGCTGCACCGGGCGCCTGCCGCCAGCAAGCCGGACATAACCGCGTGTTTCATGGCGTCTCCGGAGGTTCGCGTGTCCTTACCCACGACCACATTAACGTGGTTCTTCCCCACCGTCAGCCCCACCCGGAAAGCCAGATTAAGCAGGTCTTTATCAAAAACAGCGCGGATGCCAGAAGAGCCAAACAGCTTCATATTACATTAATTCTACTACTATCGTAACAAATGTCAACCAAGTAACCCCTGATATCAAGCAGACGAACCGGCTAGCACTTGCCGGCTTTTACGCCGAGGTACTTCCCCACCAGGTCCATGGCGCAGTATTGACCGCACATGCTGCAGGCCGTTCCGGTGGTAGCCCTCTCGCGATGCACCCGGCTGAAGCGTTCCGGGTCGAGGGAAAGCCGGGCCTGCTCATCCCAATCGAGTTTTTTCCTGGCCAGGGCCATTTGCCGGTCTCTCTCCGCGGCGCCCTTCACGCCTTTAACGATATCGGCGAGGCGATGACTCCCTCCCTGACATCATCGACATCCGGAATGGCGAGGTGCTCCGAGGGAGTTACGTAGCAGAGGAAATCGGCTCCGGCAACGGCGGCGATAGCCCCGCCGATAGCCCCGGTAATATGGTCGTAACCGGCGGCGATATCGGTTACCAGCGGACCCAGCACGTAAAACGGGGCGCCCTTGCAAACAGACTTCTGGATGCGCACGTTGGTCTCAATCTGGTCCAGTGGGATATGCCCCGGACCTTCCACCATTACCTGAACGCCGGCCTCCTGCGCCCTCTGCACAAGCTCGCCGAGGGTAAGGAGTTCATCTATTTGAGTACGGTCGGTGGCATCGGCCAGGGAGCCCGGACGCATACCGTCGCCGAGACTTAGAGTAACATCGTACTCCCGGGCGATATCCAGCAGGCGGTCATAATATTCATAGAGAGGGTTTTCGCGGTCATTGTGCAACATCCAGCCTACCATGAAGGCGCCCCCGCGGGAAACGACATCGGTCACCCTGCCCTGCTGCTTGAGACGGGCAATGGCCGCCCGGGTAACGCCGCAGTGCAAGGTAAGAAAGTCGACACCGTCCCGCGCGTTATCCTCAATGGCGGCGAAGATATCGTCAACGGTCATTTTCACGATGGCGCCGTGCTTTTCAATAGCGTCGATGCCCGCCTGGTAGATGGGCACCGTGCCGATAGGCCGGGTACTCACGGCGATGATGACCCGCCGGATGGCCGGAATATCGCCGCCGGTGCTCAAGTCCATGACGGTATCCGCCCCGGCCTCGACGGCCGCGCACAGCTTTTCCAGCTCGGTATTAACATTGCCGAAATCGGAGGAGGTCCCGATATTGGCATTGACCTTGACGGACAACCCCTTGCCGATACCGCAGGGGACAAGGTTATTGTGCCCGATATTGGCCGGGATAACCACCGTGCCCTTAGCCACCCCCTCACGGATAAACCCGGCATCCAGGCCTTCTACCTGCGCCACCTTCTCCATCTGCGGAGAAACATCACCTTTTCTGGCTATTTCCAGCTGTGTCATTTCGGCACCTCCGTATAATAATAAAACCAAGGGCTTCGGCTGATAATGCCAGACCCTTGGTCTGATGTTTCGGCCGCTTCCCTACGCTCGTATTATCGAGTTCAGGTTCCCAGGGTCGCCCTTCGTATCGCGAAGGACTCTCAGCTGTGAGCACCCCTAGCGGTTAAATTACATTAAATTATAACACCCGATAAGGCGGGAAGTCAATCTTCCGCCTGTGAAAAACCGCCTATCCTTCCTTAAACGGCAGCGTTAATACGGTACCGGCATTGTTCTGGAAGAACCGGTCGCCGAACTCCCCGGCAAGGTAGGCCGCGGCGTTGAAGCCGGTGCAGTGAGAGACCCCCAGGTACTGCACTCCCATTTCTTTCAGGGCCGCTGCCGTTTTTTCCAGTCGCTCCGCGGACGCATGAATCAGGTGCGTGCCGCCGATGGCGGCATAGATAAGCTCCTTGCCGGTTACTTTCTTCACCTGCATTAAGGTGTTGACGATGCCGTGATGAGCGCAGCCCAGAATAACCACCAGCCCGTACTCGGTATCGATAATCATGGCAAGGTCGTCATCGAGCGGGTCCTGCTTGAGTTCGTCGCCCTCCATGACGCACAGGTACTTCTCGACTATCTCGTAGTCCGTAATCATGGGTATTTCCCCGGTGGTCATGATATGCTCGGAAAGCTTTACCGGCTTCCTGGACAGGTTGAACCTGGTACCCATCACTTCCAGCGCGTCTTTAACAAAGGGTATGCCT
>Ga0307443_1002285_pt1 | contig 10805 bp, 13 predicted proteins | sample SalMarSW160220MG_FD_202148 | JGI IMG/M metagenome (GOLD analysis project Ga0307443, IMG submission 202148) | Salt marsh sediment microbial communities from the Plum Island Ecosystem LTER, Massachusetts, United States - SW1601-220 | ecosystem: Environmental > Aquatic > Marine > Intertidal zone >... | reverse complement strand
GAGCTATTTCTCAGTTTGATTAGCCTTTCACCCCTATCCTCAGTTCATCCAAAGACTTTTCAACGTCTACTGGTTCGGCCCTCCATCCCGTGTTACCGGAACTTCAGCCTGACCAAGGATAGATCACTAAGTTTCGCGTCTACCCCCACTAACTATACGCCCTATTCAGACTCGCTTTCGCTTCGGCTCCAACTCTCTAAGTCTTAACCTTGCTAGTGAGGTGTAACTTGTAGGCTCATTATGCAAAAGGCACGCCGTCATACTGACAATAAATGTCAGCACTCCGACCGTTTGTAAGCGCACGGTTTCAGGTACTATTTCACTCCCCTGTTTGGGGTGCTTTTCACCTTTCCCTCACGGTACTGGTCCACTATCGGTCTCTCAGTAGTATTTAGCCTTGCCAGATGGTCCTGGCAGATTCAGTCAGGATTTCTCGTGTCCCGACCTACTCAGGATACCGTTTATTAATAATAATAATTACATGTACGGGACTTTCACCCCCTGCGGTGTAACTTTCCAGAAAGCTTCTATTTCTTATTACTATTAATATATAACGGTCCTTCAACCCCGGTATCGCCAAAACGATACCGGTTTGGGCTATTCCCCTTTCGATCGCCACTACTAAGGGAATCACTATTGTTTTCTTTTCCTCCGGGTACTAAGATGTTTCAGTTCCCCGGGTTTGCCTTCCGTTTACACGGAATGTGACGTCTTCAACGTCACGGGTTGCCCCATTCGGAAATCTGCGGATATAACGGATATTTGCTCCTCCCCACAGCTTATCGCAGCTTGTCACGTCCTTCTTCGCCTCTGAGAGCCAAGGCATTCACCATGCGCTCTTGTTTACTTTCTCGATTAATATCTTACTAACTTTCTTGCCAATATGTCAAAGAACCTTTGTCCATCGCAGCTTCAGCGCAGGTCGATTGATCCTTCCATTCGCTTATTGCTTTGATGGAACAAGCCACCTACGCCGAGGCTTCGGTGGCCGAAGTATTTTAATGAAGTATGCACCAGGCGGATACAGATTAATCTTCTCCAGAAAGGAGGTGTTCCAGCCGCACCTTCCGGTACGGCTACCTTGTTACGACTTAGCCCCAGTCACTGGTTTTACCCTAGGCCGCTCCTTGCGGTGACGGACTTCAGGTACCCCCAACTTCCATGGCTTGACGGGCGGTGTGTACAAGGCCCGGGAACGTATTCACCGCGCCATGGCTGATGCGCGATTACTAGCGAATCCAGCTTCACGGAGTCGAGTTGCAGACTCCGATCCGAACTAAGACCGGCTTTCGAGATTCGCATCCTGTCTCCAGGTAGCTGCCCTCTGTACCGGCCATTGTAACACGTGTGTAGCCCTGGACATAAGGGCCGTGCTGATTTGACGTCATCCCCACCTTCCTCTCGGTTTACACCGGCAGTTTCGTTAGAGTTCCCGGCATTACCCGCTGGCAACTAACAATAAGGGTTGCGCTCGTTATGGGACTTAACCCGACACCTCACGGCACGAGCTGACGACAACCATGCAGCACCTTGCAGAGAGTTCCGAAGAAAACCCCGATTTCTCGGGGATGCACTCTACATTTAAGCCCAGGTAAGGTTCCTCGCGTATCATCGAATTAAACCACATGTTCCTCCGCTTGTGCGGGCCCCCGTCAATTCCTTTGAGTTTCAGCCTTGCGGCCGTACTCCCCAGGTGGATCACTTAATGCTTTTGCTTTGCCGCTGACTGTATATCGCCAACAGCTAGTGATCATCGTTTACGGCGTGGACTACCAGGGTATCTAATCCTGTTCGCTCCCCACGCTTTCGTGCATCAGCGTCAGTAATGGTCCAGCAAGCTGCCTTCGCAATCGGTGTTCTGTGTAATATCTAAGCATTTCACCGCTACATTACACATTCCGCCTACCTTGACCACACTCAAGATTAACAGTATCAACGGCAAGTCTACAGTTAAGCTGCAGGTTTTCACCACTGACTTACTAATCCGCCTACGCACCCTTTAAACCCAATAAATCCGGATAACGCTTGCATCCTCCGTATTACCGCGGCTGCTGGCACGGAGTTAGCCGATGCTTATTCCCAGGGTACCGTCAAATACCGACACGTCGGTAAGTTTCGCTCCCTGGAAAAGCAGTTTACAACCCATAGGGCCGTCTTCCTGCACGCGGGATGGCTGGTTCAGGCTTGCGCCCATTGACCAATATTCCTCACTGCTGCCTCCCGTAGGAGTCTGGTCCGTGTCTCAGTACCAGTGTGGGGGATCACCCTCTCAGGACCCCTAAACATCGTTGCCTTGGTAAGCCGTTACCCTACCAACTAGCTAATGTTACGCATGCCCATCCCGTACCGTCGGAACTTTAAATATCTGAAGATGCCTCCAGATATCATTATGGGGTATTAGTCCGAATTTCTCCGGGTTATTCCCCTGTACAGGGTAGGTTGCATACGCGTTACTCACCCGTGCGCCGGTCGCCATCAATCCCGATTACTCGGAACTATGCTGCCCCTCGACTTGCATGTGTTAAGCCTCCCGCTAGCGTTCATCCTGAGCCAGGATCAAACTCTTCATTGTAAAAATTTATGCTTTGTGTCTTACAAAGATTAATCCTGAGATTCTCAATTCTAAATACTAACAAGTTATTTAGCGAGATCGTTTTCTATCTCGCCTGGTTGCTACTTCATCATTTCAAAGAACTGTTGTTTTTGCTTTTAGGACGTTAAAGTTAATATTTCCTACTCTTCTTTCCAAAAAATCCGGATTATTTTTTCCGGTTCTTCCCCAGTAATATCTATTCGTCCACTGAGCTTCCTGCTCCTTCTTCCATTACCCTCAATTAACTCATCACCATAAAAGCGGGTGCAAATGTAGAAAATGAATTTTACTAATCAAATTTTTTCTTATTTATTTTTAATATGTTTTTTACTCCTGATATCTTTTCAATTGTATCTTGCTGTTTATGTGCAATCCTCATTAGAATCAACATCACTTTACAAAAGCCGGACAAACTGACCTGGGTCATGGGTTTCAAGCCCAGTTTCATTTTTATGTTTAAGATACATGGTTTCAGCTATTGGTCCCGACTTAAAGAGCAGGCTCGCTGGAATAGAGGATGTACTAAGGATTCAGTTCCGGGACGAAATCATTTTAAAGAAGGATGACGAGAATTACTTTAATATCCCAGGGGTGTGCGTGGCAGATTCATCCTTTTTTGACTTTTTTGAGCAGATATGGATATATGGAAGTCCTAAAGATGCTCTTAATAAACCACTTAGTCTTGTTCTGACTGATGAACTGGCAAAAACGATATTCGGGGATATAAATCCAGTTGGTCTGACTCTGTTAAGTCAATCAGGCAGTAGTGTTATAAACATAACAGGTGTTATAAAAAAACGCGATAATTCCCATTTGCATTACGATGCGCTCCTTTCACTGGTCACCCGGGGGCGAAAATCGCTGGAATTCAGAAGAGGATTAATACTGTTCCAGTTCATTATTTCTGTAATTCTGATTAATAGCTCTCTGCTGGTCTCCAGACAGTTGAAATATACACGTGAGAAAGATCTGGGATTCGAAAAGGAACAGATCCTCACCATCGACTTGTCAGCACCAGTCCTCAGGAATATGGATAATGTAAGAAAACAAATGCTTCAGAATCCTGAAATTATCAATGTATCATATTCATATACCATTCCGGGGAGCCATCTTAATTACGAAGGTTTCAGTATTAATAATAAAAATGTCACTACAATGGTTTTCATATTTGATCAAATTTTTATCTGCTGGAGATAATAAAAACAATTTTCTAAGATATTGATATTACAAGACAAAAGAAGGTTGGTCAATTTGTTCTGGTTTTGGGTGGCCAATTTACTCCGGTTAAGGCTGGTAAGATCGCTCCGGGGCTAAAAGTGGTCAAGATTACTGGCTTTTCCATCATAACAGCGATCTGTTGTAAATATGTAATTCATTCTAACAGTTGCTTTAAAAGAAAGACGCAGAAATTACATCAATAAAAATCTAGAATTAAATTATAAGAAAATTTGAAATATCTTTACATAACCACTCCTTGGCTTATGATCTTAAATGGTGTGCTTTGGTTTTTATACATATAGTAAAATGAAAAACTGGGAAGAAGAAAAATTAGAAAAGTTTATTAGAGATAATAAAGATAAGTTCGATATATATCAACCTGAATCCAATCATAATCAACATTTCTTAAATAAATTAATAAGTAAATTTAAGGAAGTAATTAATATTGTGCCTTATTTGGTAAGAGTCGGGATAGCCACAATACTTATATTTATTTTGTCTTTTCTTGTCTGGAGAACATATATCTGTCCTCCACTAACACGAATTTCTTTAAAATATTGGAAAGTAGAACATGATTATAAATATCAAATAAATCGAAGTATCCGACTTACATATACTTATATTAATAACCTGGAAGAAGAGGCCAAGTTTAAACTTAAACTTCAAAAATTTGATGAGACATATAAAATTTTAAAAGAACAACTAAAAGAAAATCCTTCCCCGGATAATATAGCAAATATGTTAAAGTTTTATCAAGAAAAACTATTGACATTAGAAAAAAATTCCCAAAATTATAGAGATGAAAATACTCTAAATAATTAATATTCAAGAATTAAATAGTGATGGAAAAGCCAATCCTCCTGAGCACCTTGCTCTGGAATAAATTATCCATCAATAGCCGCAGTTAAATCTCTGATTTATAAATAAATATAATTAATGTAATTTGCCCGACTGAATGCAGTCAACAATGTCGGCTTTTCCAAGAGGGCAAGGGAAATGTTTTTGCAGTAGCTATTTTCAAGCTGGCTAAAGGTGGACAACTCTTTAAAGGTAGGAGACTGATTATGTCCCTTGAATTTACATTGAACTGCCCAGTATTGACCCTGAAAGGTTTCAGATACTATATCAATGCCTTCATTGAGGTAAGACATGACCAAGAATTCTACCACCAACCTTGTTCTTTTCTTCATCTTCCTTTATTGTCACATACTTAAAAGGAATCCCTGTTAAGATATGAGCAATCGCGTGTCCTGCTTCATGAAAGGCAATGAAATCTATTCTTTTGCTCATACTCCTATTGTTATTGAAAAGCAAATATATTCAAACTTATGAAAGAGGAAAGTGGTGGGCAATCCTGGCAATCTGCATAATTTATACAGAAAATCTCAAGAACCACTGAAAATCAATAGTGCTATTTCAATCCATTCGGATATAATTCTAGTTGGATGGTTTCTAATTCAGAAATTTAAATTGTATTTAACATAAACAAAATCTAAATTTGGGAATGATTGATGAATCTGAATAATGCCAAAAATACCTTAAAAAGATTACATAAATTTTCTAAAGCATTTTGACCAGTAATATACATATATACTCCATATTCAGCACTATAAACGTAATAAAGTAAAGGGTAAATTAAATATAAATGTAATTATCCAGATACACAATCGTTGTGCCTAATTGCTGTAATCAGAAATATAAATAAATTGTAGTTGTAGCTAACGATCTGAATGAGGCTTTTCGCGCGTAGCAAGAAATAGCCTCAATTCATTTGTTGGGCAAAACTTCTATCCATCCCTTTACTTGATCCGGTTGCTTTTCGATACCATCCCATTCGCGAAGACCAATAGCAACGATTGGTACTTGGGGGTTGTCGTCAACAACTTGGACCCATACGTTGACTTCATTTGATTTCCGGACGGAAGATAGAGCCTCGGCGCCGTTCTTGAGGAGAAGCGTGACTCCAATTCTGTCAATAGCTGTATCGGAGTACTTCCAGTGCCAACGGGCATCATGTATTACGACACTGATATGATTCCGCGTAGAGTCTACACTCACTCGTGTGTTCTTCCAGTCTGCTTGGAACTTGGCTGTCGTTTCCTTTATTGGGATCCAGAAGCAGCTGTTATCCTTGGATCCAAGAAGGACGTAACCATAGGGATACTTCTCAGATAGTCTTGCATGGACGGACTTGTTCTTTTCGATTAGCAGTGATCTCAAATCTTCATATTTGGCCTGTCTGTCTGCTTGTGCTGCTTCTTGGCTGTTTAAGAGTGACTCTTGATTCTTGCGCGTTGGACCGAGCCAGAAGCACAGGATTGTTACAAGGATGCCAAGTGCGAGGTGAATCAACGGGTTCTTCCACCACACGACGCCTCTCATACGTCCGATACTGTGGGCATAACAGTACTTACAGCCCTTCATGGGGGGGCGCTTGCATGGCTGCTCCTTTCGGGTAATTGCTTCACACTTTTGTGGATCGGTATCTTTCATCTCTCCATATGCCCAACGTCCAGGGTACCCTTATAGGTACGGGATCCATCTCACTTGCGGCCAGGAACTCGTCTACCAGCGCTTGATCATTGGATGGCAGTTCCATATAGACAGTCCCCACGTGCCGTGAGAAATCAGGCTGTGTTACCAGGAGAGAGTTGAACGCCCAGTACAGCGGCCGGTGGTGGTGCTCACCCATAATGACAACTTTGTGGTGCTTCAGGGCCTCTAAAACAAACGTCGCGGGTTCCTTGCTTTCCGTCTTGAGAAAATCGACGAAGGGTTTGAGATATGCCTCCGGGTCCTCGATTTGTGGCCTGGCAGGTCTCTTGGCACTAAATGCACAGTAACGGGCGAACTTCTTACGTGCTGCCTCCAGGCCGCTCAAGACATCTTGTCCTCGGTCCAGCCATTTTCCGTCTTCAAGTTCAACCGATCTCATGTCGAATCGGACCGTATCGCCGGGAAGTTCCGCGATAACCGCTCCGTACTTTTCCCGGTAAATCCGCACCTCAACGATTCGCGCGTTAAACCATTTTTGCGCGTGCTCAGGTCTAACCTCGACGATGATCCGCCCCCCCATCATCGCCAGTTGCCAGTACGCAGTTTATAGCGGCATATGCGGTCTCCTGGGTCGAGAAATCTTCCTCTTCGGGGAAATCCGACACTCGCTTGTTAACTTCGTAGACCTTTAGCACATCCCCCGCTTTTGTATCAGATCCTCCTTGAGTTCCTGCTCCCGCCAAGATTGAAGCGATGGCAAGACAGAGCATGCAAAAGACTGCTTGCCGACCTTGGTGCCTGAGGCTGCGTCCATATTCTCTTCTTGGAATGCTCATGTTATTCTCCTTTCGACTTCGTCATAACATATTATTCTACTGCCAATAGTGGCATAAGAGTAAATATACTACATGCTATACAGAAAGTCAAGAAAAAATATTTATTCACAGTATAATATGAGAGATTTTCGCAGATTATAAAAAATTTACATTTGATGCAACATAGGCACAAATAGGACTTCATGTGGCCGGAACGGCCAAGCATGAAGTCCTATTTATTGGCAACAGTACTTTATTCTGGTTTTCTCCAAAACTGTTCTGAATTGTCTATATAAATCTCATTTACCCCATCAATCTCAAGTACTTTTCCAAGTTCCACATTCTTTGGATTGTATCCCCTTGGATATAAATTTACAATGGTCCATTGAGAAAAGTCTTCAAATGCTCTACTTTCTGTAACGGCACAGAATCTGAACAATAAATTTGGTATATATTCATTCAAATAGTTTATCAGGTCCACGATCTTTTGCTGTATATGAATTTAAATCGTACTCATCACATAATTTAAGAGGTTTGTGATTAATAATTCTTTGTCTTACCTCTTCAATGCTCAATAAATTATCGTTTTCATCCATAATATACGTTTGGTAGTTAGCATCAATCCAGATCCATTTATCCAATTCATTGGAATACACCAAATTTATTGTATGACAATCATCGAATTCTTGCTCAAATGGCATTAAAGTAATTCACTTAGATTTAAAACCCATTGAAAGAAATGTCTCATTCATAACAAAAGCAATTCCGCCACAATGAATTCCTCTTTTTTCTCTTTTGCAAAGTTCGATTAATCCATCTCCATCAATATTATCAGGAATTGCTTTATGACCGTCATGTTTTACTGCTGTCGTGCCCCATCATACTCTGTATATATCTTAAATCAACGCCATTTTCTAAGCTGTGTGTAGCAAAAGTATGCCTCAGGGTGTGCATGGTGGTGTGTTGTTGTATACCTGCTTTTTTAACAGCAGCTTTTATAATGTTTTGCAAACTACTGGGTGCAAAAGCCGGACGTCTTGACCACATTTGGCCAGTCAGATTACCAACATCATAAATGACTAAATAACAAGAACTTAACTCCGGCCCGGGATGATCAATTTACTCCGGCTAAAGGTGGTCAAGGCCACTGGTTTCTCCATTCTATCCGAATATTGAGGTAAAATTCTATGGGTTTTTCTGTTCGCTGTTTGAAGGATTAATGTGCGCCATGAGCGCGAAGCAGTGAAAGGCGCACATCCCTTCAAAGCTAAGTTAGTTACTGTTGCATTGATGAAGGTGTTCGGGTTGCTCTCTTTGAAGTTGCAGTGCAGAGTATATAGTATATAGCATGCAACGCAAATCGCAATCCTCACTAATTTGCAAACTCACTTCCCAACTTCCCATATACTTCAATTAATTATGTATCAACTATATAGTATATTGTAAATATCTCATTTAAGGCCATTTACAGCTTCGTAAAGACAAGATCTCCCCTTCACTAGTAACTACTTTATTAACTAAAGCATAAAATGGCTAAAAAGCTTAAAAATAGCGATTTAGGGAAACAAGTGTTAAATAAAGAGAATTTTCAGCATCATTTTATATTATTTATCTCTTTTTAAGCAGTCAGCCTTTATAATTACTTAAATTTGCAAGATGTTTTAAAAGAATAAATGAAAGCATTAAAAATCGGGAGTCTTTCAATTACTGTTCCGATTATTCAGGGTGGGATGGGAGTTGGCATATCGCTTTCAGGTCTTGCCGCAGCAGTGGCTAACGAAGGCGGGGTGGGAGTTATTGCAAGTGCCGGGCTCGGACTTTTGTACAATGATTTTTCTGAAAACTTTCTTGAGGCAAATATTATCGGACTTAAGGAAGAGATACGCAAAGCAAGGGAGAAAACTTTTGGTGTCATTGGCGTTAACGTCATGGTTGCCATGACAAATTTTGCTGATATGATAAAAACTTCAATTTCCGAAAAAGTTGACATCATTTTAGCGGGCGCAGGACTTCCACTTAATTTACCATCCTTTTTAAAGAAAGACAGTATCACAAAACTCATACCTATTATCTCATCTGCCAGGGCAGCTAAAATAATCTGTGAAAAATGGAAGAAAAACTACGATTATCTGCCCGATGCTGTTGTTGTTGAAGGACCGAAGGCAGGCGGTCATCTGGGCTTTAAGGAGGAACAAATCGGTGATAATGATTATTCACTTGAAAAGCTTGTTCCGGGAATCGTTAATGAACTGAAGCCTTTTGAAGAAAAATACAATCAACGTATACCTCTTATTGCGGCAGGGGGGATCTATACAGGTGAGGATATTCATAACATACTGGAGATGGGAGCATCCGGTGTTCAAATGGGAACAAAATTCGTAACCACCGATGAATGTGATGCAACGCAGGCCTTTAAACAGGCATACCTTGAAGCCGATGAAAAAGATATTGTAATAATCAAGAGCCCTGTTGGCATGCCTGGGCGAGCCATCCTTAGCAATTTCCTCACAAAAGTAAAAGCAGGTAAAAAACAACCTAAAAAATGTCCGTTTAAGTGTATAAAAACATGCGACATTACCAAAAGCCCTTATTGTATTATGATTGCACTTATAAATGCACTTAAGGGGAATTTTGAAAATGGCTTTGCTTTTGCCGGAAGCAATGCTTTCAGAACAACCAAAATATCATCAGTAAAGGAGATCTTCCAATCTTTGCTAAAGGAGTATAAGGAAAGTAAATAGACTGTTTCTATCTGTTCCTGAATTTTATCTGGCATATATAAGAGCCTGATAGCTGACCTGTAAGATTTTTTTCCACAGGCAGATTATCCTGTTCTCAATTAATCATTACTCCATTAAGGTAGGCAAAATCTTTAAATCCATTTTCGAGTAAAACAGAGATCATGGTCTTCACCCTGACGTTTGCGCTGTCGGTAAGTATAACCGGACGATTATTTAGTTAACTTAATTTTTTCTGTAATAAGAAGAGGTTTTTCAGGGAACTGGTTGTATCATTAACTAATATTTTTGGATGAATTGAACGTAACATCATAAACTTTTTCACCTTTCATCTGCAGTAGGTAATTGATTAAAGATAAATATTGTTTAAAACATTCTGCAGGCACAATTTATATACGATAATTCCGTAAAAAAGCAGGATCAACAAATCCCGAAGGAAAAATGAATTTTTTCCGCAATAAGTGGTACCTTTAGAAAGTATTTTACTCATATATCATAAGCCTAAATCCTCCTTTAAATGAGACAATTGAAAATCACCGAGCAGGTTACCAACAGGGAGAGCCCATCTATGGACAAATACCTTAATGAGGTAGGTAAGATTAAGCTGATAAGCGCAGAAGAAGAGGTTTCTCTCGCCAAAAGGATACATAAGGGGGATCTGGAGGCACGGGATTGTTTGATAAATGCAAATCTCAGATTTGTTATATCTGTTGCAAAGCAGTATCAGAACATGGGTTTGAGTCTGGCGGATTTGATCAATGAAGGAAATCTTGGTTTGATCGAAGCAGCACAACGATTTGACGAAACGAGGGGCTTTAAGTTTATATCTTACGCTGTTTGGTGGATCAGACAAGCTATTATTTATGCACTGGCTAAACAGACAAGAATTGTACGCCTCCCGCTAAACAGGATCAGTCATATTAATAAAATAAAAAAAATCCTTTT
>Ga0307443_1002283_pt1 | contig 10807 bp, 5 predicted proteins | sample SalMarSW160220MG_FD_202148 | JGI IMG/M metagenome (GOLD analysis project Ga0307443, IMG submission 202148) | Salt marsh sediment microbial communities from the Plum Island Ecosystem LTER, Massachusetts, United States - SW1601-220 | ecosystem: Environmental > Aquatic > Marine > Intertidal zone >... | reverse complement strand
TAACTCCGGAGCAGCCGCGGCTAAAAGAGTGGCAATCGCTAACAATATTAATGTTCTGGGCACACTGTCAATGTCCCTCGGAAATATTGATGCCGGCACCTATGTTTTGTACCTTTCCAATACTGCAGCAGCTTCTCTTAATTATACTTCCACAACGGAAAGCAGGATACTTGGTAAGTTTGAAAGAGGTGTTGGAGAGACAGGTAATTACCTCTTCCCCCTGGGTACGGCATCTTTCTATAATCCCGCAAACCTGAGAACCAATTCTGCTCCCACAACAGGTACAATTCTTTCCGAGTTTTTTACATTGCCTCCGGCAAATATGGGATTCCCGATAGCTGATCCTCCTGTAGAGATAGGCAGAGCATATACCGACGGTTACTGGAGACTGATAGCAAAGAACGGATTTGCTGTAGCTGATTTCAACATAAACCTCAATGCTACGGGATTTGTTGACAGCATTCACGATAATACACGTTTGATAAGACGTATTGGTGCCGGTGATTGGGAAGTAGATGGCACACACCAGGATGCTGATACTTTGAACAGTATTGTCTATAGAAATAATCTGAATGATCCGGGTGGCATTTCACCTGCAGGAACTCAGTTTGCCCTCGGCCGTGCAAGACCTCTTATAATTGAACATCCGCATGATACAATTGCATGCGAAAAAAGCTTCCCATACTTTAAGGTCGTCGCTACAGGAACCCCTGCACTCCGTTACAAGTGGTTTAAAGTTGCTGTCCCGGCTGATATAGAAATACTTAACAGTAATCCTCATTTTAGCGGAGCAAGAACCGACTCGCTTACTATACTTGGCGCTGTTCTTGCAGATACAGGCTATTATTACTGTATTGTGTCTGACAGGTATAAAAACTTTACCAGAACTGACTCAGCTCACCTGACAGTACAGAAAATACCTCAGTTGTCAATCACCTCATTTGCTGACCAGAACCATGAATGTTCAAACCTTAATTTTGATCCCATAACATTCGGACTGATTTACGGGGATATCCCGACTACATACACCTGGGTGCGTGACAATCCTGCAGGTATAAGCGCCTCAACAGTACCTATGAGCGGAACCGACCAGAATATAACTGACATTATAACAGGTTCGTTTACAAACATCTCTGATGATCCTGTTAAGATCACATTCATTATAATTCCTTATGGGCCTGATCCAAGGAATTGCGAAGGTGATCCGGTTGTTGCGACTGTAACTGTCAACCCGACACCTCGAGTTGATCCGGAAAATTTTAAAGCGGCAATATGCAATAACGGATCAACTGAAATAATCCTGACCACACATTCTTCCATGACCAAGGGATCAATAGTCTTTGACTATACTGTCAGCCTGACGGGAGCCCCGGGTGACCTCATCGGAGACACCACATCACAGACAGATCTTTACCCGGGATACCGGATAACACTTCCGTACCAGAATTCATCAGATACGATTCAATCGGTATTCTATACTGTCACGCCAAAGAACAATGACCTGGTATGTATCTATGACAGTATCAGAATACCCGAGGTTAAGGTACATCCGAGTCCGTTGCAGAGGTTCTACATCTCGACACCATTCACCTGTATGGGAGGCTCTGACGGAGCTCTCACAGCAGTATTGTCAAGAGGATCAAAACCTGATATTCTGAAATGGTGGAGACCATGGCTGGGAGACACAACTTATACCACCACTGCCAACACCGATATTCTTCCTGTACAGTATGATGGTAAATACAGGGTAACAGTAACGGATGAGCATGGTTGTGATTCAATAAGTGGGGAAATATTAATAGTAGGAGCGAAGCTTGACCCATATTTATATGTTAAGTATAAGGTAAATAACTGTGGCACAACATGTCCCGAATCAAGCGACGGAGAGCTCTGGGTCAAGGAGACAAGCGGTTCGACAGGCGTTCCTCCATTTGTTTATTCCCTGATCTATAACAACCATGATACGGTTGTTTATTCAGATACCCTGTATGAAAAAGAATCATGGAACTATTATTATAACCTTCCTTCAGGAAATTACAGGATCTCTGAAAAGGATGCAAACGGTTGTATCAATATCAACCGTGATAGTATTGATATCATTCCTCCGGATGTTATCACTGTCGGATTTGAAAAATACGAATACCCCGGCGGATATAATGTGTCATGCCTTGGATACAGCGACGGGTCGGTAAGTGTAGATACTATCTATGGCGGCAGCGGAGGCTACACATACAAATGGACGAAATATAACGGAACAATAACAGGTCCGGATACTCTTGATCATATCGACAATGTTGATGCGGGAAAATATTATCTTACCACAACTGACTGGCTTGGCTGCATTAAGGTCGACAGCGTAATTCTTACAGAGCCTGATGGTATGATCTTGTCCGGAAGCGAAGTGTCATGGAGCAATGACAGCACTTATAATGTATCATGTAATGGCGGTAATGACGGTTATATTAATCTGACGATCACCGGCGGATCGGGGAATTACCTTTATTCCTGGAGCGGTCCCGATGGCTTTACAGCAACATCCGGGAATATATCCGGACGGGCTGCCGGAACATACACATGTATTGTTACTGATATAAACGGATGTATATTAACACCTAATCCGGTATTTACGCTTACCGAACCTGCTCCGCTGACTATCGATGCAGTACCCTCCACATCGATCGACGGATCACATAATATCAATTGTTATGGAGGTACAGGTTCAATTGATGTTACAATGGCAGGAGGAAGTGTTGGTAATTACAGCTATTCATGGAGTACTGAAGATGGTTCGGGGCTGGTCGATGGACAGGAAGACCAGACAGGGCTGACTGTTGGCACCTATCATCTTGTTGCTGTTGATTCCAACGGTTGTGTATCAACTGACACTATCGCACTTACACAACCCCAGCCTCTTGCCCTGACGCTGGATCCGACAAATATTACATGTGATCCTCCCGGATTCAGTAATGGTTCTGTTAACCTGACTGTAACAGGCGGCGCAGGACCATACAGCTATAACTGGTCAAATGGAGCAACAACAGAAGATATTTCAGGTCTTACTAAAGAATACTACAGTGTGACGGTTACTGATATAAACGGATGCACAATAACTGATTCCACCGGAATTAATCTGCCCCCGCTGCTTCTTTATGATGTGATTCTTTCTGATTTTACCGGATATAATGTAAGCTGTTACGGACTGTCAAATGGCACAATAAACATTAATTCTACAAGCGGAACTCCTCCATACGTTTTCAACTGGACCGGTCCTGACGGATATACCTCTTCTGACAGGCATATAACAGGACTCAGAGCAGGAGAATATACCATGGTTCTTACCGATTCAAATTCCTGTACTGCTGTGGAAGTTATTGAGCTGACTCAACCTGGCAGGCTTACTGTGGATGCAACATTATCACAAAGTCTGGCAGGCGGGTATAATATTAACTGTACAGGCGACAGCACGGGTACAATTGATGTAATTCCGGTTAACAACGTCGGAAGTGTAACCTGCCTGTGGTCCGACGGGTCGACTTCAGCTTCGAGGACAGGACTCCCTGCAGGAGATTATGGTCTGATCATTACAGATGAAAACAGCTGTTATGGCGATACAATAATAACTCTGACACAGCCGGATACACTGAAGATCGCATCAGAAACCACACAGCCCTGGTGCCCTGATACACCCGACGGGGAAATAAGACTTACTGTTACAGGCGGTGTGGTTGGAACAGATTACGAATACCGATGGTCCGATAATTCAACTACAAGGTATATCACCGATATTTACAGCGGATTATACATAGTGACTATATCTGATCTTAACGGATGTGCGCTTACCGATACTATTGACCTCGAGCCTTTGAATGAGACATGTCTGATAATTCCTAACGCCATTTCGCCAAACGGCGACCTGATAAATGATGAATGGCATATTGGAATGATGGAGATATATCCGCAGGCTGAAGTTAAGGTCTTCAACAGATGGGGTATTGTTGTCTGGAGATCAGAAAAAGGATACCCGCAGCCCTGGGATGGCAGAAGCAACGGGAAACTTCTGCCGGTTGATTCATATCATTATATTATTGATCTGAATAATGGCTCAAAGCCAATTGTGGGTAACATAACTATAATACGATAGAAATGTGATAACTTAAGGAGCTTGTGAAACGACTTATATACATATTAATATTTATTATGGCCGGCAGCCTGGCAGCCGGGCAGCAGGTACCTGTATACAGCCAGTATCTGTTCAATAAGTTCCTTATTAATCCTGCCGTGGCCGGCAGCGATGGTTACTCAAGTGTAAATCTCACAGCCAGAGAACAATGGGTGGGTTATTACGGCGCCCCGCGAACATACTCGTTTAGCTTTCAAACCAGGTTACTTAAGCGCAGTTATATCCTGAAGCAGGTAAGTTCAAGGAAACGGATTTACCGTCCAAAATACGATGGAAAGGTGGGTCTTGGCGGCTATATTTTCAGTGATAAGAACGGGTTAATTCATAAAACAGGTTTCCAGGTTTCATATTCCTATCACATGTGGTTGCGAAACACCACCCAGTTGTCAATGGGGCTGGCCTTTACCGGTTATCATTATAAAATTAATGAAAAGGAGATTGATTTTGAAGATCCCAATGAACCATGGATGAACAGCAACCTTCGCCGGGGAATGTTTGTCCCGGATGCCTCTTTTGGCATATATCTTCTTAATGCAAGATACAGTGCGGGATTTTCAGCAGACCAGCTTTTCGAGGCATCAGCAAAAATAGGGGACGTTGCCTATAAAAATGTAAAAGTGGACAGACACTACTACCTGTTTGGCTCTTACAGCTTCGCTCTCAATACTTATACTGAACTTGAACCGTCATTTCTTTTCGTGATGTCGGAACAACTCAAACCCCAGGTTGATATAGGACTCACATATATTTATGAAGAATCATTCTGGGCTGGTTTGGCCTACAGGACAAGCGGAGCCATAATAGCAACTGCAGGCCTCAAATATCAGAATATTTTCTTTGGATACTCCTTCGATTTTACCCTTCAGGAAATACAGCGGATAACTTATGGAACACATGAAATTACAATAGCCCTGAAGTTTGGTGATTCGGCACGAAGATACCGCTGGCTGGACAGGTATTAAATGGCAAAAAGGTACAACGGGAATATTTTCTTGATTAAGCCTTCAGAATATATATCAGCGAACTACTTCCTTTCTTATTGAACAGGGCAAGTAATGAAAACCAGAGGCCTTTTATCAGGCCTGAAATGAAAGGTAAATTTGCACCTTTGTATCTTTCACTGAGAATGGAAATATAAAATACATCCGCCGGGAGTCTCTTTATCCCTTTAACTTTGAATCCGTTATTTTCCGTAAAGATTCTGAAGGAATCAGGAGTGAAATGCCATAAATGCCTTGGCACATCCCAGGCTGCCCAGAACGGCCTGTAATATTTTGCATCAAAGGAGCTGCAGTTAGGCATGGCAATAACACAAACACCTCGCGGTTTAAGAATCCGATGAATATCCTGAAGATATTTACCTGGATAATGAAAGTGTTCGAACACATGCCATAGCGTTATACAGTCGAACAATTCCTCCCGGAATCCGGCTGTTTCACATTCTTTTAAAACCTCGAGACCAAATTTCCCGATTGCAATATTTCGGGCTCCCTCATCTTTTTCCACTCCTGTAACTCTCCATTTTCCTTTCTTCATGAATGCAGCAAAATAGCCTGTACCGCATCCTATATCAAGAAGAGTACCTGTTTTTAATCCTGTTGCCCTCCTTATAATGTTTCTCTTACGGTAAAGCATCAGGTTGCGGGTGAAATGGAAAAGTCTGTTTGTAAATCCTTTTTTTGTATCGCTGTGTGAAATATAATCCCCTGTATCGTAATATTTATCAATGTCAGCCTCTTCAGGAGGATCTGCTGTAAAAGTAAAACTGCAATTTTTGCAGGTATATATATCGAAATTTCCGCTACCGGTAAGATAGTCCTGGCATCTCAGGATGAAAGCAGTATCGTCACTTTCACAGACAAGACACCTATTCACTTTTGTCATCAGATCCGGTTATTGTTTCTTTCTTCATGACTACCATGTATAAAGATCCGGCGCATAGAAGTATCAGCAATAAAGAGCTTGCAAATGATATCCGCGTGCCGGTACGGTAGGATTCAGGTTCAAATCTGAAGATTATCTCATGATCTCCGGCAGGCACCTCCATGGCCCTCAATACATAATTGGCCTTTACATAAGGAACCTCATTTCCATCTATATAGGAATTCCATCCATCAGGATAATAAATCTCGGATAATACTGCCAGCCCGTTACTTTCTGAAGAACTATGGTAAATCAGCTCATTTGCCTTATATGAGGTAAGTTCGATTCTTCTTGATGAATCAGCAGGGTAATTTTCTTTTGAAAGAAGATGTCTGAAACTTTTGTCAATTAATGCCTCTCTGGAAGGATCAATACTGTTAATAAGGCTTATCTCCTCATCAGCATTTTCCACGATTCTGTATGAGTCTACAAACCAGGCATTTCCAAGAGCGTTTTTGTTTTCCAGAGGCAATCCCTGCGGATCAATTATTATATATTTTGTATTGAGCATATTGAGAGAATTTGCCTTTTCAAGGCTGCCTGTCAGCTTCCCGGACAACGAATCAGTGTAACTGTTATTTTGGTAGGTATCAATGAAATCATTTATTTCAGGGGTGAGGCAATATTGAATTAATTCACTGTAAATCTGAAGTTTGGCACCATGATAACCTCCGATCGACTTATGCCAGGCAGATGTTGAAGCATCATTGAAGGGAGAGACCGTGAGGTTCAGCACTCTGTAGCTTAAAGACTGATCTTCAAGAATTGCCTTGTCGGCAACTGTCATCGGGTAGGGTTCTGAAGCTGTAGAGGCTTTTGTGAAATTGCTCTCATTCAGAAATCTCTTGCTAACCGGCCACATATCCAGAAGAATAAGCAATGCAAGGAGGCTAATGGCATATTTCATATTGATCTTTTTGTAGTAATATGCTAAAAGAGAAGTTGCTGCCAGAATAATAAAAATCAATGATCTGAAAGCATCTGACCGGAGCATTTCCTTCCGGTCGGCCGTTAATGCTGATTCGAAGATTCTCTGCACATCGGGAGTCAGCCTCAGATACCGGAAGATTGAAGTATCGTTTGAAGAGATAAAATTACCTGCAATACCCGGAGAAACGGAAAACAATAAACATAATCCTCCTGTTATTACGGCAGACCATATAAGTGATCTGTTGAACCTCTTTTTTTCTATCGTACCCTGAAAAATATCTTTCAATGCCAGCGAGGCCATGAGGGGTATAGTGAAACCAGCAATTATCAAGATGGTGGAAACAGCCCGGAATTTATTGTATCCGGGGAAATAATCCAGGAAAAAATTGGTAAGCGGCATGAAATTCCTTCCCCATGATAAAAAAATTGAAAGAATTGTTGCGGCCAGCAGCCACCACTTTTCCCTTCCCTCAATAAGAAAAATCCCAAGTACAAAAAGAAATATCACAATAGCACCTGCATACACTGATGATGTGCTTGGTTGTTCTCCGCGATAAGCACTGAATACAGATGATAATTGGGTTGCGTTATATCTCTGCAATATTTTATATGTTTCTGTCCCCCTTTCAAATCGTATTGAGCTTCCTCCTCCCATATAGTCCGGAATAAGGAGAGTAAGAGTTTCATCAATGCCAATGCTCCATCCCGTGATATAATTTTTATCGAGTCCTGATGTATTCTCTTCCCGGCTCAGATTAGAGCCTCCTCTGGTCGTGTATTTTGTGTAATCCAGAGTGGTTTTGAGGTGTGTAAAATTGGTACCTGAAGCCAGGATTACGGCAACAATAAGCACACCCAGTGATTTCATTAATCCCGGAACCTTCTTCTCTTTTATTGCATATATAAGTTCGGAAATACCATAAATAATGACTATCAGCAGGGCATAATAAGTGATTTGCAGATGATTGGCTATCAACTCAAAAGCGATACAGATGCCTGCCAGCGCCGCTCCGGCCAGCCTGTTTTTTCGTATCGTAAGTACAATTCCTGCTATCATCGGAGCCATGTAGGCAAGAGCATAGGCTTTAGTATTATGACCGGCCGCAAGAAGAATGAAATTATATGAACAAAAGGCAAAAGCTATGGATCCGGGAATAGCAAGCCAGGGATTCACACCGTAAACAATAAGCAGAATATAAAATCCCAGCATCAACAGTATTATGGGTGCAACCGGGGTGCCGAATGCTTTTAGAAAGTTATATACAGGTTTAATAATATTGCCTGGATATACTGTGGAAATAAGATAGGCCGGCATTCCGCCAAAAAGTGAATTTGTCCATAATGGCTCCTCATGATATTTCTCACGGTGTTCAATGATCTCTTTTGCTGTTGCTCTGAAAACATTATTATCGTTGGCAATCAGCTTTTTGCCTTCAAGAACAGGCGAAAAATAAATAAATGAGAGTGCTGTAAAAATAATGACGGCAATAAGATAGACCCAGTATTCAGGTAATTTGATTTTCTTCTTCATTTGTCAGTTAAATCATTACCAGAAAAGTTGAAACAAAAGTAGTTATTTTTATATATGTAGCCCCGACAAACAGGGTAAATACGTATATCAGGAATCATTTTAATAGTGAACGGATCCTGCTAATGACCAGTTTTTTAATATCATCGACATCGCCGGATACTTTCAGAACAACAATAAGGGATCCGAATACAAGTGTCATCAATATACTTCTGACGAAGATATCAAAGATAAAATTGGGGAGCTCCGGTATGAGGAGGCTGAAGAAATATGTTAATACCATAATATCAATAGCTCAATGGATATTAGTGTATATTTGCATTCATTCGGGAATAATTATTTATGTAAATAGCTGAGGTGGGAATAATCAGGCAACAAACAATAAAAGGGACTATCTATTCCTATCTGGGAGTGGTTATCGGCTTTGTAAACCTGGCAATATTATCGCCCATTGTTTTCACCAGCGACCAGATAGGACTAACACAGGTTATAATTGCCATTGCGACCATCCTCGCACAGTTAGGTAGTCTGGGTTTTAATAATGTAACCAACCGGCTTTTTCCTTATTTCAGGGCAGGCAGCAAAGATCATAACGGATTCCTTTCTCTTGCATTCCTGGTTACTTCTGCCGGCTTCATCATATCACTTGTAATCCTGTTCATTTATCTGCCAAGATTCACAGAGATAAACCTGGAAAAATCATCATTACTTTCTATTTACGCTTTTTATATCCCGGTACTGTTAGGAGTGGTAATGCTGTTTAACCTTCTTGATAATTATTGCAAAGTACTTTTTAATGCAACGATTGGAATTGTCCTGAAGGAGGTGGTTATCAGACTGCTTAATCTGGGATTTATCCTTTTGTTTTTTTTCAGGATGATAGACTTTGACAGCTATATGCTGCTTTTTGTCCTTTCACAGGCATTCCCTGCCCTTATTATTATTGTTTATCTGCTGGCAAGAGGCGAATTCAGATTTACAGGTTTCAGGCACATCATTAACAGGGATCTCCTGAAACAAATAATAAGTCTGTGTCTCTTTGGCATTATTGCCGGTTTAAGCGGAATTGCCCTGACAAATATCGATAAGTACATGGTTAATAGATACAGCGGTCTTAGTGATGCCGGTATTTATTCGATAGCTGTCTATTTCGCCACCCTGATACTTATACCGGCCCGTTCGCTGGGGAAAATATCAGTTCCTGTTATTGCCGAAGCCTGGAAAAGGAATGATATGAAAGAGATCTCGACAATATACAGGAAAAGCAGTATAAATCAGTTCCTGATAGGATTGCTGATCTTTGTGGGGATATTCGGAAACATGAATAATATTTTCAGATTACTGCCACATGAATATGCTGCCGGTGAGATGGTCATTATTTTCTATTCCGCTGCAAACATTATTAACATTTCCACAGGTGTAAGCCAGTATATTCTTGGAACATCTTCCCTTTACAGGTATCAGACATTCCTGATGATTTTGTTGATCGTCCTTATTGTAGTTTCAAACCTGATCCTGATCCCGCTTATGGGTATGACCGGTGCTGCCCTTGCCTCTCTTATTTCAATGTTTGTTTATACACTGCTCACATTAATAATACTGAAAGTGAAATTTGATCTGTGGCCTTTCAGTAGTAAACATATTACAGCGATGATCCTTTCGGTAATAATATGGGCAATTTCGTTGTTTATACCTGAGATGGATCTTATTACTGATATCCTGATAAGGAGCATAGTCATTACCATAATATTCATTATTGCCACCCTGACTCTCAAATTATCAGATGATGCTCAGAGGATATGGAAACAGATTATCTTTATGATAAGAAGAAGTTAAACTGACCTTACAGCATATACTCCATAGTACCTTGGAGTAAACCTCCGCAGTAAAGATCTTAAGCCTATTGTTCCTGTAGGGCTGACCCATTTTTTCCTTTCAATGATCTTCCATCCGGCTTTTTCCAGAAGCCAGTCAAACTGCCAGTCTTCAAATTCATGGTAGTGTCTGTCCCACAGATCATTATCATTACGGTATGCTTTGGCAAACCATAGTTTAAGAGGTACGGTTGCAATCAGCCGGTCTGCCGGAAGGCTTTTTAAAAGCGGGAACGGAGAAACCAGGTGTTCAAGAATCTCAAATGCTGTAACGAGGTCGGCTTTGTAATTGCCCACACTCTCAGGTTCAAGATCAAGATCCTGTCCTTCTGTATTTGTTACTTCATATCCGTTATTTGTAAGCAGGTTTGT
>Ga0307443_1002281_pt1 | contig 10813 bp, 9 predicted proteins | sample SalMarSW160220MG_FD_202148 | JGI IMG/M metagenome (GOLD analysis project Ga0307443, IMG submission 202148) | Salt marsh sediment microbial communities from the Plum Island Ecosystem LTER, Massachusetts, United States - SW1601-220 | ecosystem: Environmental > Aquatic > Marine > Intertidal zone >... | reverse complement strand
GGAACTTCTGAAAATGTTTAGTATAAATGGGAAAAAATTTGAGTCAAGAGATGGAGATTTGGTATGGAATTCCGTTCTATGTATAAATATTGGTATTAAGGGTGAAATCTCGTTTGGTAACTTAGTCGAAAAAACAAAGAAAGATAATTTCAATCCTTCTGAATTCCACTGGATATATTTCCCGGAAACAAAATTTCCTTTTTACCGTATTGGTTCTCTTTCTAATGTTTCATCCGGGTTGGCTCCGGATGATCACTCTTCAATATGGATAGAGATTTCTTACAGGGAAAATAAACCGGATAAGAGTATAAATGATGATGTTATTAAAGCTTTAGTAAAAATAGGTTTATTTAAGGAGGAAGCAATAGAGCACGTTTCTTTTCTTGATATTCCATATGCGTATCCGATTTACAATAAAAACAGGGAAAAGATTCTTGAAGAAATAAAAGATTTCCTGAAAAAATACAATATTACTTTAGCGGGAAGATTCGGAAATTGGGAATATTCCTATATGGAGGAATCCATAATGGAAGGCAGGAGGATAGCTCTCGAATTATGTCAGTAATAGTCGTTCAATGTATAGCAAAATTAGAATTGGGAGGCGCTCAGAAAAGAGTTTTAGAGTTAATGCGAGAACTGAAGGATAAGGGAATTCTAATAACTGGAAAAGGTGGCAACCTTTATGACAAAGTAACAGAAGAATTTAAAAATAGACATATAACATTTTCTTGTTTAACAAGGGAAATAACCCCGATACGCGATATTATTTGTTTTTTTAAATTAAGAACTTTTTTGATTAAATTGTATAAAAAATATGATAGAATAATCCTGCATACTCATGGGTCCAAAGCAGGTGTAATTGGAAGACTGATTTGTGGGACGCTGCCTTTTGTTTACTCTGTACACACGGTTCACGGTTTTGCGATAAATCCCTATGTCAAAGTTTTTAAAAGGTTTATATATTTGAATGCCGAGAGAATTTCCTCTTTCTTCGGTGATTTTATTATAACCCAGGCACGAGTACACATTGATAGATTGAGGGAATGGGGAATAGGCAGTAAAAACAAGCTTGTCTGGATTGCAAATTCAATAAATTATTCCGATTTTAATAGTTCTTCCGGGAAAAATAAAAGAAAAAAAATTGTCATAGGAACAATTGCCAACTTCAAACCTCAAAAAAATCCGCTTATTTGGGCGAAAGTAGCAAAAAAAGTCGTAAGCAAATATCCCGAAGTTGAGTTTATATATGTTGGAGACGGGCCATTAAAAAATAAGACCAAAAAGTTAGTAGGTGATAGCAAAAGAATAAAATTTCCTGGTTGGCAGGAAGATATTCCAAAAATACTAAAGGGTATGGATATTTTCTTTTTGCCTTCGAAATGGGAAGGATTACCCAGAACTGTTTTAGAAGCGATGGCCTCTGGTCTTCCCGTAGTCGCTTCTTCGGTGGATGGAACGGCTGAAGCAGTTTTGGATTCGATAACCGGGTATCTATTACCTCCTGATGATTTAAAAGGCTATATTGAGAAGTTGGAAGAATTAATAAAAGACTCGGAGGAGAGAAGAAAAATGGGTGAAAAAGGAAGAGAAAGAGTTGAAAAGTATTTTTCCTATGAAAAAATGATAAAGAAAACAATGAATATATATAAATCTTTAGGATTTACGTAGAAACCCTTGACATAAGCGCCTCTTGGTATTAGCATAGTCAAGAAAGATAGCGGAGAAAGGAGGACGGATGAAATTGAATCGTTTATTTAAATGGTTTTCGCTTGAAGGCTCAAACATGGCTATTGACCTTGGTACATCTAACACATTAATTTACACAAAGACAGATGGTGTTGTTCTTGACGAAAACTCTATGGTTGCCCTGAAGAAGGGTACAAAAGAATTGATTGCGGCAGGAAAAGAAGTTATCCCTATGCTTGGTCGTACGCCTGAAGACATTATCATCTCTGAACCCCTTGAAGATGGGGTTATAGCTGACTTCAAGGTCGTTGAAAGTATGCTGAGGTTTTTTATTGAAAAAGTACAAAAGAAAAAATTGTTCATCAGACCAAGAGTCCTGGTTGCCGTTCCTTCAGGAATAACTCCTGTTGAGAAAAAAGCTGTGATGAATACTGTTCAGGAAGCAGGGGCGAGAGAAGTTTTGCTAGTTTCCGAGCCTATAGCCGGAGCCATGGGAATGCACCTCCCTGTAAAAGAGCCTACAGGGCATATGGTTATTGACATTGGTGGAGGAACCACAGAGATCGCAGTAATTGCTTTATCGGGAATTGTAAATCAGGTTTCAATTAAAATAGCAGGTAATGAACTGAATGATTCAATCCAGACTTACTTATATGATGAATATAATATGGCGATAGGTAAAGCTCTTGCCGAAAAAGTAAAGAAGGAAATAGGTGCTGCTGCAACAACCGCAGAAGACAGGGAAATGGAGATAAGCGGGCGTGATCTTGTTGATGGACTTCCAAAATCTATTAAAATAAAGACAAACGAAGTTTATGAAGCGATGAAAGAGGCGCTTGGTCTTATGAAAAATGCGATCAAAAAGGCTTTGTCCGAAACGCCTCCCGAGTTAGCTTCTGATATAGTGGAAAAGGGTGTATTTCTTACCGGTGGTGGCGCCCTGATAAGAGATATTGATCAAATGATACAGGAGGAAACGGATTTAAAAGTCGAAATTGCAGAGGATCCTCTTCGGTCCGTTGTTATGGGTGCCGGGATAATTCTTAGTAATATCGAGGAAAACAGAAATCTATTGATGGAATCTATATAGTGGAAAAAAAGATCCTGCGGGTTTATCTTTTATTTTTTTGTATATCATTATTATTCATAGTAATAGACGGATTTAGTGATATCAAACTGCGGGATAAATCCTACGATTTTCTTTCACTGAATTTTCGTAATTTCTTTTCCAAGTTATTGCCCGGTGACGGTTTGAAAGAAGAAAATTCAAGATTGCTTAATAAAATCGCAACACTCTCATACGAGAGGCAAGTATATGATGAATTGAAAAAAGAAAATCAGGAATTAAAGAAAATATTAGAATTTAGATTTAACTATCCGAATCTTATTATACCCGTTGAGGTTGAAAGAAGAACGCCCGAAGAAATTAATCTTTCTTACCAGATTGAGAAAGGTACTTCTGACGGAATAGAAAGAAACGCTGCTGTTATAAGTTTTAAAGGCGTTGTTGGTAAAGTTCTAAAAGTAGGTAAAAATACTTCTATTGTTCAAACATTAAAAAATTATAATTCTGCAATTTCAATAAAGGATACAAGAAGTGAAGCGCAGGGAATTCTTAAGTGGAACAAAAAGTTTTTTATTGAAGGAATACCGGAGTATGCGGATTTAAAAGAAGGAGATACTCTCGTAACTTCAGGAAAAGGTTCTGTTTTCCCAAAAGGATTGCCTGTCGGTATAGTTACTTATGTCAGGAAAAAACCAAATGATTATTCATTAGATACGGAGGTTACCCCTTTTGAGAACTTTAACAAAATAGATGTGGTCTTTATTATAAAAAAGTGAAAATCCTTACTTTATTTCTGTTATCTTCATTCGCGCTTTTTCTTTCTCTAAATTCGGGCAAAATTTTCTTGATAGGAAATATTTCGTTTAAACCCATAATTATTTTACTTTATTTTGTAACTTTATACTGGAATCCATTATATGGACTTTTTGCAGGTTTTTTCCTTGGATTCCTATATGAAATATATTTTCCGGTTTTTACCGGTACTTATCCTTTAATATTTACTTCTGTTGTACTTGGCTTAAAGGTAGTGGAAAATAAAATATTTAAATTTAGATATAATTCTCTTATTTTGTTATTTTGTACTGTTTTATTTATTGGTGTCCTGCAGGTTGTAATTGAAGCCGATAAGATAGACGCTATATTTTATATAGTTTTTACCCAATTGATACCGGAAGCTGTATTAAACAGCGCGGTTGGTTTAGTTATTTTATATTTCATAAAAAAATTCAAATGAGAAAAGCTCCGAGAATATTAACTCTATTTATACTATTAACTTTAGTTTTTAGACTATTTCAACTTCAATTAGTAAGGAAAGACTATTACAGAAATCTATCTGAGAAAAATCGAATGAGAAGAGATATAATTACTCCTCCACGAGGAAAAATCTTATCAAGGGAAGGGGAGGTCTTGGCTGAATCCCGACCTTCTTATTCATTAATTATATATCCTTACTATCTGGATTCGCTTGAAATAAAAGGATTATGCAAAGTTTTTGGAATGAAAAGAAAGGAGATGGTAAAAAGGATAAATCCAAATTTTAGAACCTGCAGAATAAGAAGGCTTTCTTTTGAAGCTACGTCAAAAATAATAGAGAAACAGGAAGATTTTCCTTCAGTTAGATTGATTACTGAGCCTGTGCGTTTTTATGAAAAAGATAAAATATTTTCACATTTATTGGGTTACGCGGGAGAAGTTACCAGAGAAGAGTTAGAAAAAATTGCTAGTGACTATATAATGGGAGATATTATTGGAAAAAAGGGACTCGAATTAGAATATGAACCATTTCTTAGAGGCAAAGGGGGCGTTTCTATTTATGAAGTTGATGCGAGGGGTGTTGTGGTAAGAAGATTTGATGATTCTTACGGTAAATCTCCGGAAAGAGGTTTTAATGTTTATCTGACAGTATCTAAACCTCTAACCCTTTACGCGGATTCTCTTTTTTCAGAGTTTGAGAGCGGAGCATGTGTGGCTATGAATCCGAAAAACGGAGAAATTCTTCTTTATTATTCAAAACCCGGATATAAGTCAAATAAACTTGCGGCAGGAATCTCTAACATTGAATGGGATTCGCTGCGTAATAATGAGAACGCGCCACTCTGGGATAGGGTAATAGCAGGGGAATATCCTCCGGGTTCAATCGCAAAAATATGGACTGCTATTATAGGATTGGAAAATAAACTGGTGAAAAAAGAAACAAGATTTACTCCGTGTGATAGTATGTATTGGATTGGGAATCGTTATTTTAGTTGCTGGAAGAGACATAGGTCTTTGAAACTAATTGATGCTATAATTCAATCCTGCGATATATATTTTTACCAGTTAGGTATGCAGATGACTCTTGAGTTGTTTGTAGATAACGCCAGCAAGTTAGGTTTTAGCAGAAAGTGTGGAGTTGATGTGCCGGGGGAAAGGTCTGGTTTCCTACCTTCAAAAGAATGGTATGACAAAAAGTATGGTAAGCGGGGTTGGGCAAGGGGAGTTCTCGCAAATCTTGCGATTGGTCAGGGAGAGATACTTGTTACCCCTCTGCAGGGAGCTACCTTTTTCTCTGCTGTTGCCAACGGGGGATGGACTTACCAACCTCATGTACTAAAGAAAATAACAGATAGTGACGGAAATACAATTAAGAAGCTCAGGCCTAAAAAAATAGATTTACCGGCGTCAGAAGAAAATTTAGAATTTATAAGAGAAGCCATGAAAAATGTAGTGAATACACTTAAGGGTACTGCGTACTGGTCACGGTTAAACGATATAACGGTTGCGGGCAAAACCGGTACAGCTCAAAATCCGCATGGGGAGGATCATTCTCTTTTCGTTGGATTTGCGCCATTTGAAGATCCTGAAATTGTAATATTTACGGTAATCGAAAACGCGGGTCATGGCAGTACTCATGCAGCTCCTGTTACTACGAAATTGATAAAAAGGTACCTAACGGGTAATGGAAAGACAGAGACCCAACCGTCTCCAAAAACGGAACCACAAGATTCCACAGATTAGCACAAGATTTTAAAAACAAATATCTCGCACGGAGTCACTGTGGCACAGAGACCACAAAGAAGAAAAAGCGTGTATTTAAGAAATACACGCTTTTTTATTTAAACTAAAATTTCTTTTTGTTTACAGGTTAATTTTTATGCCGGCTCTGATAGGTATATGGGTCATATTCTCCGCTTCTGTCGCTTCGTCTTTAGAGAATATCATTCCGTAACCAACTTCCGCGAATAATCCCATGCCGCCCATGTTGTAATTTGCTCCGGCATAACCGAGGATACCAAAATCGGTTTCCGATTCATCTTCATAACCTTCTACGTCTACACTAAAGGTAGTCATAGTCATTTCGCCGCCCGCTCCAATGTAGAAAGACATTGGTGCGCCCGGAAGAACAAGATTATACTGAGCCGCGAGAAGTATTATCATGGCTGAAAAGGAAACGTCTACTCCTTCAGTATCCATCCCGAATATAGTCTCATTACTGGATTTCCATGTGTACTCAAAGCCACCGCGTAAACCTACTGGCATACCTGGAAGAGAAAAATCTACTACACCACCGATTGCTGGGCACATCTCCGATTCGGCCTCTTCTTCACCGGGTACTATCATCTCGACGCCGCCGGTTAAACCAATTCCAACACCTGTTCCCGCGGCAAAAAGAGGAGCGCTCATCAACAACAATACTAAACAAACAACTAATTTTTTCATGTGACCTCCTTTTTATAAGGTTTTTGTTTATATAGTATACTCTCTCAACTATAAATGTCAAGGGGTTTTGTTGCATCAGGTGATTTGTTATATAAAAGAAAGATAAAATAAAAAAACGGAATTTTTTCAAATTCCGTTTTTTATATTAACTACCTTTAAGTAATAAAGAACAGATGGTGCCGAAACTAAATTTCTGTCCTTACTTACTGAAAGTAGTGAACTGTACCGATCATAATTTGGTCGGTATTATCCATCGTTTCTTCCATATTTAGTGTAAATCTGTTTGCTATTCTGATGGCATTGTTTTGAGTTATGAAGAGTTCCAAACCTACATCGATTGGAACAGCCATCATACCATCATTAGCGCCACTATATGTGAACGCGGCTCCGCCATAAAGACCTAACATAGGACTTAGAGGCATATGATAAAGAAGACCGATACCGATGTTAAATGCCATATCTCCGGCATCTTCATCGCTGTCAAGTCCCAGAATGGCGTCTATCTCGAGAGCGTCCATTATGAAATAACCGGCATTCACATCAATTTCATATTGTAAATCACCTTCGGCGAGAAAATCACTGGTTCCCCCCGTAAGAACTGCTACGGATTTTGTACCTGCCGGAATCTGCGCAAAGAGACCAAGCACACACACTAACATTAAAACGACTAAAATTTTACGCATATACATTCCTCCTTAGGTTTCTTTTTAAGGCACCATCCGCCTTTTATAAAGAAATATACAAAAAAAAACATTTTAGTCAAGGGGAAAATATTTGAAAAACTCTAAAATTACGTTTAAATGAAACTTGATTTTGATAAAAAAACATATAGAATCAAATATGGGTAAAAGAAACAGTAAATTTAAAACATGGCAGAAGAAGAAGAGAAATATGAAAGAATGGTATGAATTTGCTTTTAGTTCAAAGGTGAAAATATTTCAGGGGACAAAGTCTTTTAATCCTCTCCGTGAAATTAAAGGTGAATTTATTTATCTTACCCAGATTCATTCTTCAATCATCCATAGGGCAAGAACGGATATAAAACTGGTGGGAGATGGTCTCTTTACACATGAGAAAGGATTAAATTTATACATAAGAACCGCGGATTGTCTTCCTATGATTTTCCACCATCCTAAGAATGGAATACTTGCACTTCTGCATATGGGTTGGAAAGGAACTGTGCTTATGATTGTTAAAAGGTTCTTGTTGAAAATGGAGCAACTATATAATTTAAATCCTCATGATTGGGAAGTTGCTCTTGGACCCTGTATTGACTCTGAAAATTACGAAGTAGGAAAAGAAGTATTTGAGTTTTTTAATAAATTTTACATAGGTGGTATAAACATCAAAAAAAATCGCTATTTTCTCGATCTTGAAGAAGCTAATATCAAAATTATTAAAAAATACGGCGTTAGTAAAATTTATCCGTTTCCTGAGAAAACTTATACCTCAAAACTTTTTTATTCTTACAGAAAAGGAGATACAGAGCGTAATATAACAGTTGGGTTTATTGAGCCGTAATATTAGTATGTCAGTAAATTGGGTCTAAGTTGAATGGTTGAATTGTTGAATCGTTGAATAGGAAAAACAAAGTTGACATATAAGATTTTCCGCTTATCTTTCCTTTTATGGATGATTTTCTGGAACTGGTAAGAACTCTAAGAAAAAAATGTCCCTGGGATAGGGTGCAGACTCTTAAAAGCCTCATTCCCGAGCTTTTAGAAGAAGTTTATGAGCTTAATGCGGAGATAACGGAAGATAATTTAGAAAATATCATTGAGGAATTTGGTGATGTTGTTCTTACCGTTTTTATGATGGGAGTTGTATTGGAAGAGAATAACACAACTTTTGATAAGATATTTGAAAGAGTCTCAAAAAAGATGATTGCGCGACATCCTCACGTTTTTGGCGAGGAGTTGGCAAATTCCGCAGAAGAAGTGTTGGAGAATTGGGACGAAAGAAAGGGTAAAAAATGGAAGGTTGGGAGAGGTTTGCCTGCTTTGTTGCGTTCTTCTAAGATTCAGAAAAAGGTCTCAAGAAAGGGTTTTGATTGGGAGGAAATCGGAGGAGTATTTGAAAAAATAGATAAAGAGCTTGAGGAACTTAAGAATTCGAAAAATGAGGAAGAAAAAATAGAAGAATTAGGAGATATACTCTTTGCGGTAGCCCATCTTGGCAATTTTTTAAATATCAATCCGGAAGTAGCTCTGCAGAAAGCAAATAATAAATTCGAGATGCGTTTCCATAAACTTGAAGAAACCTTAAAGAATAGAGATATGACTGATTTTTCGATTCAGGAGCTTGAAGAGATGTGGCAAAAAGTAAAAAAAAGTAATACGTAATAAGGAGGGATTTTGTTTCTATTTTTGCTTTCCTTAACAATCAACACAAGAGACCTTCATTTGAGAATGGATTTATTTAATAATAGTGCGTATTCAAATCATATTTATATGACTACTGACGACGGCGGATTGGTTTCATTTAACCCTCAGGATAGCAGCTGGAATTCGGTGAATTCTGTTTCAGGTCTTCCGAGTAACGAGACAAAAGACCTTTTTATAAAAGGAGATTCAGTTTTTGTCTTATCAAAAGGCGGTATTACAATATTAAATAAAGATCTTACGTTAATAGATTTTCAAGACTTTAATCCTATTTTCTTCGGGGACATTGATCCCTATTGTATTAGATTGGATCGGAACAAAGTCATACTCGGAGGAGAAAAAGGTGTTAAATGGTTCGATTTAAACCATTTTGGAAATCTGATACGTAGAGTAGACTCTGTGGTTTATAATTTTCAGGTTTTTGAAATTTTGTCCCTTGACACCTACTATTTACTTGGAACCAGTAGAGGGGTTTTTAAAGCTGATTCTAATTTCGAAGATACGACTATGATTGATTCTTCCGGTGAAACCTATTCTGTTTTTGTTTCTGGTAATTCTATATGGGCTGGAGGAAGTTGGGGTTGTAAAGAAATTACAGCCGATACAGCGATTTTTTCTGAAGGTACAGTAAGGAATATTAGTAATATAGGTGGTGATATTTACATAGGTACTTCAGTAGGTCTTTATGAATACGAAGGAAATTGGCATAGTTGGCATAGAATGTACGGGGGAGACGTGCGGGGATTTGCCAGAGTTTCACCTCTTGATCCAATAGTTTTAGTTGTTAGAGGAAATGGAATTGGATTCGTGGGTTCATCCGATTATATCTACCCTCCTGGGCTTGCTTCAAATTTAGTTACCGACTTAGTTCAAACTCCGGATGGAAAAATTTACGTAAGCCATAAAGATACCAAAAAGCTTTCTGTATTTGATGGAAATAGATGGGGAATTCTTAATAGAGGAAATTCATGGGGGTTTTCTGGTGGGTATCTTTTTAATATGGAATCCGATTCTGAAGGTAGAATATATTTCGGTTTATGGTACTGGCAGCAGGATCCTATTTTGTTCTGCTGGGACACGCAGAATAATGCTATGCCCCAACCCATCGACCTTCCTATTCCTGGGACTACTATTACAGGTATGCTCGTGGATAGTAATGATGATTTATGGCTTGGTCTCATGCGAACTTCTGAGTACGGTGGAGGTAATTGGGTTTTAAAAATGCATCGAGTAAATGAAGATTCGCTTGAATGGACTACTTACAGTAATCCTGAGATTATTTGGAAGAGAACTTTTGCCGAAGGGTCTGAAGGTATGTACTGCGGGAATTCTCCATCTATGGGAGGAGCAGGTATCCATATTTTGCATGATGATGGAACGATTGAAAAAGTAATAGGAAATCTCGGTTCAAGTACAACCTCAATGACAGCTGACCTTGAAGGTAATATTTGGGCGGGTCTGGAAGATAAGCTTGTTTATATTTCAGGAGAGAATGTGGAAAAGGTTTACCCTTCGGGCAGATTTGATGGTCTTGCTGTTGATTTTCAGGGAGGAATATGGTGTTATAATAGCGGATCCGGGTTGAGTTATCTTAGTCCTGAAGGAAGTTCATTACCGCAAGAATTGGAAAATTTACCGGTATTTATTTTAGAGGACATCATTTCTCCCCTTCATTTCGCTGATAATAATAATTTGTTTGTGGGAACTTATGCCGGTTTGTATGAATTTGATCTTGATTTTAATTACCCCGACTCCGGCAAAATTAATATTTATCCTAATCCCTTTAATTGTGAGAACCATCACAGGTTGAATTTTTCGGCAAGAGATCTTGGAGGGAAAAATATATTTATTTATGATATAATTGGTGATATAAAAGGAGAATATGAAGTGCCTCCTGAGAAAAATGCTTTTTCAATTGATATTGATTTATCTTCTGGGTTGTATCTGTATTTTGTAACCAGCGAAGGCAGAATCATTCATA
>Ga0307443_1002273_pt1 | contig 10829 bp, 8 predicted proteins | sample SalMarSW160220MG_FD_202148 | JGI IMG/M metagenome (GOLD analysis project Ga0307443, IMG submission 202148) | Salt marsh sediment microbial communities from the Plum Island Ecosystem LTER, Massachusetts, United States - SW1601-220 | ecosystem: Environmental > Aquatic > Marine > Intertidal zone >... | reverse complement strand
GGGTTTTTAATTTGGGAAGGGAAACTACTACATCTGCCTCCAGGATGGGTCTGGCAAGATTAATTTCTTTAAGTTTCTTAGCATAAGGGATTTTAATCTTTTTATAGCCCTTAAGGGAGAAATTTACTATTTCTCCACCTTCTTTTTCTACTACTTCTCTAATGCCACAAATATCGAATGCCCCTCTTCTTCTCTCCAATCCCATACCACCGGTAGACGCTGCCTCCCCCACCCAGACAGCGGCTCCCATCTCTTTGATCAATCTTACCACTGCTCCTACTAAAGACGGATGAGTAGTGACAGCCCTCTCGGGAGGTTTGGCTGAAAGAAGGTTTATCTTGAGAAGGACAGTTTCACCTGGTCTTATAATCTGGCCTATTCCGCCCATAAGCTCAACGGCTTTTTTTACTGCTTTATAAACCTTTTCCTGCTCATAATCCGGACATTTTACTATGGAGACGATGGACATTTAACTTCCTGATAAATCAAGGGGTCATTTTTTAGGGGTCTACCGCACTAGATGGTACCGCAGTTGAGGAAAGACGTTCTGAAGTTTGCCTGGTGCGCCTGGCAGGATTTGAACCTGCGACTTTCGGCTCCGGAGGCCGACGTTCTATCCACTGAACTACAGGCGCATAGCTTCTCTAAATTCTTGCTGAATAACTATTCCAGAGTAAAAAGAATATCTCTAAATTGGCCTTTTTTGAATCATAACTAAAAATCTGTTATTGTCAACGACTGGGGCTTGACAAACTATCGAACCTCTTTCCGAGTTGAGAAGGTCAATCCCGCTTTTATGACAATTTCGTCGCTACAAAATCAGTGATAATCCCATACACGATACCAAATACAACTAATGTTAAACCGCCGCTTATACCTGACGGTATTGCCATTGCTATACTTACAACTGCTCCAAGAATCGCCCCTCTCGCTATCGAATGTACTTTTATGTTATCAGCAATTCCAATCACAAAACCCAGTAATGCCCTGTTGTATATTATGGATGCTAAAATAAGTATTCCAAATCGTCCCGGGTATTTCCAGGCAGCCCCATAGGCACAAAATATCCCGCATAACCCTCCCATGACCGTTGCAATTATTACTCTTTTGGTGTTCATATTTCTTACCTCCATTAATGATTCACATCAGCATTTAAGTATTTTCAAATTTCAAGACATCCCGAAACCGATTGGATATAACTTCTTACTAACCTTTTTCTGCTATGAAGATCTTAGTTAAGAGGCATTTTTTTTGTTTTATCCTCCATCTTCAGTCTCCAACATTAGTGTTCCGAGTCTTCATTTTCTTAATCCCTTGAAAAAATTCCACATGGGAACTTTCTTCATGTATTCTTTGTACTCATCTCCAAATTTCTTGATATTGTATTCGGCCTCTTTTTTGGCTGATATCCAAAAACAGAATAGCGACACTGTACCTATAACTACTGCGAGAATTGACTGAAAAGCTAGCATGAAAGCAATGCACCAAATTGCCACTCCCAAAGTCATAGGCTGGCGAACAATACCGTACACGCCAGTATCAATGAAAGTAGTGGTAGCGGTAGGGTCAGCGGTTTTTGATCTACCTTTGTGCTTCAGAGCGTGCATTGAGGCAGCGACTAAATAGGCTGAAGGGATATAAAGAACCAAACCGATAACTTGAACCCAGAAAATATCCAATTGCGGCCATAATTTGAAAGTACTAAGAGTCAATTCGAGCGTTGGTACGGTAAAAAAGATTCCTAGGCCTGTATGAATGTAAATTTCACTGGTTATACGTTTTCTAACTGCCTGGCGTAACCATATTCCATTAACAGTCCATATGACAGCACAAATACCGATGCAGAGTATGTAGCTATACAACTTTAGTCAACTCTCCTTATCAGGTGGGCAATTACCTAACCTCTTGAGCGTATCCGAAGTCCATTCGATAGGCTAGATTTTGGCTGGGTGCAGCTAAGCCAGACACTCTTTTAGAAAACTACACGTTCTTTTGCCTCTGCTCAACAGCCTGAACAAACGTTTATCTGTTAACTTACTTACTATTTCATTTTCTTCCATGTGATGGTCGCTGAAGGATAGAATTCCTTTTGGTTTCAACACTCGATGCAGCTCTTTTAGTACCCTATTAGGATGACTCAAGTCATGAAAAGTATCGTATAACAGAACTACATCTATGCTATTATTTGGTAATCCCGTTTTGCAGTCGGAACGAATAGTCTCGACATTTTGCAGGTTATATTTAGAAACAACATCCTTAACCTTCTGAATCGCGAGGGTATGTATGTCCAATGCGTAAACTTTGCCTGATTTGCCCACCAATTTAGAAGCTGCTGCTACATAGCCTCCCGGACCGCAGCCATAGTCAAGTATATGAAATCCTTCTTTTGTCCCCACTCCATCCAAGATTTTTTTCCGAGGCAAGAAGAAATCACGAAATTTGTAGCCGAAAGACATGAATTTAAAATGATGATCGGACATTGGTTTATCCATAATAATTTTCTCCCATTAACCTTTAAAAACCGTTTTTCCAAACATATGCCATTAAATGTACTGCTTTCTCATTTAAGAGTCAAATTCCCGTTTTTATCTGTATGAACCGCACCTCCTCCTATGCAAAACTTATAAGTCTTAAAGGAGATAAATATCTGTATCAGATCCATCACGGAAGGCAGAAAGCCGGTAAAATGCTGACTCCACGGGAAGCCCGGTGTGGGAAAGACTACCACTGCTTGCTGGACTCTGCGAAAGTTTGAAATCGAGGGGGGATCAAAGGAATGCAGGTACAAAATAGTGTAATTTTAGGCAAATTGGTGGGGAATGAGAAGTGAGGGAAAAAGAGCCGAGGGCCTCTCCACTGACCACTATAAACTAGGCCAGTCCCTCTATAATCTGGTTAAGAGCTGCTCCTGCTGGAACCATGGGAAAAACGTTTTCCTCCCGAGAGACTCTAAAATCTAAAATGACTGGACCGGCGATATTCAGAGCCTTTTTTAAAGCTGGCTCGACTTGTTCCGGCTTTGTCACCCTGATTCCCTCAATTTCGTAAGCCTGGGCAACCTTCACGAAGTCGGGGTGGCCCTCTAGATTCACCTGGGAGTAGCGAGATTCGTAAAATAGCTGCTGCCATTGTCTAACCATCCCCAGATATCCATTATTCAAAATAGCGATTTTCACCGGAACTTTGTAATTGACTGCTGTCGCCAGCTCCTGTATATTCATCTGAAAACTTCCATCGCCAGCAATGTCGAAAACAATCTTTTCCGGACGGCCAATCTGCGCTCCAATAGAAGCAGGAAAACCGTAGCCCATAGTTCCTAATCCTCCGGAGGAGATAAAAGTCCGGGGTTTGGTATATTGATAAAACTGAGCCGCCCACATCTGATTCTGGCCTACCTCAGTAGTAATGATAGCCTCTCCTTTAGTCACTTTATAGATCATTTCTACTACGTACTGAGGCTTCAAATCTCCATCCAATTCATATTTTAGGGGATACTTTCTTTTCCACTCCCGAATCTTTCCATGCCAACTTTCTCTTTTCTTTCCTCTTTGAGCAGCCGAGAGTAGCTGAGAAAGAATATTTTTGGCATCACCCACAATAGGAATATCGACCCTCACATTCTTACTTATGGCGGTGGGGTCAATATCTATATGGATTATCTTGGCATGGGAGGCAAATTCCGATATCTTGCCGGTTATTCGGTCGTCAAACCTCGCTCCAACAGCAATAAGTAGATCCGTGTCACTAACTGCATAATTGGCATAACGGGTTCCATGCATCCCCAGCATCTTTAAGGAAAGCGGATCATCTTCAGGAAAAGACCCCAATCCCATCAGGGTAGTGGTCACCGGAATATTGATGCGATGAGCAAATTCAGCTAATTCGGATGATGCTCCTGAACTGATTACTCCGCCTCCAGCATAAATAACAGGGCTCTCAGATTTGTCTATAGCTTCGGCAGCCCGTTTAATCTGTTTAGGGTTACCCTTATAGTTAGGATTATAGCTTCTAATCTGAATTTCTTCAGGATAAGGAACTGAGGTCTCTCCGGTTTGCACATTCCTGGGAAGATCTATTAATACCGGTCCCGGCCTAGCAGTCCTGGCGATGTAAAAGGCTTCTTTTAAAACCCCAGGTAGCTCATCCACATCTTTCACTAGATAGTTATGTTTGGTTATGGAATAAGTTATTCCCGTTATATTTGCCTCCTGAAAGGCATCGTTTCCAATCATGGAGGTTGGAACCTGACCAGTGAGAACAACTAGAGGGATGGAATCCATATAGGCAGTAGCAATTCCGGTAACTAAGTTTGTTGCTCCTGGCCCGGAGGTGGCAATACATACTCCTACCTCACCCGTAGCTCTGGCATATCCATCCGCAGCATGGGCAGCTGCTTGTTCATGACGAGTTAAGATATGTTTGATTTCCGGCGTCTCGTAAAGAACATCATAGAGAGGAATCACCGCTCCTCCTGGATATCCAAATATGATTTTTACCCCCTCTTTTGATAAGGCCTCAGTTACTACCCGGGATCCGCTTCTCTTCACTCCAAAGCCTCCTTGACTTTATTATCTTCTTCCGCAACAATACTTATATTTTTTTCCACTCCCGCAGGGGCAGGGGTCATTGCGGCCGATTTTGGTCTTGCCGCTTCGGTAAGGGACATGTGATTCTTGACTGGTACCCATCCTCTCCTTTCCCTGATTAGCTCCCACTAGAGCTGGCTGAGGAACCTGAGGAGTTCCTACTAAAACTCTTTCCCGGGAAGGCTCCCGAGAAATTTCCACTTTGAATATGAACTCAGTCACATCCTCTTTGATGCGTTGCGTTAATTCTTCAAACATCTCAAAGGCTTCTCTCTTGTATTCGATTAAGGGATCACGTTGTCCATATCCCCGCAGTCCGATCCCTTCTTTTAGACTATCCATACTATAGAGATGATCCTTCCATTGAGAGTCTATAGTATGCAGGAGAATCATTCTTTCCAAGGCCCGCATCAACTCGTCTCCCAGTCTTTCTTCCTTTTTCTGATAAGCTTTTCTTACCTCCTGCCTGATCACTTTCATTAACTGCTTGCGGTCATAGATCTCCTTTAAACTATGATAAGGGAAAGAAATGGGAAAAATTTGTTCTAATCTTTTAATCAATCCCCTTGTATCCCAATCTTCAGGTCTGACTTTTTCTTCAGCATATAAAGATACCAAAGTCTCAATTGTGTCATTTATCATTTCCATAATATCTTCCCTTAGATTTTTTTCCTCTAAGACACTCTCTCTTTCCTTGTAGATTACTTCCCTTTGCTTGTTCATTACATCATCATACTCTAAGAGCTGCTTTCTTATCTCAAAGTTTCTTCTTTCAACTTGCTGCTGCGCTCTTTCCAGGGCGCGGGTTACCCAGGGATGCTCAATAGGCTCATCCTCAGGAATTTTTAACCTCTCCATGAGGGAGGCGATTCTCTCCGAGCCAAATATCCGCATTAACTCATCTTGTAAACAAACATAGAACTGGGCAGCACCAGGAGCTCCCTGTCTACCACTTCTTCCTCGAAGCTGATTATCAATTCTGCGAGACTCATGACGTTCGGTGCCGATGACAAACAATCCTTCTAACGTCTCAACTCCATCCCCTGGTTTGATATCTGTTCCTCTTCCGGCCATATTGGTAGCTATGGTCACTGCTCTTCTTTGCCCCGCTTGAGCTACAATTTGAGCCTCCTTCTCATGATACTTAGCATTAAGTACCGTATGAGGAATTCCCCTTTCTCTCAACATCTTACTTAAGAATTCAGATTTTTCCACTGATCGGGTCCCTACCAGAACAGGTCTTTCCTCTCGATAAAGCTTTTCTATTTCCTTTATTACAGCTTGAAACTTGGCACGTTCTTTCTGATAGATTCTATCAGAAAGTTCCTGTCTGATACTCGGTTCATTGGTAGGAATTGTCACTACATCTAGATTATAGATTTTTTTGAATTCATCTGCTTCCGTACTCGCTGTTCCAGTCATTCCTGCTAGTTTATTATACATTCTAAAGTAATTCTGCAGAGTTATGGTGGCCAGAGTCTGATTCTCATTTCTTATCCTCACCCCTTCTTTGGCCTCTACCGCCTGATGCAGTCCATCGCTCCAACGTCTTCCCGGCATCAGTCTCCCTGTAAATTCGTCTATTATTACTACCTCCCCATCTTTGACCAGATAATCTCGATCTCGTTCGTAAAGTGCATGAGCACGGATGGCTTGATGAATATGAGTTGCCGGCTCGGTACCCCACTTTGAATTAATCTGATAGATATCTCTCACCCCTAATAACTTCTCCGCCTTCTCAATCCCCCTTTCGGTAAGAGCTACTGTCTGGTCCTTCTCATCTATTTCGTAGTCATAATCCTTTTCATCTTCGTCCTTCTTGCCCTTTTTTAGACGAGGTACTATCTTGTCAATTTGGTAATAAAGTTCAGTAGATCTTTCTGCCGGACCAGAGATAATAAGAGGAGTGCGAGCTTCATCAACTAAGATAGAATCAACCTCATCCACAATAGCATAATTGAATCCTCTCTGAACCTGATCCTCCTTGGTAGGAGTCATATTATCTCGAAGATAGTCGAAGCCAAACTCATTATTGGTACCATAAGTGATGTCACACTGGTAAGCCTCACGTCTACTTACGTTGTCCATTTGATTCCGGATAACTCCTACCGAAAGACCCAGAAATTCATAAACCGGTCCCATCCAATCTCTATCTCTTCTAGCCAGGTAATCATTTATCGTAACTAAATGCACCCCCTTCCCATCCAGGGCATTAAGATAGACAGGTAAGGTAGCTACCAGAGTTTTACCCTCTCCATTGGCCATCTCGGCTATTCCTCCCCGATGAAGAACGATGCCACCTATCAACTGAACATCGTAGTGTCGAAGGCCTATGGTTCTTCTAGCCGCTTCCCGAACTACGGCAAAAGCCTCCGGCAAAATATTCTCGAAAAGACTGTCCAGCTCCTGCCTTCTCTTTTGAAGGTGTAATTTTGCTGCTTCTTTCTCAATTTCAGGAAGTTCAGCCATTTCCTTCTCTAAACTGTCAATCTCGGTGACAATGGGACGAAGCTTGCCTCTAAATTCGTCTGTCTTTCCCTGCAAAGCCTTATCCGGAAGTCTAGAGGTCTTCTTTTCCAAACTGTTGATCTTATTAACCAAAGGTAGGAGTTTCTTAACTTTTCTTTCTTGGTGAGTACCGAAAATTTTCGTTAGAAAATCCATCATCCTCCCCCTTTTTATATCCCTAATCAATGACTAGTAACTCAAAAATTTTCGTCCCCTCTATTATATCATGCTTACTCATATAGGCAAGCCAAAAAATATCTCGGGACTGTTCCCCTCCGTCGCTGTATATCGACTTTGGATTGTTTCTGCTCGTCTTCTCATTTCGGGAAAGACGTGAAACTCCTCGCTCCGCTCCTCAGACATCACGTCTTTCTTCTTCCTCAACTCCAAGACTCGTTAAGGTGACTGATATAAGGCTTCTTCGGGGAAAGTCCCTCGATACGCGTATAAATCTTCTAAATACTAAGACTCTCCTGGGAAATCAAAGAAATTCCTTCTATCTGCAGAAGTTTTCTTTTGACCTCTATCCCTGCTGAAAATCCTCCTAAACTTTTATCCTCTCTAATCACCCTATGACAGGGGATAATGAGAGGAAAGGGATTGTGAGCCAAAACTTGGCCTACAGCCCGATATCCTTTACTTCCTAATCTTTTTGCTATCCACTTGTAGGAACGAACCTCTCCATAGGGAATCTCCTGAGTAAGTCTCCATACTTTTCTTTGAAAGGAGGAGTATCTATCCAGCTTTAAAGAATAATTCGTAAAATCCACCCTTTCCCCTTGCCAGTAGCTAAGTAGATCTTGCTTTAACCGTTTCAGGAAGGAAGAAGATCCTGTTTGCTCCTTCAGGGCTGCCCCGAGACTCCTATATAGATCTTTCTGGCTGTAACAAACGGAAATCTTCACCAGTTTTCCTTTCTCGGACACGGCTCCTATCCAGTATGGACTTAACTTTAGCTTTAAAAAATCGTGCATTTACTTCCCTAAACTTTTTTCGAGGTCCTAATACTATCGCAATTCCGATGCTTTCAGACACTCAAGAATACTTCTGGCTGTTTTTTCTCCTATTCCGGGAATCTGTTTTAATTCTTCTAAGCTTTTGTTTTTAATTAGACTAACTGACCTGAAATGGGTTAAAAGAGCCTTTTTTGTTTTTTCCCCCACCCCCGGTATATCATCCAGAGAGGAATGACTCATTTTTCTCTGGCGAACTTTTCTGTGGTAGGCATAGGCAAATCGGTGAGATTCATCCCTTATTTCCTGCAAGAGCCGTAAAGCAACTGAGTCATGAGGAATATTAAGGGGAAGAGATCTAGAGGGAAGATAAACTTCCTCAAATTCTTTGGCCAACCCTATTAGGGAGACATAACCCAGACCCAGCTCTTTGAGCGTTTTCAGACAGGAAGACAATTGCCCCTTCCCTCCATCTATCAAAATAAGATGAGGAAGAGGATGTGATTCTTTTAGTAATCTTTGATAACGTCGTTTTACCACCTCGGAGAGCATAGCAAAATCATTTATACCCTTGACCGTTTTAATCTTGAATCTTCGATAGCTAGACTTTTCAGCTTTTCCCTCTCGAAAAACAACTACTGACCCGGTAGCTTCTTTTCCCTTTATATTAGACACGTCGAATCCCTCGATGAGAGAAGGCTTTTCCTTTAGATCTAAATAGTTTTTCAACTGCAGAAGAGCCTCGTTTTTTTCTCTACCTTTCTTCTGTTGCAAAATGAGACGAGCATTTTTTATCACCAACTGCATTAGCTTTACTTTCTTTCCTCTTTGGGGAACATCCAGCTTAATTTTTCCTTCTCGTCTTTCCGAAAACCATCGCTTAATGGCAGCCTGGTCGGTTATTTCATATTGAAGGAGTACCTCCGGAGGAATAAAGGAAACTTTACCATAGTATTGTTTGACGAAAAAGGTCAATATATCTTTTCCTTTATCTTCCTGTCCGATCTTGAGCAGAAAATGTTTATTACCCACCACTTTCCCCTCCCGAATCTGAAAGACAACTACACAGGCCTCTTCACTATTATAAGCAACACCAATCAGATCTCTATCTCCTCCAGGGAAAGAGGCTACCTTCTGAGTCTGACCAATCCTATGAATAGCTCTGATCAAATCCCTCAATTTTGCTGCCCTCTCAAATTTTTCATCCCGACTTGCCTCCTCCATCTCCTTTCCCAACTGAGAAAGTAAACTCTCATAATGTCCCTGAAGGAAAAGAGAAACTCCCCTGGCTAGGCCACCATATTCTCGTGAATTAATTTTTTTCACGCAGGGACCGCTACATTCCTTTATGTGATAATTAAGGCATGGTCTAGATCTTAACTTGAATTTCCCCTTGCATCTGCGCAAGGGGAAAAAACGGTGGATCAACCGCAAACTCTTTCTGGCTGCTTTGACGTCGGTATAAGGACCAAAGTAAAGAGAACCATCCTCCTTAGGGCCTCGCGTTAGAAAAACACGTGGAAAAGGCTCGTAAGCGGTAAGTTTAATGTAGGGATAGGATTTGTCGTCTCTGAGCCGGATGTTATACCGAGGGCGATGGTGTTTTATTAAATTAGACTCCAATAGAAAAGCCTCTGCCTCGGAATCGGTAATCACCCATTCCAAATCCTTAATTTGACCCACCAACGAGTGAATTCTCGAAGAAAAGCTTGTTCTTTGAAAATAAGAGCGTACTCTCTTTCTAAGAGAAAGGGCCTTGCCTACATATAAAACCTTTCTCTTTTCATCCTTTAAAAGGTAGACCCCCGGTGAGTCTGGCAGACGATTTAGTTTTTTTTCTAAAGTCAAGGCACTGGAAGGGGATTCTTTGACTTGAGAACCCTTGAATAAACAATTTATAGTTTTTCTTTGAATACTACCCATTTTTTTTCGAGGAACAATTTTAACCTTTCGATTGATTCAGCTACTCTTCTAAAGTCAAATTCCACGAGCTCCAATTTCATCCTTTTTTCCAATTCCTCAACCAATAGGCCCTTGCCAGCAAAAATCCTCTTACCTATATGAACCTCTCCGCTCGAACAACAGGGAGAGCGAGCAATAGTTACCAAAGGAAAATCTTCTTTCCCATCAAATCTTTCTACTCCCTCTTTTATCTGGTCAGCCAGCTCACTACAGAATTTCTTAAAGCCAGGTATTTTCTCCCATTCATCTTTGGTCCTCTTCTTTCTTTTCCCCATGAACAAAAACTCTGGACAGGGAAGCTGTTCTAGATAAATCGGGTAGCTGGAAAAAAGTTGCAGCAGCTTTTCCGTAGCCAAGGCAGTGATCGTCTCCTCGGCTCTGGTAGTCTGGTTAAGAAGACAATGAGAAAGGAGAATTATGGGCTTATTGGGCGTATGATCCATCAAGGAAGCTCAAAATTGTATCTCCATATCTTCTCTGCTTGAAGAGCTTGATTTTTTTCCGATTTAAGTTAACTTTTTCTCGAGGTGAATGCTGCACTATAATCCGCGTTTTTCCTATATTTTTCCTTTCTATAATATCTAGAGTCCGATCCTGCAACCCCTGATAGTAAGGAGGAGCAATAAAAACAAAGTCAAATTTTTCTTTTTCTAAAAGATAAGGAAGAAAGCTAAGAACATCTTTCTGCCAGATTTTTGATCGGGATGAAAAATTACAGAAGGCAAGGTTTTCTTTTATCGTATGTACCGAGACCATATCCTTTTCTACAAAAATTACCCTTTCTGCTGCCCTGCTTAAGGCCTCGATCCCTACTGCACCC
>Ga0307443_1002272_pt1 | contig 10832 bp, 16 predicted proteins | sample SalMarSW160220MG_FD_202148 | JGI IMG/M metagenome (GOLD analysis project Ga0307443, IMG submission 202148) | Salt marsh sediment microbial communities from the Plum Island Ecosystem LTER, Massachusetts, United States - SW1601-220 | ecosystem: Environmental > Aquatic > Marine > Intertidal zone >... | reverse complement strand
GCAAACAGAAGAAATGTCTCTTTCACCTCCAATAAAAACGATCTCATCTCCAATCTTTGCTTCAAATTTTCCCTGCTGAGAAATTAGAGCTTCAAGGTCTTCAGGAGTTGCTCCTGCAATCTCTATAGACATAAAATGATTTCCTTCTAAATCAGAAACAGGGCTTACTTTTATGTCTGACAATCCATATACATTCAGCCTATTTTCGGTTACTGAAACAAGATCATTTATCTCATCTGATGAAAGTTTTTTGTTTTCTGCTTGAACAAGGGCTCTTGAACCGCCAACTAAATCAAGTCCAAACTTTAGATTTGTGGGGGGAATTTCTGAAACAATAATCTCCGGCGCTTTGTCTGAAAAGTAAACTATTTCTGCTATATCAGTATCAAAAGTAACAGCTATTGGTCCTCCAACCTGCCCGAATTTATTAAGAATCAATTCTGAAAATTCTCCAATACTATTAATTAGCTTTTCATCAACAGCAGTAACTATCATCCCCTCTCTAAATCCTGCCTCAAATGCTGTAGAATTTGATTCCACGCTTGTAATCAAAACGCCTTTTTTCAAAGCAATTGGCGGGACACCAAACACAGAAATTAAAGATAAAACTAATATAATTATCAAAATCCAGATTTTCCAGGTAAACTTAGGCAATTTCATTTTCTTTTTTTTATTACATACCATTTAAGTATTGAAACATTAGTTATCCATGTGTTTAGCAAGTCAAATCCAAGCCCTATAACAAGAACAGAAAAAATCTTAGTGAGGGTTGCTGAAAATGAACTTACGACCAACAGAGCAGCTGTTACTGCTAACAAAGAGGTTATAGTCATCATAATCCCTGTATTAAATGCAGAATAAATTCTGGAATTCAGAGAGCCTTGTTTCCTTTTCAAAACCCTGTTTGTTAAGAGAATGTCTGTGTCAACAGAGTAACCAATCAGCATTAACAAAGCAATGATTCCTGCAGTTGACATTTGGACACCAAGAAGATTCAAAAGGGTGAGTGTCATAAAGATGTCTGCAAAAGCAGAGATTATAATTGCTGCTGAAGGAACAAAAGATCTGAAAATTATGAAAACAACAATAGCCATAAAAATAAAAGCAAGAAGTATGGCAATTAATAACTGTTTGAAAAATCCCTGGCTAAGTGCAGCACCTGTGAATTCTATGCTTGAATTTTCCTTTGTTAATTTAAAGTTAAGATATTCTTCAAGAACCTGTTTTGCCACATCAGGCTCTGTCGTTGTTTCTATAACAACCGCTATCGGCTCTCCTGTTCCTAAGGAAGATATTTCTCTTATACTAAAACTATCTAATTTGTCAGTAAGATGCCCTTCAAGATCTTCTAGATCAATTTTTTCATTGATAGTAATAGTTGTTCCTCCTGTAAGGGAAATATCTTTATGAATAAAATCACCAGTATTAGAATAAAAAATTCCCATATAAATAAAGGAAAAAATCAAAATCAGGGCTGGAATCAAAAGTAAGTGCTTATAGTATTTATCGTGAAATCTTGATACTCGGGTCTTGAATTTTGTTTTTTCTTTTTGTTCTGTCATTTTCTTTTAAATGCGCCGGCCGGGAATTGAACCCGGATCAACTGGTTGGAAGCCAGTAATTCTACCTTTAAACTACCAGCGCTTAAAATATTATCTAAATTTTCTTTAATAAATGTTCCCTTTGACAAATGCCCGAGACAGGATTTGAACCTGCGACCTAAAGGTTAGGAACCTTTCGCTCTATCCAGACTGAGCTACCCGGGCATATAAATAGAGTACAAAGAATATTTATAAATATTAATTTTAATATAAACAAATGGATAAACAAACAAAAAAAGAGTTGAGGCCGGCAAAAAGACCAATAAAGATTCTTCTGATACTTATTTTTATTATCGCCGTCGCTGGCTTATCCTCGTCTTTTGTTTACAAAGCCCTTAATACTTCGGATTATACTGAAACATACGAAGAAAGAATGAAAAATGGTGAGATTATTCATCCTGTTGAAGAGCATGGTTTGATTTTAGAGGAGATTAAAATTGAGGATATTGAAGATTTATTGAAAGAAGGAAACCTTAATAATCCTGAGGAAATACTTGGAAATCTGAGTAATATCAGCCTTGAGGAGATGGAAGAAGATTTTGTTTATTATGCTGCAGTACAGTTAAAGCTTTACAATCTTCAGGAGATTCCTTTTACATCAATAAGACCTGCAATCCAAATACAAATAGACGAAAGAAATTATTCTATTGAGATCTCTGAAGGAGAAATTTTTGTTGAAGGGGGAATTGTTGAAAATCCTGATATGATTCTAAAAACAAGTTATGAAGAGATATTTAAAATGACTGAAGACGAATCCTATATTTCTGAATCTTTTTCCTCTGGGATGTCTGGAATTGAGATTACTGCAAACAAGTTTGTTTTATTTTCTAAAGGTTACCTGGGTCTTTATCAGGAGATGGAAGAACTTTTTTAGTTAGTTTTTTATAATTTATGTGGGTGCTAGGATTCGAACCTAGGTAGGCACTAAGCCAACGCGTTTTGAGCGCGTCCCGTTTGACCACTCCGGCACACCCACATCATGTTTTCTTACAAAAATTAGAGAAAATGACAATATAAAAAGATTTATAAAACTCCAGAATCTTGAATTTTTGAGACGGCCATAATAGGTTGGTAACACCTGTTCTCATTCCGAACACAGAAGTTAAGCCTCCTATGCCACTTGTGTTAGTATCCGAAAAGATGCGAAGCAACGGTGCTGTCTCGCTTGATTTTCTAAGATGGAGTCTTAACTAGAGATGTCATACCTTAAAAGTAATAACTAACCAGAAGATTTATAAATAAGAGGTATATTGATAATAAATGGAAGACATTGAAATAAAAGGTATTAAAACCAATGAAATCAGCATCATTACAGAAGAAAAAGATCTTGAAAAAATTCTTGAAAATCAGTTTAAGTATTATGGTTCTAATGGCGTAAGTAAGAATAAAAAAATTGATACTTCAATGAAGGATTTTTTTGTTAATACTGTTTTAAATAATAAAGTGGGTTATACAATAGATAATTTTTTTGATGATGTAATATTAAATAAACTTTGTCCTTATACTCTAGAACAATTCTTTGAAGATATAGTTCTTAATAGAGAAGTTAAGAATTATACATTAGGGGATCTTTTGGATTATGCAGTAGATAAAGAAAGATGTAATGATCCTTTTGAATTCTGTAATAATATCTTAAATTCTCATTGTCCTTATACTGAATTTAAAGGAGAAAAAGAAAAAATAAAGTATCCTTTCAGAGAGATCGTAGCTGACATGTTGGCAGATTATCTTTTTAATAAGATGGAGCTCGATATAGAAGAGAAAGTTAAAGCTTTAGAAAATCTTGAAGAAAGTTTAAACTTTTGTAACTATCATGATGGTCTAGACCAAAATCAATTAAGGGAATTAAATAAAGAAGTTGAAAAGTTTGAAGAATACTTAGATAATCCTCCTTTAAAGCCGAATATTAATCGTTTAAGGGAATTAAATAAAGAGATGGATCGGCTTTATGGAGAAAATGATGAAAATAGGGCTAGTGTTGTGGCTGGAAGTTCCTACAAAATTTAATTATAGAAATTTAATATTTTAAAATTAAGCCTTCTTGAATTTGCTTATAAGCTCGATATAATCTTCCTGACCGAGAAACATTGACCTGCAACAGTATCTTTCCAATCCAAGCTCATTAAGAACTTTGTTTGGTTTTTCTCCTTCAGCCACTCTTTTTTTGAACTCTTCCCACAAATGGCCGATTGGTTTTCCGCAGCTAAAGCATCTAACAGGAATTATCATAGTATTATTGCTGAAGAATTGTTTTTAAAGGTTACGATAACTTCTTTAGATAGTTAAAGTATCTTAAAGTGAAAGCAAATCTTTAAAAACTCTGCAAAATTTTGACTGAATTAATAAGAGGAAATGATGACTAAAAAATGTATTTATTGTGGGAAAGAAGTTCCTAATGAAAGTGTTGTTGATTTCTGTGAGAGATGCGGAAAAAATGTCTGGGGTGAAAAAATGTTCAATGCAATAATTCAAAATATGGAAGAGGCAAGAGAAAAAGGGGACTTGGTTTCAACAAACATGCCTGAAACTTTTTCAGAATCTATTTCAAACCCTATTAATGAGACAGAAAATGAAGAATTCCCAGAGTATTAATTCTAAATAATCAGGGCTATTTTGTAAAAATATGACTAAAAGATAGTTTTTTAAATTGGATAAATTTGGGTAAATCATGGCTAGAAAGAAAAAAACAAGAACAAATAAGGGATTGCAACTAAGCAGGTATTTTCAGGAGATAGTATTAGGGGATATGGTCTCTGTTATAAGAAAGCCCTCTGTAAAAGCAGAATTTCCTGAAAGAATTCAGGGCAGAACAGGCATAGTTGAAGAAAAGAGGGGAAGGTCTTGCATTGTAAAAATAAAAGACTTTAATAAAGAAAAAAGATTTATAATTAAACCAATCCACTTAAAGAAGATAAAAAAATGATAACAAACAAAGAAGCATTAAGCATGTCAGAGACCCTTAAATACATAAAGGGGGAGAAAGATAAAGAGGAAGAAGTAAAGAAATTCATAAAAAAATTTGTAAAAATTAAGCCTGAAAAGGCTGAAGAGCTAAGAAAAAAGATTAATACTCTTGATTTAATAAAGGTAAAGCCAGAGCATATAGCAAAGATGATTGACCTTTTACCAAAAAATCAGGAGGATTTAAATAAGATTTTCAGTGATGTCAGCCTTGACGAAGATGAATCAAAAAAAATACTTCAGACAATTGAAGAATTCAAATAAGAAAAATGAGAAAAGAAGAATACGCAATTATATTAGATTATCTTCCAAACGGTTATCCTTTGGAAAGGAAAATGATGCCTGTAGCTCAGGCTATCGGAGAAATAAACCTTACTCTTTTGGAATTAGTCCCGCGCAGAGGAATCTCTCTTGAAATTGAAGAAAAAGTTTATATCGGTGATGGAAAGAGAGACAAAATTTATTATATTCTAGGAAGGCTTCATCGTGAAAAGCTAACTGAATCAGGAAAAACTCAGCTTCAAGAATTCGTAAGAAAAATAGTGAAAGAAAGAGAAAAAGAATTTGTTGAATTTTTCAACAAAGCAGAAGCAATAAACAAAAGAGTTCACAGAATAGAAATGCTCCCCGGATTTGGGAAAAAACACATGAAAGAAATACTCCAAGCACGACAGGAAAAACCTTTTGAAAGCTTTGAAGAGATGAAAAAAAGAATTCAAAACCTTCCTGATCCTGAAAAAGCTGTTGAAAAAAGAATGGTGGAGGAACTTTTAGGCTTTGAAAGACACAACTTGTTTGTAAATAAATAAATTTAAAGAATAAAATGATTCAGGAAACTCAAAAACCAATGCAGACAGAAAAAGACAGACAAACTGAAGAGAAGAAACAGGAAGAAAGAATGATCAGAATTCTTTCTCAAGATATAGAAGGGAGTATGAGAATTTATCCCGGACTTACAAAGATAAAAGGCGTTTCATGGGGTCTTTCAAATGCGGTCTGTAAAAAACTAAAGATTGATAAAAAGAGGAAGGTGGGTTCATTAACTTCTGATGAAGTTAAAAAAATAACAGAATTCATAAAAAATCCTGAAGTACCAGAGTTTATTCTTAACAGGAGATATGATTTTGAAACAGGGAAAAACAAACACCTGACAGGAACAGACCTGGAGTTAAGAACAGACTTTGATATTAAAAGATTGAAAAAAATAAAAAGTTATAGGGGAATCAGACACAGTGCAGGACTTCCTGTTCGGGGACAGAGAACAAGAAGTAATTTCAGAAAGAACAGAGCAAAGGCGATGGGAATTAAAAAGAAAACTAAAAAACAAGCTTAAAGAAAAATGAAAAGAAAACATAAAAAATACTCAAAGCCAAGAAGATCATTTGACAAAGGAAGAATCGAAGAAGAAGCTGCTATTAAGGAACAGTTTGGCCTGAAAAATAAAAAAGAAATTTGGAAAGCAGAAGCAAGAATTAAATTGATAAGAGAAAAAGCAAAAAAGCTCATTTCTGCAAGTCCTGAAGAACAGAATGCTTTATTCGAGAGACTTAAAAAAATAGGTCTTGAAGTTAACTCAATTGGAGATGTACTCTCTTTAACAAAAAAAGATTATTTGAACAGGAGATTGCAGACAATACTTGTTGAAAAAAAGCTTGCAACAACTCCAAAAAAGGCAAGACAACTAATTACTCATAAGAAAGTTTTAATAGAGGGCAGAGCTGTTGATAGTCCGTCATATGTTGTCCCAAGAAATCTTGAAGATAAAATAACTGTAGTCCAAAAGGAGAAGAAGATTAAAGAGAAATCCAAACAACCTGAAACTCAAGAAACTAAAGCCACACAAGAGGAATCTTAAAATGGAAGAAACAGAACAAATACAAAAACAGGAAAAAGGAGAATTATCTGCTCCGAAAAAGGTTAAAGAGAGAGAGAAAGCAGAAGCAGTTATAAATATTTATACTTCTTTTAACAATACAATTGTTCATGCAACAGATATGTCAGGGAGGACTCTTTCAAAAGTTTCAGGAGGAATGGTCACAAAGCACGGAAGACTTAAAGCAAATCCCACTATTGCCATGTTTATTGCAAAAAGAATCTCTGAGGGGCTTAAGGAAAAAGGTGTTGGATCTCTTTATTTTAGGATAAAAGCAAAAACAGGAAATCCTGCGCCAGGGCCAGGAGCAAACGCAATAGTAAAAAGCCTATCAAGAGAAGGATTTAAGATACTTAATATTTTAGATACAACAAAATACCCGCGAGGAGGGCCTAAGAAGAAAGGAGGACGAAGAGGAAGGAGACCTTAAAAACACGTCCAAGCGTGGTCGTTTTAGAGGAAGGAGACCTTAAAAATTAAAAACCAAATAAAACTAGATATAAAATGAAAAAATTAGAAAAAACAGAAAACCAGGTCGTTTTTACAGCAGAAATCTCTGAAACAATAGCAAACTCTATCAGAAGATACGTTAGCCAGGTACCTATTGCAGCAATAGATGAAGTAGAAATTTCAAGAAATGACTCTGCACTTTATGATGAAACAATTGCTCACAGACTTGGATTGGTTCCATTAAAATCAAAGAAAGGAAAAAAGCAGGGAAAGTTAAAACTGGAATTGAAAAAGGAGGGCGTGATTTACTCGGGGGATTTAAAAGGAGATTTTGAAGTGGTTTATGAAAAAATCCCAATTACTGTCTTATCAGATAAACAAGAGGTAAAGCTTGTTGTAACAACAAAAATAGGAAAAGGTTCTGAACATGCTAAGTTCTCTCCAGGATTGATGTTTTATAGATTTGTTTCAGAGATAGCTATTGATAAAGATTTTTATGAAGAAATAAAAAAAGTCTGCCCTGATGCTAAGATGAAAGAAAAAGGGAATAAAGTGATCATAATTGATGATGGAAAAAAAGAAGTTGCTGATGTTTGTAAAGGGCTAATAAAAAAGGCAGGAAAGAAAGCAGATATTGAAGAAAAAAATGAGCTTGTCATAACTGTTGAATCTTTTGGCCAGACAAGCCCTGAGAATGTTTTCTTAAGTTCAATAGAGGTTTTGAAAAAAGACCTCTCATCTCTAGGAAAAAGCTTTAATAAAGCCATCTAACTCTTTCTGAAAAAGATTAAGAACATTTTAAAATAGAAGATTTTATCTTAGTTTATGCGGGAATGCCAGAGTGGTCAAATGGGATGGATTAAGGCTCCATTGGCTTAGTGCCTACGAGGGTTCGAATCCTTCTTCCCGCATTTCCAAATATATTTAAAATATTATTTACAATATAATTCTTTTAGAAAATTCTCTCCCTGTCAAAAGCTTTATAAATTAATAAAATCATAAAAATATATTCCATAGGTAAACGATTCCTATGCTGATGAGGCGAACTGAAGCCGAAAATATACCTGCGAGTTAATCGCGTAAGCGGGAATTAATATTTCTCGTTATTCAAATGAAATCAAAAACAAAAATAAGTAAACAGATTGAAAGAAAAACAAACCCAGAGTTAGTTGAAACAATAAAAGCTGCGAAAAAGAATGAATCCTGGAAAGAAGTTGCTGCGATTCTTTCCGGACCAAGAAGAAATTTTGTAAATTTAAATCTTGGAGAAATTGATAGTCAGACAAAAGAAGGAGAAGCAGTCGTGGTTCCTGGAAAAGTTCTTTCACAGGGAGAAATCACCAAGAAGATAAAAATTATTGCTCTAAATTTTTCTGGAAAGGCAAAAGAGAGATTAGAAAAAGGGAAAATATCTCATTTAGATATTATGGAAGAAATCAAAAAAAATCCTGGAGGAAAAAATATCCGGATTTTAAAAAGTAAGGAGGAAAAAATATGAAAATAATTGATGGTAAAAATGCAACAATGGGAAGACTTGCAAGTTATGTGGCTAAAGAGGCTATGAAAGGAGAAGAAATTGTTATACTTAACTGTGATTATGTGATAATCACTGGAAATAAAAAAGACATTAAGGAAAACTTTGCCAGGAAAAGAAGAAGGGTAGGAAGCGGGCAACAAGGACCAAAACATTCAAGACGCGCGGATTTGATTGTAAGAAGAGCAATAAGAGGGATGCTTCCAACACACAGAAAAGGGCGTGGAAAAGAATCTTTAAGAAGAATAAAGTGTTATATAGGGGTTCCAAAAGAATTTGAAAATTCTAAAAAGATTGTTGCAGGTAAAAGAAAAACAACAAAATTCATCAATGTTAAAGAGATAATAGAAAACAGAGAATAAAATGAAGACAATAAATACAAAAATAATTACTTCGGGCAAGAGAAAAAGCGCTGTTTCAAGAGCAGTAGCCACACCAGGTTCTGGAAAGATAATAATAAACAGAAAACCTTATGAGAATCTTCAAGTATTTGATAGACTCAAAATAGAAGAACCCTTAAGAATAGCAAAAGATGTTCTTGGAGAATTTAATTTTGATGTTTCTATAAATGTTCGTGGCGGCGGAAGCAAAAGCCAGGTGGAATCTGCAAGGCTTGCTTTGGCGAGAGCTATTGTCGATTTCACAAAAAACAAAGAACTTGAAAAAGCCTTTTTAGCATATGACAAATTTCTTCTTGTAGCAGATGTTAGAAGGAAAGAAGCATATAAACCTGGAGACAGCAAGGCAAGAAGAAAAAGGCAAAGTAGCTTTAGGTAATTTTCTTTTTTTATTCCAAGATTCTCAAATTTATCTTGGACTTTATTGAATAAAGTTGCAGAGATAATTGGCTGATGAGTTCCCTGATAGACCTGATTGTTGAATTTTATCTTTCCTATATAAGTAAAGTTTTTGAGGATTTTTTTAAGTCCGTTAACAGAAAAGTTATGTTTTTCAGCAAGCTGTCTTAAGCTAATTTTGTTATTTAGGAATTCATCAAAAATTTCTTCAACTTCTTTATAGTTTTCTGCAATAATAAGCTTGCCCTCTTGAATTTTATAGCCAAAAGGCGCTCTTGACATCAAACTTCCTTTCACAGCTTTTTTTATCATTCCTCGTTTCTGTTTTTCTCCACTCGGAACATGATTTTTCCTAAAGGTTTCAAGAACTTTTCCAGGAATTTTTTCATCTACATATGGTTGAACGGCTTTTTCCTCTTCAGGAGAGAAATAATAACAGATTTCACAAAGAGTTATCCCAAACTTTTTTTTATTAGATTTGGATTCATAACCGCATTTTTCACATTTCATATTCTTGAAAAGACAGTTAACTTTATAAAAGTGGTCTCTTTTTCTAAAGATAAGTGGACAAGCCTAGTCTTGTTCTAAAATAAATGAAACAAATGAAGAGGGCTAAATGAGTAAAAGAATTTATACCGGAAACCTACCTTGGAGTGTTACAAAGGCTAAACTTGAAGAACTTTTTTCTCCATATGGTGAAATTGAAGACGCAATTGTGATCGCAGACAAGTACACTGGAAGATCCAGAGGATTTGGTTTTGTTACCTACAAAAAAGACGCTGACGCAGACAAAGCTATAAAAGAGATGTCTGAAAAAGATGTTGAAGGTAGAAAGCTTATTGTAAAAGAAGCAAGACCTCAAAGGGATCAGGAAGAAAACCAGCCAGAAGGAAAAGAAGAGAAAGACAGAGAAGAAAACAAGAAGGTTGAGGTAAAAGAAGCTGAAAAATCAAAGGAATCAGAATAAATCTTTAAAAGACAGCGAAGAAGATAAGTAAGAGAGTATAGAAAAATACATAAATCTGTAAGGCTTAATTAAATTAGTAAACTAAAAGATAAAAATGAAAAGAAAGTATTATCCCCCTATTATCTTAAATGGTGTATTAATGGATTATAGACTAGAAGAACTTAAAAAAAGACTTAAGGAAAAGGGTGCAAAGTTTAAAAACAAATTTGGATCTCATTTAAGCATGGAACATATAACTTATGAACTTGGAAATTCTAAACTTGAGATAGATCATACTCAAAATGTTAAAAAACGCTGGCCTTATCTTGATGCTGAAATATTTGCCTATATCACTAGCCCAGACAAAGATGATTATCAAAGCAAAAAACTAAAAGACACTTTTAAAGAGGTATTCTATATTAATAAAAGATTTAATAAAGAAACGAATTGGGCAGAAAAAATTTTTTCTAATTGATTTTGCCTTATTTTCTCAAAAGATAATAGTTAGATTTTTAATAGTCAAGTGGTTAAGTAGAATTATAAAAGAGGTAAAAAAAGAAAAGTGAAATCAATATGGATTTTGTTACTTGCTCTTTTGTGGCTTTATTTTGGGTATAGGGTTTATGGGAGATTTGTTGAAAAAAGAATCAAGATTAATGATAAAAATATT
>Ga0307443_1002256_pt1 | contig 10880 bp, 9 predicted proteins | sample SalMarSW160220MG_FD_202148 | JGI IMG/M metagenome (GOLD analysis project Ga0307443, IMG submission 202148) | Salt marsh sediment microbial communities from the Plum Island Ecosystem LTER, Massachusetts, United States - SW1601-220 | ecosystem: Environmental > Aquatic > Marine > Intertidal zone >... | reverse complement strand
GATTAAGTTTGTTGCTCTAAAACCAGAAGAAGTTATTGAGCGTGTCAAGAAGAATCTATTGGTTGAGGCAAAAGAGAAATCAAAAAGACTTGAAAAATTAAAAGGGGATGATCTTCTTGGGGAATTAAATTCTCTATTCACAAAAGGAATTAAGTTTGTTGAGCCGTCTGATTTATCCGGAAGTGTAAAAGGCAGGCAAAATTTGTATAATCATCTTGATATGATGATAAGAGAAGCTGAAAGAACAGTGACAATTATAACAACAGAAGAAGGACTTAATAGAAAATTAGAGATACTATTGCCAAGTCTTGAAAAAGTGAAGAAGAGGGGGGTTAAGATAAGAATTGCTGCACCAATTAATAGCAATAATATAAAAGTTGCAAAAGAATTTAAAAAAGTAGCAGAAATAAAAAATTTGGAGAGATTTAAAGCAAGATTCATGATAATTGATTCAAACCAACTTATTTTTATGCTTCTTGATGATGAAAAATTCCATCCAAATTATGATGTTGGAGTCTGGATTAATACAGAGTTCTTTGCCCAGGCCCTGGAGCAACTTTTTGAATTGGCATGGAAAGAAATGAAGCCTTTAAAGTAGAGATAATTATAAGAATTAAAAAATCTATTTCTGATATTTATCTAAAAAGAGAAGAAATAAAATAAAAAAAGAAGAAATAAAATAAAAAATTACTGAGTTAGTATTGCCATTACGACGCTAACGATTGTAGTTACAATAACAATCCATCCAGCAATTTGGGTTATGATTAGTGGTATCCATGGAATGACCAATGCAGGATTTGCTCCAACCATTCCAAAACCAACAGCCAAAGATACCAAAACACCGGTTAACCAAGCGATAAAGTTCAGGAATCTTCCGCCTTGTCTTTTTGCCATTTTTTACCTCCTTTATTAATTTAATTGTTTAGTTTACCTTAGGAAAAACAATATTAAAAAATTAAAAATTATTTTTTCTTTTTCCTCTTTTTCTTCTTTGTTTTTTTCTTTCTTTTCTTTTTTGTTTTAGCTTTTCCTCCGACAATTCCGGAAAGGGTAGCCCTGTAACCTATAGGAGCTTGTGCTGATGTAAGTGTCATAGCTCTTTCCCCTGCTTTTCTGGCTTTTGAAATATTGTTTCTAATCTCACTGTCAAGCCTCTTAAGTTCCTTATTTGTTTTTTTAACAGAGGAGGCAAGTGCTTTTTCAGAGATTTTCCCAAAGAAAAATCTTTTGCATTCTCCATCAAAATCATTCAAAAGTCCTTGTTTTTCTTCTTGTCTTGCTCTCACAAGTTCTCCTGCCACATTAAACTCTTTTAGAATCTTTGCAAAGAAAGATTCATTCATCTTTTTTGTTTGAACCATTTTCACCTCCTTATAATGTTTTATTTAACAAAATGTTATTTAAATAACTTTTGGATTTTAATTTATGAATATTTATTTTTCTCTAATTACATTTCTTCAATTGTTTCTATTCCAAGTAGTTTTAATGAATTTTTCAGGACTTGCCTAAATGACTGAACCAAAGCCAATCTAAAAGCTTCCTGTTCTGAGCCAATAACTTTGCAGTTTTGATAAAAATCATTGAATAACTGTGAAAGCTGATAAGAATAATTTGCAATTATCGACGGGTTTAAGGCTTGAGCAGCATTTAATACAACTTCTGGAAAATAAGAAAGTTTTTTGACAAGACCTATCTCTTTTTCTTCTAATTCAGGAACTTCAAATTTTTTTTGCTCTGGAGGTGCATTTCTCATTATTGATCCTGCCCTTGCATAGCTGTATAAAAGATAGGGTCCTGTGTTCCCGTCAAATGAAGAGAATTTTTTGATATCAAAAACAATATTATTTATTCTGTTATTCTTTAAATCGCCGTAAAAGATTGCTGCAGTTGCTATTTTCATTGCTCTTTCTTTCATTTCGTTTTTTGATATTTTTTTTCTTATTTTAATTTCTCTCTTAGATCCCTTTTTTGATTTCTTTGTCCTTTTCTTTATTTCTTTCTCAGCCAACGAGCAAGTCTCTTTAAGAACATCTTCCATGAAAAACATATTTCCTTTTCTTGTTGAAAGCTTCTTTCCTGACTTGCTCAGATAATGCCCATGATAAACATGGATGCAATTCTTTGCCCAGCTATAACCCATAAGCTCGAGAATTTTAAAGAGCTGCCTAAAATAAAGTTCCTGCTCCTTACCTACTTCATAAATCATTTTTTCAAAACCATATTTTTTATATCTGTCTATAGCAACAGCCAGGTCTCTTGTCGCATATAGTGTTGTCCCGTCGCTTTTCTCAACTAAGGCAACATTGAGTCCATGCTTTGAAAGATCAACAATATAAGCCTTTTTGCTTTTCTTCAAGAGGCCTTTTTTGTCAAGCTCAGAAAGAATACCTTTTGTCTTTTTGTTATAATTTGACTCGCCGTCGATAAGATCAAATTTTATTCCAAGTTGTTTATACAACTTCTTAAACTCTGCAATGCTCAAATTCCTAAAAATTTTCCAGAGCATGAGTAATTTTCTGTTTCCTTGCTCAAGCGCCTTAAAAGCCTCTCTTGCTTTTTCCTCATACTTTTTTTTGTTTGCCTTAACATAAATGTTTAGCAAATGTTTTATTGGATCTTTTTCAAGTTTTTTTTCAGAACCAAATTCCTCATATCCAACAATAAGTTTTCCAAACTGAGTCCCCCAATCACCAAGGTAATTAATCCTAACTGCTTTAAAACCTCTGAATTCAAGAATGTTTGCAATAGAGTTTCCTATTATAGTTGATCTTAAATGCCCAATTCCAAAAGGCTTTGCTATATTTGGCGAGGAGAATTCAACAACAACTTTCTTTCTTTTGCCAGCATCAGACTTTCCATAATTTTTTTTCTTTGTAATTATATCCCAAACAACTCTGCGAGCCAGACTTTTTCGGTTCATAAAAAAATTAATGTAAGGGCCGCGTGTTTGCACGTCTTCAAGATCTGTTGCAGGAGGCTCTCCGATTTTTTCCCTTAACTCAATTGCAATCTGCGAAGGATTGTCCTTAAGTTTTTCTGAAAGAAAAAAACATGGAAAAGCATAATCTCCAAATTCAGGGTTAGACGGAACTTCTATAAATTTTTCTATTTCCTTATTGCTAAGACCAACCCCTTTTTCCTTAAGAGCTTTTTTCATCAACTTTATCACAACTTCTTTCATAATCAAAAGAGAGAAAACAAGTTAATAAAGATTTTGAAAACAATAAGTTTTTTAAGTCAATAGCGACTTCTAAATTTGAGAGGGGGTGCCGGAGTGGTCAAACGGGCAGGACTTAAGATCCTGTGGGTTAGTCCCTTTCGCAGGTTCGAATCCTGTTCCCCTCATTTTTCTGTTTAATAAAAATCAGAAGAAAAGTTTATAAACCATAGAATACTAAACAAAAAGTAGGAGGCATTAACTTCGGTTGATGTAGACATTTCGGTGTCTTTCCTCCTACACTTATATTCTCAAAATTAAATTCTAATAAGTTAATTTCTAAATGATTAGATTTATACAAATTTCCAAGAAAAAATATAACTCTCTAAAGACGACATTATTGTATTAATTCCTAAGTGATAAAATATATAAATATTTATAAACCACGGATTTCTACAAAATTACATGAAATTACGGCCATTAGTTAGGAATTTAGGAATTATCTTAAAAACAGCGCCTGTATTATATGGAAGTCTTAATCTGGAAGCTGCACAGAATAAAAAATATAATATCCTCGCAGATGAATTAAAATCAGAAGAGGCTCTTTTTTATTGGGATAAAGAAACAGACAGAGCATACACTAAAACAGGGGTTCCAATAATGGTTCCAATGGATACCTTGGATTTTTCTGATAAAGTCAGGGGAAATTATGAATTAGTTATATACAGTGCTCCAAAAGGAGTTGCTTCATATGATAATACAATAATTACATCAAGAGATGTTATGGAGGGGATAATTAATGGTGCTTTGATTCACAGAAATGCAAAAACAGGAAAAATAGATGAGTCTGTAAGAGTTATTGTGCCTGTTTTCACAGGAAAAATTGATTCTAAGAAAATTTCAAGGCTTGAGAGAAAATTAATTGGTATTAAAAAAAGCCAGTCTAAAAGAAAAGATCTGAAATCTGAATCAGAATATTCTGGAAGAGAAAAAGAAAAGACAGAGCCAAGATATTTTGAAGAATCATATGGATATGGGAAAGGAGAGGAAGATATTAATAAAGGAGAAACAGAGTGGGAAGAGCTTGCATATGGGGATGAGATTAATTGGGAAGAGAGGATTCCAAATGTAATAACAGAAAGCAAAACAAAAAATAACTGGGATGCTTTTTATAATACACATCTTGGTTTAGCTATTGGAGCAGTAATTGATGATTATACAAAATCAGTAAATACAAACGGAGAATATTCAGAGAAAGCTGCAAGAGGAGGCCTTGAACTTGGTGCTTTTCTCAAAGGCCCTAATTCAGAGACAGATTTTGATTTAAGATTTTTGAATGATAACGACGGTTACATAAACAAAACAAAAGAAGGAGAATTAAGTTTTGTATACACCCCCCACATTATTAATTTTGAGGGAGCCAGTATAAGCCCTGCATTAGGTGCTGGTTTAGAAGGCTGTGTTTCTTCTGATAATGAATCTATTTCAAATGAATTAATGAATCTAAGAACTAATACTCAGGGAGAATTTAGTGAGATGATAAAGTGGCTTGGTTTGGGTGGAAAAATCAATGCAGGAGATTTCTCAATAGAAGCTTTATACAAATTTTTGGAAGGAAATATGTCTTTAAAAGTCAATTCAGAAACATTTGAAGGAACAGACCTTATAGCAAAATATGATGATGTAATAAGAACATTAGCCAGTGGAAATGCACTAAAGGTAGGATTGGGATATAATAATAACGTTATATCTTTAAGAGGAACTTATGAAAATGGGAACAAGGTTTATGTTCCTTTAACCAATAATGCTTCAATCATAGATAATAATCTAAATGTTGAGTATAATAAATTTTCAATAAATGGAGAAATTATTCTTCCTACTAATTTTACTATTGGGGGTGGATTTACTGCAGAAAAAAACCATCATGCTCCTTCCGAAAAAAAGGATTTGACAGGGGCTGAGGATAAGTTTAACAGAACTGGTGAAGCAAGAATAGGTTACCAGTTTTAACAATAAAATAAAAATGAACAAAAAAATTTTGATTTTGCCGGCAATGTTCTTGGCAGTGTTAGTCTTAGTAGCAGCAGGTGTCTTGGCAGCAACCACAACAACAATAACACCCGGAACAGCAATTGCAGGGGAAACAGATTTATTCTGCCATATCTATGTGGATGGCCAGGAAGTAAGTGTAAATGATATTTCCCCATATACCATTGCATGGAAAAGTGATGCTATTGGAGCAACTTGGGATTATCTTGGTGTGCAGGAATTGGATTCATCTTATCTCTCTGAATATATGAATCATGAACTTATCTGTGCAGTAGGTCATACTTATACACAGGGAGGATATGTAATATTTATAGACATCCCTCAAACAACCAGCAATTCTGTCCCTATTGAGCCTGATTATACTCCAAGTGCTAATTTAATTGTTCCTTCACAGGCCTATGTTAATGAGAATGTTCAGTTACAGTGCTCAGCATCTGGCGGAAATGATCCTCTGGCAATTGAAATAGATGCAGAAGGCAATGGTGATTTTCAGGATGTAACAGGCACAGGTATTTTGAATCATGTTTACACAGAGACAGGAAACTATAATCCTGTATGCAGGGTTACTGATCTTGACAGTGATGTTGCAACAGATGATGCTAATATAGAAATAATTTCAGAAGGAATTGAAAACCATGCACCTGTCATAACTTCAGTACCTGTAACAGAAGTTTATGAAGGTCATAATTATTATTATCAGGTAAATGCTGTTGACCCTAACGGCGATTCTATGGAATATTCTTTGATAACTTCTCCAAGCTGGCTTTCAATTGACTCCCAGACAGGATTAGTTTCAGGAACAGCACTAGAGGTTGATGAAGATACTGGCTTTGATATTATTGTTAGGGTTTCAGACACAGAAGGAGCATTTGATACACAAACTTATATTTTAACAGTAATGGATATTGTAGAATCAGAAAATCTTCCGCCTGTTATAACTTCAGTACCTGTAACAGAAGTTGATGAGCAAGAAGTTTACACTTATGATGTTGAGGCATATGATCCTGACGGAGATATATTAACTTATTCTCTTACTCAGGGGCCTAGCTGGCTTTCAATTGACTCCCAGACAGGATTAGTTTCAGGAACAGCTCCAGAAGTTGATGAAGATACTGGCTTTGATATTATTGTTAGGGTTTCAGACACAGAAGGAGCATTTGATACACAGACATTTACAATTACAGTTCAAAATGTTGAAGAGCCTGAAAAGAAATCCAAAAAGTCGGCAAAAGGCTCAACAGGAATAAGAGAACTTCCTGAAGATGAATTTTATCAAACTCTTTATCTTGACCAGTTTAACACAGAAAAAGGAATTATCTTAGAATATGAATCAGAAGAAGAGTCAGAAAGAATTGGAAATTTATTGATCTGGTTGATTCTTTTGATACTATTAATATTTATCCTTATAACGATTGTCTCTTTGATAAGGAAAATAAAATAAGAGAAGTAGAATAAAATACTATTAAGGTAATTTTATTAAATGATTAAATTACAAAAAGAAAAGAGGAAAGATGTAACACTTCTTGTTTTTCTCATATTGATTCTTCTTGTGATAAACTATCCTTTTCTTGATCAAACTATTGGGAATTTTTTGTTTGATTATGAAACAGCTTTTGTTGAAAGAGTTATTGACGGGGATACTGTTGTTATTGATTCAGGAGAAAGTGTCCGGCTGCTTGGAATTAATACCCCTGAACGTGGGGAACGTTATTACGATGAAGCAGCAGAATTTTTGGGAGATATAGTTTTTAACAAAACAGTAGAACTTGAATATTCGGCAAAAAAGTATGACCAATACGGAAGGCTTCTTGCATATTTGTATTTTAATGGAAGAAATGTGAATCTTGAACTTATAAAAAACGGATTTGCAAATGTTTACATACTTGATGACAGGAAAAATGAAGGGATCTTAAGAAAAGCCTGGGAAGAGTGTATTGAGGAAAATGTGGGAATCTGCAAGAAATCCGAAGATGTCTGCTCCGACTGCATTCAACTGAAAGAGTTTGATTACAAAAAAGAAATAGTTATTTTCCATAACAGATGTTCTTTTAATTGTGACCTAGAGGGCTGGGAAATCAGGGACGAGGGAAGAAAAAATTATTTTTTTCAGGATTTTGAACTTAGGCCAGGCAGGCAGGTCAGAATAATTGTAGGCGAGGGAACTGACACAGACTCAACCTTGTATTGGAGTAATGAAGATTATGTTTGGACTAGAGCAGGAGATACATTATTCTTAAGAGATAAAAAAGGCGGATTGGTTTTGTGGCGAAGCTACTGACAAGACAAATTTAAGGTTATCAACAACGAAGCAGTGGCTGAGTAGAGAATTATTGAAAAGTCAGATTTAATTTCTCCTTCCTTTTAGCCTCTTAATTCGGTTCTTTAATCTAAGAATCTCTTTTTCTTTTTTTATCCTTTTTCTTATTTTCCCTTTATCTCTCATTAATTTCTCTTTTTCTTTTTCTAAATAACTTTCTGCTCTTTCAAGCCTTGCCAGCTCTTTTTCTAATTTCTTTAATTTTGGGCTGGATAGATTTTCTTTTTCAGGTTTCATCTTCACTTTCTTTTTATTTATATGAATTTTTTATTTATATATTTAACTTCTCTAAAATTTCTCTGTCAATAATTACAATATGCCCGACTCCTTTAACATCTTTATATTTAACAATAGCCCCCTTAACTTTAAACTGTTTTTTATTTAATTTAATTATCAGACTATTGATTCTGTTTTCCGTCAAGAGAACACTTTCAATCTCTCCAATATAATCCCCATCTTCTGAATAAACTTTCTTTTTGATTAATCCTTTAATGCTCTCTTTAGGATGTTTATCTCTTTTTTTCATTTTAATAATTTTACTTATCTTTTTTCTAAAACCAAAAATAAATCCTAGTAAGATAGCAGATAGGATAAACCAGAGAATATTCCAATTTCCAGATTCTGAAGAGGAGTTATTGACAGCAAATCCAATCATGGTTTTTCCTGTGATTAATAAAATATTCACTGCCATAAAGCTGAAAAGAAAGATTAAGAAGCGCTTGGACCTGATTTTTTTAAGATTTCGTTTAATTTTTTTCTTATACTCTTTGTAAGTTCCTGTTTTTCTTTTTTTCCTTGTTATCTTGAATCCTGTTTTGAATAGTTTGATTAAAATTAAAATGAACAAGATTAAAAATACCCCCACAATCCCATAAATTAAATAAATCTTATTTATCTGAGGAAACAGATTACAATCTTCTTTGGATAAGATTACAAATGATTCGCCAGTTACTGCTGTTTTGTTTCCGCTATATGTAATCTGTGCATAAATTCTGTATGTTCCAGAAGGTGTTGAACTTGGAATTTTTAATGCTATATTAAAACTGCTTTCTTTTTCAACTGCCCTTGTGTCTTTTAATTCAGCTATTAATTTATTGTTTTCATCAACTATCCAATAAGTCATAAATGCATCAAGCAACTCTACCCTAGCATAATTCTCAAGCTTTACATTTGCCCTGATTTTATCTCCAGGACAAATTTCCTTGTATTCGTCTTCAAGTGTCAAATATATATCAAATAATGGTTCAGAAGGCCCGAGGTATTCGCAGGTTCTTATTTGATTTGGCATTCCTGTTTTTCCAGAACAGGTTCCTCTGTTTACACAAATTCTTTCTTGGATCCCTGACTCTGGACATGTAGAAGGGAACCATTCTGTGCACTGCCAGTTATAAGTGCAGGATCCCCCGCCAGAAGGAGTTATGCTTGAAATGACTTCACCACCACCATAAACCCCGCTTCCATAAGTTCCGGCACCATAATTACCTGCAGAAGTCAGACTGATAGAAAAGATTAAGAGGAATAAGAGGGTAAGTTTTTTTTTAATCATCCCACCCTTACCTCCGCACTGCTTGTTAAATATCCTCTTTGATTATCCGGCAAATCTCCAATGTTGAATGCTGTTATTGTTGCATCAAAAGTTATGTTTCCTGTGTTAATAAAAGTTATATTTCCAACGCCCAAATCACAATTATCAGAAATTATACAATAATCAGACAAGTCAATTTCCCAGTTGTTTCCGTCTCCAGCACAAGTGCAGGTGTCTTCTGCTCCCTCGGTGTAATAAACTGTGATGCGGATGTGGTCAACATAAGGATATTTAGCTCCATTGGCATCGTGACTTTGTTTTTCAATTCCCACTAAAATCCCATTTATTGTTGCTCCATTGGGTATTGAAAATCCAAAATTGGTTGCTTTTAAATAGTGCATAGTACCATAGGTTGAATAAGCAGAGATAACAACTCCAAAATTAGCATTATTTATATCCTCTGCTGTCCATTCTTCACTCCATAAATCCGCAACTCCCCCATAAGAACTATACGCATCTGAACTTGGCCACGCCGAAACACTTGCCTTATCTTCAGAACCGATACTTCCATCGCTTTTTACTATTTTTACAGCATAATCATATACACTTTCTTCATATCCTATTCCGTTATAATCATAAGCATACAAATTATCACTTGCTTTTGCATTATCAACTGATGTCCAGGGCATATCTCCAACAGCATCATCATCAGCCATTGTTCCCGGACTTATTGCTCCTGTATCTGTAGCAGAAACAAATTGAATTTGATAAATAAACACTACAAAATAAATTAATATAAACAAGCTTACAATTCCAAGACTTCCATAAAGTATTACTCTTCCTTTTTTATCCATCTTATACCCCACACCACGATGCTCCATTTTGGAAATTTATGCACTGGACATCTGTAATATTCTGATTTGTCATGTTCTGGTTTTCTGTCCATTTATTATTTGAAGCAAGATAGCCAACCAAAGTAGAATTTGCTGTCCATTGGGGGTCTGATTCTGAACCTGCTGGTAAATCTGTAAGCTGACTTCCATTTCCATAAAGCAATCCTGTAAAATTCCCGTCGCCTATTACATTTAGAGTGTTTTGCGGTGTTGTCGTCCCGATTCCGACGTTGCCTGTTGTCGGATTTAACAATATATTCCCATTAATATTATTAGTTTGAATTTGAAAATCATTATTCGCTCCAACTATCTGGAATGAAGCATAATCATTTTGTGTTCCTGTTGGATAACCATAAACACGAATCTCTTTATTCTCTCCAGATGAACTATCCTCATAGTAATACAAAGCAAAGTTTGCTCCTGGCAATTGCTCCAAATGCCCTGAATTAAATCTATAAACAACAGGGTTATCTACATCGTTTTTTAAAGCAAGTTCCACATCTCCTGCTCCGTCTTTAACAATTGTTAAACCATTATTTTTGTTTTCACCTATGTCAATGGACATATCATTTATTCCAAAAATATCCCCACCCCTAACAGTAATTTCTCCATTCACATCTAATGCCACTCCCGGACTTGTTGTCCCTATTCCGACATAACCAGTAGCAAAATCACCCTGAATTAAAGGAACTGCGTTTATGTTTGTCTGTTTTATTATAAACTGATTTGAGACTATATTATCCTTTCCTGCCTGATAGCCTATTGCTACCACATCATTAGCAGTATTATTTTTTGTTGCTTCATATCCTACACCAATAACTTTATCTCCTGTGTTTGAATGACCTGCATTACGACCTAAAGCTGTTTGAGAAACTCCTGTGTTTAAAAAACCTGCATTATGACCTAAAGCTGTTTGAGAATCTCCTGTGTTTGAATAAC
>Ga0307443_1002251_pt1 | contig 10899 bp, 10 predicted proteins | sample SalMarSW160220MG_FD_202148 | JGI IMG/M metagenome (GOLD analysis project Ga0307443, IMG submission 202148) | Salt marsh sediment microbial communities from the Plum Island Ecosystem LTER, Massachusetts, United States - SW1601-220 | ecosystem: Environmental > Aquatic > Marine > Intertidal zone >... | reverse complement strand
ATTGTTTTGAAGCGACTTTTTCACCGATCCTGTTAGAAAAATTGGACAATCCTTTTCTATTAAAGTCGGCTTCAAGTCCATGACCAACCGCTTCATGCAGTAAAACTCCACTATCAGCAGGGCCGAGAACAACCACCTGTGGACCCGCCGGTGCAGGTTTTGCATCTAGATTTGTAACTGCGATCCTTGCTGCATCCTCTGCTATTGATTCAGGAGAATTGCCTTTTTCTGAAAAATAATCCAATCCAGCACGTTGACCTATCCCCATGCTTGCACCTTGCCTATTAGTTCCATCTTCTGCAACTACGTAGCATCTTAATGATAACATCGGCTGTACGTCAGTAAAGTATTTCCCATCGGAATCCATGTACATAATCTGCTTCATCTCATCAGAAAGTGAAACGTATGTTTTTGATACTTTAGAATGGAATTTCTTTGCGGAGTCATTTGCTCTTTCGATAAGGGATATTTTCTCTCTTAAATCAGCATCAATGCTAAGTTCTTCCAATTCATACAGGTTCTTTTTTCGACATTGTTTTATTGGTGCTATCCGAGCAGACGCTAAACCACTTGCAATGTGAGAAGCTGCCATTGAGGCTTCTTTCATTTTATCAAAGCTGAAATCATCGGTATGAGCGTATCCAACCTGATCGCCTTTTATAACACGAACTCCCATTCCCATTATAATACCGCTGCTGGCATCTTTGATAATATCCTCTTCCATACGAATCGATGAATTAATACGGTATTCAAAAAAGATGTCAGCGTGACTACCACCATTGGAAAGGGCATAAGAAATGAGTTTTTTCATTTCAGATTTTGAAATGTTAAAGAGTGCTTTCATATCCTGAATTGATCCTTTTGTTAAACTTTTAGTTTGACAGGAATTCCACCACCAAGGGGCTGAAGCAATGCCAGCGGTGATAAGCGTGCTTTTTTTTAGGAATTCTCTCCGCTTCACTTTCGCCTCCTATCTACACGGAATTTATATTAGTTTTAATACTATGATGAGAAATCATGCTTAATTTTAATAAACTATTGAAAATGAAACAATCATTTTTTACTCTCGTTCCGGGGCTCCTGCTCCGGGACGGACTATCCGTATCGGTTGCAGAGTAATCCACAGTACTCCTTTGGAAGAGCCGTGCAACCAGAATAAAAAGAATAACTTTGCGAAACTTTGTTCCAGGGTAATTTTTGACAGTAACCGGAGTTCTTCTCAATATGTAGATGTAACTTTCGCAAAGATTTCCCTCTTAAAATGGCAGGAGTAGCTCCTGCCACAACTATTAAAATCTCTGCCTTCCCGTCCCCCTCGAGCAGATGCCGGATGTCAGTCAGGCATTCTCTGTCTCATGGAGGTCCTTCGTATCCGAAAGGAACCCTTTCAAAGCGGGATCCCTTCGGGATGGGAGAAGTCCTCCGTGATCTTTGAGACACTCCTGTTTGTTCAAGTTACAGGGCACTGCTTCAAGTAAAAAACCTTGCGAGTGTTTCGAACCTTCGCAAGGTTCAGGATTATTCATAGTTCGATAACATATCACTAAAATTTTCTAAAGTAATTAGTTCGGCATCTTTAGCTTGCTTTAGAAATGGTCTGACATCATTTTGGATTTTGCTAAAATTCAACTTTTCCAGATGACTCATTAGAAAGTTTTTCCATTTGCCGGGATTTATTGATCTGTTTTCAGTCTGAAAAACGGCATTTTTAAAAAGTTGTATATTGGGAAGGATCTTTTTTGATAGAAACCATAACAGATCATAATAATCGCGCCCTTTAACATATTTACGATAAAGAACAGCATGCAGTTTTCCGGAGAACATTGAAGGTAAATCATAAGCCTTAATTTGAAAAAGGTAAGGATTGCTTATCAAATGATTTTCAGTTTTTGCACCCTCTGGAGGGTTGGAATCAATTTCCAATTTGATCATCAATTTTTCATTCAAATGTGGACTTAATCCCAAACTAAATAAAATGCCTTTGAAGCGAATTTCAATGGTTTTTACGGTTTTGTTTTGAACATTTGTATCAACATTTAGATTGTAAATATCAATTTTATATCTAAGGTTTTTACCTATTGCCTTTAAATCAATTTGTGAACCGGTTAAAACGCTAAAATCAAGATCTTCGGAATATCGACTGGTATTATGAAGAATACGCAGAGCTGTTCCTCCAGTAAATGCAATCTCTTTAAATGCGTTTAAATCGTAGAGAGTCTTGAGAATCAATAAATGAAGATATTCACGAAGAATATGGATTTTCTCATATCGTAGATTTGTTTTTTCTATTTCTTTTCTAAGAATCTCAATCATTATATTCACTTCACTATAATATTAAATACGGAGGAATTTTTCCGCTAATTTAACTATATGTCTATCTTCGATTTTTTCAAGATAAATATTCCAGCGCTTCTTATCTAAAGAGTCGAGATTTTGAAAACGATAGGACTTAATTAAATCAGAGTTTTGTCTAAAGCGGAACCGATTGAAATATAAGAAATCAATAACCGCTTTTTCCCTCGTTGCAATATGAACATTCCAACCGTTATCCCGAACAATATCAAAACCCCAAAATAATGGCTTATTAATATGACGATAAACAAAAGTACCCAATTTATTTTGAAAACTGGCTGTTTTACGTGTTGTTATAGAAGTAAATTTATACACTTCTTCCGGGATCATTTGATAAAATCTCAAGGCATGTTCTAGACTAATATAAGATGGCTGATAGAGATAATTTGCAACATAACGCACGGAAATTTTTTCTAAAACCAAAGGATCATTTATAATATAGATGCCCCTTTTTAGACAGATTAAACGGTCCTGGTTGAGCCATTCACTTACCTGTCTGCGTAAATAACTTTCATTTCCAAAAAAGGAAAAATCCCTGGAATCGATAATCCTCTTTTTTTGAAAAAATGATTTAAAATCCTCGAATTTCATTGCATTTCTTTTTATTACACATTAATGTAATATAAAGAAATATATATGTCAACAAAAATCTATCAGACAAGAATTCTTAGAAGGATTTCGTTGTGACCGTTGGGACAACCTCTGCCCTGTCTCGAAGAGATCCCTTTGGGATAAAGACCCCTTTGGGACGGTTTATAATCCGGGTTAGTGTTCTCGTTCCCCTTTCAGCCGGCAGGCAGGGGAACAATGACAGGTGTAAACCAAACGCAAATACGACAACTTTTCATTACAAAACCCGTTTGTCCGCCAGCTGGCGGATTAAAACGGGTTTGTTTCTTCTAAGTAGCAAGCGGTCGTTCTCCGCCTCGTTCATAGAACCACCTTGGGGAAGAGGCACCTCCGTAACATTCGGTAGAAATTATCTGATCTAACCCATGGCTTGTATATTAACCCTACAACGTCATTTAGGAAATCAGGCAAATGCCTGATATAGTACCAACTTGCAATTGCAAATACTACATTTGGTACATTTAGGGGGTGTGATAGAATGAAGTTTTCACTCAGTCAACTTACTATAAGGTTATATTATCACACCCCCTAAATTTTTCGGAGACCCGTCTAGGGAAAATTACGTAGTAGGGTTAATAGAGCATTTAAAGAATGAGATAAAATAATTTTTAATTTTATACCGGCTATTAAATCCGTTTTCATACAAACCTACTATAAAAAGAGTATTAGTATAACATACTCAGTATAAAAGTCTAATACGCATTAGCATATTCTTTAACTTCCTGTTCAATACGTAGTGAAAGCCTGTCTTCTTCAACATCGAGATCGTAATCCATTTGAAGTCCAAGCCAAAATTGAGGAGACATATTAAAATAACGAGCAAGACGAAGTGCAGTGTCTGCTGTAATTCTTCTTTTCCCTTGCACTATTTCATTTATCCTTCGTGGAGGAACACCGATATCATTTGCCAATCTATTCTGGCTTAATCCTAAAGGCTTCATAAATTCTTCTGTCAATATTTCACCCGGGTGAACAGGTGGAATTTTCTTCTTTACCATGACATTACTCCATACTGATAATTCACAATTTCAACATCAGTTACCTCACCATCATTCCACACAAAGCAAATTCTCCATTGGTCATTTATTCGAATACTATGTTGTCCTATTCTATCTCCTGATAGTGCTTTAAGTCTATTTCCTGGTGGAACCTTCAAGCCTTTCAGAGTTTGAGAACGGTTTAGCATTGGCAGTTTACGAAATGCAACCTTTTGTATTCCTTCGGGAAATTTTCGTGAAAATGCTCTCTCAAATATTTTCTTTGTCTCTTTACACTTAAAATACTTCATCATAAAAAATATATAAAGTATAACGTATAACGTCAAGCGTTAATGTTTTGATTGCCAACAATTTTTGTTTCGAGTTTGAAACGTTCTGTATTAAATTAACCCGATTTTGATAATCGAGAGTATTCGAAATTTGTGAGTTTTATGGAGGAAAATATGGCAGAGAAAGCCGGGCTTGATATTGAAACACGAGAAATGATTCTGGATACTATTAGATCAGTACATAAAGAACTTCTATCTCATGATACAATCCTTGAGTTGGATGATCATGAGGAATTTCCGCTGGATATTATTAAGGAATTGCTTAGCGAGCGGGTCGGCTTACAGTTGGTTTTTATTCCCGAAGAATATGGCGGACTTGCCGGTGGAGCAGTGGATACATTTTATGTTTCAACAGAATTGGCGAAGATCTGTCTTGGCATTTCAACTGCGTTTCTGGCTGTTCATTTGGGTGTAGAGCCAATCCTGCTTTCCGGTACTGAAGAGCAGAAGAAAAAGTGGCTTGGAAAAATAGTTGATGAGAGCACTATCGTAGCTTATGCAGTGACGGAATCTGAGGCAGGCAGTAATCTTGAAGCAATTAAAACAAAGGCTGAGCCAATTAAGGACAAATCAGGGGAAATTTCTTCATATAAATTAAATGGCAGCAAACAGTTTATTTCAAATGGCGGCTATGCCGACTTTTTTTCGGTTTTGGCAAAGGCTCCTGAAGGACCAACATTTTTCATCGTAGAGGGAAATTCCGAAGGATTTATCAGAGGTGAACATGAGCATAAGCATGGAATTCGAAGTGCAAATACAGCAGCACTAACTTTTGAAAATGTTATTGTTCCAGCTGAAAATATTATTGGAGGTGTTCCCGGAAAAGGAATGAAGCAGTCAAATGAGGTTTTTGCATATACTCGCCTTATGGTTGCCGCATTTGGATTGGGAGCCGGACTTTCAGCAATGGAAAAATCTATTAAATTTGCAAAAGAAAGAATTCAATTCGGTTCACCGCTAATTGAAAAACAGGGGTACTCTCACAAACTCATAGTTCCTCATATTGTGAGATTAGAAGCTGCGAGAGCATACATTGAGGAAATTGCCAACAGGATTGATTCAGGTGATAATGATATAATGGTAGAGGGTTCAATTGCAAAGTATTTTGCCACTGAAGTCGGGAACACTGCCGCAGAGTCCGCAATTCAAGCGCACGGTGGATATGGCTATATGCGTGAATATGAGGTAGAAAAAATAAAGAGGGATGTCAGAATCACAACTATTTATGAGGGGACGAGTGAGATTCAGCAGAATATAATATATCTTTTTCGTTGGCGCAGTACTGTAAGAAGCAAAGGTGAATATTACAACAGTCTTGCCATAGAGATGGAAGATATTGCTGGAAAAGCAAAAAATATCAATGCAAAAATAGTCGGAGATTCTTTTAAAATTCTCAATGATTTAATAATATTTGCTTATAAGGAGAGATTAACGCGCAAGCAACATATTCAATTTTTACTCTCCGATATTATAACCTATACCGAAGTAGCTGCCGCATTTGTTAGAAAATTAGCGAGTCTTATTGAACAGGGCAATACGGACGCTGATAAATTATCGGCAATGCTGAGGATTTTCATATCGGAAGTTGCTCAACTTGTTGTTGGTAAAGGATTAATAATTGTTCAGGGATGTGAGACGGTTGATGAAGAAGTAAAAGGTGAATTTTATGAAAAAATAATAATTTCAAGTCTTACTAAAGCGAGTCAAAACGTAATTTTAGATATGGATAAGGTGGTTAAGACATTGTAAGGGATATTAAGGTGTAATGGAATTTCAAATATCAGATTTCAAATTTCAAATTTCAAATTTCAAATTGAATATGTAATTATGAGAATAGAAAAGGGAAATAAATTCGTACTAAGATTTTAGAAAAGAGGAAAATATGCGTCCGGTATGTATTATAATTCGTGATGGTTGGGGAATAAATGAAAATCCTGTTGGAAATGCTGTGATGGCAGCGGATACTCCCAACATTGATTCATATAAGAAAAAGTATCCATGGACTGTAATAGAGACTTCAGGTGAAGCTGTGGGTTTACCAGCAGGTTATCAGGGGTCAAGTGAGGTTGGACACCTCAATATGGGTGCTGGTCGTATCGTTATACAGGAGCTTAAAAGAATTGATGACGGTTTGAAAAAAGGTTCGCTTTTTCAAGTTGAAAAGTGGAAAAGTCTCATGAAAAACTGGAAGATGAATAATTCATGGCTTCATCTGTTCGGCTTACTACAGGATGAGGGAGTTCACGCTCATCAGGAACATCTATTTAAGATTATGCAAAGAGCAAGGAGTGAATTTCCGGAAGGCGAAATCATCATACATCCATTTTTAGATGGACGTGATACTCCTCCTCGAAGCACTCTTGAATATATTGCAAAATTAAATAAAGTAATGCAGAAAGTCGGCAACTGCAGGATCGGCACCATTATGGGACGCTATTATGCTATGGATAGGTCTAAAAACTGGGATATTACGGATATTGCCTATAACTGCATAGTTTCTGGAGAAGGTCGGAAGGCACAAAGCGCTGAAGCTGCCGTTAAAGAATCATACGAAAATGATAAAACGCCAGATAATGTAGATATGTTTGATGAATATATTCCGCCTTATTGCATTGGTGAATATAAAGGTGTATCTGATGGAGATTGTATCCTTCATACAAATTACCGCCAGGATAGGGCAATACAGCTCACAAAGGCATTTGTTGATCCGAGTTATCCGGGAAATTTAAAGGCGAAACTGGAAGTTACTTATGTCGGTTTTACTCAGTACTATGACGAATTTGAAGATTATATGCTGGAATCAATGGGCACCAGCGGCGCAATGAATAATTTGCTGGGAGAGGTAATTTCAAAAGCAGGTTTAAAACAGTTGCGTATTGCAGAAACTCAGAAATTCAGACATGTGACAAGTTTCTTTAATGGGAAATCAACGACACCTTTTCCCAATGAAGATCAGGTGGAAATTAGAAGCCGATTCGATCCGGCAACTTTCGCCAGCCATCCCGAAATGGAGGCATATAATGTAACCGAGTCGCTGTTAAAACGTCTTGAAAATAATCCCTACGCCCTTATATTGATCAACTATGCAAATGGCGATATGGTTGGTCACACCGGTGATTTTAATGCGGCAAAACAAGCAGTGGAAATTGTAGATGAATGTGTAGGAAAAATAGTCAAGAGACTTCTGGAGTTAGATGCTCATATCCTTATTACAGCTGACCATGGCAATTCAGAGCAGATGATCGATTATGAAACAGGGATGGTGAAGACAAGCCATACAACATTTCCCGTAGAATTAATATACGTTGCCCGAGATTCTTCAGGTAGAAAACTTCTTGACCGGGGAAAACTGTCTGATATTGCACCTACAGTTTTATATTTACTTGGATTAGAAATTCCGAAAGATATGACTGCCGATGTTTTGATCAAGAGTTAATCATTACAGAGCTGACAATGTTATACGCCCTTGCTCAATGCAAAATGCAAATTGTCCCAAAGGGATGCCTTCGGCAAAAAATGCAAAATGGAAGGGAAAAGAAAAAAAATTGCAGTTTGCTCCGCAGGAGTTCCTTTGGAACAATATTCATGTTTCAATGGAACAAAGTGATAAGCCAAGGAATTGCCTTATATTACTGCTAAATTGATAGTTACAGTAAAGAAAGGTAAATAATTTTGCAATTTGCATTTTGATATTTTTGCCCTGTTAGATAAGATCCTACTTAGCTTATTTATGGGAAATACTTAGCTATCTAACAGGGTGAATTTTTCATTGAGTTTTGCGACAAAACACAACAGCGTATAACAGCATGTTTGCGCCGCTTCGCTAAATGCCTTCGTCACTTCGCAAACACGCAAAATGATCCTAACTCCAGCCATTTAAACCAGATAGGAAGATTTTCTTTATACCATTCTAAAATTTCTCGTAAAATAATCTGCTTTTCCTTAGAAATAACATCTTCAGGAATCATGTCGAAATGCATCCTTATTTTATATGAGTCAAAATATTACACTTTTCCCATCCCATAAGGGATCCCTCGTATCCGAAAGGATCCCTGCGGGAGAAGTCCTATCCCAAAGGGATGCCTCCGGCACGTGACCTTTGGGAGAGGGATCCTTTCGGATAAATCCTTTTTAAGTGTACTCATACAATTATTTCCATTTATAAAATTGTAACGATCCTAACAGGCTAAATACAATAATGAATATTGGATAAGCTATCCACATTAAAGGGTAATATCTTAGGATATTTTTTTGCTTAAAAATCTTTGCCCCCCGCCAAACGGGAAGAAATTCAATAAAAAATTTGATGAGTGCTAAGATAAAAAATATTCTCATCGTAGATGGGAAGAACAGTAATATTACTAAAAACAGGTGAAAGAGAAATATCCAGGAGGCAATCAGGAAGAATTGCAAGGTGAGATAAAATGCTTTGCTATTACGTCGTAACTGCTGATTTAGGAATTTTTTACTGAAAGAGTCAGACTTGGTAAAAACAAAACTATCGGGATCAATATTGTAGATGAATCTCCATTTGGTAGATGTTCTTATTAATTGAGATAAAAAGAAGTCATCTCCGGTTCCCACCTGTGAAATATTATTATATCCGCCGACTTCATAGAAAGCCCTTTTTCTGAATGCAAGATTTCTTCCGTTTGAATGGCTTGGTTTATTGAAATATGTACTTGCCGCTGCCGCACTTGCCTCGCAGAGACTATCAAATCTCTGGAGCAGGTTAAAAAATCCTTTTCCCTTTTCCACCGGACTGTGTCCTAAAACCATTCCGACATTCTCTTCGAAACAAGACGCCATGCTTTTTATCCAATTTTGCGGTACAATACAATCAGCGTCGGTTGTAAAAATAATATCACCTTTACTATTTTGTATACCGAGGGTAAGCGCACCTTTCTTTCCTTTGAGTGAGGTTTCGTTTTTCTTATGCTTTAATACTTTCCAATTAGGGTACTTATTGGCATAGTTCATCATAATTAGATAAGTGTTATCGCTCGAATCATCGTCAATAAGTAACACTTCGTATTTTTTTGTGGGATATTTTATTTTAGTCAAGCTATCCAGAAGGTTATTTATTACTGCTTCTTCATTACGGGCAGATATTATTATTGATACTGAAGGTTCTTTATTCGAATTATATTGGTGTAAATGTAATAATCCCCAGGTTATAATTAATATAAGAGAATAATATCCTATTCCGAGAATGATACCAATTAGTGGAAATATCACAGTTTATATATTTATTTTTATACCAATATTTAAAAAGAAATCTTCTTCTCTTTTCCCATCGATTTTGCTTGAATAAAAGTCACCGCTTAAAAACATAAATGTCTCATTGAAAATTTCATAAGATGCTTCAACTTTAACTCTTTGTGTTGTCTTAATTTTTCCCATAAGCCATTTAGTTGAATGATTGTATGTCGTATCTCTTTGTAAATAGCTTGTAGTTGGATCACCACCCCAATATTTACCTGGCTCGTCTATTCCATGTTTTAAGTTGTGAAATTCTATTGATAGGTGTGTTCTTCGTGAAAAATATGTGTCTCCTCTTAAAAACAGTAATTGAGAGTTGGGACCATAGGGAAAACCAAGGCAGAGAGCGTTATTGGTATAGTTCGTTGTAAGCGTCTTGTGAGTGTAAGTCCAGGGTCTTGCAGCAGTGAATTCTGCTTGTATATCCACAGGAAGAGAAACTACATAAGTTGACCACCTGATACCTCCCTGTAGAATGTGCTTGTTTGCCCACCATTTTTTACCAAGTTCTCCAAATCTTAACTCGTCTATTAAAACAGAGCCGTAAAACGTGAAGTTTTTCAAGAAAGTTGTTTTTAAATCCATAGATAGCAAAGAATTGTCTCTATCGTAAAGATTATGTCCGATTGTCCAGAAAAAATTTACCGGGATAAGATATGATAACTCTGTGTTTCTGCTACCGTAAATAACAATGTCGGTCAACCCGATATTTGTTGTTCCTTTAAAAAGCGAAATGTCAATCCTGTGACCGGCAAAATATTTTTGTTGGTTCCTGGTTTCCTTTAGTGCTCCTCTGACAGAAGCGCTGTCATTTAATAATGTGGCGTGAATGTATGTTAAGTTTATACCTTTAAATTTGGAGGATAGACCAATATATGAAAATGCAGGCGAATTATTTGAAAGGGTCAGATTGTTATAAAAACTATTTCCCCAGAGAACCGGCTGCCGGTAGAGTCCAATATCAAAGAATTTGTGGTGAAAGGCAATGGAGGAGTAAGTGTTGTCAAATGTGTATAAACTATCAGGTTGGTACATACCCCAGACTCCACGCTGCTCATATAGAGTGTCAGGAAAATCAGGATTCCATGTTTTGCGAAATCTGAAAGCATTCATGTGGAAAGTGATATTTTTCCCTAAACCACCGCGTATTAATATTTTATCAAATTCTAATAGTCTATATTTGTTGTTTTTTCCTTCAAATCTTAGCTGTTCTTCTAAATCAATCCATGTGAAATTATCTTCTTCTTCAAATGTAAACAGATGCTTTTCTTCAACACCATTGCTCTTATTGAATATATCTTTGAAACATTTTTTTAAACCGCCTTTTT
>Ga0307443_1002231_pt1 | contig 10950 bp, 9 predicted proteins | sample SalMarSW160220MG_FD_202148 | JGI IMG/M metagenome (GOLD analysis project Ga0307443, IMG submission 202148) | Salt marsh sediment microbial communities from the Plum Island Ecosystem LTER, Massachusetts, United States - SW1601-220 | ecosystem: Environmental > Aquatic > Marine > Intertidal zone >... | reverse complement strand
TTGTTAAATTAGGTTTTTCTTCCCACCCTGACCCGCCCTCGTAGGCTTCGCCTCTAAAACTCTCTTTTACCCCTCCCTTAAGTGTGGGGGTAAACCCCTTCATTAAAGGGCGGTGTTAAAAGAGGTTCTAACCGTTGTAGGGCGGGAGAATTGCAGGATAAGCCGCAGAGCCTAACGGGCGGGAGGGTGGGAAATAATGCCCTCGGGGAGTGGCGGGCGGGAAAAGATATAAGATATAAAAGAGGGGCTAATGCCCCTCTTAAAGCACCCTGATTTTTATTTGTCTCTTTGCTTTAGCTCACGTTCTAAGGAAATAGAAAAGCTTATCGGCAGGTTAGAAACAAAGTAACCCGCTAATAAGCCTTTCCAAATTTGCTTCACTTAGATTAGAGCCTTAGACTAAAGCTTTAGGCTATAGACGCTACTTATTTTACCCACTGATCGACATCCCAGTTCAGGGCGCCATATACGAGACCGGTCATGGTGCCAGCGGCATCCCAGGTATACGTCCCTACAATTGCTCCGACGACGTAGGGAGCCACAGCAGCCTGATCGGCGGGCCAGGGGTTGGGGTCGCCGGAGTGGTCAGCGTAATAGCCCAGAGCCGCTGTCCTGAGATTCTGCACCTCGGTGTTGGCGGCATTGACCTCCGCACTTCCCATAAAGGCAGTAACATTAGGGATTACTACAGCGGCAATGACACCCAGAATGGCAACCACAATCAGTAGCTCAATCAGGGTGAAGCCCTTCTGTCCGTGGTGAACGCCTCTAAGAATCCTCCTCATCATCTCGTTTTCACCTCCTTATTCTGACTATTCAGCCAGTTTTCGTTGGGTACATTTAGGTATGTTCAGGGTATAGTATAGCTTGCGCTTGGTCAATAGCTCGTTGGTAATGGTAATAAACTGCTACCCGAACTGTTGACTATATCAGCCGAAGCCTTCAAAATAGAGACCGATATGGAAGCTGCTTTTATAATTGTTTTTGTTCTTCTGGGGATGGTGGTGGCTAGCTTTCTTAATGTGTGCTGCGACCGTCTGCCGGCTGGGGAGTCCATAGTTTATCCGCCGTCTCATTGCCCGGCATGCCAGCGCCGTCTGAGGGCTAAAGACCTGGTTCCGGTTTTTAGCTACTTGTGGCTACGCGGTCGCTGCCGCTACTGCCAGGCACCTATCCCCCGGCGCGTACTGTGGGTGGAGGTTGGCACCGCGGTCCTGTTCGGGCTTGTCTATTGGAACTATGGCTTGAGTCTTGAGCTCCCCATTGCCCTTTTTTATAGCTGTATTTTTATTATCCTGCTGGTCATTGACCTGGAGCACCGGCTTATTCTCAACAAGGTAGTTTATCCGGTTATGGGGGTGGCTTTGCTCATCAGCGCCCTCTTTAGCATCCCGGATTTTTTGCCGCAGATAGAGATTGTCCCCGGGATTATCCAAGCGGCTGTTGGCGGCGGCATCGGGCTGGTATTATTTTTACTGGTAATTTTTGCCTCCAGAGGGGGGATAGGGTGGGGGGATGTTAAGATGGCGGCATTAATCGGTCTGGTTACTGGCTTCCCCCTGGTGTTTGTTGCCCTGCTTCTGGGGATAATTGCTGGCGGCTTGGTGGCTGGGTTTCTCCTTGTCCTTAAAATAAAGAAGCGGAGGGAGGCTATTCCCTTTGGCCCCTTCCTCTCTTTAGCCACTATAGTTACCTTACTATGGGGAAGTGATATTCTCAGCTGGTATATGGGCTTTTTTGGATAGTACTTTAGTCTCCCCTCGTTAGTCCACTTACTTTAGTTTTGCTCCAGCTTTGCTTGACAGTTTACATATTTGGGGCGATAATTGCCACAGGTATGAACGTTTATGCGCTATTTACCTTAATTGTTACTATTGCCTATATTCCGCTATTGGTTATGACCATTGGCATCCGCCCCTGGCAGAAGCAGCATAGACTTTTTATCTTATTTCTAGTCCCGGCCATGATTTTTGGCTTCGCTAATTTCTTCTTACGCGGCGATTTCTTCCCGCAATATAATCCCATTTTGCTTAATGTTACCTTCGTTGCATTTACCTGGACGGCAGTGCAATTCTACTGCTTTGTCTCCTCTTTCTTTGCCCCGGGTGAACGACGGTGGTTACCAATTGCCTATGCCACCCTGGCGGCAGTTATCGCTCTGGTGTTCATAGGTTATATCCCCGGAGGGGTTTCTGTCAGCGGTGGCAAGCTTTACCTTGATTATGGAATGGAAATCATCTTTTTAATTATTCCCCTCCTGGTTCTGGCTGGTAGAAGCCTCTACCTTTTCCAGAGAAGACTGAGGGTTTTAGATAATCCGGTGCTCTATAATCAAATAGTTGCTCTCATAATTGGTACCTCTATCATGTTTATTGCATCCGCCTCGATTATCTTTGCCTTAGTTGCTATCCTCCCTTGGGCCGGGGAGTTTCCCATAGCTAATTTGGGCACCGTTATTGTTGCCTTTGTCCTGGGTTATGCCACTATCAGGCAGCAGCTGGTGGACATCAGGTTTGTCGTGCGCCGCGCCTTGAGCTGGCTGATATTGGTTGTTGCCGGCGTCAGTTTCTACGTGCTTTTGTTTCTCCTGCTCCATTTATGGTTGGGTTTTGAGCTCCACCTTATCACTCTAACGGCAGGACTGGGGGTAGCCGCTTTAGTCGGTGTTATTCTTTACTCAATACGGGGAATTCCTCGGGAGAGGATAGACCAGTTTTTTTATCGAAAGACCTATGATGACCGCCAGAAATTATTGGATTTTGTTGGTCGGATACATAATGTTTTCAGTCTCAGGGAGCTGAGTGGTGAGCTATTACTGCTTATTGTTGGCGCCATAAAATGTAAGCGGGCGTGCCTGCTTTTCCCTGAAGGTGAGGGTGGAGGCTTCATCCCCCGCTTTGTTGAGCCCCAAGAAGAAGATAACCCCTTCTCAGCTCTGAAGTTAAGGCACGATAACCCCATTGTCCGCTATTTGAGCAAAAAGCACCGCCTACTGACCATCCAGAGCCTGGACATCATGCCTGAATTTTATTCTCTCTGGGAACAGGAGAGGAAGGAGATTAAAGCCGCCGAGATAGAGCTGTTTATGCCGGTAATAAGCCGGGGTAAGCTGGTCAGCATCCTGATGTTGAGCAAGAAGCAATCAGGCAGGTATTTACTTGATGATATTAGCTTGCTTGAGGACATTACCAGCCGGGTGGCGGTGAGCATAGAGCGGGGGTACCTGCATGAGGAGGTCAGGCAGCGTCAGGAAGAGCTATCGGTGATTGGGCAGCTGGCGGCAATTCTGACCTCCAGCCTGGACATTCGCGAGATATACGATAACTTTGTTAAGGAGCTGGGTAAGGTAGTTGATGTTGATCTGGCAACAATTGCCTTGGTTGAAGAGGATGAGCTCAACCTTCTGGCATTGTCCTCGGAGGGAAACTCAGCCTGGCAGACAGGAGATAAATTACCGCTCAAGGGCACGGCTACCGAGTGGGTGGTAGATCATAAAGCACCCCTGATTGAACCTAACCTGACCGAGGAAAGCCGGTTTTGGACGGGCAAAAACCACCTGAAACAGGGGGTGCAATCAATGGTTTTTCTTCCTCTGCTGGTGAATGATAAGGCTATTGGCAGTCTGAGCCTAGGTAGCCGCCACCCCAATGCCTACGGCCAGAGCCAGGTACAGCTTCTTTCCCAGTTGACTTCCCGGATTGCTATGCCCATTGAAAATGCCCGACTTTATGCTGAAGCTGAGCAGAGGGCGCGCATTGACCAGCTTACCGGTCTGTGGAACCGCCGCCACCTTGAGGAGCGAATTCAGGTTGAGATTGGTCGCCACTCTCGCTATGGCGGCACCTTCTCGCTGATCATTCTTGACCTGGACTTCTTTAAGGCCTTCAATGATAGCTATGGTCACCTGGCTGGGGATAAGCTCCTCAAGCAACTCGGTGCCATTATGAAGGACGCTATCAGGGCTACTGACGAGGCTTTTCGTTATGGTGGTGACGAATTTGCCATCCTTTTGCCACAGACCCCTCTCAGGGATGCCTACGAGGTAGCGGAACGAGTTCGGGATCGGGTTGCCTCGGAAATCAAGGTGGAAGACGTATCGGTTACCGCTAGCTTCGGCTTGGCTAGCTGGCCGGTGGATGGGGTGCGCATAAATGAGGTTATCGCCGCCGCTGATATCGCCCTCTATTACGCCAAGCAAAGCGGTGGCAACCAGTCTCATGCTATTTCCGAAATATTGATACCTTCGCCTAAGCAACCGGCCAAGCTTGAGGTTGAGCAGGACAGGAGTGCCTTTAACCTCATCTGTGCTCTAGCGGCGGCCGTGGACGCCAAAGACCACTATGCCTATAAGCACTCGCAGAAGGTGAGGGAGTATGCCGTAGCCCTGGCTAAGAGCATGGAGCTGGCACCGGCAGATATAGCCAGGTTGAGCACCGCCGCTCTGCTTCATGATATTGGCAAGATTGGCATTAGCGATGAGATACTTAACAAAGCGGGTAAGCTTACCGATGAAGAATGGGAGGTGATAAGGTCTCACCCCCAACTGGGGGCAGATATTGTCAGCAATGTTCCTGAGCTGGCTTCTTGTCTGGCTGGTATTTTGTACCATCATGAGCAATATGATGGCAGTGGTTACCCGGCGGGGCTGAAGGGTGAAGCCATTCCCCTGGATGCTCGTATCCTGGGGGTAGTTGATGCCTTTGCCGCCATGACCTCCGCCCGACCCTACCGCGCCGCCTTCTCCTGTGATGAGGCGGTGGAGGAACTGAGGCGGGGTGCCGGCAAGCAATTTGACCCTAATCTGGTCAAGACCTTCATCCCCACCGCCCAGACTATGGCTCTTGTTACTGCTCAGGAACCAGGTTGAGATTAGACTTAAGGAGAAAGTTATGGAGAAAATAAAGGTATTTATACTCAGTTCCCAATCCCTGTTTCGGCAGGGGGTGCGGCAGTCGCTGGATGGCGCCAGGGAGGTTGAAATCTCGGGCGAGGCTGACGTTACTGAAGAGGTGTTAGCCACTATGGAAAGCTCGTTGCCCGATATAGTCCTGGTTGATATTGATGCCCCGGCTGAGAATGGTCTGAAACTAGCGCGTAAGGTAAGGCAGCGCCTGCCCAATATCGGCGTGGTTGTGCTCACCTCCAGCCCCGATGATGACCAGCTATTTCAGGCGATTAAGGCTCAAGCCTCCGCCTATCTAAGCAAGGAAGTTACCGCTGAGCAGCTTTTTGACATCGTAAAGCGGACGGCTAAGGGTGAACACCCCATAAATGAGAGCCTTGCCGCTCGCCCCAAGGTAGCGGAACAGGTATTACACCACTTCCAGGAACTCTCCCTGGGAAGGGGGACTGAGGTGGTTATCGCCCCGGTCACCCCGAGGGAGCAGGAAATCCTTACCTATATGGCTCAGGGCTATCTTAACAAGCAGATTGCCTTTGCCCTTAAGATTAGTGAGCAAACGGTTAAGAACCATGTCACTTCAATCCTGCGCAAGCTGAATGCCAATGCCCGCACTCAAGCCGTGGTAGAGGCGATAAAGCAGGGCCTGGTCTCTATTACTTAGAAGCTGGCAACCTCGCTTCTTTACACCAGGCACTGATTCGGCTACAATACTACATTGTGCCGTACGCCGTTGTTTTAAGGAAGTAAAACCTATGATTAAAGCTGTCTTTTTTGACCTCTATAATACCCTGGTTACCTATGACCCACCCCGGGAGGAAATCGAGGTCAGGATACTCAAGGAATTTGGCATTGAGGTAAGTCCGGAGTCTTTAGTCCGTCCCATAATGATCGCCGATGACTTTATCTTTAAGGAGCACGCCCGCCTTCCCATACGTAAGCGGTCTAAAGAGGAGACGACGGCTCTGTATATCCAGTATCACGGGATGGTTCTCAAGGAGGCGGGTATAGAAGCGCCCAGGGAGGTCATCGCCGGCATACTGGGCAAATGGATGAGTTTTGATTTGAAGATGGCGCTCTTTGACGATGTCGCTCCTGCCCTGACCAACCTCAAGGAGCGGGGGCTGGTCCTGGGGCTTATTTCCAATGTTGACCGTGATATAGCTCCCCTTTATCAGGGGCTTGGGCTTTCTGCCTGGCTTCAGGTGATGGTCACCTCTCAGGAGGTGGGCTTTAATAAGCCTCACCCTGAGATATTTCAGGCGGCGCTGAAACAGGCTGGGGTTAAGCCCGCAGAGGCAATCTATGTCGGAGACCAGTATCAGATTGATGTGGTGGGGGCTAATAAGGCAGGCATGCGCGGGATTCTTTTAGACCGCGGCGGTTTCTTCGAAGAAACTACCGATTCTCCTAAAATCCGCAGCCTTGCCGAAGTGGCAGAACACCTCAGCGCCTAGACATTGAAGAGGAAGGTAATTACATCCCCATCCTGAACGACGTAGCTTTTACCCTCCCGTCGGAGCAGGCCCCTCTTTTGGCTCTCAGCCAGACTGCCACATTTTGCCAGGTCGGTGTAGCTGATCACCTCCGCTCTAATAAATCCCCGTTCCATATCGGAGTGGATCTTACCGGCGGCTTTTAGGGCGGTGGTGCCCTTTTGAATCGACCAGGCTTTAACCTCCCCTGAGGCTATGGTAAAGAAGGAGATTAAGCCCAGTAGTTCATAGGATAGTTTGATAACGCGGTCAAGCCCGGATTCAGCCAGACCAAAATCAGCCTGAAAGCTCTTGGCAGCCTCATCATCTAGCTGGGCTAGCTCCATCTCCAGCTCGCCGCAGAGGGTGATAACGCTGGACTTGGGCCGCGAGTAGCGGGAGTTAAGTTGCGCCTCTAGAGATTCTGCCTGGGGTATCTGCTCCTCACCGATGTTGACCACTATCAGTAGCGGCTTGGCAGTGAGGAACTGGTAGTTGGCTATGGTCTTAAGCTCCTCATTATTCAGGCTTAGTTCGCGGACGGGCGTCTCTTTTTCCAGTTCGGTCCTGATTCTGGTTAGCAGTTCCTGCTCATGGAGAAGACCCCCGTGCTCAGCCGGCTTAGCTCCCTTCAGCGAGGTTTCTATTCTCTCCAGCCTGTGGTTGATAATGCCTGAGTCGTAAACAGCCAGCTCTAGATTATTGGTGGCAATGTCTCTTTCTACATCGATGCTGCCTTCAACATGGGGGACGCTCTCATTACTAAAGGCTCGGACGACATTGAGCAGGGCATCGGCAGTAGCCAGCTGATTTAAGATTTGACCGCCGCTAGCCTTGACTGAGGCACCAATGTCAGTGTAGCTCACCTCAGCCGGTACTACCTTTTTGGGGTGGAGCATATCGGCTAGAACCTTGAGGCGCGGCTCCGGGATCTTGGTTACGCCAATATGCGGGACGGCAGTGCTGGTATCGGCCTTACCCCTGGTCAGGGCGTTGAAGATAGTGGTCCTGCCGCTCTGCGTCAGCCCGGTGATGCCAATATCAATGCTCATCATTCAATCCCCTGCTTGGTTATCAAGCCGGGCAGCTATTTTTCCTCGATAATAATGGTATCGATATGAACGTCAACTGTAGGTAGTGAGAGCCCGCCGCTTGCCGACGCGGTAACTGGCACGTCACCAATCTCCTGTATCACATCAAAGCCGCTGGTAACTAGACCAAAGATAGTGTAGATCTTGGGTAGTAAATCGCTGAGATTAATCAGGGTGATGAAGAACTGGCTGCCATTGGTATCGGGACCAAAAATGACCATAGCCACGGTGCCCGCAACGTATTCCCGTGTCACTTCCTCATCGGCAAAAGTATATCCTGGGCCACCTTTCCCCGTGCCTGTTGGGTCACCGGTGGTGATGATGAAGTCCTTCACCACTTTGTGAAACTTTACGCCGTCATAGAAACCCTGGCGAGCCAGGAAAACGAAATTATTGACGGCGAGGGGGGCATCTTCAGGGAAAAGCTGTACCACGATGTCACCAAAGTTAGTCTTGATGGTTGCCTCGTATTCTCTGCTCTGGTCGATGGTCATCGGCGGTGGGCTGGACCACTGCATAATCCCATCTGTTTCTGTTGGAGGGGAGGGTGTCTCTTCTGCTGGGGGAGCATCTGTTTCTGCTGGGGGAACGGATGTATCTTCTGTTGGGGGAGTATATGTCTCTCCTGTGAGGGGGTTGGATGTCACCGGGCCACAGGCTGAGAACATCATTACTATAGCAACTAAGAACACGAACCAGAGAAATTTCTTCGTCTTTTTCATTTTTTCTCCTTAGCAATATACTCTTTAGTTTAGCACCATAGCCTAGCATCAGTAAATAGCCCGTGGTAAAATAGGGAGACCTAAAATAATGAAGGCGGACCTTGCTGTATATATTATTTGGTGAGGACGATTTTTCTCTAACCAAGTCGCTTGGGGAGATAAAACAGGGGCTGGGCGACCAGTCTCTGCTGATGGCTAATACCACTATCCTTGATGGCCAGCAGGTGACCCTAGACCAGTTAAGGGCTGTCGTTGAGACCGTGCCCTTTCTGGCGGAGAAGCGCCTGGCTATTGTCCAGGGGTTGCTGGGACGCTTTGAACCTACCACCAAACCCCGCCGGCGGAAGAAGGCAACCTCCCCGGCGGAAAAGGAAGCAGAATATAAGTCCTTTGCTGACTGCCTAACTACAATTCCTGAGGGTACGGTTCTGGTCCTGGTGGACGGTAAGATAAAGAGCGGTAACCCTCTGCTCAAGCAGCTTTTACCGCGAGCAGAGGTAAGGTCTTTTCCCACACTTAAAGGGGATAAACTGCTTCAGTGGATTAAGCGTGAGGTGGCGGAACAGGGCGCCAGCATTTCCCCGGAGGCGGTGGATTTACTGGCTAAACTGGTGGGGGGCAACCTCTGGGTTATGACCAACGAGATAACTAAGCTGGCATTATTTACCTCAGGCCGGCGTATTGAGGTGGAGGATATTAAGGCGGTAGTCAGCTCGGCGCAGGAGACTAGCGTCTTTGCCATGGTTGATGCTATCCTTGACTTTAAGGCTGGAGTGGCGGAGCAACTGCTGGAGGAGTTATTGCAGAGAGGCGCCTCTGCCGCCTATCTTCTGGTCATGCTCTCCCGGCAGGTTCGGCTGGTTGTTCGGGCTAGTGCCTTAAGGCGCCAGCGGAGACCTGATGTGGAGATTCAGGACAGATTGGGTTTGACCTCGGAGTTTGTCTTGCGTAAGACATTAGACCAGGCTCAGCGGTATCCCCTGGAGCGGCTCAGGGAGGTATATGATAAGCTTCTGGAAGCTGACCTATCAATTAAGACGGGAAAATATGAAGGGGGTCTTGCCCTTAATCTGCTCATTGCCGAGCTTTCTCAGCAGCGAAGGGTAGCCAGGTAACGGTTTAATATGAAAGCAAGTCATAAACTACCGGTTTTAGCCATAGACCTTGGTGGCACCAAGACGATGGCGGCTATTGTTTCCCACCCCCCTCAGATAGTAGCCAGGGATTACTTTCTCACCCTGGCTGATAAGGGAGTGGAGGCGGTAACGGGGAGGATATTTTCGGCTGTAGACCGCCTCCTCAGCGCCGAAAATATAGACCCTTCTCAACTGCATAGCATAAGCATTGCCGCTGCCGGTGCCATAGACCCTGAGCGGGGGCTGGTAACCTCCTCACCAAATCTCCCCGGCTGGCGTGATGTTCCGCTGAGAGACATTATAAACAAGAGGTATAAGGTTAATACCGTTTTAATCAACGATGCCAATGCCGAGGCTTTAGGCGAACACCGGCTTGGCGCCGGGAAGGGGGTAAGCAACCTTATCTTCATTACCATTGGTACCGGCATTGGCGGCGGCATCATCATCAATGACAGGCTATACACAGGAGCCAGCGGCAGTGCCGGAGAGATAGGGCATATTACCATTGATGTTAACGGACCAAGGTGTAGCTGTGGTAATATCGGCTGCTGGGAAATGCTCGCCTCGGGTAGGGCAATGGCTAGGGAAGCCAAGGACCGTATCAGGGGTGGGGAGAAGTCCATCCTCACCGAGATGGTTAAGGGAGAGATAGAGGAAATCACCACCGAGAAGATTGGTCTGGTGGCTGGGAAGGGGGACTCTCTCGCCCTGGAGGTTATTTCCCGGGCGGCAACCTATCTTGGTATCGGCATGGTGAACCTGGTTAATACCTTTAATCCGGAGATGATTATCGTTGGTGGTGGGGTGGCAAAAATGGGTGAGCTTTTGCTGGAACCAGCGCGGCAGGTGGTCAGGGAGAGGGCGTTTAAGCTGGCGGCTGAGGTGGTGCGCATAGTTCCCACCCAGCTTGGCGATGACGGAGGGGTGCTCGGTGGGGCTATCTTCGCCTATTCGTTGACAGGCGATATGGGTTAAACTAAAATCGTAGGTAATTATGACTGGTGACGAAGTTAGAGCGGCATTTCTGAGCTTCTTTGAGAAGAAGAGGCATAAGGTTATTCCCAGCTCCTCTTTGATACCCCGGGATGACCCTACCCTGCTGCTTACCAGTGCCGGCATGGTGCCGTTCAAGCCCTATTTTCTGGGGGAGGCAGTGCCGCCTAGCCCCCGTCTGGCGTCCTGCCAGAAGTGCTTTCGCACCACTGACATTACCTCGGTGGGCGACCCCAGCCACCTTACCTTTTTTGAGATGCTGGGCAACTTTAGCGTTGGCGACTACTTTAAGCGGGAGGCGATTAACTGGGCCTGGGAGTTCGTTACCGAGCGCTTAAAACTTTCCCCCCGGCGGCTGTGGGTAACCATATTTCTTGACGATGATGAGTCCTTCCGCATCTGGCGGGAGGTGGGTGTCCCTGAGAAAAGAATTTTGAGGTTCGGCGAGGAGGATAACTTCTGGGGGCCGGCCGGTGATTCCGGACCCTGTGGTCCCTGCAGTGAAATCCACTACGACTTCGGGGAGAAGGTCGGCTGCGGCAAGCCGTCCTGCGCCCCCAACTGCGGCTGCGCCCGCTTCTCCGAGATATGGAACCTGGTCTTCACCCAGTATAACCAGGACAAAGACGGTAA
>Ga0307443_1002220_pt1 | contig 10974 bp, 7 predicted proteins | sample SalMarSW160220MG_FD_202148 | JGI IMG/M metagenome (GOLD analysis project Ga0307443, IMG submission 202148) | Salt marsh sediment microbial communities from the Plum Island Ecosystem LTER, Massachusetts, United States - SW1601-220 | ecosystem: Environmental > Aquatic > Marine > Intertidal zone >... | reverse complement strand
GGAGGAATTGATCACTCAACCCAACCCATAAAAATTGGCGACTTCGCCTTGAGGATCAATTTCATAAAGATATCAAAAGAATTGATTAAAGATAGTTTATCAATAAAGCCAAGAAAAGGTTATGCATTTACTCTGATAAACCTAACGTTTGAGAATGTTGGCACCGATGTAAAGAGCTGCCACCCCCAAGTATTCCTAAAAGATGAGAAAAACTATGTATATCCTGAGCACCGAGCTTCGGAGATTCCAAGACCCTTCCTCTTCAGCGTATACCCGGAAGAAAAAAGAACAGGAAGTTACTTATTCCAAATCGAGAAAAATAGATATCCAGTGGAACTCATCATTTCTTCACTAGACTCAACAACCGGATCCCCTGGAAGAACTATTGAAATAAACAAGAACCTTATCGAACATACCTCCATCTTCGCATTCAGGTAAACCATTCAAGTTGAAGACTATGAAATAGACGTCTCCTGAACGAGCAAGCACGCTTGACATACTACTTTCTTATGCTAAATTTCGAGGATAAATAATAGGACCTCCAGGCTATGAGGTAGGTTCGATAAGAGAATAAAAATAGAGTCTTGGCCAAGAGATTTTTTAAAATCAACAAAAATAAAAGAAAGACTTTATAAAAATTATAGAATGGATAATCAAAAAAGTCTCTTTATAGGTTTTGATGTCGGAAGTAGTTCTGTGCATTATGCAGTTCTTAATGAAGACAAGAAAGTAATATACTCTCCAAAACCAATAATGCACTTTGCTGATCCTGTTGGGGCAATAAAAGAAGCATGGCAAAACATAATAGAAAAATATGATAAAAACAAGATAAAAAATACAGCATTTACAGGAACCGGAGCAAACTTCTTTCCAGCTATAATGAAAGGAGTAACTTTTACTTTCGATAGTGTAGCAATCCCAAAAGGAGTAGAAATAATAGAGCCAGATGCAAAATATATTTTTCATATTGGGGCAAAAGATCCTTATTTCTTCAATCTAAACAAAACAAAGGGTAAGAAAATTATTCAAGAATGGAGGACGGGATCCAAATGTGGAGGTGGCTCTGGAACGTTAATAGAAAAGCAATGTAGAAGATTATTTGAAAAAGAAGTCTCTAACGACAATGTTTCTTCTTCAAAAAATGAAAGACATAAAGCGCAATTGAGATTGGAAGAAATGTTTAAAAAGGCAGAGCAAGAAGCTGCTAAGTCAAGGGAGCCGAGTGAATTTTTGGCAAGATGTGGTATTATCATACAATCTGATTTAATTCACAAGCAAAATGAGGGAGCAAAAAGAGAAGACAACCTAGCTGGTCTTTTCAAAACAATTGCCAGAAACTATAAAATTGATGTCATCGGCAATGAAGAGATAGATAAAAATTCCGGCAGTGCAATAGCCACGGGAGGAGTCTTAACAAATGACTTAATCAGAAAAAACTTAGGAGATTTTATTGGGATTCCCATAAAAAAACCACAGTACCATCATAATATAGCTGCCATAGGTGTAGCATTAAAGGGAGTAGAAGAAAATAATAATTTTGTCTTTGATCCTGAGCAGTTAGATAAAGTTGCAGAATACAGCAGAAAACAAAGAAAATTTATGCCTCCTTTGTGTAATTACCTAAAAAAAGTGAATGAAAAGACTAAAAAATTAGAAGAAAAAATAGAAAAAGGAACAGATGTTGTAATAGGAATAGATGGGGGAAGCACAACAACAAAAGGAGCCTTAGTTGATTTAACGGGAAAATTTCTTGATAAAATCTACATTAAAACACATGGAGACCCTGAAAAGGCACTGAAAAAAGTTATAAAGTACTTAGGTAAACACAAAGACAAAGTAAATGTAAAGGGTATTGGCACTACTGGTTCTGCAAGAAAACTTTATGAAAGAATTTTAGTTAGCAAGAAGAAAATTAAAGAATTAGCCAAACAAGATATAGAAATTACCGACAAAACAACAGATGAAATTACCTGCCATGCTCTTGGAATTAAACACAATGATCCCGAAGTTGATACAATTTTTGAAATAGGTGGACAAGATATGAAATTTACCCATTTCTCTCTCGATGGAACAATAAAAGAAGCAAAAATGAATTACAGCTGCCAAGCCGGCTCTGGCCAAACCCTTGAAAATATGGCTGATGTCATAAATTTGGATGTAAAAAGTTCTCTTCAAGAATATGCACTAAGAGCAAAAGGGATTCCTATAATTGATTCAACTTGCGGCGTTTTTATGGAAATGGACGAAAATAGGCTTGTAGCAGAAGGATTTAGCAAAGAAGAAATAGCAGCTGCAATATTAAGAGCGACAGCAGCAAGTTATTATTATAAATTTGTTGGAGGGAGCCAACATATTGGAGAAAAATGCTCTGCTCAAGGAGGCCCGCCTTTAGGAAAAGCTTTTCTTGCAGCACTTGCACAAATTACAGGCAGAGAAATAAATGCTTATCCTCATAGAGAGATGTTTGGAGCATTAGGAGCAGCACTTGACGTAATTAAAAATATTAAAAATTTAGAAGAACAAAACAAGCTCCATGCAACTGCATTTAGAGGATGGAATCTGACAGAGATGCCTCTCAAAAAAGAAAAAATATACTGCAAAGATTTGTTTAAAGAAAAATCATGCGGCATAAGAAATTGTTTGTTAGAAATATTTTCTATTGAAGATGATAAAATAATTACTGGAGGTTTTTGCCCTCGAGGAAACTCGGAAGCATCTGTAAGGCCAAAGACAAATTATGTTGAAAAATATCATTCGATATATGAAAAACATTTTAAAAAGTATGGTTGCTTACTGGCAGAACTTGAGGAAATACTGAATAATTCTGATGAAATAGGCCGAAAAACAATAGGAATTAGAAGAGCTACTGCAACACTTGGAGAAAAAGGAATCTGGAGCGCTGCTCTATTTAAGAAACTTGGTTTTTACCCTGTAGCATCGCCAGAAAGTAACGAAGAGATAGCAAAAATAGGGGTAGAGAATTCAAGAACTGAATTTTGTCTGGCAAGAAAATTAGTAACAGGTCATACAGCAATATTAAATAATAATCCCAATATAGAGTATTTATTTAATCCAAGTTTTATTGAACATAAAAAAGAACAACCGCCTGACTTAAAATACTGTATCTATACAGAATCGGAAGGATACATCTTAAAGGATGTTCTTTCTCTTGACGAGAATAAACAAGTAAATCTCATTTTACATTATGGAGATGAAGATCTTTTATTTGAAGCACTTAAAAATGAATCTAAGAAGCTAGGATTTAAATTCACCCATAAACAGATTAAAGATGCCATAGAATATGCCAATGAAGCAGAAGAAGAATTTAAAAAAGAGCTATCCAGAGAGGGAGATAAATTTTTAAAAAGAGTTGAAAGAAAAAGAGAAAAAGCTTATGTCGGCATTGGAAGAGATTATGTGATACTTGACCCAGAAGCAAGCTCGAATTCAGGAGTTATGTTTTCACAAATAAGAGGTCTAAACTATATACCGCAAATATTTTTAGACCATAAATTTAAAAATATACATTTAGATAGTATAGCAGAAAATGAATTTTGGGTTCAGAGTGTAAAAATATTGAAAGCTAATTTGTTTGTTGCCCAACAACCAAAACTATTTCCTATAAGAATGATGAATTTTGGTTGTGGGCCTGATAGTTTAAAAATTTATCAAGAAGAAAAAATTCAACAAGCAGCGAATAAGCCTATGCTTGTTTTATTAACAGATGCTCAAACTAACAATGCCCCTTTTATAACAAGAACAGAGGCTTTTGAAAGAGTTGTAGAACAAAGTAAGCCAAAAAAATTGAAAACAGAAGATATAAAGATAAAATCATATTCTACAGAAACCAATGATAAAAGAATTTGGCTAATTCCTTATATGGGAGATGGAAGTTATATTGGAACTGCTGCACTAAAATATTTCGGAATAGATAGCCAAGTCTTGCCAACGAATACCCAGAAAGGATATGAAATTGCGAGAAAGCATATCTATACAGAGGTTTGTCAGCCACTTAAAGGAGTCGTCGGAGATGTTCTCGGCTTTTTGGATGGAAAAATTAAAGAAAAAGGCAAAAAATATGTTGAAGAAAATTATTTAATTATGTTGCCTACAACAAGTGGGCCTTGCAGATTTGGGAAATATAAAGAGATTCTAAGAGACTTTGCAAACAAAGAGGGATTTGAAAAAATTCCAATTGCAGGCCCTTCATCTACCACTGGTTATTTTGATATACCTCTTCCAGAAAAGTTTAGCTCAAGAGACAAAATCAAATTACAACAGATCTTAGTTAAAGGAATACAGGCGTCTGATTTACTAGAAGATATAACTTTAAGATTTCGTCCTTATGCTAAGAACAAACGAGAAATTAATGATTTAAAGAGATTAAGACTAAAGAAATTAGAAAAAGTCGTAGAAAAAGGAGCCAATACAAAAGAGATAGTTGAATGGGGAAAAGAGACCGTCGAAGCTTTCAAAAAAACAAATCTACAAAATAATGAAAGATTTCCTCTTGTTCTTTACATAGGAGAAATTTACATGAGGCATCATGATCCTTATACTAATTACGTCATTGAAAAATTAGAAGAACAAGGCCTAGAGATGATAAGGTCACCCATAATAGAATGGATTAACTATATAAATGAGATAAACCAAAGAAAGTCGAAGAGAAGCACAATTCTGGGACTAAAAAATCTATATCTAAATTCATTAGAATATATAAACCGAGATAATTCAAGTAAAATTGAAGATTTGAATAGAAAAGTAAAAGAGGATTTAAGCAAGATTTTGAAAGAAGCAAAAAAATTCACCGAATTATCTGTTAAAGAACTATATATAAAACATGTAGGAAAAAGAATAGCTCATCCATTCCACAAACTTCTTTATGACCGACATATTCTTCCCGAGCCAATAAAGCTAATTGAAAACTTGGAAAAAGAAAATGAATATCATAGAGATATCGAAGGAGAATCTCCCATAAACTCGGCAGTTGCCTATTATCTTATGCATGATTTAATTAAGCCGCAGGATGGTGCTTATATCTCAGGAATATTTCACATAGGTCCTTTCACTTGTATGCAAGAAGGTGCTGCAACAGCAAAAATAGAGGCAATGGCAAAAGAATTAAGAAAAAAGAAACCTGACTTAGTTTTTCCAATCGTTCATGCTTTTTTTGGTGATTCACCAAGTGCCAATCTGGATGCTGAAATTGCAGTCTTTAAAGAGCACTGCTATCAAAAAAGAGAAATATTAAAAGAAAAAATACGATTGAGAGTTAATTAATTAAACTTCAAATAAAAAAATTTTAGAATCTGTGTGGGAATGGAGGGGTAATCTTGAGAGCGATCATAATATATTCAGGTGAATCAAAAGGTATGGAAGCCGTCGTCCAGGCTCTCTCCTCAAGTATCCAGGCTATGGGACATGAAGTACACCAGGTGAAGGCAGAAAAATCGGCCCGGGCAGAGAGTCTATTTCTCTACGATCTCGTCTATGTGGGCAGCCCTGTTCTTGGCTCTTGGGGAGGCAAATTTTCCGAACCACTTGCCTCTTATCTTAAGAAATGTTCCGGCCTGGAGGGTAAAAAAATAGCTGTCTTCGTTATTCCCAAACTATTTGGCGTGAGTAAAGCCCTGAAGAGAATTATGAAATTATTGGAGGAAAAGGGCTCGATTGTCATTGCTTTTCAGAGTATCAAGAAGCTATCAGAAGCCAGGGATTTTGGAAAAAGGCTGTCTAAACCACAATGAGTGAAGGTCAAATAACTAAAGAAAACCGAATAACCGACAAAAAGATGACCTTGACTGATCTAAGAGAGATGGTTGAGCAGTACAAAAAGTATCTGCTTAATATTGATGAGTTTTCCAAAGACATCCTGAAAATTCTAATTTTAAGGGACGAGATCGAAATGCTTTCCGGTAGGTTAAAGAGAAGGGGAACCGATCTTTCGGTAGAAAAATCAAGACTTGATAGCCTCGATCATATCATAAAAGATAAAGCAAAGCCTATATTCAGAAGTCTAACCAGCTCTATTGCTCCCCTACCCTACCGAGAAGAAAGAAAAATTCCCCGTTCTCACTGGTGGTGGTATCTGGATGAGCTAATAAGAAAGAGAAGATCTTTACGCATTAGAAGGTTGGCTGTGAGAGGAGGAATTGCTGTCGGTATCCTGGTAGCTGCTTATATCGTCATGGTGAAGGTCCTTCCAAAACCCCAGCCGGCTACAATTTATCAAGAAGAAGGTAGTAAGCTCTATCGGGAAGGAAGAATAGATGATGCTATTCAGGCCTATGAGAAAGCCTTGAAACTTAATTCTGAAGATGGTTATACTTACCTCATGCTAGGGATTCTCTACGAAGACAAAAAAGCTGTAGAAAAAGCTGCCCATTACTTCAAGAAAGGTGAGAGTTTGTACCCCCATAAAATAGATTTTTATAATGCTCGGGGAATGGTCTACTTTCAAGGAGGAAAATTGGATAAAGCAGCTGCCGATGTGAAAGAGGCATTGAAGATAGACCCAAAAAGTCCCCTTTCCCATTTTCTTTTAGGCAACATCTACGAAGCAGAAGGTAGCTTTGCCGAGGCCGTCACTCAGTACCAGATAGTTTCCAATATGAAGGATGCTCCCGCCCAACTGGTGGTGATGGCTCGCTTTAAGATGGGAATGATGGGAATGAGAGCCCCCTTGAGGCCTCCTTAATAAAACCTACCTTCCAAGCTTGAAAAATTTTTATTTTATCTCACGCCTAATTTCTCATACCAGACTAAATTCCTGCCGGCCTTTGCCTAGTTTGTCTTTGTTGGTCAGTAGACAATCAACCAAATATAGACTTGATAGTACAAGGACAGTATTAGTATTCATGAGATTTATACGCGTATCGAGGGACTTTCCCCGCAGGAGCCTTATATCAGTCACCTTAACGAGTCTTCGAGTTGAGGAAGAAGAAAGACGTGTTGTCTGAGGAGCGAAGTGACGAGTTCCACGTCTTTCCCGAGACGAGAAGACGAGCAGAAACAATCCAAAGTCGATATACAGCGACGAAGGGGAACAGTCCCGAGATATTCTTGACATTTTCCCAGGTTATTTTATTATATATTAAATTATTAACCTAAAATTAATTTTGGAGAAAATGGGGCGAGGTAGCCGTAACGTTTAGGTTGCGCTTATTTGCGCAGGCTCTGAGCCTTGCGACTACCGGATTATAAATGAGCAGGTTCGTTCGCCCTTGGATAATTCTTAAATTCCTAGGCCTTAAAAAACGAGTGCTCAGAGGTGACTAAATAAGATGAAAATCGGAAAGACTATAAGAGAGTTCCGGCTGGCAAGGAATATGAGTATCAAGGAATTATCTAAAAAGACCAACCTAACCAGTAGCCTTATCAGTCAGGTAGAAAGAAATCTCATTAGTCCCTCTCTTAACAGCCTAACAAAAATTTCAAGTGCTTTAAAAGTACCCATTGTATCTTTTTTTACGGAAGCCACTCTTAAGCCCTGCCCGATAACAAGAAAGAAACAAAGAAAGAAGACCGTCATATTTTCAAGTTCTCATGTTATTTATCAACTACTTTCACCGGACCCAAATAAGAAAATTGAATTCTTATTGGTGGAGATTGGGCCAGAAAAGGACGAAAATGACGAGAATGAACTGGTAACGCACAGTGGGGAGGAATGTGGATATGTCATCAAGGGTGAGTTAGAGGTGAGATTAGGAAAGGAAAGATATTGTTTAAAAGAGGGTGACAGTATCTATTTTCAGAGCCGTATTCCCCATAGGTTTAAGAATACTGGAGAAGGGAAAGTAATCTCAATTTGGGCCATGACCCCACCATCCTTCTGGGGAGGTTTAAATTTTCTTAGAGGAAGAGAATTGAGTTTGAAGAATAAACAAAAATAATCAAGCTTCAATGAAAGAGGAATTGTTTCTACACTTGTAGCTGGGGAGAGGCAAACACAAAAGGAGAAGACCACAGATGATACTGGCCAACAAAAAAATAGGCGTCGTGTACGGAGGAGAATCGGAAGAACGTGAAGTTTCTTTAAAAAGTGGGCAGGCGATATACAAAGCCTTAAAAGATGAAGGGCTAGATGTGGTAAAGATGGATGTCGATCGCAAGATGCTAAAAGAAATTGAAAGGGAAAAAATTGATGTGGCTGTCCTTGCTTTACACGGAGGATGGGGGGAAGATGGAACAATTCAGGCCGTGTGCAAACTGATAGGAATACCGTTTACCGGGCCGGACGTCCTAGGTAGTGCTTTAGCTTTAAATAAAGTAATGGCTAAAAAAATATTTAAAAGTGAGGGCATTCCAACCCCACCTTGGAAGGTGATTTCTCAGGAAGAAACCACCAAGCGCGGATACTTAGATAGGCTCACAAAAAAACTAGGGGAAGAATTTGGTCTCCCGATAGTTTTGAAGCCAGCTCTGCAAGGTTCGAGCGTGGGCTTAAAGGTGGTCAAAGAAAAAATGAACCTGAAATCCTCAATCAAAGAATCTATGAAATACGGGAAATGTTTGCTTGTAGAAAAATATTTGAGAGGGACAGAAGTAACAGTGGGAATTTTGGGACTGGCACCCGACTTAGAACCCCTACCAGTTGTGGAAATAGTACCCAAAAGAGGAGTTTATGATTTTAAATCAAAATATACCCAGGGACAGACACAATATATTGTCCCGGCCAGACTTCCTAAAAGGCTATATGAGAAAACTCAACTATTGGCACTCCAGGCTTTCAAGGCTTTAAATCTAGATATTGTGGCCAGGATTGATATGTTAATTGAAAAGAATAGAAATCTTTATGTTTTAGAGGCTAATACCAATCCAGGAATGACGGCGACAAGTCTTCTCCCAAAAGCCGCGCTTGCAGCCGGTTACGAATTCCCAAAGCTACTTAGGAGAATGATAGAACTAGCTATAAAAAGGGCGGCACAATAAAGAAAAAGAAAGGGTCTGTGGGTGGATAATTTAGGACGGGTGTGGTTGGAGATCGATCTCGATGCTGTTGCTCACAATATCAAAACTATAAGAAGAATAGCCGGAAAGAACTCTGAAATTATGGCTGTAGTCAAGGCAAATGCTTATGGACATGATGCCATCGAAATATCACGGGTAGCTTTAGAAAGTGGTGCCACCTGGTTGGGAGTCGGGGCATTAGAGGAAGGGATAATATTACGCAAGGCAGGTGTTAAAGCTCCTATTCTACTCCTGGGACTTACTCCGGAAGACCAGGTAGATTGCCTTCTTTTTTATGATCTTGTTCCCACTATCTGTGATCTTCAGACCGTCAAGGCATTATCTCAGACTGCCGTAAAATATAAAAAAAATGCCAGAATTCACATAAAGATTGATACAGGTATGAGACGATTAGGAATTAAATCAGAGGGGGCTTTAGACTTTATTAAAAGAGTAAAAAAAATGAATAATATTGAGATCGAAGGTCTCTATACCCATTTGGCTGCCGCTGATGAGGAAGATAAGAGCTATACCAAGCTGCAGTTTGCTCAGTATAAAAGAGTAGTAAACGAACTGGAAAAAGAAGACATACACGTTCCTCTCAAGCATATGGCAAATAGTGCGGCCATTCTTGATCTACCTTATACCTATCTGGACATAGTAAGACCAGGCATAACTATCTACGGACTGTTTCCTTTATCTCTCGCCAAAAGAACCATCAAATTGAAGCCTGTGGCGAAATTTAAGACAAAGATCATTTTTATAAAGAAGGTGGGGACCGGTGAAAGCATAGGCTATGGAAGGGTATACACTACAATCAAAGAGACGACGGTAGCCACTTTACCGGTGGGATATGCAGATGGCTATCCCAGGCTTCTTTCTGACACAGGAGAAGTCCTGGTTAGAGGAAGAAGAGCTCCTATAATTGGAAGAATTTGCATGGATCTATGCATGATAGATGTGACGAACATCCCTGGAGTACAAGTAGGCGAGGAGGTTGTTCTCTGGGGTAGGCAGGAGGGAGAAAACATATCCGTGGAAGAGATCGCCGAAAAAACCGGAACCATTAATTATGAAATCATCTGCATGGTTGACAAACCTCGAGTATCCAAGGTCTTTATAAAAAAAGGGAAACCGTTTAAGGTAAAATCCCTAATTGAGGACGTCGTCCCTGATTAGCGGTGCATCCGGATTTGTCCCGGGGCCAAAATGCTTTAAGACTACTAAGTTCTCATGGCCATTGTTTGTAATGGTTACCCCGTTTCTTGCTGCTTCAAGCGAAACAAACAACTCATCATGGGTCAAATCCCTGTATCTAATCATCGTGGGAGACTCTACAGCTAGTTTGCCAACGGTTCCGTGACCCTGTACTACAACTAATCCATAAGCACCGTTATCTTTTATGGTCACATTGTTGCCTGCGGATACGATCAGTTCTTTTGCACTAAATAAATCTTTTGTCCCATAAACAATCCATTTTTCTCGATATCCTTCGCTCTTCCTGTTAGCTACAGGTATCGGCTCCAGATAATGGTTTTCTTTAAAGCGCTCATCAACATTTGCCGGCCAATCAATTGTATCAATAATAAAATCAAGGTCTTGATGTCTCTCAGGTGGAACATCTTTCACCAGAAGATCCCACGGCACTGGTCTACCCTCGAGCAGAGATTGAAACATAGCAAACACATCCGATGCCCACTGGACTTCATAAGTAACTAAGGAACCCGGAGCATGTAAAATACCCGGTGGAATAAACCAACCCGTTCCTGGTTGAATCTTGTAGGCTCTTGCATAGTTTAGTATGCCGTTGTCACCCTCATTCCAACGCTTTAGACACCTTTTGATATCCTTTTTTGTGGTACCGGGCTCTAAGCCAAAATAGGTGTAAGGAGATCGATTTTCAATAAAGTTAAGTTGGGGTGGGAAATAGTATGCTTCGGGTTTTCCTTCTCGACCTACCAGGGAGGCCTCCTCATTGTCCTGGTGAAGATGATGAGGAATTGGACCCAAATTATCAAAAAATTT
>Ga0307443_1002218_pt1 | contig 10980 bp, 12 predicted proteins | sample SalMarSW160220MG_FD_202148 | JGI IMG/M metagenome (GOLD analysis project Ga0307443, IMG submission 202148) | Salt marsh sediment microbial communities from the Plum Island Ecosystem LTER, Massachusetts, United States - SW1601-220 | ecosystem: Environmental > Aquatic > Marine > Intertidal zone >... | reverse complement strand
CCCATCTTGAACTTTCAGTGGAAGCCGGCGGTGCAATATATCTCTACCCTGTTGAATTTTATCGAACAATAAAACTCAATGATTCTGGTTTATTAAAATTAAAGGAAGCCAGGGATTCGGAAACAACCAAACTCCCGGATTGGTTTGAAGAGGAGCGTAGCAATGCCAGAATTGATTCCGAATAAAAAATTTGTTTCTGATCTGGAGAAATTTAAACATCAAAAAGCATTATTGAAAAAAATTGCTAAAACCATAAATTTGCTCGAAGAGAATCCCTCTCATCCTGGCTTGAGAATTGAACGCATTACGAATGATCCAACAGCGTGGTCTGCCCGTGTTGACAAGAGCTATAGAATTTCATTTGAGCCAGTGTCTTTTTTGACAACCGGTTCTCCGGACTGGACGTCGCAACTTAAACTCTTACGTATTCTTGACCATAATGATCTTTACAAAACGCCTCGCTAATTCAAACCTTGAACAGCAGATGGGTTCAGCAGCTCAATAGCTTACACCTTTCTTCAATCTTTGGACTATCTCCCACGGCAAATAATGCCAATTAATTAATCGTAAATTCCAGCGGGTTTTCACTGAGAAACACACCACGCCACTCGGAGAGGTTCTCGGTGAGGGCAAAGTATGCCACGTAGTCGCCTGGTTCCATAACCACATCCCCAACTCCGGGCCGCCCTGACTGCGGATTCCACAGCACGTGATAACTACTGTCGAGAGCAAAGGTTGTGGAGGTAACGTCGGTATCAAAACCGTCGAATATCACATACCCTAACACATCATCGGTACCTTTTAAGGTCTCGTATTGGATGTCAGAATAGATGTTAGCGTTCGTAGTGTTATTCCACCAGCGACCGATATATCCAATGGCCTCGTTGGACCACAATTCAGTTGGGTCGGCACTCTGTGAGCCCAGACCTTCCAGTTTAATCTGAAGGGGCTGTGGAGTTGGCGGCGTCACGATGTTGCTCAGGACCACCGCACTCTTAAACGTATCCGATACCGTGGAGTAAAAAACAACTCCCGTTGTGTCCATATACCCCGAATCACTTGAAGGAGGTTCACATGAAGACTCGCACCAGGCGCTATCTGCGAGGACAAGCCTCTCGACTGCCAGCCCATCCGCTATGATTAGGTCCTCGTCATAGTTGAAGCCCCGCGGCCTTTTAACCCTTCCGTACTTCCGGTCCCCATTCATGTTATTCATCATCATAATGTTGGCGTCAGGTGAGCTCAGGCGCCAGTCAAGCTTGATAAAAAACTTCAGGTTGCAGGTGCCGTTTAAGAGGGGAACGTCAAAGCTAATCCTTCCTCCATAATAATCATCCTCGTCAATGGCTCCGCTCTTGTTGCTGTCGTATTGCTCAAGATAGAAAAGCTTGACATCTGCATACGGGCTGCCTTCCCAACACCCATTCGTGCCGCCTGGAAAGGTATCACCGTACAGTTGTGCCCATGGATTCCAGATGTCGCAATCATAGCCGGCAAGCGTGGCTCCGTCAGCGGTATCCACTGTTAGTACATATGGCCCTGCCTGCTTAAACTTACGCAACCTAACCACACCCTTAAAGCTGTCGCTTTGATGGATAAACTTGATCTTCCCGGACTCACGACCAGTGAAAAATTCGTCTGGAGCTGACCAATCGAAATGCTGTGCCGATTTAAGTGGCGCATCAACCACGGCATCCCAACCTCTTTTTGCTCCCACCGAAGACGTCAGCCAGACAAAACTGATCAAAAAGACTAATGCGAAAACGATCGCTATATTTTTACTCGTAATAGCTCTATTTCTCATAATCCCCTCCTTTTCAGTTAAAGGATTGTTTGTAAATCTTCCTCATACTTCAATGCTTAGGCCTCCTTTTCAATGGGATCATTCTTATGAATCCAGAACAAAGAATTGGGCTTCATACAGGGTCTGCATGAACGCGCGGGCTGTCTGTGGCAGGGCAGAAGAGAGCTTCAAGAAACTTCAACCACCTTTTTCTGTAACCGAAACGTTATTTAGCTTTTTAAGAGCGTCCCGCTTTACGCTTGTTGGGCGGCGTTAATAGATTCAAAATTAATCGGTCTTTCTGCAAATCATGCACCATGACCGAGTAAGCAGAAGATCTCTAGGATAAGACGCCAACTCTGTGACGACTTCTGGCGTAAGGAAGCGTTCACCTTCCAACTCTCCAGAGTCGTGATTGATGCCCACTCCTTCAAAGCGTAGAACCTGAAGATATTTAGCAAAGGCGTCTCTATATTGTTCTGGCTTGTAGCGATTGAGATATGTCCATGCAGGAAAACGGTTCTCGCGCAGGTGATCCCATGGAGGCACGTTACTGGATGGATGTTCATCGGGAAATGCCCATTCGAGGTTGTGTCCCCCTGACAAGGAGAAGAAATTATGAATGATGGCGTAAAAATATCCACCTGTATTGAGTAGCCACGCGACTTCTGTAGCGAATTTTGGCACATCTATTACATGTTCAAGAACCGCATTGGATGCTATCAAATCAAAAGACTGCGGTGGCAGAGGATACTCATCACCTATGGGGTCAGACACTATAAAGTCTATTCTTGATTGATATGAGCGTAGGGCTTTTTTTGCATTGATTTCAAGTGCATGATAGTACTTATCGTCCCACAATACTCTACGCAAGATGGATTTTGCGGCCCGCTTGACGCCGTTATGCCTGATCGTGCGATAAAAAGCTAAAGGTAAGAAATCTGGTTTGATATAGGCTATGTCCAGTGCAGTAACTCTGGCACCGTTAGCAGCGCATTGAAGAGCAAAAGGGTATCTCTGGCCACATCCAAGGTCAAGCACCCGTTTTCCCACGAGGTCATTGAATCCAAATCGCCTCAGGTCACGTATGGTTTTGTCAAAGACATTGTGAACATCGTGTTCAGCAAATCGGGTCGTTGACTTTGAATGGTAAGAAAACAGTTCCCGCATTTCCCTTAGCATTGTCAATCTCCTTGATTCGTATGGTCGCAGTCCTAAAATATGGCTGTTTGAGGCGCCCAAAGTGAGAGATTCGCCAACAAAAAAGCCCTAAATGGGAGCATCAGAGGTGTATCCAAAATAAGCCATATCTCATAATCTACTGATATTACAGCAAATACAATTTATTCATTTTTCTTTACAGGACCAATATAGGATGTCCCGAAAGCGCCGGTCAAAACCGGAGAGGTGTCGTGAATGAAAGAGTCATACGGCGCAGGAGTCATAAGCACCACCTGCCATGGAATCGGATGGAGCGATTGATTGCCAAATGGATTCCCGTTTCCCGTGTCTGCCACCCTTATCCTTTGGTGCGTTTTGGCGTTATTACCTGAGGCAGGAGCCGTATGAGGTAATTCCTCACGTACGGATCTGAGCGGGGGATGCCGGGCGACCGGCATTCCTACCGCGACCGGTTTTCCCGTTACCTCCATAGATTTACATTAGCTTCATCTATCTTTTTTATTATGATTAGCTGACTTCAACCATATGCCGCACATTCACAGCAACTTACGATTTTAAATTCATTCAGAAACTACGTCCCCTTTTATGATTAGTTATTCAAATTGTATTATTTTAAGAGAATCAATTTTAGAGGATAATGCCATGACAAGGATGATATCAGTTCCGGAAACCCTGATTCAGAAAATATCAGAAACAGGAAGAGCTTTTCAGGCTTTGGAGGATGAGTTGAAAGATTTTTTACTTGTATCGGATACTGAATTTATTGAAAAGATGCGACGATCAAAAAAAGCACACATTGAGGGCAACACCAGATCCTTCCACAACCTGAAAAAAGAATTATGTATCGATTAGAAACGACACCTGATTTTGATAAGGATTTAAAGGCGATTGAACGAGATGTTGCAAATCGTATCTCAAAAAAGCTTGAATGGCTTTCAAAAAATCCGGAATCCCTACGTTTTCCGACTCCTTCTCAACTATGGTTTTTAAGGAAAAGTACTTAAGGCAATATTATTAGTCCAGTGTGATCATACATAACGGTTCATGTTTAGAGTGGATGGAATGGTTCGGAATGAACAGATGGTTTAAATCGGAATGGGTGGATAGATTAGATCGGAATATGCACTCAGTTAATAGTTAAGGTTTGACCCTACATTCACACGCACTCGCCGTTAAACAATGCGGCGGCTCATTCGGGTTTTCTCGCTATAAGAAATACTCCAGCCACCATAAGTTCTTCATCCGACAAATCCTTAAACCTATTACTAAGCTTGGGACGAATTTTGTTGAGAAGAGAAATTGTAGCTTCAGAATAATCAACATTTAATTCAATTCTTTCTTTTGGAGGAAGTACCTCTTCTTTTCTCCCAACAATATGTGTTACAAATAATTTTGTATCATATCTTAAATCAATCATTTTTTGGCGGTAGTAGTTGATTAATCTTCGATTTGGTTTGCGCGAGTTCTTTGTCATCAGCCGATATATATAATCGGGAATAGTGAGGAATGTAAGAGGATGCATTCCACCGCGACTAAAAATTCCATAATCTCGAAAATCTATATTATGTATCATGAGCCCACCTGGGATTAGTACACTATCCATAACAATAAAAGCAGCATCAATATCATAATCATATATTTCTTCTAGAACAGCTAGCGAAACAATGAAGTCAAAAGATTCTTTCTCCAGAAAATTATCTGCTTCTTCTATGCCATGCCCATATATGTATCTTAATTTATCAGACTTTATTTCAATTTTACAATCAAGGTTAATGGCCATATCAAAAAACTGCCTTGAATAATTGTTTAATTGCAGTCTCAATTCCTGGTATATTTTACGTTCTTGTTCTGCATCTCGCTTTGAAAAGAATTTATCTAGAGATACTACTTGAGCAGCTCCCGAAGCCAAAAACATTAGAGCTACTCCAAGATTATCCCCAGGACCAATTTCCAAAATTTTTTTATTCGGAAGACCCTCAATTGCGATACCAGAATACTTGAGATAATCATTAAAGACAGTGTTTATGTAGTCCAAGCTTTCTGATAGTCTCATTCTATTATGCCTAGCACCAGAAAATGTTTCGTAATTTCCTAAATTGAACCGCCTCTTAGTTCGCCAGTTATGGTAGATGTGGAAGGCAATAATTGCGATCTTTGACTTTTTTGCGAACTGTTTAAGTTGCATTATTGCTTTTCAATCTTTTTTATTAAGTATTTATGAGCCGCAGTTTTGTATAGCTGGTGGGTTAGTGAACCTAAGGCCTCGGAGCGCCACTGAATAGAGCACGGATAGATAGATCTTATTTGCAGCCTGGTACATAGCAAAAAAAATTTCAAAATAGTTAAGGTTTGACCCTACATCCACTACTCAAAATAAGCCATACTTTATATCTCGTTGATATCACAGGAATTATAGCTTATTCATTTTTTTCTTGACAGGCGGAATATAAGATGTCCCCCTTGACGTGTGATCACATCAGGTTCTGTTTGGTCCACTCGATGCTCTTCTTAAGCCCATCGGCGAACTGGACCGTCGTTTGGTATCGCAGCAGTCCATGAGCCAGTGAGACATCAGCCACGCTATGCTTAATATCGCAGGGACGGGGCGGGCCGTATTTCGGCTTGATGCCCGTCCGGAGGATGTCTTCTATCACTTCATAAAGCTTGTTGATGCTGATCCGTTTTCCGGTGCCGATGTTCATGAGCTCGCCGACAGCTTTTTCGGCGGTCAGCGGCAGCACGTTCGCACGGACGACGTCTTCGATGTAGATGAAGTCGCGGGTCTCCCTTCGGTGTACTCTATGTGAAGCATCTGGGAATCCCCTTACCATCTCGTGAGCGGTTTAATGTTAGTTGGTTTACAGTACTTTAGGCTTGATCCCGAATAATGGCAAGAGCGAAGGTTTGAACCTCCTGCTAGTAAGTTGTTTCAGAATCTACGAGCTGTCTTTTTTATCCGCCGTTTTTATGGCGGAGTGGCGGACTTGTCAGCCGGTCTTATGGCGGACTGAACCCAAATTTTTAGTTAATAGCCAACGACCCCGCCCTTCCGGGCGGGGCATTAAAGGACGGCGGTAAAGGTTTGACCCCATCTTCATGAGAGTGATGAGTAATACGACAACTACCATATACATCAGAAGTGCATAACTCAGCACGAATTGTTTTTGATTCGTTACCTCCATAGATTTACATTAACTTCATCTATCTTTTTTTATTATGATTACCTGGACCCAACAATGAGCCGCACATTCAGAGCAACTTACGATTTTAAGTTCATTCAGAAACTATGTCCCTTCTTACAAATTTTTTGTTCATTTATCAGTTTAAAGATATTTTCTCCGTGTTTGAAGGGCCAATTTAAATATTCTGTAAATAAAAAGCGAGTTTCCAATTAAATATCGGCGCCAGAGAGTGACGGGATCACAATAGAGTCGATGAAGCCATTGCAAACCTGTTCGGCGCCAGAAGACAGGGGCTTCTTTTATCGTACCAGCAAAGATTCTTATTGTGCCCGCTCCAATCCCCCACACAATTGCTCTGGGGCATATAGCAGCCGCAATTTCGCTGACCTTTTCAGTTCTGGGGGTGCTCATTCCAAGAAAGATGAAATCAATGTCTTCAAGCGATGAAAAGATTTGCTTATAATCACCATCGTTTAGGAATCCCGATACCGATTTTATTATGCGGCAGTGAGATGAAATTTTCTCTATATTGGCTGCTGCTAACCTTGCTTCTTCCTCGGTTACCCCCACAAGAATTCCTTTACTGCTTGAAATTTTTTTACTTTGTAAGAAGGCACGGAAAGCCTCCGTCATATTGCAACGTTCCGGCACTTTTACACCAAATAAGAGTGAGGACCATACAATTGCCATGCCATCTGCAGTAACTATGCGCGCTGCATTTAGAATTTGCCTTAGGACAGCATCTTTGTAGGCTATGTTATAACTATGTGCATTAACGCATAAGATTGTTCTTGGTTTCAGGTATTTATTGCTTAAGAGCAGACTTAATTCATCAAGCAATTGGGAGGTGGTATGCGTAGAGCAGTTGACGATGCCCAACCTGAAATTATATGGAGCTTTCATGGTCTGATCATGCTCCCTTTTCAAACAAAGGCGAAATAACTATAGTATAGTAACTCAATAGAAAATTTGAGACCCCTTTATAATATGACATTAATATTATCCAAAAAAGCACAACCAAATCTTAACAAAATAGACTCAACCCACAGTCGAATGTCCGGCGTATCACATACGTTTTGTTAACGGCGTGAGAGCAACAAATTATGTATACAGGGATTTCAGCAACGATTCGATACATTCGGGGCTAGTCATCACCCCTTGTCTATAGCGTGGGAAGGTTAAATTTGGTTTAATGAACACCGTGTCACCAGTCCCAATCTTGGCGGCCATGTTAACAAACGAAAACCCTTCTTGAATTCGTGTGATATAGTTTTTATCGAGATATTCAATAAATATTTTAGGTGTGTCATTTATAATCATAAGGCTCCAACTGCCCTCTTGAAACATAAGAATTCCAATTTACTCCATGCCGGCCATCCTTTTTTAACTAGTGACGAATTTTAACACTTTAAAAGAGGCATGTAAGTAAATAAGCAACTCACAACAGTATATGTTATTCATTAAATGGCCCTTAACCAAATTTACCTCTTGTTAGTTCCTTATTCGTAAATTTGTTGTTTTTAGTGGGAAAATATATTTTGCGACCTTTGTAAAGGGTAGCGTATTAAGGTTTTGCGGCAATCCGAGCGGGCGCACAACTTTTTTCAACCTGTTTGGTTCCTGCTTGTCCGGGTTAGGTATTAAAAATATATATGATATTTATAATTTAATGAAGTACCTCTGTTTAGAATCAGTTTTCAACAATAAGACTACGGCAGTAACCCACAAAACGGTCGGTCCACGTCTTTGTGTCAAACAATCCGCGTCTTATCAAAACCCCTCGGCGAAGTCGAGCATAAAGCTCCTTGTCCTCCACTACCGCCTTCATCGCCCTATATAATTCATCAGCATTATAAGGTTCAACCAATAAGCCACATGTCTCATCGACGATCTCGGGCAACGCCTGCCAGCGGGTGGCGATTACTGGCAAACCCGCGCGATAGGCTTCTATAATAATTCCAGGATAGCCTTCGCCTTTGTGGTGCGTCGGCAGCACAAGCACATCGTACTTAACGAGCACGGAAGCGACTTTCTCTGGATCAACAACCCCGCAATAGTGCACTCGTTTCAACCCAGCAAAGATCTCCTCGCTGAGCCCCTTCTGGAAAGGCCCAAAGACATCCACTCTGAAGTCTTGACCCAAACGCTCTCCGGACTCAATCAGTTCACGAATTCCTTTTTCCGGGCTTATACGACTAAGAAAAATAAATTTTCGGCAAGATTCGCGCTTTCGTGGTTGTTTTGAGAAATCCTCATCCAATGGCCGATTATTAGGATACCATTCCACGTGGGCAGCACCATCATTGAGTGCGGATTTCACGAGAGCCCTTGTTTCCGCCAGATACAGATCACTGTGATTCACAACCCATCGGGCGAAGCCGCGTTGGGGCTGTTTGTAATCTAAGTAATTACTGCCCTCATGTTTCCGGAGTAGAAAGGGGCGTTTCCATAAACGGGCAAGCATATAAACAATGAAACCAATAGAATTCAGCCTTTTGGTTACCAGATGTGCTGTGACAACATCTACCTGCCTGATTAAGCCTATTATACAGTAAACTGCTCTTATCGTACGCCACAAGCCCTTGACCAATCTGCTCGACTCTCCTATCGAGGTATTGACAATAAATACTTTGATGTCTTCTCTTTCCGCCAGCGCGTCTGTCAGATACTTCATAATTACCCTCGTTCCACCAATAGGAGGAGGCAGTGAGCCAATCACCATAATTCTGACGATTTCATTTAAACTTTCACTATGTTTATCAGCCATCTATATACTCACGCTAATAAGTACGCAATTCAGCCAGCTTGCACTCTGCTCTGGTAAATACTATTCCAGCAAACATACCAAGACCTAGCATGCCCTGTGATACAAGCGAGACTACGGCGGCGCCTAGCCAACCCATTCTCGGTATGAGAACAAGGTTCAGAACTATATTCAAAAAAAGCACCGCAACCTGAATCTTGGTTCGCAACGGCTGCCGCCCGAGACCAGTTAGCGTGTCCGCAAGCGGATAGAGGATCCCCATCAGGAAGATAATTGGTGATAACCAGCGGATAATGTTGATAGCTTGAGCGTATTCTTGCCCTAAAAAATAAGGGATGAGCGGCGCTGAAAAAAACAATATCAATGTCGCTAAAAGACCGTAGCATATCGTCCACGGGAAGATGCTTGCCAAAAACTGGAGTATTGATTTCTTGCCTGTCTCACCTGCTTTTAAAAAACGAGGAAATGTGACGGTAAGAAACGAAATCAAAGGAATGAAGGCCATCTCAAGGATTCTATAAGCGGAAGAATACAAACCGGCAGAAGATAGACTTGCAAGGCGCGGCAACATTGTCTTGTCTATATCGTTGTAGACGCTTTTCGATAGAAGTGAAAAAGAAAAATACAATCCCAGCGAAAAATCCGCTTTGAAGGGAGGTAATGTCTTGATCTCACCTTCAAAATGCTGACCGATTCTTCTGCAAATGCTCTGCCAGAAAAAATAGAGAACAAATGCATTCGCCATTACCTGAACTGTTGCAATCGTGATGAGAGATAAATAGCCGACCCATACCAGAAAAAGGTTCACAGCTAATCTGATTGCCTGAACGGCTATCGCATAAGGAACAGATAAGTGTACTTTGTCTGTAGATTGATACATGGCGAAGAATAGCTCGTGCAACGCTACCAGGAGGACGTCGGAAAAGAACATCAACGTCACAAACAATAGTAGTCGACTGCTAAATGAAGGCAAGACTATGTAGCTTGTCGACAATGCAAACATATACCAAAAAGCGGCAGTCAAAAAAATTAGGCGGACATACCTGCGGAGATGAATAAATCCGTACCCTTCGGAATGACGCTGCACGAGCAGAAGGGGTGCTCCATAAGAAGCAAGCGGAGTGATAATTCGGAGGATTGCGAGTACACTAGTGTAAATACCGAACTTCTCGACTCCAAGATACCTTGCCACAATAATAAAATTTATAGCGGATACCACAATGCCAATTGTACGGCCTATACCAAGTGAAAATGTGTTTCTCAAAATATTTTTCAGATGTATATTCACTATCACGATTATGTTGCTTAATTATGTCGCCCTTTAGGTAAGGAAAATATGATTTCATTAATTGAATATACCTCTTCGCGTTACTGAGTTTTAATTATTCAATCATCATAATTGCCTTATCTGAACTAATATTATGTAATATCTTCCTCAACAGTTGCTAAAAGTACCAAAAGTTCCCATTAAACTAATTTAATAAATTGCCTGCACCATTTTTGGTAGCTGAAATCGTAAATATAGCTATTATCTAGAAAAAATTTAAAGTGATCTAAATCCATTTCGCCACCCATGCGGGGAAGTATATATCTAAAGGTATTGTTTAATATTTCGCCTAATACAGCAGTAAAGCCCAAAAGGTATTTATTCTTAATAACACTCTTAATGGAATCTCCAGTAATATATAATCTTCCCCCATTTGGATAAGCAAAATAATTACAGTTACCACAATTTTCTTTAATTAGATTCTTACTGAGTTCTAGTTGATTATTCATTAACTCTTTGCTTTGATTGCCATTTAATATGAAATGGTCATGACAGTGTGATCCAATTGTCGCGCCCAAATGCTTAATCTCTTTAACATCATCCCAATTCATGGGCTTATTTGAAGTAAATTGGTTGTCTATCTCTAACCATCTTTCCTTTGGGATTAACTTAATTACTGAACTTGTGCATTTTTAAGCGGCCAAAAGCTGTTCGGAAAGCCAGATGCGACCTTCTTTTGTTCGAGAATATTTGAAAATAATACGAAGTCTGTTCCGGTCAAGGAGGTGTCGCAAGTACAAAC
>Ga0307443_1002208_pt1 | contig 11001 bp, 7 predicted proteins | sample SalMarSW160220MG_FD_202148 | JGI IMG/M metagenome (GOLD analysis project Ga0307443, IMG submission 202148) | Salt marsh sediment microbial communities from the Plum Island Ecosystem LTER, Massachusetts, United States - SW1601-220 | ecosystem: Environmental > Aquatic > Marine > Intertidal zone >... | reverse complement strand
CAACAGTTCGCCGTCGGCCTGCAGCTGCATCGGCTGTTTAGACCTTACCTCTATTTCCTTCGCCTTCTTCATGGTCACCTTGGGATGAGTCAGGTGAGTGCCTTTATAGATTCGCGGCAGCGACCGGAGAAGGTCGGGTTTGCTCAAATCGCCGACTATCATCACATCCAAATATCCGTCGTTAATGCTGGCATCGGGCGCGGTGAACATTCCCCCGCCGCCGTACCTGCCGTTGTTCATAACCACCGTGCATACCCGCGTATCCACCGCTTCGCCGTCTATCACGAGGGTAATATCCCTGTTGCGGTAGGATACAAGGGTGGTGAGCAGTCCCAGCAGGTAGGAAGGCAGGCTGCCCAGCGCCTTGTACTGCTGGGTGGTGCGCCGCACTACCTCGGCGTCGAAGCCCATGCCGGCGAAGTTAACGAAAAGCCGCTCCTCTTTGTTCCCATTGCTGGAATACTGCACAATACCGAGGTCTACCATGAGCTTTTTCGGCTGGAGGAAATTACGGCAGGCATCCTCATAACGCCGCGGCACGCCGATGGTGCGGATATAATCGCTGCCCGTCCCCGTGCTGACAATGCCCAGCAGGGCACCCCCGATATTTCCGGAAGCATACAGTCCGTTGACAATCTCGTTGATGGTGCCGTCGCCTCCCACGGAGACCACCATATTGTAGCCATCCTGCGCGGCGACCCTGGCAAGCTCGATGGCGTGTCCGGGTGCCTCGGTGACATCGTGTTCAAAACGAAGCCCCTGCCCCTTGAACAGTTCCATTATCAGGGGCCACAGACGGGCGGTTTTACCGGCGCCGGCGGCCGGATTTACGATAACTTTAGCGTACGTTGAACTCAATATAATCCTGCGTCCTGGATTTACTAGTAGCTTTCAAGTATTTTTCAAGAGTATACCACAATATACCACAATACGACATTAAGAAAATATTAATTTAAGATAAAGAATTCATATATTTTAGCTCCACTCGGCGGCCCCCGCCCAGACCCGCGCCATCTCCTGTCCCAGGGGTATATGCTCCGCCCTCTCCAGAGTGGGGTCGACCTTAAAGAGCTTGATTGCCTCCGTCCGCGCCAGTTCCAGGATAGCCACATCGGATATTTTCGCCATACGCAGGTCGGGCAGTCCGCTCTGCCTGGTGCCGAAAAACTCGCCCGGCCCCCGCATCTTGAGGTCTTCCTCGGCCAGCTTGAACCCGTCCTGCACACTCTCTATTATGTCAAGTCTTTCCCGAGCTACCTCGGAGGGATTTTCCGCCAGCAGCATACAGTAGCTCTGCGCCTCGCCGCGCCCTACCCGACCGCGAAACTGGTGCAGCTGGGAAAGCCCGAAACGGTCGGCGCTCTCTATCAGCATGACGGTGGCGTTGGGTATGTCTATGCCGACCTCGATGACCGGCGTGGAAACCAGTATATCCAGTTCGCCGCGGCGAAAGCTCTCCATAACCGTGTCCTTGTCCTTCGAGGACAGTCGCCCGTGCAGCAGACCCAGTCTTAAATCCGGGAAGACTTCACCGGAAAGACGTTCGTACTCCACCACCGCGGCCTGGGCCATAACCGCCTCGGACTCTTCAATCAGCGGACAGAGTATAAAGACCTGACGGCCTTCTACAACCTGCTTCCGCACGAAGGCATAGGCGCTTTCCCGCTGGTTGGGCTTGAGCCACTTCGTCTTTACGGTCTGCCTGCCCGGCGGCAGTTCATCGATTACGGAGAGGTCGAGGTCGCCGTAAAGCGTCAGGGCCAGCGTCCGGGGAATCGGCGTGGCGGTCATTACCAGCATGTGCGGGTTGAATCCCTTTTCCCGCAGCGCCGAGCGCTGCTCCACCCCGAAACGGTGCTGCTCGTCCACCACCGCCAGTCCCAGCTTATTATACTCCACCCCTTTTTGAACGAGGGCATGCGTGCCGATAACTATATCCACATCCCCTTCTAAAACCTGCTGCTGTATCTGCTTTTTACCCGCCCCTTTAATATCACCGATAAGCAGCGCCACCTTCACGGGACGCTCCAGAAAGCCGGAATAGCTTTTCAGATACCCCTCACCCTCTTCCCGTCCCAGTCGGGACAGCAGCCGGCAGATAGTGGCGAAGTGCTGTTCGGCGAGAATCTCGGTGGGCGCCATGAAAGCGCCCTGGTAACCGTTAGCCGCCGCCATTAGCAATGCCGCCGTGGCCACCGCCGTCTTGCCGCTGCCCACCTCCCCCTGCAACAGCCGACTCATCGGCTTCGATTTACTTAAGTCATCCAATATCTCGTTGAGCACCTTGTCCTGGGCGCCGGTCAGGGTAAAAGGCAGGGAATCAAGGAACTTCTCTACAGCCGTCTTTTTAATATCGAAAGCGTTACCAGGCCGGGTCTCCTGCCAGTCGCGCTTTTTACTCATTACGCCGAGCTGCAGCAGGAAAAGCTCATCGAAAGCCAGCCGGACCCTGGCCCTGTCTTTGGTAACTTCATCCTCCGGGTAGTGGGCCTGGCTGATAGCCTCGGGTAGCTCCAGCAGACCCAGCCGTTTACGCAGCCCCGCCGGCAGGAAGTCGGTTACCTGCCCCACCCACCTGTCGGCGAACTCTTTCATGAGCTTCCTGACCTGCCGCGGCCGCAGTCCCGCCGTAAGCGGGTAGACCGGCACCAGACGGGCAGTATGCACCAGGTCCTGGCCTTCGACAATGTCCCACTCCGGCGACTGAAAGACGTGGCGGCCCTTGAACAGGCTGACGCGGCCGCTCAACATTATCCTGGCATTGGTGGTCAGCTTCTTCGCCAGGTACGGCTGGTTGAACCAGACCACCCGGATATTGCCCGTCTCATCGCCGACGATGGCCTCGGTGCTGCGCCTGCCTCCAGGCTTCGTCTCCTGCGCCTGCCAGACGTTGGCCACGATAGTTTGCTCCTCGCCCTCGACCAGTTGAGAAATCAGCTTCATCTTGCTGTAGTCCAGGTGGCGGTGCGGGAAGAAATAGAGGAGGTCGCGCACCGTTTTCACGCCAAGCTTGCCGAACTTAGACGATAAAGCGGTACTGATACCCTTGACAACGGTCACCGGCGAATCGAGTCCGGTGCCGGCAGCCGGGTCGGGGGGCTTTTGCTCTTTTTTCGCCGTTTTTTTACGCGGCGGCGGGGGAGGCGATTCTACAGCGCTTTTCTTATTTTCCGCTTCATCCAGAAACTGCAGGACATCCTGCACCCAGTCGCGGCGTTTTTCCGGCGTCATAGCAGCATAGCCTGCCTTGAAAAGCTTATTGAAGCGACCCAGCCGGCGGGGGTTGCCCAGCGATTCTATAGCCTGTGCCGACCAGTTGCGCAGGAACTTGTCCAGTCCGCCGAAGACAGCGGTATCGGCGTAGCCGCGCTGTTTTTCAAGGTCGAGGATTTTACGCAGAGATTCGGCGTTCATAAAACATCACTATTCGCGAGCCGCTTTCACTGAAGTTATTAGCAGCAATATCCCGCCTATAAAAAAGAGGCATATCGCCGCGTACAAGAGACAGCGGTACAGTGTTTCCATTTCAGCAGTGAAAAACAAAGCAACCGGCGTTACTACCCCGATGGAACCGCCAACCACCGGCCATTTCCAGGATAAGCCGGTAACCGCCGCGGCAATCATCAGAGGGAACAGCACGAAAAACCAGAAATATCGTGAGCTAAATTCAATAACGCCAATAGTGCCGGCTATATAGAAGCCGGCGAAGAAAAGAATAACCCCGGAGAGCATGATGATAAATCCAGTTCGGTGCAGCTTTGTCACCTGTTTATTCTATCATAAATCAGGCAAACACTGGGAGCACCTATTTATCGCCCAGGACGGCCACCAGCAGGAGGCCGGGTCCGGTGTGCGCGCCGATGACCGGGGTGGTGCGGGAACGAAAGATACGCTCTTTGGGGAAAATGGCGCCGAGGCGCTCGATGAGCCGGTCGACGTCTTCGGGGCAGGCACCGCCTTCGACGGCCAGTTCTTCTATATTCGAATACCCCGCCGCAAAGTCGTAGAGCATGTCAATCGCCTTCGCCCGCGAGCGCGCCCGGCCCGCCGGCTCGACCACGCCTTCTTTCAAAGCGATGACGGGATTTATTTTCAGCACCGACCCCATTAAAGCCGCCGCCCTGCCGATACGCCCTCCCCTCTGGAGATATTCGAGCGTGTCAAAAGCGGCGCGTATTTCAACGCGGGGAAGGTCGCGGCGGACGATTTCCAGAATTTCATCCAGGCTGGCCCCGGCCAGCGCCGCCCTGGCCGCCTTGATGACAATAAAACCCTGCGCCATGACCGCGCAGCCGGAATCTACTACCTCGATGCGGCAATCGCTTTCCATCAGGTCGGCGCTTTGTAAAGCCGCGTTATAAATCCCGCTTAGCTTGGAGCTAAGCATAAGCGCCAGAATCTCATCCGTCTCTTCGGCGAGCCCGGCGTAAGTCCTGGCGAATATATCCAGGGAGGGAACGGAGGTGGTCGGCATGACCTTGCTGTTTACCAGCTTCTCGAAAAACTGGTCGGTTGTCATATCGATGCCGTCACGGTACGTCTCCTCGCCGAAGCGCACCAGCACCGGAACAACGGTAATCCCCAGTTCGGCGACTACCTCGGCGGGAATATCAGCGACACTATCAGTTATAATTTTTACCGGCATAATAAACAGATTGGGTTACTATACTTATGGTACTATTTATCTCCAAGCACGGCCACTCCGATGGCGCGCGGCCCGACATTGGTGCCGATTACCGGACTCACCTTGGAGAGATAAATGCGTTCCTGCGGGTATACGGCATCGAGACGCTTTACAAAGGCGCCCGTTTCATCAGGGGTGGTGGCGTCTTCAACCGCCAGTTCGTCAATTCGGGAGTAGCCGGCCACAAACTGGTACAGATAGTCAATCGCCTTGGCCCTCGAGCGTTCCCTGCCGAAAGGAAATACCTCGCCGTCCTTGATGCCGAGGATAGGATTGATTCCCAGCATGGAACCCATCAGCGCCTGCGCCTTACCGATTCGCCCTCCCCTCTGGAGATATTCCAGCGTGTCGAACGCGATGCGCAATCCGACACGGGATATATTGTTCCTGGTCAGCTCGATAATCTCATCGAGACCGGCCCCGTCACGTGCTGCCTTGGCCGCGGCTATTGCCAGCAGCCCCTCGGCCATCATTGCCAGTTCCGATACAACCACCGACACCCGGCATTTCTTCTTCATTATGTCGATGCCCTTAAGGGCCGATTCCCCGCTGGCGCTTAGTTTACTCCCAATCGTTATCACCAGTATCGCATCCGCTTCGTCGGCGAGCCTGTCGTACGCCTCGGCAAATATCTGGGGCGCCGGAGTCGAAGTGGCAGGGTGAATCTCCTCGTGTTCCAGCTTTTCGTAAAACTCGTCGGTCGTCATGTCCACGCCGTCGCGGTAGGTGCAGCCTTCAAAGACCACGTTCAGCGGGACTACCGTAATACCCAGTTCATCAACCACGGCCGGGGAGATATCGGAGACGCTATCGGTGACGATCTTAACCGGCATTACTTCTTCTCTCCCTCAAGAATAGTCAGAGCCAGGGCATTGGGGCCGGAATACGTCCCGACAACCGGACTGATTACCGACCGGTAGATGCGCTCTTTAGGATAAATCGCACCGAGTCTCTCAACGAGCTGGTCGGCGTCATCGAGGTTGGTGGCATGCTCCACGGCCATCCCTTCTATATTGGAAAACCCGGCGGCGTAACTGCACAGATAGTCAAGCCCTGCACTTAAGGAGCGTACCCGGGTCAGCGGGGCCAGTTCTCCCTCCTTTATGGTGAGTATCGGCTTTACCGAAAGCAGCGAACCGAGCAGTCCGCTGGCCTTGCCGATACGCCCGCCCTTGGCCAGGTACTTGAGAGTTTCAAAAAGATAAGCTACGTGTGACCGCGATACGGCTTTACGCACGAGGGCTACCACGTCATCCAGGTTTGCCCCGTTTTTAACGGCATCAACCGCGGATACGACCATTAAGCCCATACCCATGGCCACGGAAAGCGAATCGACTACCTCGATATTACACTTGCCTTTCATCATTTCCTTGGCCTGAGTCGCCGATTGGAAGGTGCCGCTTAGCTTGCTGGAGACGACTATCACCAGGATTTCATCGGTCTCCTCGGCCAGGGCTTCGTATACCTGTAAAAAGTCATTGGGGGTCGGCTGTGTCGTCGAAGGTAAATTAGCCTCACTTACCAGTCGACGATAGAATTCTTCGCTGGTGATTTCCACCCTGTCTTTATAGACTGTCTCGCCAAAACGCACGTACAGGGGTACAAGGGTAATCCCCAGTTCTTCGGCCAGGTCGCTGGTGATATCGGATAATGTATCGGTTACTATTTTCACTGCCATCCCCGTATACCGCCTTTCTATTCAATGGATATGATATAGCTGTAATGCGGCTGACCGCCGCGAATCAATTCTACCTGTAAGTGAGGATATAACTCCGTGATACCGGCATTAATTTGCTCGGTTTCCTCGGTTTCGGCATCTTCCCCGAAGTATATGGTAATCACCTCGGCTTTCTCCAGGTCCAGCCTGGAGAGGAGCTGATTTATGACATCCAGGTTGGTATCGCCCACCGCTATCAGTTCGCCGTCGAGCAGCCCGATTGGCTGCTTACGCTTTATTTTCAGGCCGTTTATCTTGGTGGCGCGCACCGAGCGGGTAATCTCGATAGTCTTTACCGAAGGCAGGGCCTTTTCCATGATTTCGGCGTTGGTGTTGAACTCCGCCTCGTAGTCGAACGACAGGAGCGCCACCACACCCTGCGGAATTGTTTTAGTGGGGACTACCGCTATCTTCTTCTCGGTTAAAGATTCTACCTGTTTGGCGGCGGCTATGATATTTTTATTATTGGGTAAGATGATAACCTTATCGGAGAGGGTGGATTCCACCACCTGGAGGATATCCTTGGTGCTGGGATTCATGGTCTGGCCCCCGGGCACAACCGCGGCTGCTCCCAGGCTGCCGAAGACATCGGCCAGGCCGTCTCCCGCGGCTACGGCGATTACGGCGGTATCGGAGGTGGGCATCCTCTCTTTCTGCATTTCCAGGAAGTCCTGGTGCTGCTCGTCCATGTTCCTGATGCTTACCTGGTGCATTGTGCCGAGCTTGGCGGCAAACTGGAGGATATTACCGGGCGTCAGCGTGTGGATATGAATGCGCACCGCCGAGTCGTCGCCAACGACAATGAGCGATTCGCCTTTCTTCAACAGCCTCTTTTTAATAATATCCGGCTCCAGCTTTTCTCCCTTGAGCAGGAACTCGGTGCAATATCCGTAGGGCACTTCATCAACGGATATGGTCTGTGGCTGCGAAGCACTATGGGGTATATCGCTGACTATTATCTGCGGTTTCCGCAGGCGCATCAGCTCCGTTTCCCCCCGGAGAAATCGCAGCGCCCCTTCCAGAATCGTATAGACGCCCTGCCCCCCGGCATCAACCACCCCGGCGTCTTTCAATACCTTGAGAAGCATCGGCGTATAGGCCACGGATTCGGCGGCGGCGTTCACCGCGGCTTCCAGAACCGCGATGATATCGTCGTTGCCCGCTTCAACCTCCGCCTGGGCGGCTTTCGCCAAGTCCTTCATCACGGTGAGCATGGTCCCCTCTACCGGATTGCTGACCCCCTTGTAGGCAATCTGCGCCGACTGCTGAAAGGCGGCCGCAAGGTCGGCGGCGTTAAAGTCCTCTTTGTCTTCGAGTCCCTGCGCCAGGCCGCGCCATATCTGGGAAAGGATAACGCCGCTGTTGCCGCGGGCGCCCATGAGAGCGCCCCTGGCCATGGCATGGGCAATACCCGCCGCGCTGTGGTCCGGGGCCCGGTAGGCCTCGTCCATCGTTGAGCGCATGGTCAGCATCATATTAGTCCCGGTATCTCCGTCCGGCACCGGGAAAACGTTCAACGCGTCAATATCGGCGGAACTCTTCTCCAACCACGACGCAGCCGCCGAAAACATATCTCTAAGCTCCTGGCCGGCTACAGTTTTTTTCTGGCTCATATTACACCATCCCTGCTAGATAACTTGATATTTATTCCCCGTCAAGGATGCACTTCTTGCTAATCTTGATGCACTATGTTACTATGTATTAGTAAATAATGCAATAGCCTCTCTGTTGTTCAAAGGAGTCACAAGTTGAAGTGCGATCTATGCGGTAAAACGCCGCAGTTCGGTCATAATGTAAGTCACTCCAAGCGCCGCACCAACCGCCGCTGGACGCCCAATATCCATCCCACAACGGTATACATTGATGGACAGGCAAAACGGATGAACCTCTGCACCAGGTGCCTGCGCACGCAGCAGAAAATCGCTAACGCTTAACAAACCCCGGCCTCTTCCCCGACGGTCTACTTGCTATCCCTCCCCCACCAGCTTCCTTGCTTCGGCCAGCGCCTGTTTGACACGCTTCGGGGCTGTGCCGCCGATAACGTTCCTGGCATCCAGAGACGATTTAACGTCTATTTTACGGACATCCTCTCCGAATGACGGCGAGAATTTCTTATATTCGTTAATACTGATTTCCGCGAACGTTTTACCCTTCTCCGCAGCGTAGCTCACCAGCCTGCCGACTATTTCATGAGCCGCGCGGAAGGACTCGCCCTTCCCGACCAGATAATCGGCCAAATCCGTCGCCAGTATATAGCCGCGTTCAACTGCTTTCGCGGTATTTCCGGATTTTACCTTTATAGTCCTCACCATTCCCGCGAAAACTTCCAGCGTTGATAGCAGCGTATCCACCACGTCGAAAAAGCCCTCTTTGTCCTCCTGCATATCGCTGTTATAGGCGAGGGGCAGTCCCTTCATCGTCGTCAGGAGGGCAATCAGGCTGCCGTAGACACGCCCCGTCTTACCGCGTGCCAGCTCGGCCACGTCCGGGTTCTTTTTCTGCGGCATGATGCTGCTGCCGGTGGCATATGCCTCGTCGAGCTCGATAAAGTCGAACTCCGCCGTAGACCACAGCACGATTTCCCCGGCGAGTCGGGAAAGGTGCATCATGCAGATACCGGCGGCGGCCTCGTACTCCAGGAGAAAATCGCGGTCAGCCACGGCGTCCAGGCTGTTCCGGCTGACTTTACTGAAGCCGAGTTCTTTGGCGAGGAACTCTCTATCGATATCGTAGGCGACCCCCGCCAGTGCCCCGCTGCCCAGCGGCATCACGTCCACCCGCTTGATGAGGTCGATAAAACGTTCGGAGTCGCGCTGGAGCATCTCGAAGTAGGCCAGGAGATGGTGCGCCAGCAGCACCGGCTGCGCTATCTGCATATGGGTATAGCCGGGCATGACCGTATCTCTATTAGCCTCGGCAAGGTAGAGTAATGCCCGCTGAAATCCCTTTATCCCGTTAAGAGTATCGGCGGCGGCTTCTTTCGCGAATAATCGCATATCCAGCGCCACCTGGTCGTTACGCGAGCGGGCGGTATGCAGCTTGCGCCCCGCCTCCCCGATTTGTTCGATGAGGCGGGACTCTATAGCCATGTGAATATCTTCCTGCTCCGCCTTGAACTCAAATTTACCCTGCTCTATCTCTACGCGGATAGCTTCCAGTCCGCCGGTAATTTTAGCGGCTTCTGCGGCGGAGATAATGCCCTGTCTGGCAAGCATTTTAGCGTGGGCGATGCTCCCTGCGATATCCTGCCGGTAGAGACGGCGGTCGAAGGGGAGGGAGGCGGTGTACTGCGTCACCAGTTTATCAGCCGGTTTGCTGAATCTACCCCTGATATGACTCATGTTACTATTCCTCCGGCGCGGCGGGCCCCATGATGCTTAAGGGCCACTCCTTATCCCCCAGGAGCTGTATCTGCGCCTGCGTTTTGACCGGCAGACCCCAGATATGTATAAAGCCTTCGGCGGCTTTCTGGTCGAACTCGTCGCCCTTATCATAGGTGGCCAGCGCCAGATTGTAAAGCGACCACGGAGATTTCCGCCCCATCACGGTCGCCGAACCTTTGAACAGCTTCATCCTGACCGTGCCGGTAACGTAGCGCTGGGAACTGATTATATAAGAAGACAGGTCGCGGTTCAGCTGGCTGAACCACAGGCCGTCATAGATAAGGTCGGCCATTTCCACGGCCACCTTCTCCTTGAAGCGCAGCTGGTCTTTGGACATCGTCATGGCTTCCAGCGCCTGGTGGGCCCGGATGAGGACGATTGCCGCCGGAGCTTCGTAAATTTCCCGCGATTTTATGCCGACGACCCGGTTCTCGATGTGGTCTATTCTGCCCACGCCGTGCCGTCCGGCGATTTCATTCATCTCGTTAATCAGGTCGAGCCCGCCCATTTCCTTACCGTCGATAGTCACGGGGATACCCTTTTCGAACCCGATTTCTATATACTGCGGCTCGTCCGGGGCTTCCTGCGGGGAACTGGTCCACTTGTATACATCTACCGGCGGTTCCACCCAGGCATCCTCGAGGACGCCGCATTCGATTGCCCGTCCCCATATACATTCGTCGATTGAGTACGGGCTTTCGGCGGTTATCGGCACGGGTATGCCATGCTCTTTGGCATAGGCGATTGTTTCTTCACGCGTCATCCCCCATTCCCGGGCGGGGGCCAGTATCTTCATGTCCGGGGCCAGGGCATTAATGCCCACCTCGAACCTTACCTGGTCGTTGCCCTTGCCGGTGCAGCCGTGGGCTATCGCCACCGCCCCTTCGGCTGCCGCCGTGTCCACCAGCAGCTTGGCCATGAGAGGTCGCGACAGGGCCGTAGCCAGGGGATATTGCCCTTCGTAGAGGGCGTTGGCCTGTAAAGCCGGGAAGAGGAAATATTTTACCAGCAGCTCTTTGCCGTCGATAACCAGCGCCTTGACGGCGCCGACCTTGAGCGCTTTATCCCGGACGGCTGAAAAGTCCTTTTCGTTGCCGACATCTATGGTTACGGCGATAACATCCAAGTTGTATTTCTCGTGCAGCCACTTGACGGCTACCGAGGTATCCACGCCGCCGCTGTATGCCAGTACTACCTTGTCCGTCACTCCATCCCTC
>Ga0307443_1002189_pt1 | contig 11042 bp, 12 predicted proteins | sample SalMarSW160220MG_FD_202148 | JGI IMG/M metagenome (GOLD analysis project Ga0307443, IMG submission 202148) | Salt marsh sediment microbial communities from the Plum Island Ecosystem LTER, Massachusetts, United States - SW1601-220 | ecosystem: Environmental > Aquatic > Marine > Intertidal zone >... | reverse complement strand
AAACAAATCAATAGAACATCACGGCAAATTCTCTGGAAGCGAAGATGCACGCCAAAAAATTTTGATGAATGCTGCGAGAAACGGTTTCGAATACGTGGACGTAGACTTGTCCACTCCTAATATTGGAAAATTAGTTGGCAACCTGCGTGAAGTGGGGGCTAAGCCAATAGTTTCATTTCATGACTTCAACCGGACTCCTACGTTGTCACAGTTGAATAAGGTTCTTGAAGAGGAAATTGGTTTGGGGGCTGAGGTCTGCAAAATCGTAACCACAGCCAGAAACGTCGAAGATAACTTAGCAACCTTAGATTTCGTTTCCAAGGCTTCCAAAAAAGCTAAAATTGTCTGTTTCGCCATGGGAGAACTCGGCAAGCCCTCCCGTTTGTTGTCTCCTGTCTTCGGCGCCTTCTTCACTTTTGCATCCATTGATGAAAAAAGAAAAACGGCAAAAGGGCAACTAACTATTCAGGAAATGAGGCGAGCATACGAGCTTCTGGGGCTAAGGTGACAATGAAAATTTCCGGAAAAACTAGGGTTTGCGCCATCATCGGCGACCCAGTAGAGCACTCCTTAAGTCCCGTAATGCATAACGCCGCCTTCAAAAAATTGGGATTAAACCTCGTTTACGTGGCTTTCAAGGTAACAAGAAACGAGTTGAAAGATGCAATTTCAGGCGCAAGAAGTTTGGGTCTGCTAGGATTAAACGTGACCATGCCCCACAAAAACGCTGTCATAACTTACTTGGATGAAACCGATTCAACGGCAAAAGCCATCGGTGCAGTGAACACAATCCTGAACAACCAAGGAAAGCTAATCGGATACAACACAGACGGCAAAGGCGCCATGATTGCACTCAAAGAAAACGGCATATCCACAGAAGAAAAGAAAATGCTTCTCCTCGGAGCCGGCGGCGCAGCAAAAGCCATAGCCTTTCAGGCAGCGCAAGAGGTAGAGGAATTGGTTATCCTTAACCGAACCTTAGAGAAGGCAGAAAAGTTAGCTGAATTGTTATGCACGAAATTTGGTAAAAAAGTGAAGGGCGGAATACTCTCAGCTGAGGTTCTGAAGGAAGAACTGAAAACCACTGATATTCTGGTTAACGCTACGTCTGTTGGTATGCATCCGGACGTTAACAGGAGTCCAGTTCCATCAGATTTACTGCGTTCTGATTTGTGCGTGATGGATATAATCTATAATCCCTTGGAAACCAAGCTTGTAACGGACGCAAAGGCGGTGGGAGCTAAGGTTGTTTCGGGTCTTGAGATGCTGCTTTATCAGGGAGCTGTCGCCTTCGAAATCTGGACTAGCTGTCCAGCTCCAGTTGAAGTGATGAAGAAGGCTGCCTTGAACAAACTAGCTGAACAGGGTGTCATCCATTGAAGGGAAGAGCTGAGGCGATATCTCACGGCGCAGCCACAATAATTAATGCCATAGCAACAGGCAAGGGAGCATCCATAGGAGTAGACCTGTGGACAAAAGCCACTGTCACACTCACAGACGAACCCGGAACTGTAAAAGTTAAAATTCTGTCAGATTCTTCTGAAAACCCTGTTTTGGCACAAAAGACTGCTGAACATGTTCTCAAATATTTTGGGTTAGAAAAAGAGTTTGGCGCCAAAGTTGAAACACAATCAAACATCCCAGTGGCAAGGGGACTAAAGAGCAGCAGTGCAGCAGCAAACGCGATAGCCTTGGCAACCACTGCAGCCCTAGAACGTAGCTTAGATGATGTTGCCGTGGTGAAGCTGGGCGTTGACGGGGCAGTGGACGCAAAGGTTACTATAACTGGAGCCTTCGATGATGCCTGCGCCTCATATTTTGGCGGAATCGTAATCACTGATAACATGGAACGAAGAATCGTTAAACGCTTCGAACTAGCTGAAGCCCCAGCTGTCCTATTTTATGTTCCAGCCAAAAAAACCTATACAGCAGATTCAAACGTGAAACGAATGAAAACCATGGCTTCCGTCGTCAAAATAGCCTACAAAGAAGCCTTGAACGGAAACTACTGGGCAGCCCTAACCCTGAATGGCTTAATTTTCTCCTCGGCGCTGGGCTACGATTCATCCCCAGCCGTAGACGCCCTCACAGCAGGAGCCTATGCCTCTGGGTTGTCCGGAACTGGTCCCGCGGTTACAGCCATCGTTCCTGAAGACAAGGTGGACCCTGTGAAAGAGGTTTGGCAGAAGCGTGAAGGAGAAATCTTGGAGGCTCAGATTAATCAGGAGAAAGCCAAGGTGGTAGGCTAAACAATGGATGTCACAGTCGAGAACACCCGTCATCTGGAGGGTGCGGTTTCGGCTCCTCCGTCTAAAGCTTTCACTCACCGGATGCTCATAGCCGCATCCTTGTCTAATGGAACCTCACAAATCTTCAATCCTCTAGTCTCAGATGACACTCAAGCAACTCTAGAGGCAGTAAAGGCGTTTGGGGCAGAAACAGAATTACAGGAAAACTGCTGGACGATTCATGGAATAGAAAAACTCAAGACGCCTGACCATCCCATAGACTGCAGAGAGTCAGGGTCGACTCTTCGTTTCATGATTCCAGTTGCAGCCCTTGCACCCGGACCTTCAACACTCCTTTTTGGGGCATCCTTTGAGCGGAGACCTGTTGTGCCTCTTCTTGAAAGCCTCAAGGAACTGGGGGTCGAATCTGCTGTTCAAAGAAACGGTTCATCTGTTATGGTTTGTGGAGGGGGAATCAGAGGAGGAAAAACTTCGATAAGGGGCGACATAAGCTCCCAGTTCATCTCTGGATTACTGTTTGCTTGTCCAAAGGCAAAGGAAGACACAGAAATTGCTGTCACAACCAAGTTGGAGTCTAAGGGCTACGTTGAAATGACGCTTGAAGTTCTCGTCAAGCATGGTCTCGAAGGTGCTGTAAACAATGATCTTTCGTGCCTGTGGATTCCCTCAAATCAAGTATATAGGTCATGCGATCATACTGTTCCGGGAGATTTTTCTTCTGCAGCTTTTCTTTTGGCAGCCGCGGCGGTTACTTCATCGCGGGTAACAGTGAATCGTCTTGAGTATCAAACATCTCAGGGTGACAGGGCAATATTGGGCGTACTTGAGGAGATGGGTGCATCAGTTAAGATAGGGGACGATTCTGTGGATTTTGAAGGAGGGCAGCTTGCTGGGGTTGATATCGACGCCAAGGATATCCCAGATTTGGTTCCTGTTTGTGCTCTTCTTGCGTGTTACGCTGAGGGGCGTTCGGAAATATATAATGCGAAGCGGCTTAGATACAAGGAATCAGACCGTCTCGATTCGATAAGCACAGAACTGAAGAAGATGGGAGCTGACATCACAGTGAACGAGGACGGCTTAACCATAAACGGTTCATGTTCATTACATGGGGCAACAGTTGATCCCCACAATGACCACAGGATCGCCATGGCATGTGCCGTAGCGGCTCTTGGAGCCAAGGGCGAAACGAAAATTCAAAACGTTGAATGTATAAATAAGTCGTATCCACAGTTCTTCAGTGATCTGCGTTCGTTAGGAGCGAATGTCGTTGGGATCTAATTCGATAGGAAAAGAATTCGTTGTAACCTGCTTCGGCGAGAGCCACGGCAGATGCGTCGGAGCAGTCATAGACGGATGTCCAGCAGGTCTTCCCCTCACAGAAGAGGACATCCAGAAAGAACTGGACAAAAGATTGCCTGCTAACCGGGAAATCGTTTCTGCCCGAAGAGAAAAGGATACTGTTGAGATTCTGTCGGGAACTTGTGACGGTTTTACTACTGGTGCTCCGATCTGCGCTTTGGTGTGGAATAAGCAGGTGGTTTCTGGCGATTACGATTCGATAAAGTATAAACCCAGACCTGGACACGCTGACTATCCTGCCAGAATCAAGTATATGGGATTCAATGATTATCGTGGCGGAGGAAGATTCTCTGGCAGAATCACTGTGGCTTTTGTCATAGCTGGTGCCGTAGCCAAAAAACTGTTAGATGTCTTTGGCGTCGAAGTTCTGGCATATACAACTGCTATTGGAAACGTCGAACTGAAGGCAACTCTGTCTCTTGGGGATGTTAGGGAGAACACTTACGCGAACTCCGTGAGATGTCCAGACCCTGATGTTGCGGAGGAGATGGAGGAAACGATTTTGAGTGCAAAAAAGGAGGGTGACAGCGTGGGAGGAATCGTTGAGTGTGTAGCCTTTAACCTTCCAGTTGGGGTCGGTGAACCCATCTTTGATTCTTTGGATGCGGATATTGCTAAGATGCTGTTTGCCGTTCCTGCTGTTAAGGGTGTCGAGTTTGGGGTAGGCTTCGAGGCTGCAAAGATGAAGGGTTCAGAAAACAATGACCCTTACGTGGTGTGCGACGATGAAATTGATTTGCTAAACAACAACGCTGGCGGTGTCTTAGGCGGTTTATCTTCTGGGATGCCTCTTGTGGTTAGGGTGGCAGTGAAGCCGACGTCCTCGATTTCGAAAGAACAAAAAACTGTGGATTTATCGAAGATGGAGGAGACAACGATTCAGGTGCAAGGCAGGCATGATCCCTGTATTGTGCCCAAAGCTGTTCCGGTTGTTGAAGCTTCGGTTGCCACTGTTTTGGTTGATCAGTTGCTTCGTGGTGGTTTTATACCTAAAGTTTTGGGAGTTGATGCTGTTGGAGAATATTATGGCGTTAAGGAAGAAGATTGACACAATCGATGAGAATTTTGTCCTTATTCTGAAGGATAGGATAGAGCTCTGTAAACGTATCGGTAAGGTCAAAGAAGAAAATGGGCTTGCTGTCAAGGACCTTCGGAGAGAAGATGAAGTTTACTTGCATATCATGGGAAAGGCGTTGGAATCAGGGCTTGATCCCCAGAAAGTTGAAGCCATCTTCAAACAAATAATTGATTTGGGCGTCTCTGTCCAAGGCGCTGAATGAGAAAACTTAAAGCAATGTCACACAATTCATGATGAGAAAACCGTCAGTTCTGGGTTCCTTCGGGAGTTGAGGAAGATGCTGTATGAAATAAGCGAAAAAGCGATACAACTTGAGAACCAAGGAAAAAAGATGATCAAGTTCAATCTGGGAGACCCAGACATGCCAACACCGCCTGAAATAATTGAGGCAGCCTATGAGGCCATGAAACAGGGAAAGACGAAATATTCCTCTGCTGCTGGCGAGAAGAAGCTGCGAGAAGAGCTGGCAAGCATTCATGATGTTTCGGCGGATAATGTGGTGATAACCACTGGTTCGAAGTGGGCGGTCTTTTCTTTGATGTTTCTGTTGCTGAAAAGAGGAGAGAATGTTGTGTTTCCGTCTCCTCACTGGACCAGTTATGAGTTAGCTGCAAGAAAGGTTGGGGCTGAACTACGCTTTCTGAGGGGAGACCTTGAGTCTGACTGGACGATTGATGTTAAAAAACTAGGAAACTTGATTGATGAAAAGACGCGGCTGGTAATACTTAACAGTCCTAGTAATCCGACGAGCAAGGTTATTGATGAGAAAACGTTCAGTGAGATTGTTCAGATAGCAAAAAGCAGGGGAGTTACTGTTCTGTCTGATGAGGTGTACTCTGACATAAGCTTCGTCAAGACCAAGAGCATCTTAGATTTTGGCGAAGACCAAATACTCGTAAATAGTTTTTCCAAAATCTTCGCGATGACGGGATGGAGAATCGGCTACGCCATTGTTGAGAAAGAGTTGGCTCAGAGGATGATTAAGCTGAACCAGATAACCACTACTTGTGTTCCAGCGTTTATCCAGTATGGTGCCCTGAAGGGGTTGGAGTTTAGAAAGAAGATTGCGGATGAAATCAGAGAGCAGTTTCGACTAAGAGCAGATGTGGCAATTAAGGTTCTTTCGAAGGCGAAGATGAAGTTTTCTCGTCCTGATGCGCCGTTTTATCTGTTTCCTAAGGTTGATGGTTTGGATTCTGAACGTTTCGCCCTAAATCTTCTAGATAAAGGAGTTGCTGTGGCTCCTGGAACCGCTTTCGGAGATTACCGTGAGTACTTCCGGATAGCTTTAACTGTGGGAGAGGAAAAGATTAGGGAAGGTTTGGAGAAGCTTTGTGAGGCTCTACCTTGAGGGTTGCGATTATTGGCGCGGGAAAGATGGGTCGATGGTTCACACGATTCTTCAAGGATGAAGGCTATTCTGTAGTTGTTTCTAGCAGAACCCGAAGTAAAGCAGAGGCTTTAAGGGATGAGTTTGGCGTTGAGGTAGCCGGCAGCAATGTGGAGGCTGTTGAAGGTGCTGATTGGGTTCTAGTGTGTGTATCTTTGGATGGCTTGGAAGCTGTCCTGAAGGAGATTGGTTCTCGCATTCAGTCGGGTCAGGTTGTCATGGACATCGGCTCCATCAAAGAGATTCCAGTGAATTTGCTGCACAAATACGTGAAGAAGGGCATCACCTTGGGGACTCATCCTGTTTTTGGTCCCGGCGCCAAAAGCCTTGAGGGTCAAAATTTTGTTTTAACTCCCGTAGACGAGGAGGAGAGACGTTTCGCTGGGGAGTTTAAGGGCTGGTTAGAGGAGCGGGGCGCGGAGGTAACGATTTTGTCGCCTAGGCGGCATGATGAGTTGATGTCATTGGTTTTGGGTTTTCCTCATTTTGTTGGTTTGGTTGCTGGCGACGCTCTGATGAATAGTTCGGACTTTGTTGAAGCGAAACAGGTGGGTGGAGCCAGCTATAAGCTCTTGTTGACTTTGGCGGGCGCTGTTGTTGCTGAGGAGCCTGTTTTCTATTCTAATCTTCACATGAGCTTGCCTGAGATGGAACAGATTGAAGGCTTGTTTTTGGAGAAGGCTGAAGAGTGGCTTAGGCTGGTTAAGCGGAAGGATTGTGGTGGTTTTGGTCGTAAAATGGAGCAGGTTAAGAAACGGTTGAAGGAACTGGACCCTGACTATGAGCAGTATTATAGGCTTATGTATCGGCTTTTGGATGATTCCTAAAGTTTGAAGTTGGATTTTTTGGCTGCCTTGTAGGAGCCTAGGATTTTAACGAATACAGTTTTGTCTCTGATGCTTTTTAGGGCTTCTTGGCATTTAGTTTCGGTTCTGTGTCCCTCAAAGTCTAGGTAAAAGTGGTATTCCCATGGGGTGCTTTTGGTGGGTCTGGATTCTATCTTGTTTAGGTTTATGTTTCTGTCAGCGAATTCCTTCAGAACTTGGTATAGGGCTCCGGGTACGGATTTAGCTGCGAAGATTATAGACGTTTTATCCTGTCCAGAGTACGGTGAATCTTTTTTGTCTAGAACAAAGAATCGGGTTGAGTTGTTTTTGATGTCCTCTATTTCCTTTTCCAGTATGGTCATGTTGTAGATTTGTGAGGCTCTTTCGCTGGCTATGGCTGCAGCATCCATCATGTTTTCTTCTTTAATCATCTTGACGCTGCCTGCAGTGTCGAAGGTGGAGATTGCTTTCAGTTTATGTTGTTCTAGGAATTTTCTGCATTGGGCTAAGGCTTGGGGGTGACTGTAGACGGTTTTGATTTGGTCTAGTTTGGTGCCTTTGTGGGCTATGAGGCAGTGGCTGATTCTGATGATTATTTCGCCGCAGACTTTGAGGTCATATTCTAGGAAGAGGTCGTAGGTGCGGTTTACGCTGCCTTCGATGGAGTTTTCGATGGGAACAACCCCATAGTTTACGTCCCCGGTTTTGACGCTTTCAAAGACATCATCAAAGTTTTTGCAGGGCTTCACAGTTGCAGACTGACCAAAAAAACTGTAAACTGCATTCTCACTATAAGCACCCAGCTCTCCCTGAAAAGCAACCCTCAACTCAAATTCACCGTATCCACTCTAATGTTTGACTGGAAAGCCAGAATAAAATGCTTTACCTTGAAAACTGGCATTTTCCCTCATTATTTCAGTACGATCGCGTTGCTCATGCCATGCCTTTTGCGTTCCAAGATTTTCTTTGCCTCAAGCCTGTCAAGGATTAGGCTGACTTTGCTTTTTGAGTAACCGCTCCTATCCACCAACTGACTTTGGAAGATGGTGCCTCCCTCATCAATGATTAAACTGACAATTCTTTTTTCGTCAGGGTTCGATAATTTCTCCAAAAGCCCGTTCCACCTGCTTTTCAACGAGGAAACCTCAGTACGGACAGGCTCATTTTTGCCAATTAGCCACAGGTATACTAAGCTTGAACCCATAACAAAACCTGAAATACCAATCACAGTCATGTCAAAGGAAGTGTAGATTTCTGGAATCATGTTTAACTCGATGACACTCCCATCAAAAATAAACTGAACATTGGTTGGCGTCATTATCTTAACGAAGACCGCGAAGGTAGAGGCGATTAAACCAATAATTGCAAGGGTTTTTCCAGTTCTCATTGGCGATCCCCTTGACAGAAAATGGAAAGATTTGGGCTATTAAGCATTGCAGTCACCAGTTTATAGAAATCCATCGTCATTACCTGTGTTTTAATTATTTTCTTGGACCGATTAGATTTTATGTGTTGATTTTGTTGCAGTTCAGTCATCGTATAACGATTGTATGAATTCTTCTCGTGAAGCAAACTTAGGCGCTATCCGTATAAGATCTTCTGGTGGAGATACTTGCTCAGCAAACTCCGGTTCTCCCACTGTCCAGTTCTCCCAATCTACTGGAATATTGTATCCAGACCCATCCTCGAAGATTATGGTAACTACAACATTCAACTCGTTCAAGTCCTCCTCCTTTATGGCAAACCGTTTTGTAGATGGGAGGATATTTTGATCTTCAAGCATGTTCTCAAACTCAACATTGCCGAATAAGGTCACTTGTGTCGTGTAGTCTTTTCCAGCAATCAACTCTTTGATTTCTTCATCCTCCAAGGTTACCTCTAGTGCCTGTTCTTTCAACTGTTCTCTATCCTCTGCATCCAGAATTATCCTGCCATCCTCAAACTCGAATTCCCAACTGTCCGCTACACCATTCAAGTTTATTGCATACACAACAATTGAACCCAGAATGACGCCAATGCCAATCAGCCCTGCCAAAAACAGAACTTTTCTTTTCGTTCCCTGAACATTTTTCATGTCTATCTCATCACTCCTTGGAACAAACAAATGCCTGAAACACCATTTGACTCTTTGTTTAAAACTAGTTTAGAACTGCTAAAACAGTCAACAGCGGTTACGGCTCCCGCAAATCCCTGTTTTAAAAAAATAGCAGTTAAATTTTAACTCAACCAACGGGGGATATACTACGTCGGCGGGCGCATAGCATCTATCAGTTTTTTATATAACTTCCTCCATGATCATGTTTGAGCTGGATTTATGTCTTTGGTTTATGTTTTGCTAAACACCGAACCGAGTCAAATGGAAAGCGTTCTAGAAGAAGTGAAAGAAATTGATGGCGTGGAAGAGGCTTACATGGTTTATGGAATCTACGACATCTGCGCAAAGGTTAAAACCGAAATTCCCCAACAACTCAAGGGAGTAGTCACGAAAATCAGAAGCAAAAACAATGTCTCATCTACCCTAACGCTGATGGTTGTCCAATAATAAGACATTCATGGAAATGTGCGCGCGGATCGACTTTACCTTTTCAAAAGTCAGGTTTTGTAGTCTAAACGATCAAGAGTTTTGGGCTATTGGTAGCTTTGCCACTTAGTTTCTAGTTTTGGATCTTGGATTGTCTTCATTACATAGTCGGCAAATTCTGCTCCAGTAACACCATCTGATCTTCCTGTTATACCCATTTTTTTCTCATACTGGCCACAGATGTCAAGGGCCATCTCGAATTTCCTAGCTTCAGCAGCGAAACCAATGTGGTTTAAGAGCATAACAGTGGCTCTCAGGATGCTAGATGGGTCAGCGTACTTGGCTCTTCCTTCTTCAACCATTCTTGGAGCTGTGCCATGTATTGCTTCAAACATTGCGTATCTCTTGCCAATATTTGCGCTTCCAGCTGTGCCAACGCCTCCTTGAAATTCAGCTGCTTCGTCAGTGATAATGTCTCCATAAAGATTTGGCAGCACTACTACTCTGAACTGTGTTCTCCTTTTTGGATCCACAAGCTTGGCAGTCATAATATCAATAAACCAGTCATCCCACTCCACTTCAGGATAATCCTTAGCTACCTGTTCCGCAATGCTGAGGAATTTTCCATCAGTTGTTTTTACCACATTTGCCTTTGTCACGACTGTTACCTTGTTAATTTTGTTTTTCTTAGCATAATTAAATGCCATTCGAATTATTCTTTCAGAACCCTGGCTGGTTGTTACTTTAAAGTCAATGCCGAGATCATCAGTGACATTTATGCCCTTCCCACCAAGTATGTATGCTCCTTCTGTATTCTCCCTGAAGAATATCCAGTCTATCCCTTCCTTGGGGACTTTTACTGGTCTTACGTTTGCAAACAAATCAAGCATTCGTCGCATTGCAATGTTCGCGCTCTCAATATTTGGCCATTTATCACCCTTCTTAGGAGTGTGCAGTGGACCCTTGAGTATAACGTGGCATTTTTTGATCTTTTCCAAAATATCATTGGGTATTGCCTTCATGACCTTCGCGCGGTTCTCAATAGTCAATCCCTTGATGACTTTTAATTCAACCTTCCCATTTTCAATCTCTTTTTTCAGCAGAAACTCTAGAACGCGCTTTGCTTCCTTAGTAATATATGGGCCAATTCCATCTCCGCCAATGATTCCTATTATTATTGGTTTTAGTTTGGTATAGTCTATCCATTCCTCTGCTTTTTTCATTCGTTCGACTCTTTCAAGTTGTTCTTCCAGTATCTTTCCAAAATGTTCCTTTGCTTCTTCAATTTCTTTCTTCATTTTTTAATCTCCCATGTTTTAGTTTCTTCTTTCATTTCTTCTTTTTTAGGAGGCACATAAAGTATGTCATCCCATGGGTGTCTGTACAGACTTGTTTTAAGGCGTTTTTGATCTAGAATATGACCCATGAATCCAATGCTGCGTCCGAGTACAAATAGCCCGTTTAATGCTCCAGTTTCAATGATGTCACTGATTTCCTTCTTTGAGAAACCTAAGCTGTTAAGTAGGTCAAGGAAAAGAATTCCTACGCATCCATCCACGTTCAGAATGAGATTGTCTCTCTTTGCGGTGGTTATTTTCTCAATCTTCAGAGCGTA
>Ga0307443_1002182_pt1 | contig 11062 bp, 10 predicted proteins | sample SalMarSW160220MG_FD_202148 | JGI IMG/M metagenome (GOLD analysis project Ga0307443, IMG submission 202148) | Salt marsh sediment microbial communities from the Plum Island Ecosystem LTER, Massachusetts, United States - SW1601-220 | ecosystem: Environmental > Aquatic > Marine > Intertidal zone >... | reverse complement strand
AGGGATCGAACAGGATGGTATTTGAGGTTGGCCAGCACCCCGCGAATAGGATCGCCGCTGTACATACCCCATGCCTCGGCAGAGCTTCCTTCCAGCACGTCGCTTACAAAAACACACTCAGGCGACGAAACAGAAGAGTAGGTTTCATAAACGGTTGGTGAGGCGGACTGAATGGTCATCCCGGCAAAAGTTACATACTCCTTGGGGCGAAGCTCGCCACGATCTTCTACCTCGACTTCCAATTCGATCTCCTGGCCCAACCGATAGAGAACCATCTCGCAGTTCTGCCCGGCTACATCCCTCATCATAGCAAGATAGTCCGCGTAGTCCTGCGGCATCATCCAGTTGATTAAATAGATCACGTCGCCTGGTTGGAGCCCGCTTCTCGCAGCCGGAGTCTTGGGGAATACGTCGATCACCAGGAGCGCCTTACGAGGATGGTTAAAACCATATTGCGCGCCAAAGTCTTCCCTGGCCCGGTCAAGGTTTATCTCCTCAAGGTTGACTCCCAGCCAGCCCATGCGGCCTGCGTAGGGGAGTTCGCCCGCGATCACCTGTTCGATGACAGGCTTAAGTTGATCCACGGCCAGGCTCCAGCCGATGCCTTCGCTTTCGTCGCTGACGGCTGTGTTTATGCCGATCACCTTGCCGTTTCGAAGCGAGATAAGCGGCCCGCCTGAGTTGCCTGGATTGATGGCCGCGTCGGTCTGCAGGAACGCTCCGTCGCAGCCCCAGGGGCTGTTGGTGACGCTGGAGATGATCCCTTCGGTAGCGCAGTACTCAAGGGACATCGGGTTGCCGAAGGTGCCTACCGGATGGCCCACCTCGACTGTGCTTGAACGCCCCAGCTCGGCAGAGGCTGCGTTAGCCGGGACTCCCGGCTCGTCCAGGTCGAACCTGATCATCCCGAAGTCGTAGACCGGATCTATATAGATAGGGGTAGCCGGGAAGCGCTCGCCGTCCTTGAAGCTTACCTGGATGGAGCTGATGCCCTCGTCTATAACGTGCTTGTTTGTGGCCACGTAGGCAACCCCTTCCCTGCGATCGATGTGGACCACGAACCCGGAGCCTTCCCAAGAGCCTCGCTCGGCACCCTCAAGAGCCACGATGGTGCTTGAATAGACGCGAACCGTATAGCGTTCGGCCTTCTTGAAAAAGTTGTTCGAAGAAGATGCGGCGCACAGGAATGCCGGAAGAATTACAACCGCCAGGGTGAAGAGCAAGATGGGTCTCGCTTTTCCTCTACCCATATCCCTCGTAAGTGATGCGACCGGTTTCATGACGGCCTCCTTTCTACTACCTTCTCTCACGCCAAGAGTCAGGTTTATAAAGATAGTCCTATAATCACGTACGCCTGTATGGGTGTGTTTAATCTACCTGCGGCGCCGCGAGTATGACAGGTTGAAACGCGTTTACACGTCAGAGCCATCAGTCTTTTAACTCCTTCTATTATTAAGACGCACCGAGCTGCGGTTTTGTGGACATTCGTATACAGATTCAGGTGCCAGGGGTTGACAATCATCAAAAATTACCTTATATTTTCAAGATGTCAATTCCCTTAGAGTATGGGAGTGCTTTAAATGCGTATCCGTTTTGAATTGACCCCACCCGGCGCGGTGTGGCTGCCGTGGAATCATCAGTATGCGTTGTCCAGTGCTATCTATGCAACGATTGCCCATGCTTCTCCGGGCTTTTCAACCTTCCTGCATGATCGAGGTTTCATCGCTGACGGGAAGCAATTCAGGCTATTCACATTTTCGTCTTTACGTGGTCGGGTTCTAGAACGCACGAGCTTCGGGCTGCTCATGGAATCTCCCATTGAACTTCTTTGCTCTTCGCCGGTACCTGAGTTCGTAAGGGCTGTGGCCGAGGGTGCCTTGCAGGTCGGGGTGCTGAGGGTAGGAGAAGTAGAACTTCCGGTGAGCCAGGTTGAGACCCTACCCGATCCCGACTTCTCTTCTCAGATGACCTTCCGTCCGCTTTCGCCGATTACCGTATCCACAGGGCGAGTTGACTCCGATGGTAAGATGCGGGCGACCTATCTTTCGCCTGAAGAGCCAGCCTTCTTTGAGCATTTGGCCAACAATCTGCTCCGCAAGTACGAGGCCCTGAACGGCAAACCGCCGGAGGACTTAAAAGTGAGCTTCAGGCTTGCCTCCGAGCTTATGCCTGCAAGACGCAGGCTCTCCAAGCTCATAGACATCAAGGGGATCAAGGTTAGGGGTTGGCTCGTGCCTATCCAAGCCGAGGGCAACCCTGAATTACTTCACCTGGCCTACGAGGCCGGATTAGGCGAGAAGAACTCCGCAGGCTTCGGGATGGTGGAGGCGCTAAAATCAAATAGAAAGGAGGAAAGTTGAGTGAAGAGCAGTTAGAGGTCGAACTCAAACGACTACTAGGTGAAGAGAAAGAACCATACCCTCACCAGATTAAAACGGCTCAAGCATTACTTGAAGGAAAGTCCGTAATCCTACATGCCCCAACCGGATCAGGTAAATCTGAAGCTGTGATATTTCCTTTTCTACTTGGTCGAGAGAAACAACTTCCGCCTCAGTTAATCTATTCGTTGCCGCTTAGAAGTTTGGTAGAATCCTTGGGAGAACGCTTCAGGGAATACGAGAAAGCTGTAGCCATCCAGCACGGACAAAAACGCGAGTCTGTTCTCTTCGGCAAGCCTGTGGTAGTCACCACGATAGATCAAACCGTAGGCGCTTACGCCTGCACACCCCTTTCCGCTCCGCTGCGGCATGGGAACATTCCCGCTGGTGCGATCAGTTCTGCTTTGCTTGCTTTCGATGAGGTTCACTTGCTCGATCCTGATTTAGGTTTTCAGTCGGCGCTTCTAATCGCATCGCATTCGCATCGCTTTGGACTTCCTTTCGTACTTCTATCTGCAACCCTGCCTAAGCGACTCCGTGAGGAGTTGGCTGAGGAGTTCGACAATCTCGTAGTGGTGGATTGCAACGAGGATGACATACCCGTGAGGCGCACTCGTGAGGTCAACATTGCATGGAAGAACTCTCCTCTGACTGCGGAAGATATTAGACAGAAATACAATGCAAAATCGCAGAAGTTGATTGTAGTTTGCAACACGGTTGACCGGGCTCAGAATCTCTATGAGGAGTTAATGAAGGATAAGCCCTGTGAAGTGTTGCTTGTGCATTCGCGTTTCCTTCCCAGGCATCGTGCGGAAAAAGAAGAACGGTTGCGAAAAGAACTCTTCGGTAAAGATGCTAACGAAGAACCTGCAATCCTCATTGCAACGCAGGTCATCGAAGCGGGCCTCGACATATCCGCTCCGCTTCTGCTTACCGACCTTGCACCTGTGGATTCCCTTATTCAGCGTGCCGGACGCTGCGCCCGTTGGGGAAATCAAGGTGAGGTGCTGGTATTCGAGGTTCCGCATCCGGCTCCCTACAGCAAAGACCTCATAGAGACTACACGCAAGCTCCTTCAGGAACGCTCCGGCGCACGGCTTGACTGGGAGACGGAGAAGGAGTGGGTTAACGAAATATTGAACGAAGAGGCAGAACGTTATCTGAACCAAACGGCGCGTGCAGCGGTTCTCAGTAAACTCTCCGAGGCGGCCTTTAAGCGCGACCGCAGTCTTGCCGCCAGCGCTGTAAGAGAACAAAACCTTTCCTGTAAGATAAGCATCCATGATCTTGAGGAACTCTCAGCAGACGAGGCGCGCTTGCTGGAGAGGATTCGCATCCCGCTTAGTATACTGCGAAAGGCGATGAAGGAGCATAACGTCCAGCCCTTTGAGTTGGTGGATGAGAACATCTTTGATGACGAGAGTGTATCTTGGAAATTAAGTCCTATACAAGACCCTGACCGAATCCGCCCAGGAGGTTTCTATATCCTATCCCCATCACAAGCAAGCTACGAGGAAGGCGTAGGGTTGCGTCTTGGAATCCCAGGTAGATATACCTTCGAGTTCCAAGAAAAGAAAAAGAAGGAGGAACCAAAGTACAAATATCGGAAGGAGACATGGGTAGAACACGCACAGAGCACACTTAAGGCGTTTCAAGACCATCTGCAACCACACTATCAAGGGGTAATCAACCGCTACGCCGAGGCGTGGGGGATTGACTTGGAGGAGTTTCTCAAGATGATTGAGGTGATGTTGCTTCTGCACGACCTCGGCAAGCTAAACGTATACTGGCAGAAAAAGATCGGCTGGGACGGCAAGGTTCCTTTGGCACATTCGGACAGTGGTGAGAAGAAAAGGCGGCCTCCGCACGCTACAGTCTCGGCTGCGGCACTCTCCAAGCTCTTCTTCGATTGGAGTCAACAATTTATGGGAGGGACAAAATTAGGTAAAGCTTTCTATTGGGCGGTTGGGCATCACCATAGCGTTAAAGCTCACCGCTTTGGTAACTATAATCTGATAGAGGCCTGGAAGGATGCAGTAAGTGCTGCTAATCTTGCTGGGATAGTTGAAATAATTATCCCTCAAGCCCATGGAAATGACATTTTAAGAGGTCCTGAACTTGTTGGGCAACCGATGACGTATCGCACCTATGCGTTGCTTTCAAGGCTGTTGCGGGAAAGTGATTGGATAGCAACAAAAGGAGAAGAAGATGCACTACTTTGTTTTGAAGAGCGGTACAGAACTCTTTGATTTGAGCCTGGCCTATGGTTTGGCTGGAGTAATTCAAGCCGGTGCCGAGGATATGGATGTGCGGCTCAGCGACCAGGGAAGCCACTACCTTATCTCTGCGCCACCGCCGAAAAAGTTAAATGCTATGAGTTTTCTAGGAATATCTACTGATGCTGAAATGTGGAAAGGAGTGTTTTTCTCCGAACCTCCGAAAAGTAAGGAGATAGCACTTGGAAAGGTTCAGGCTGTTGTAAGCAATAAGCAAATTATGCTTGAACTCTTAAACAGGCACACGGAGCCTTTTATAATTCCAATCTCTCGTAGCAAATCGAAGAACTACGAAACTCTAACCTTAGCTTTAGAACCGAGAGCTTTTAAGGGAACTCGTTTTCCGGTTAGAGCCAAAACTTCTTACACGGAAGGGAGTCAAATCTACGTACCACAAGAATTCTGGGCTGTAGCCGCAGTTGGTTTGATGAGATTTGCTCAAAACTTAACTTGGAGTGAAAGCAAGAAAAGGACAGGCCCTTGGAAACACTTAACCATAATTCCATTACCAGACACTAAAGGGGTGGATGTCTCAAACGCTGGCGACATCGCTTCTAGCGTTGCTTCCGATTTCACTAATCGGGCAAGTGTCAACACATGTCTTGCGCATAACGCTGTACGGCTACTTATTGTGCTTATTCAACGTAAAACCGGGCAAGATCCGTTCGTGAGCAGTTTTGCCTCTCTGTTTTTTTCCTCTGCAAAGGGCGCTAGGAAATACAAACCTTTAGGAAGCGGTTGTTTCCCTTTAGAGTTTCTGAACAACGTCGCAGACGCGAATCCAAAGATAGCCCTTGAGCTTTTCAAGGCCTGGGACGAGGTTTTTCGTGTCGGCACTTTAGTAGACTACGAACCCTTAGCTATGGCACTTGCAGATTTCATCGCTAGGCCATCGTTTGAGACTTATGAAAGATACGTCCGTATCCATTTATCAACAAAGGTTGAGGAAAAAAAGTGGTGGGGTCGTGTGAAAGACCTGTCGGAGAGAGTACTATGGTTAAACCCCAAAACCAAGGGACTGACTTATCCCCAGTCCCTTATAGAGGAGGTAACAAGGTATGTCAACCTCAACTAAAAACCTTCATCCCGTCTACGTTCATCAAACGGTAAGGAAATTCGGAGAATGTCTGCGAAAAGCACTCGAAGACGAAAAGGACTATGCTTCCCTTATTGCACTTGAATACGCTGAGACAAAGGAAGATTTCTTTGATGCACTAAAAGACTTCTTACGGCGTTACGATGGGTATGTGAAGAAACGTAAAAGAGAAAAAGCCTCTGAGTCTGCCGGGACACCTTCTGAGGGTCAGAGGAAATACGAATGGTGGAAACCACCTCAATCTATACTTGAGGAGCTTGCTCAAGTAGTTGATGATTATGGAGTTCGGGTGGTGCGAACCGCTCTTATAAGCCATGCCCTGGTGTATTGGGACAAAACCGACTCCGAAAAGGAGGAAACCGATGAGTAACAAACAAATTTATGAGCTGGCCATTCTGGGCCGTGCTACGTGGGAGTTGCACTCCCTTAATAACGAAGGTACCGTCGGCAACGTTACCGAGCCGCGCACGGTTGTTTTAGCCAATGGTAAAAAAACAGACGCTGTCTCAGGTGAGATGCTGAAACACATCCACGCAATGAAAATGTGGGAACTGGAATCTGATAAAAGCAAGTTCTGTAAACCCTGTCGAGAGTTGGAACCCTCAAAAGCCGCACACAACCCTGACATGAAGAAAATCACGGGAAAAGACCAAGAGAGAAAAAAGGTCGAAAAAGCCGTTGAGGACTGCTTACTCTGTGACTTACATGGGTTTCTTATCCCCGGTGGAAGAGGCGGCAGACCTGTTGCACGTCCTTCTACTATTGAGTTTGGGTGGGCCGTAGGATTACTACCTGAAGAAGGAGTTTTTCATCGTGGCTTTCATGTCCACGCCAGACACGCCGTTGGTGGAAAGAAAAAGGGAACGACCGGAAGTGCCGATACGACTACAGAAGCTAGCGAACCGCTGGAAGAAGATGCTACAAGCCAAATGATCTATCACCGTCCAACGCGCTCTGGCCAGTATGCTGTTATCTCTGTCTTTCGTCCGTGGCGAATCGGTCTCAATAACGTAGATATGACTTACGTCAGCGGGGTAGACCGCGATGGCCGGTACAAACTTGCTCTAGCCGCGTACAGGGCGCTTTTCATCAACCCAGAAGGAGCCATGACCACTACACGCTTACCGCATTCTGGCCCATTTGAAGGGATAATAGTCTACACTACAGACAACCATCCCGTTCCGATACTCAGCCCGCTTCACGACAATTATAAGGAGGACATACAAACTCTAGCCGAAAAGATCAATACGGCTACTAATAGTGATGATGACTCCAAAGAAAAACAGAAGAACAAACTGAATGGAAATACTCCTAACGAACCTGTCAAACTTGTGACGGTAGAGCCGTTCAAGTCCCTGGATAATTTCATTTCAATCCTGGGGAACCTAGGCAAGAAATCTCCATATACGATTAAGCTAGACTAACTGCACCTGACTTGAGGTTACTATGAAATGGGTAAAAGCGGTATACCGCTTCGCAGGTTTCTTCTCCTATCGTGTACCTGATTTCTCTTCTCAGTTTGCGCTGACCTCCCCTATCCCAGGACCTTCTACGGTAAAGCTTGGGTTGATTTCTACAGGCATTGAACGTAAAGGTGATCCATCATACGGAGAGGTGCTCTTCAACCTTCTAAAAACCGCCAAGATAAGGATTCTGCCACCTGAACGCTTGTCCATCTGTAACTTCCTACAGAAACGATTAAAAAAATGGACACCCAAGACTAAGGAGCAGAAGGAAATAGCCCATGAACACCCACCACTTACAAAAACCTTCGGGACACGCGGCTACGTTCACTACGGCGGGCCTTTGACTATTTACGTTGGCGTAGAGGACGGCGCAGAAGAAATCCGCAAGGTCGCAGAACGTATGTATTACCTAGGCACTTCGGATTCCGTTATGAGTTGTGTGGAAAGCGGACTTGAGGAGCCGCCTGACCAGGCTCTTCGGTTCCAACAGCGTCTTCAGGAAATGAAAGCAGGTGAGTGGCTCGTTATGCTAAAGGACATAAATCCCGAGGATGAAATCTGTTTTGCTCACCTTAATCCGTTTGTAAAGAAACCGGACAACAAGAAGCCACTCATTCCCTGTTACACTGCGCTTCCGCTTAAGGCTAGGCGCGAAGGCGGAAACTGGACGGTCTATGAACTTGGGGGCTAATCAGGAGTAACTAACCCATGTTTAACGCTGATCGTTTAGCCGAGCTTCACGTCACCGGGACGAAGGTGAACTACTACGTTATCTGCAAGCGCAAGCTGTGGCTTTTTGCAAGGCATCTGACCATGGAGCACTCGTCGGACAGGGTAAGGCTTGGCAAGCACTTGCACGAAAAGAGCTACTCCAGGGAGCGTGACCGGGAGATTGACATCGCAGGACTCATCCACATAGACATGGTTGGGCACAGGCTGCGCGAGGTCAAGTCATCCAGGAAGATGCTTGCCGCACATCGGATGCAGATACTGTACTACCTTTACTTTCTTAAACGTCTTGGCGTGGAGGGTCTGGAGGGCGAGCTGAACTTTCCCGCCGAGCGCCGCAAGGAGGTAATTGTTTTGGATGATGATGCAGAGCGCGAGGTGGAGCGGGTAATTGAAGGGATAGCCGAAATAGAGGCGCGAGTGAGCGCACCGGAGGCCGAGTTCAGGACAATCTGCCGTGCGTGCAGTTACGGCGAGCTTTGCTGGAGTTAGGAGGTCATTTGAATAAACCACAGATTGGAACTCCTTACAGTCGTTCTCCTTCGGAATCACAGATTTACGCAGATTATGTGAAAATCTTAGTTAAGCGCCGTGTAAGACTAAAATCACACAAGGTTTTCTAATATGGGACGAAGCTACTACCTGTTCAAGAGCGGCAGGCTTCAAAGACATGCCAACACATTGCAGATCGTGGGCGAGGACGGTGTCAAGAAATCAATCCCTGTTGAGAATGTGGAGGAGCTTTTCTGCTTCGGGGTGATGGATCTCAACACCAAGCTTCTGGAGTTCCTGGGCAGCCGAGGGGTGCCTCTGCACGTCTTCAATCACTATGGGTTCTACGACGGTTCCTACTATCCGCGTGAACGCAACGTCTCCGGCTTCCTGGTGGTGAATCAGGTAGAGCACTATCTTGATACTGACAAGCGTTTGGCGCTTGCACGGGAGTTCATCAGAGGGGCTATCCACAACCTGCGTCGCAACCTTCGCTACTACTCAACGCGTGGACGTGATCTGGACGGTGCTCTCGGTACACTTGAAACCGAGGAGGCGCGAATAGATGAGGTGTCTGCAATTAACGAGCTTATGGCTCTTGAAGGTCACGTGCGCCGCGCCTATTACAAGGCGTTTAATGAAATCCTTCTTACCGACTGCGAGTTCCAACGCCGGGTGCGTCGTCCGCCCGATAACATGATCAACGCACTCATCTCGTTCACCAACTCGCTTGTGTATTCGGCGTGCCTTTCTCAGATATACGTCACCCAGCTTAATCCTACCATAAGCTTCCTGCACGAGCCTGGTGAGCGCCGTTTCTCGTTGGCTTTGGATCTGGCAGAAATCTTCAAGCCGATCATCGCGGACAAGATTCTCTTCAAGCTTATCAACAAGCAGATGCTTGACGAAGGGGACTTCGATCAACGGTTGAACTACTGTTACCTCAACGAACGTTCGCGCAAGAAGGTGGTGCGGGAGTTCGATGAACGTATGGAGACAACCCTTATGCATAGACGTCTCAAGCGGCACGTTTCATATAGACGGTTGATTCGCCTGGAGTGCTACAAGCTGGTCAAGCACCTGACCGGGATCGAGCCTTACCAGAGCCTGAAAGCGTGGTGGTGATGTATGTGGTAGCGGTCTACGACGTTGGGGTAAAGCGGGTGGAGAAGGTGCGGCGCTGGCTTGTGCAGTATTTGAGCTGGGTGCAGAATTCGGTTTTTGAAGGCGGTCTGACCGAAGGCCAGCTTGCCGAGCTAGCCGATGGGGTGGCGGAGATCATTGACAAGGAGGCCGATTCGGTGTATATTTATCGCGTGAGTGACGCGAAATGGCTGAGCAAGGATGTAATTGGGATTGAGAAGGAGATGACGGAGAATATCATATGATTAGATGGGTTGAACGAGATTGCAGTCGATCCCCCGGTGTTTTTGCGCGATCGGCGGTTGACTGCGGGAATTTGGGTTTCGGCTTTCTAAGGGAGCGCAACTTCGAAGGTTAGGTTGGGCTCCCATCGCACCATAGTGGAATTGAAAGACTCCTTACGCGGGCTTGACCGCGTCGGCGATCTGTGCTCCCATCGCACCATAGTGGAATTGAAAGGGAGGAAAGAAATGAAAGACCACAAAAACCAAACACGCGCTCCCATCGCACCATAGTGGAATTGAAAGGAAGGAGGCAGTATGAGTTTACACTTTAAGACCCAGGGCTCCCATCGCACCATAGTGGAATTGAAAGACTCCTTACGCGGGCTTGACCGCGTCGGCGATCTGGCTCCCATCGCACCATAGTGGAATTGAAAGCTCTGTTCGAGAGTCATAGCACCCGCGGCAATACCGGGCTCCCATCGCACCATAGTGGAATTGAAAGATTCATTAAAACGCCCGTGGTGGTGGTTTATCAATGGCTCCCATCGCACCATAGTGGAATTGAAAGTCGAGTACCGCGAGGATGCCGAGGGCGAGCTTGCATAGCTCCCATCGCACCATAGTGGAATTGAAAGGTAAAGTGGGGACCAGGAATCGCATGTCTATGATGTGCTCCCATCGCACCATAGTGGAATTGAAAGTTACCTGCATGCAGGTCTGACGATCTACAGTAACGGCTCCCATCGCACCATAGTGGAATTGAAAGACCGAGCGAGATCTCAACTTCGCCGTCGATGGCCGCGCTCCCATCGCACCATAGTGGAATTGAAAGATAACGGCGGCCCGGTGCTTGCCGACGACGAGTTCAGGCTCCCATCGCACCATAGTGGAATTGAAAGGTTATTATTACTTGGTTCTCGGCGACGAAAGCTGGTGCTCCCATCGCACCATAGTGGAATTGAAAGCCTTGCGGGTTCCAGCCGCCGACCAGCTCGGCATTGATGCTCCCATCGCACCATAGTGGAATTGAAAGTCGTAGACTTGATACCGGAGGAGGGATTGATCTGATGCTCCCATCGCACCATAGTGGAATTGAAAGCTAATTCGGAAAGTTTTATCGGGACTTTGTAGCGTTGCTCCCATCGCACCATAGTGGAATTGAAAGGGTAATCCTCGTTGGAGCCGTGGATATAGACCTCAAAGCTCCCATCGCACCATAGTGGAATTGAAAGATGCTTTTTGTAATCACGGTAAAGGC
>Ga0307443_1002180_pt1 | contig 11064 bp, 12 predicted proteins | sample SalMarSW160220MG_FD_202148 | JGI IMG/M metagenome (GOLD analysis project Ga0307443, IMG submission 202148) | Salt marsh sediment microbial communities from the Plum Island Ecosystem LTER, Massachusetts, United States - SW1601-220 | ecosystem: Environmental > Aquatic > Marine > Intertidal zone >... | reverse complement strand
GGATAAATCATGGCAAAAAGTAGTATGGCGATCGGTATAGAAATACCAGCCACCTCGAGTTTAGCCAGCATATCGGAAAGTTGTGGAAACAAATGTCCTAATCCAACTCCTGCACCGATACATAATCCTACCCATAAGGTTAGAAACTTTCCCCAGATACCGAGTTTTCGTTCTTTTTCAGGCATCTTTCTTCCTTTTGTTATTAAGGGTGGCACTAGAGTCTACGCCAACCGTGGCTGCACCGTCTGATATTCGAAGGCTTCTCAGTTCATCCAACATAGACATAGATTATAACACTCGCAAGGATGACATCGTTCGTTTGTCATCTCAACTGGGCTTGCTTCTTACTCAGGGGAGGATTTCCGTCCCGCAGCCTGGAGGTCCTTGGTTCAAATCCAACCCCTACTACCAACACAAAGATAAGGGGAGCGATAATGCTCCCCTTCAATATTGACAAAATCCTCCCAGACTTCTCCTAAATCGTCCTTCTCATCTATATAACTCAGGACGAACCTCCATCATTCCACAGTTGAATTAGTGCCAGATTAGTGCCATTTGATAACTAAGCCCCACGCCACGATTCGGTATAGGGCTTATTTTAGCTTCAAAATCTGGCGTCCCTGGAGGGATTCGAACCCACGACCCGCTGCTTAGAAGGCAGCCGCTCTGTCCAACTGAGCTACAGGGACTCAAAGCTAAACTCTAAACAGTTGACGTTAAATTGACGTTATTTTTTCCAGCACCATTGACGGCAGCCGGCAGAACTTCGTCTAATAACGCCATAGCGTCTGATTGCATCCCCTCTATTATATGAGAATAGACGTCCATTGTAAACGCTACGCTGGCATGGCCTAGAGCCTCACTGATAACCTTTGGCTTGGCTCCCCGGAGTAACATAAGGCTGGCAAAGGTGTGTCTCAGGTCATGGAAGCGGACATTTTCTAACCTGGCTCTTTTTACTATCTTTGCGAAGGTATGACTCAAAGAGCTAGGATCAATGGGATTGCCTTCGATGTTAGCAAATACCAAATCATCTAGCGTTGTGGTTTTGCCTAACTGGTGATAAAGCCGCTCGCAATCTAACCGGTATTCCCCCATGAACCCTGCTAGCTTCGAGGTCATTGACACTCGGCGCCGGCTGTGGTCTGTTTTTGGTTCATTGAATTGGCATATACCGCGCCGTTTATACAATACTCGGTTAACCGATATTGAGCGGGAAGCCAGGTCAATATCACGCCAGCGAAGGCCTAATAATTCAGCTTGTCTAAGGCCGGTGCTGACAGCCGTGTAAACGACCGGGTAATAATAATTATCCTGAGCGGTTATAAGAAGGTCCTGGACTTCGCTCTGTGTTAAGGTTCGCATAGGCTTGCCTTTGGGTGAAGGGGGATCAACAAGGTCACAAGGGTTGCGGCCTAAATAGCCTTGCCTGACAGCATATTTTAGAGCCTGTTTCAATATGCGGTGGTGATAGTGGACTGACCGGGCTGATAGCTTTTCACACGCTTGGCTATAATAGCTTTGTATCATCGAAGGCTGAAGCTGTTTTAGCTGGATATGCCCTAGTGCTGGTATTAAATGATGCTCTGCTATGCTCTGAATAGCGTCGAGCGTCCTGATACTGCAATTAGTTTTGACATAGCCCTGGAGCCATTGATTTAACAAGTCTGCTAATGTGAGCTTGCCTGGGGGTGTATAGACGCCTTTGTCTAAGCTTGCTAACAGCTCTGTTAAGCGCTTTTGAGCGTCACCCTTGCGGCCTCTTATTGTTTCGAGGTGACGTTTGGGCTTGCCGTCTGGTCCTTTGCCAGTATAGATTTGAATTTGCCAGCTATTTTTGCCTCTTTTCCTTATACTGCCTATCATGTTTCACCCCCTTCTTTAGATAACAGAATCCTTAAATATCACTCGACTTGACTATTTATTCATCTTCTAAAAGCTCAACTGTCTCCTTAAGGTGCCTCGGTATTACATCAAGATAAATTGCAGTTGTGCTTATATCCGAATGTCCTAGAAGCTCTTGGACCTTTTTTATTTCTGCTCCGCGTTCTACTAAAGCTGTGGCAAAGTAATGTCTCAATTGATGCGGTGTGATATTTGTCAGTCCAGCCCGAACTGCGGCCTCACGAATCATCCTGGCCAGACGATTCTCTGCTATAGGAAAAATCTTAGCAGTTGAGACTAGGCCCCTTTTCTTGATATAGGCATCTAAATCTTTCTGAAGGCTCTTGACAAGCGGGATAACTCGATCACGCCGTCCTTTACCTCTCCGGACAAAGACGAAGCCATGACTAATATCATTGCGTCTCAATGCTAGCAGTTCAGACCGGCGCAATCCCGTATATGCTAAAGTTTTGACAATAAGTATGTCCCTTTCAACGTTCCTAGGTGCCCAATTATCATCGCGGCTAGCGATGGATCGGAGTAGCTGATTAAGTTCCTCCCGAGTATGATAGCGGGGAAGGCGCCTTTCCTTTCTCAGCTTGAACTTGAACTCGATTTTGAGCCACTTAAGAAATGGCCTAAGTGCGGCATAGTATGAACGGATGCTTGCATTGCAGAAACCATCCTGCTTGAGTTCTGCCAGGAAAAGCCTAGCCATCTCTGCCGAAGGTTGCCTTTCGCCAAGCCATTCACAGAAACGAGCTATTTGCTGTTTATATTTAGCAATACTGACTGATTCTAAGTCCTTAAGTTGCAGTTCTTTTTCATAGGAAGCTAAAAGCCCATTTTTATCTATTTCCTTCGTTTCCATGGCTTCATTAGTGATTTCACTGTGTATCGTTTGTTTTATCGCTGGGCTTTTCCAATCTACATTCGTGTCTAATCTAGGGAACTGCTTTGTAGCTCCGCAATACCGGCAAATACCTAAGTTATCAGCGTCAAGAATCCAGTAATGAAGACACTCAGTTTTTACCTTTGTTTGCATTATTCATACCCTCTTTGCTTTGTTCAGTAGGAGTTAACATATCAACCGTATCCTGTAACCCGAGCTCATATTCCCTCAATAGCTTGACGTCATCAGGTGAGAGGACATTTGCGATTTTAAGCATCATGCTACTCATTCGTTGAAGGGCACTATTTGCCTGGTTAAATAGTGGGGCAAAAGCTTGCCTCATATCATCGTCTAGCTTGCCCCAGAAAGCCTCTTGTATCTCGGGTTGCTTTATAGAGCGATAGAACGCGTGCTTAAGTGTCTTGTTTGTCATAGGGTCGCTAGGGTTAGCCATATTCCAATCTCTAACTAACTCTTTCCAACGTATGCGTTCACGTTTAGAGATATCCCTATCAATGAGGTTATTCAGATTTATATGCTTTCTTAGAACGAAGTTGACCAAATACAAGCGTTTCTGAAGTGGCTTTTGGTAAGGCCCATGTACCCCCGCGGGTTTCTCCTTGAGTTTGTCTGGATTAGGTATAGGGACATATGAAAAACTGGCATACAGACGAAGCCACTCCCTTATATCATGGGCTAGGTCTTCTAAGTCTATGTCAGGGTCATGGCCTTGACAACGAGCTTCAGCTATTTCCCGAAACTCAGCCATCTCAGGATGAGTGAATGGGTATCCTGTCTCTTGCTCAAAATCATACCATAGAGCCCTTTTCTTTTCCTCAGAGTCTTTCTTCATTATTCCTACTCTAAAAGGGGTGAATATTACACTCATTTTACCATGTTATCATTTAGTATGTCAAGTACCAGTGAGGTTTATAGGGCAACTGATAGGTTAACGCTTACCGTGAAGGAAACGGCAGCCATGTTGGGGATTTCCAAAAATTTAGCTTATCGGTTGGCGAGAGAAGGAAAGCTACCGGGAGTCATTCAACTGGGGGCTAAACGGCTAGTTATTAGCCGGAGACAAATAGAAAATCTACTACGAGGCGAGGTGTCTAATGAATAGAGGTATTGAAGTAAAACTAGACATGAAGCGGCATCTCCGAGTTACAGCGGATGCCTTAGCGGCTTATGAGAGGGTTACCGGAAGGCAATTGCTAGCCAAGGCAACTATGTCGAATCTGTCGCTGCGAGATGTGGTCGTCATAGTCTGGGCTTTATTGCTGCACGAGGATGAAACCCTGAAGATTGACGATGTGGGCGATATGATCAAGCCGCTAACAAATATGAAGGAACTAATATACAAGGTCGCTGAAGCCTGGGATATTTATATTAGGGAGTTGGGATGAAGGAGCTATCTCAGCTAGCGGTTGTTATCACGGCTAAAACCGACCAATTCCAAAAGGGAATTGAGAGCGTCAGCGCTAAGATGCGTACTGTTGGGCGGAATATGTCTCTTATTGGCGCTGCTATCACCGGGGCAATGACCGCGATAACTGTCTCGTGGGCAAAGGCGGGTGATGAAGTAGCCAAACTTGCTAAAAAGACTGGATTCTCGACCGAATCGCTATCGGAATGGCGTCATGCTGCCGAGTTATCGGGTACCAACTTAGCGGGCCTTGAGGTGGGGATCAAGAAAATGCAATCTACCATACTTGATGCAAGCTACGGTCTTGAAACTTATACCAGAGCTTTTGACGATCTGGGATTGAGTGTTGAAGATTTGTTAAAACTTAGCCCCGAGGAGCAATTTATGCGTATCATGGGGGCCATAGCCGCGGTCGAGGATCCCACGTTGAGGTCTGCATTGGCAGTAGATATATTCGGTCGTTCTGGCACGGATATGTTGCCTATGCTATCCGATGGCGCAGAGGGTTTAGCCGCAATGCGCCAGGAAGCCCACGACCTCGGCATAGTGTTTGATAAAGAATCAGCTAAAAAGGCTGAAGAGTTCAACGATGCGCTGACGAGATTGAAGGCGGCTATTAAAGGGGCTGTCACCATTATAGCTTCGACTCTGGCTCCGATTATTGCTGACCTAGCGGATAAGGTTACAAAAGCAATTCAGAAAATTAAAGATTGGACTGAAAGACATCCTGCATTAACTAAGGCAATCGTAAAGTTTACTGGAGCTATTGGTGTGCTATGTCTCGCACTTGGTCCACTTTTATTGATGCTTCCCACGTTAATTCGATTAGGGCCACTGGTAGGCGCTGCCTTCCATGCTATGCTTGGCCCAATAGGGTTAATCACTTTGGCAATTTCTGGAATAATAGCTGTCATTGTGGCATTAAAAAGTCAAGCTGGGAGAGCCATGAGGGAGCTGAAAGAAAATGTGAAAAGCCTTGGCGACACTATAATATCTGAATTGGGCACGGCTACCAGTCAGGCAATCTCAGATGTGAAAAATATGACGAGCGAACAAAAAGCTGCCATAGATGATTTGATTACATTTCTCGAGGGGAAGCAATACGAAGGATTGGAGTTACTCCCGGAGGATACATTAGCTCAAATTAGAGCAATCAAGCCAGAATTGGCAGACCAGCTTCAAGTTATACAGGATAAAATAAGGGCAATACGAGAAGAATATGGCGAGCTGGACCAGGAAGTCTCCAAAGAGCGTATTGCTGAGATTACACTTGAGTTGGGTAAACCCGGCTTGGCAAAGCAAGAGACAATGGATTTGCTGGATGAACTAGCTACGCTTACTTCTAAGGAATGGCAGAATATACTTGGGGAGAATGAGTCTGTCCTTGTGGCTATTCTGAATCAACAAAAAATTGACCTAGATATTGCTTTAGCAGACCAACTTGCTTCTTGGGATAATTACTTTGCAGACATTGAGGCAGGGTGGGATGGTTCTTTAGCATATCTTCAAAATGTAATAATCCCTGCCGTGAATAAAGCAGTGGCAGAGGGGCTCCTTGGACAATCAATCGCTGAGGAAATAATAGAGGGATATCAGGAAATCCTGGAGCAAGTAGCGAACCTTCCCGAGCCTACAGTATCTACACATACTACGCCTGAAAAACCTTTTTCACCTTTTCCCCAGGATATAAAATGGCCATCAATTCCTGGAATGCAGTTTGGGGGAATAGTAAGAAGCCCTACCCTAGCAATGGTCGGCGAAGGCGGGCCTGAAGCCGTTATACCCCTCTCTGGGCTAAGCTCAACGGGTAACCAGGAAATACATCAGCATTTTCATGTTGGAACACTCATAGCCGATGAAATAGGTTTACGCCAATTCATGCGTAGGATAAAAGCCCTCAGTGGGGAAGATAGTCGACGCACTAGCTTCGGTCAAGTCGGTAGTGGATATTTCCCGGGAACAAGTAGCAAATGACATCAAAAACAGGCGTTAATGGGAATATAAAATGCAAACAGTAAGTGAATCTATAAACCAAGCCGTTGAGGAGCGCATAGTATCCGATGGAACGGATAATGAGATACCCACTCTCCCAATAGACGAAAGGGATAATATCACCTTCAGGTGGACTGGCTATGAGCTGATAGTTGACGCCGAACACTTTAGTAATGATGGCCAGGCTGAATTAACCTTCTGGCATGATACCGCGGACTATAAAAAGTTATTACTTCAAACGAGGGTTAATCTGCTTTCTTCTTCTCAGACGGGAGCCTTACTCAGGCGACTACGAGACTGTGATGATGGTTTGAGATACCTTCATTGGGACTGGGTTTTAACGTGTATTGCATATAAAGTTATAAAGAATGCCCGGCAAGGTGAAGAGGTGGAAAATATATGGCCAAGCGCGGAAAATAACCTAACGCCGGCTTACCTCTTAGAGCCTATTCTATACTTGAATCACCCGGCTGTTCTCTTTGGTGATTATGGCTCTTTGAAGAGTCTATTTGCCTTAGTGATTGGCTATATAACGCAGCTACCATATCCTGATAACAAGCTAGGGCTAATTACAGCGAAGGAATCTACTCACTGTCTATATTTAGATTATGAGGACGATCCTTCGAGCTTTAGGGGGCGCTGGGGCGCAATACAGAAGGGCTTTGGCATTGAGGCTCCTATGCCTATTCTATACAGGCGAATGACTAACACTCTAACAGATTCAATGGACAGCCTTCAGCAAATCAAAAAGGACAAGGATATTAAGCTATTGATAATTGATTCTTTAGGCCCGGCTGCTAGGGGCAATCTCAATGATCCTGAGCCGGCGATAAGATACCATGAAGCGTTACGCAAACTGGGAATTACGAGCCTGACCTTAGCGCACAATTCAAAGGACCCGCTCACAAGGAAGCGGACTATATTCGGTTCGGTATTTTTTACCAACCTGGCCCGCTCGGTTTGGGAATGTAAGGCAGAGCAGGAACCAGGAGAGGATGAAGCAGTTATTAGCCTGAAGCACACAAAGGCGAACCTATCCAAGCTACATTCGCCGCTAGGGTATAAGTTCACATTCACCAATGCCAGTATAACAATAGCCAAAGCTGACCTGAGAGATACCGGGCTATCTGGGGAATTGCCTTTGAGGTGGCAGATTGAGAATCTACTTAAGCAAGGCCCACTTACAATTCAGAACTTAACGGAGCAATTAAATAGTAAAGCGGACACTATTGGGCGAACACTTCGCCGTTTGCGGACAGACAATCAAGTTATAAAACGAGAGGATGATACATGGGGATTAGCTTTATAGCGGACACTTTGTCCGCCTGTCCACTTTTGTCCACTAGGACAAGCGGACGGACAGTAGGGGGATATATAATATCCCCCTGTCCGCCCCTGTCCACCTATTCCTTTTATAAAGCTGAAAGAAAAATAAAGGCTGTGGCTTACTAGGTGTTACGATGTTACGGTCAATATTGATGGACAGGATAGGCAATGTGTCTGTAACTATTATAAGAGAGGGAGGGGGGATATAAATATCTACAATCTTAAAGGCTGGTAACCGAGGGGGCAGTGAGAGACACGGGATGACAGAATTGATAAGGGGGTATTAATTAGCGTGAGAGGACGAAAACCAAAGCCAACGAAGCTAAAAAAGCTAGAAGGCGTGAGAACTGACAGAATAAATAAAAATGAGCCGCAGCCGGGAGCTGGTAAAGTAACTTGTCCGGGCTTTCTGTCTAAGGAAGCTAAGGCCGAATGGCGAAGGATCGCCCCGGAACTTACCAGGCTAGGCTTATTAACGCCGCTTGATAGAGCTGCATTTGCCGCGTATTGTCAAAACTATGGTCGGTGGGTAGAGGTAGAGATACTATTATTAAAAAAAGGCATCCTGGCAAAAGGTACTAAAGGGCAGATAATTGCCTCACCTTTGCTCTGGATTAGCACTTCAGCTATGAAAATGATGCTGAAATTCGGTGTAGAATTTGGGCTTACTCCATCGAGCCGGAGCCGGCTTGTTGGGGCAGCGCCAGGGGGGAGAGATCCGCTTGACGAACTTTTAAGAACAACGAGGAGCAATTAGGATGATTATTACCGCTTGGTATGACGGGGTACTCATTTCAACGAGTGGGTATATCGGGATACTGAGATTTATAGATAACAAAATTTGAAAATTGAGGTGATTAACATGGAACATTTTTTAGAATTAAGGGCAAAACAAGATGATTTAAAGCGTAAAGGGCTTGCGATTTTTGATAAGGCTGGGGCTGAGCACCGGGACACAACCGCCGCTGAGGATAAAGAGCTTGCCGGATTGAATGAGGAACGGAACAAACTGCGGACCGAGGAAGCTCGATACATCGTAGAGAAGGGTCTGCAGGGCCAAATAACTGCGATGGAGAATAGCACTCCTACCTTGCTACAGCCTGAAGGTGGCCTTGTCAATGAACCGCACGGATCGCACGGAAGGACTTACCGCGGCCTTTTCCATGGTGATAAAGCCATTTCCTTATCTCAGGGAGACTTCGAGAATTTCGAGGAATTCTTGAAAGTTTTATCCAGTGGTAGGCATGACCCGAGGCTGGCAGAAGTATCTATCCGTTCAGATGCAATGACCGAGGGCATACCATCTGAGGGCGGTTTTCTAGTACCGGAGGAATTTGGTGCCTTTTTATGGGATGCCAGTTTGGAGAGGGAGATTGTCAGACCGAGAGCTCAAGTTTGGCCTATGAAAACACAAACTCGTAAGGTCCCCGCCTTCGATGGATTCGACCACACTTCAAACGTCTATGGTGGCTTTGCAGGTGTATGGCTGTCTGAAGGTGGTACTGCTACGAGGCAGAAAGCCAAGCTAAGGCAAATTCAACTTACTGCAAAAAAGCTTGGTATTTACACCCAGGCAAGCAGGGAGTTAATCGAAGATGGTGTGAGCTATGAGGCTCAGATATCGGAAGCATTAACATCGTCGATAGCTTTCTACCTTGACTACGCATTCTTTCAGGGTACCGGTGCCGGGCAGCCTCTAGGGCTTTTGAATGATCCCGCTCTAGTTACTGCATTGAAGGAAACTGGGCAACCTGCTGACACGTTCCTTTACGAGAACTGTACCAAGATGATGGCTAGGCTGCACCCTTCGGCTTTTGGAAACGCTATCTGGATAGCGAACCAGACCCTTTTGCCGCAATTTATGGGGATGTCCATAGCAGTCGGCACAGGTGGAAGCTGGATTAAAGCAGTAGAGCAGCGAGGGACCGATTTTTACTTACTCGGTAAACGTTTACTGTTCACCGAGAAGCTGCCAGTTGCCGGCACCAAGGGCGACGTCTTGTTGGTAGACCTAAGCAAGTATGTAATTGGGATGCGACAGGAAGTTATCCTTGACAAAAGCAATGCACCTGGTTGGACTGAGGATTTACAAGACTATCGAACAATCCTCAGATGCGATGGTCAGGGCTCTTGGAGCTCGGCTGTTACGCCTAAGAATGGGGATAGCCTTTCGTGGTGCGTGACATTGCAAGCCAGGACTTAATTGGTATCATCGTTGTCTATTGGCTTGGACAGCGTTGATATAGGCTGAGCGGGGCAGCTCTTCCCTGTCCTTGGCTTAGTCAAGATACTTTTTCACAGCCTCGGGAGGCGTTGACCTCCCGGGGCCTCCTATTTCTTGAGAAATAATCTTCTCTACTGGAAAATTGACGTTATTTTGGCGTTAAAATGTTTGGGACTGGTTGTTACCAGTTGGTATTTTACGAACAAAACAGGGTTTTGGTGATTGACACAAAAGTTCTATTTTATACGTAAAGGGACTATTTGGGACATCTAGCTTGGAATTAGAAGGCAGCCGCTCTATCCAGCTGAGCTACAGGGACAATCAAATTAAGTATAGCATGATGGGTCTTGAATGATAAGAACAAAGGGTGAGCTAGTCTTTGTAAGCCTGTGCTACATGCCTTTGCCAGCATTTCTCATGCACATAAACGGCACATTTGGCACAGTAATAAATATGGGCCCTGACTTCCTTGCCACAGACAGGACATTTCATGATTCACTGCCTCCACTATCTTTTTCTTTTTTCCCTAACCCTTCAGGATTGGTCCTTTTTCCCCTTTCCTCCCTGGAGTCGGTTACATAAAAGCCTGGCCCGTTAAATATGATGGGGACAGGACAGAAAAGGCGACGGGCAATTCCGTGGCAACTAGGGCAATCAGCTATCGGCTTATCGTTAAAGCTCTGCTTAAGCTCAAATTGAAGGTTGCAATTCAGGCAGCGATATTGATAAGTAGGCATGTATATTCTCCTTTATTCTAAAAGAGGTGTTATTTCTTCCTCTGAGCTTTGCTCATCCGGGCTTTGTTCCCCCGAGACCTGCGCCGTTGAAACCTGTTCCTCTACTTTGCTCTCCCTTGCTATAAATTCGCCATCCAAATTGACGGCGCCTATCTCAAAGGATGGCTGATGAGCTTGCAATACATGCTCATCCCAACAGTAGGCATGCACAAAGGCACCACAGGAACAATGGAAAACAACCCTGTCAAAAAGCAATGGATTCCCACATACAGAACAATTCATCTAATTACCTCCTGTAATTAGCACTCTTACTACCAAAGTGCTAATTATAGCCTGCTGATAGAGTTTTATCAAGCTTTTTGTTGGCAGTTATCTTGTCCGTTATGGCTACCTGTTGACAATCTGTTTTCTTAGCCGTTAATATGGACTGGCTTTTATGAGCATAAAATATAGCGTGCCTGAGTCCTTCACATCTTATCGCGACACAGTGCGAGTTGAGTTAAAGAAGGTTATCGATAGCTGTCCTTCAGCTCTTTGTAATATGCTACGATACCATATGGGCTGGCAGGATGAGCATGGACAT
>Ga0307443_1002172_pt1 | contig 11081 bp, 10 predicted proteins | sample SalMarSW160220MG_FD_202148 | JGI IMG/M metagenome (GOLD analysis project Ga0307443, IMG submission 202148) | Salt marsh sediment microbial communities from the Plum Island Ecosystem LTER, Massachusetts, United States - SW1601-220 | ecosystem: Environmental > Aquatic > Marine > Intertidal zone >... | reverse complement strand
AAATATGTTTCCTAGGTTCTCATAGCCCGCAAATATCAAACCTGCTCTATCTAGCTTACTCAAGAATAGGTTTCGTAAACTTTCCTTTATTAGTCTAGGCTGTTTGCTTTCCTGTAATTTGTGTGCTTCGTCAAACATAAGTAGTATTGCTTTATAGTTCTTTTTGAATACAACACCTTGCATCAACAATTTAAGGTCATGTTCCACAGCGGCTTCACTTGGTGTCTTGGTCTTGATTATTCCCTTTGCATAGGATTCATACTGCTCTTCAATCAACAAATGGCGGTCCTTTGATCCTGCATTGCCTTCTTCATCAGCAAACCAGAATGTTAATGGTTTACTTGCGTGAAGTTGAACTATTCCTTTATTTTTCGCCTTAGAAAGGATTTCGAAAAACACTTTAAACCAGAATTCCCAAGGATTTTCTGTATGCAGGGTTTCGAGTTCTATTAGTACCGGAAAAATCTCTTTTGTTTCACATATTTCAGCTATTCTAAGCAAAATGCTCGTTTTACCAACTCTCGGTGGACCAATAAGTGCCGTCGTCCTCATTGCTTTTCCAGCTACGAAATTTGAGAGTTCCTGATCAATGGCTTCCAGTTCGTACCGTCTCCCTGCAAAAATGTTCCGGTCGGTTATCTCCCGTATATATTCAAATGGATTAGCTTTGTTCATATTCATCCCTACCTTTAGTACTGCGAGCTATACAAACAATCTGCATTTCCACTTCTCAACATGGAATAGATGCCACGTATTCTTGCACCGGTTTATTGGTGTCTTTCATCCCTCTAGGTGTCCAGTCCCCACTTTTTGACTCCGCCTCGCTTTCATCTATTATATCTTGTTTTGCCAGTATTTTTAACAGGAGCATCTGCTTGAAGCCTGAGGATATCGTGCCCGTTAAACTTTTTGCTGTTTTGTTATGCTTGACGAAAGCCAAATCCCTTCTGAAAAAGTTGCTCAATCCTCCGATAAAGCCTCAAGCTATCCTCAAACTTCACTGATCCCTAGTCTGGGCAAACCGGATTATCGTAGTTTGGGAACTTCCATCTTGGACTTAACGAACTCAAAGCAAAGCTGGAGCGTTACAGCCCAATGAGATTAGTAAATCCAATTCCGATAAACTTGGAGTTAAGAGAATTTCTATAATTTGCCTTTAGCCTTACGCAGCTTCTCCAGGAACTCGGCTTCGCTGAGCGTCTCTATCCCCAACTTCTCTGCTTTAGCTAATTTGGAGCCGGGGTCGGTGCCCACCACCACATAAGAGGTCTTTTTGGTGACATCCGAGCCAGCTTTGCCACCAAGAGCCTTTATTTTCGCTTCTGCCTCTGAGCGGGAGAAGGATTGCAGCTTCCCGGTTAAAACAAATTCCAGTTTGGCCCAAGGTAACTCTTCAGGCCTGGCTTCCTTAACTTTCTCTCTTTTCAGCTTTACCTTGGCTTTCTTTAGCTTTTCGATGATTTGGATATTCCCTTCCTGTCTGAAAAAGGCAACGATGCTTTCAGCTATCCTGGGGCCGATGGAGTGAATTTTTGAAAGTTTCTTCTTACTAGCTTTGTCCAGTTTGCTAATACTCTGAAATTCCTGTGCCAGTAATTCGGCGTATTGCTCACCGACATGCAGAATTCCCAGGGCAAAAATAATCCGTGCCAGAGGCCTGTCCTTGCTCTTTTCGATAGAACTTAGCACCTTCGAGGCACTTTTGTCTGCCATTCTTTCCAGACCGAGAAGCTGCTCCTTCGTAAGGTAGTACAAATCAGCGGCATCCTTGATCAGGCCGGCCTCGAACAAAGCCTGGCACAGCTTTTCACCCACGCCGTCTATGTCCATGGCGCCACGGCTGACGAAGTGCTTGATTTTCTCGAGGGCTTGAGAAGGGCAGGCGGCATTGGTGCAGCGGTGCATAGCCTCACCTTCGGGCTTTATCACCTCGCTTCCACAGACAGGGCAATGACTGGGCATGGAGAAGATTTCCTCCTTGCCGGTACGGCGGCTGACCACAGGTTCGACAATCTCGGGTATAACTTCGCCAGCCCGCTGCACCACGACCCAGTCTCCGATGCGGATATCTTTGCGATGGATGTCATCCTCATTATGCAGCGCTGCCGAGCTGATAACGACACCGCCTACCCGAACCGGCTCCAGAATAGCGTAAGGGTTAAGACTCCCTGTTCTCCCCACATTTATGCCGATATCAATCAGCTTCGTGGTGCCCTGGACGGCGGGGAATTTATAGGCAATAGCCCATCTGGGCTCGTGAGCCACAGTACCCAGCTCCTGCTGGAGCGCAATGGAATCGACTTTTGCCACTATGCCGTCAGCCTCATAGGGAACTTTCTCACGGCTTTGTCCCCAACTCTCATGATACTTCTCCACTTCATCCAGGGAGTGGACTAAAGCGATATTGGGGTTTATTTTGAAGCCCAATGACTTGAGGTACTGCATGATTTCCCAGTGAGTGTCGGGCACCGCCTTGCCTTCCGCCCAACCTAGCCCATAAACGAATATATCGAGAGGACGCCGAGCGGTGATACCGGAATCGAGCTGTCTTACCGAGCCGGCAGCGGCATTCCTGGGATTGGCAAAAAGCGGCAGCCCCTCTTTGGCCCTTTCTTCGTTGAGCTTTTTAAAACCAGCCTTGGGAAGATAAACTTCGCCCCGGACTTCGAATCTGGGCGGCGCTTCCTTGGGTACGGAAAGGGGAATACTCCTGATGGTCTTCAGGTTCTGGGTGATGTTCTCACCGCGATAGCCATCCCCCCTGGTCGCTCCCGTGACGAGCAGGCCATCAACGTAAGTCAGGGCTATTGCCAGCCCATCGATTTTGGGCTCGCAAACAAGGTCAAACTGGCGCCCGCCTAAAAGTTTGCTGACTCTTTTATGCCAGGCTGCCAGTTCTTCGTAAGAAAAGGCATTGGTCAGGCTCAACAAGGGCTGGGGATGTTCGACAACTCCGAACGCTTCTACAGGAGGTGCTCCAATCCTTTGCGTCGGTGAGTCAGGGGTAACAAGCTTGGGATGCTCGGACTCAAGCTGCTTGAGCTCTCTCATCAACTCATCGTACTCGGCATCGCTGATTTCAGGGCTATCCAGCACGTAGTAGCGGTAATTATGGTGATTAATTACCTCCCGTAGCTCTTCTATCCTCTGCTTGACCTTATTTATGTCCCCCATGAAGCTAATCCCTATTTATAGTATAGCAAAACTCCCCACTATTAATCTTGCCTTGTCGCTATCCTTTTCCAACTCATTAAACCTGTACTGTGTGTTAAAATTAGACGAGCCTTACGGAAATAATGTTCCTTGCTTTATCTGAGGAACAACGCTGAGGCCCGCATATGCAAAAGGGCGAAGGCATGAATGAAATCAAGTACAAGCCAATAGGAGTTATTCATTCTCCGTTCAAGGAACCTAAAGGGACACCTATACAGCCTGCAGGTGCTAAAGGTACCAGAGGGACAGTCGAGATATTCCCCGAATATGCTGAAGGCCTGAAGGATATTGAAGGTTTTTCTCACATTATTTTGCTATACCATTTCCACTTATCCAAAGGGGCGACATCTATAGCGAAGCCCTTTATGGATAACGAAAAGCACGGAGTCTTTGCCATGCGAGGTCCGAGTAGACCCAACCCTATTGGCATTTCGGTAGTTTGCCTTGTCAGGGTTGAAGGGAATATGCTCCATATTCAAGATGTGGACATTGTAGATGGGACCCCCCTCCTGGATATTAAACCTTATATTCCCGAATTTGACATAAGGGAAGTGGAAAGGATAGGATGGCTGGAGAAAAATGTGCACAAGCTTTCAACATCGAAAGATAATGGGAGGTTCACAGAGTGATTTGTCTGACTTGCGATAGCAGGGCATATGAAGTTCCAGCTATCGGCTTTTGTCGCTCTGACCTCTCACATCCGTAACACATTGGGCAATGTCTGTATTATTTTGAGGAGGATAAGATATGGCTACGAAACCAGTTGTAATTAGATTCTTCGCCCCGGTGATTGATGCCACTGTCAATGCTCTGATGAATTCCGTCGACCAGAAAATGAGGCAAGGGGCAAACGAGTTCATCATCCTTATCTCTTCGCCTGGTGGCTCTGTTCTCCATGGTTTAAGCGCATATAATTATTTGAAGGGGTTACCTGCTTCCATAACTACGCACAATTTCGGCAGCGTGGACTCAATAGGCATTGTCATATACTGTGCCGGTTCGAAGAGGCTATCAGTACCCCAAGCGAGATTTTTATTTCATGGCGTTAGCGCACAGTTTAGGGGGGAGCAGAATTTAGATGAGAAACTACTGGAGGAAAGGTTAAAAGGATTGAGGATTGATATGGAGAATATTGCCAAGGTAATCGCGGCCAATACGGGTAAAAGCGCCAAAGATGTTACTGATGCCATGCTAGAGAGGATAACTTTGAATCCCGAGGAAGCGCGGTCCTGGGGCCTGGTACACGAAATCAAGTCGGAGTTATTTGAAGCCGGAAGCGAAGTAATTGCCATACAGGCTCAACAACAACCACCACCACAACTACCGCGGAAGCCGTAACATTAGCTGAGAAACGTGTAATTCACTACTCCCTGTTTCAAGCAAAATGATTCGCAGCCTATTGCCTTCAGATTTCGATGCTATACTCGAGGTCATAAATGATGCTGCGCAAGCTTACAAAGGTGTAATCCCGGATGATAGATGGAAGGAACCATATATGTCGGCCGGGGAATTAAAAGGAGAAATTGAAGCTGGCGTACGATTCTTTGGGTGGGTGGAAGGCGGGCATTTGCTTGGAGTGACAGGGATTCAAGCTCCTCTTAAGGATATCACCCTGATCAGGCATGCTTATGTGCTTCAGGAATGCCAGAGAAGGGGAACTGGCACGAGACTGCTTGAATATCTCTTGGGCCTGGCTGAGACTCCGGAAATTCTGGTAGGGACCTGGGCTGATGCCACCTGGGCTATTCGATTCTATGAGAAACATGGCTTCAAACTGGTGTCACCCAGGGAAAAGGATAGGCTCTTGCGGACATATTGGAGCATCCCTGAGAGGCAGATTGAAACCTCAGTTGTGCTGAGGACAATCTCCTCTTTCTAAATTAATGGATGACTTCCCAAATTTGTCAATGGCTTGTACTCGTCCAGCACATTAGCGGTACCTCGGTTTCTCCTCATTGCGAAGCAATCTTATTTTGATACTCCCCGCAACCACCATAGCAGGGGCTTGTGATATACCTCTTATTGCGATATACTTTTTACTGCGATATACTTTATCACAATATAGTTTCACAAGGATTTTCCGGAGGCAAAGATGAGTATTAAAGAGGCTCTAGAGAGTACTGCCAGGGAAATATCATGTAAAGAGGCCATTGTTCTTGGTGCTCAGAGGGTTACTTACGGGGAACTGGATGAGGCTTCTAACAAAGTAGCCAACGCTCTGCTAGAGCTGGGGATGAAAAAGGGTAGTCATGTGGCTATCTTAATGTGCCATAGCCCCGAGTGGGTTATCAATTATTTCGGGGTGGCTAAAGGTGGGGGCGTAGCTGTGTTGCTCAGCACTGCGCTTAAGGCTCCTGAACTTGATTCTTTGTTGCGAGACTCCGACTCGGAAATTCTGATAACGGAGAAGAAATTTTCTCAGATGCTGTCCTCAGTTTTGCCTCGCATTCCTTCGCTAAAACACGTAATCGTGGTTGATACAGATTCTTACATCAATATAGTGGCTAATAGCTCTTCCATATCACCGCCTATCGATATAAAGGATGAGGATGAAGCTGTTATATTTTACGCCTGCGGTGTGCTGGGGAAGCAAAAAGGCGTGGTGCACACACATGGTTCTATTATGGGAACTCCCCCTATACTTTCTGCGAGCATACAACGAGGGAGAGCAGATGTTGTCATAGACCTTGTTCCCTTTTTCTATCTTTTTGGCTTGTTCGAAGTTCTTTTTGGTTCGATCATCACAGGTTCTACCGTTGTGCTTGTTCCTAATTTCACCCCCGAAGCTGTCTTAGAAGCTGTGGAGAAGGAAAAGGGAAGCATTATCTTTGGGGTTCCTGCCATGTACAATGCCCTAGCCATGGTGCCTAACGAAATTTTGAGAGGATATGACCTGGGCTTGTTGCGATTGGCCGTTACCGCCGGGGCAAAATCCTTCCCTGAACTAATGAAAGCGTTGGAGGACAAAATTGGCTTAGCCGTTTATGAGGCATATGGCCTTACTGAAACTTCAGGCGTTTCTATGTACACCTCTAATAGCCGTAAATGGGGAACTGTCGGCAAGCCAATTTGCGGCATTAAAATACTGGATGACAGCGGCATGGAGGTTCCCCGGGGCGAAATAGGAGAAGGTGTGTTCAAAGTCCCCTGGGTGATGAAAGGATACTACAAAGCGCCTGAAGTCACGGCTCAAGTCCTTAAAGATGGCTGGTTTTATACAGGAGATTTGGTCAGGATGGATGAAGAAGGCTACCTTGAGTACATAGAGAAGAAATCGTTCATAATAGTCGCGTCTTCTGGACTTAAAATCAGCCCATCAGAAGTTGAATCCGTGCTACTGAGGCACCCCAGCGTAGCTGAGGCAGCTTATGTAGGTATTGATGATGGTTGCGGGGGACAAATACGCGTGGCCTCCGTGGTGCTAAAAGAAGGGCAACATGCCACGACAGAAGAATTGTCCGACCTTTGTTACCAAAACCTGGCCAATTTTAAGCTTCCTAAGAGAATTGAATTTGTAGACAGTATCCCTAAAACTAGCTCAGGGGAAATAGATAGAAAAAGACTTAAAGAAAGAGAGCTAACCAGAATTAGTTAGAAGTGTTTCTATTACTGTGCTTCTTCTCGAAAATAACCTCAATTGCCCTAGTTGACATCCTAATTACCTTGTGTTAAATTAGTAAGTTGGAGTCTACTAGAAGGTAAAAACGTAGAGAATTATAAAAGCCGGCTGGCTGAAGCCGAGCAAATTTTCCTAGAGTAGACGGCATGTAACCAGACGGCTTTTTGATTGCCCAAAATAGGGGAATATAGGAATGCCAACAGTTAATCAGCTTGTTCGTAAAGGACGACGGAAGCTGGGAAAGAAAAGTGATGTCCCAGCATTGCATTACATCCGGAATACGATGAAAGGTGAAATTAGATGGGCTCAAGGATCGCCTCAAAAAAGAGGTGTATGCGTCTTGGTAAAGACGGTTACACCGAAGAAGCCCAATTCGGCATTGCGTAAAGTTGCCCGCGTTAGGCTGACCAACGGTATGGAAGTAACCGCTTATATTCCTGGCGAAGGGCATAATTTACAGGAACACTCGGTAGTCTTGCTTCGTGGTGGCCGAGTTAAGGACGTTCCTGGAATTCGCTATCATATTATCCGTGGAACCTTGGATACTGAAGGGGTAGCTGGTCGCAAGCAAGGTCGCAGCAGATACGGGGCTAAAGCGCCGAAATAGCAAGGATGTCAAATGCCAAGAGGAACTAGAAAAGTAGTAAAAAGAATACCACCACCCGATGCTAAATATAACAGCATCATGGTAGCTAAATTTATTAATAGGCTTATGATACGAGGGCAAAAAGCTACAGCCGAGCGCATTGTCTATAATGCCTTGCAACTCACTGCTCAGCAAGTGAACAGTGGTCCTGGAGAAGCCTTAGAGCGGGCAATTAAAAATGCTGCGCCGCTGCTCATGGTTAAATCACGCCGTGTTGGTGGGGCTACCTACCAGGTTCCTATGGAGGTGGGAGAAGAGCGGGGGCGCGCTCTTGCCATGAGATGGCTCATTGCTTCAGCGCGAGCTCGTAGTGGCAAATCTATGGAAGAAAAGCTGGCAAGCGAGTTGGTTGATGCTGTTAATGGGCGGGGGGCAGCAATCAAGAAACGTGATGATCTTCACAAGATGGCAGAGGCTAACAAAGCCTTTGCTCACTATCGCTGGTGAGAAGTCGTGTTAAAAGCAGTACTTGAGGTAAAGGATAAGCTCATGTCGCGGATATTCCCTTTGGAAAAAATACGGAATATAGGGATCATCGCTCATATAGATGCTGGTAAGACCACGGCTACGGAAATGATATTACATCACACAAGGCGTACTTACAAGGTCGGAAGAGTAGACGAGGGAACTGCGGTAATGGATTGGATGGAGCAGGAGAGAGAACGAGGTATTACCATTACTTCAGCGGCTACCACTTGTCACTGGCGTGAACATTGTATAAACATCATAGACACACCTGGGCATGTAGATTTCACCGCTGAGGTGGAGCGTAGCCTCCGTGTGTTAGATGGTGGTGTCGTGATTTTCGATGGTGTAGCTGGAGTGGAAGCTCAATCAGAGGCTGTGTGGCGCCAGGCAGATAAATACGGCGTGGCCAGGATTTGCTTTATTAACAAAATGGACAGGATTGGCGCTGATTTTAATCACACGGTGACCATGATTAACGACAGATTGCGAATCAAGGCATTGCCTATACAGCTTCCCATAGGAAGTGAAAAGGACTTTCGAGGCATCATCGACCTTGTGGAAAACAAAGTCATTGCTTCCCCGGACGATTCTAATTCAGTTTCAATTGAAGAGGGCAGTGAGGCTTTGCTGACCAAGCATCGACAAGTATTAGTTGAGAACTTAGCCGAACTTGATGAGCAGATTATGCTGCTCTATCTCAATGGACAAGACATCTCTGCCTCTCAAATTAAGGCAGCTATAAGGAGGCTGGCCATTTCTAACTGCATTGTGCCTGTCCTTTGTGGCAGTGCCTTGAGAGATAGAGGCATCCAGTTATTGCTTGATGCTATTGTGGATTACCTCCCCTCGCCGTTAGATGTTCCTGCCATCTCGGCTACAGATCCTAAAGGTGGAGAGCAAATCCTCCGTTTGGCGAATGATGATGAGCCATTTTCAGCGTTGGCATTTAAAACGGTTTCTGACCCATTTATGGGCAGACTGGTCTACTTACGGGTATACTCAGGCAGGGTAAAGGCAGGGGCACAAGTCTTGAACTCTACCATAGATAGGAAAGAAAGGTTGGGAAAACTATATGTTATGCACGCCGATCACCGCGAGGAGGTGGGCCACGCTGAGACCGGGAGCATTGTAGCTAGTCTGGGGCTTAGGATGACATCCACAGGTGATACCCTTTGCGAGCCCGCACGACCAGTCCTTTTCGAGCCCATACGATTTGCTGAGCCGGTGCTTTCCATGGCTGTTGAAGCCAAAAGTAAGGTCGACCAGGACAAGTTGGATGATTCCTTGGCTAAACTTGCTATGGAGGACCCCACCTTCAAAGTTTACCGTGACAAAGAAATAGGTCAAACTTTGATTTCAGGGATGGGTGAACTTCATCTCGAGGTGTTAATGGAGCGTGTATTTCGCGAATATGGTGTAAGGGTCAATGCTGGTAAACCTCAGGTAGCTTATAAGGAAACAGTTACCATTCCTGTGGAATCTGAAGGGAGATTTATCCGTCAATCCGGCGGTAGGGGACAATACGGGCATGTTTGGCTTAGAATTGAACCAAGCGAGCGTGGCAGCGGATTTGAATTTCGTGACCAGATTCGAAGTGGAGCCATACCTAAGGAATTTACTCCCTCGGTGGAAGCCGGTGTCAAGTCAGCTTTACAAAGTGGAGGATTAGCTGGTTACCCTGTAATAGATGTAAAGGTGACTTTGTATGACGGGAGTTTTCACGAGGTCGATTCTTCAGACGTGGCGTTCAGGATGGCAGCCTTCATGGCTATGAGGGATGGGATGGATAAGGCTAAACCTGTTATTCTCGAGCCAATTATGGAAGTAGAGATAACAACTCCCAATCAGTTCCTCGGGGACATCATTGGCGATTTAAACTCTCGAAGGACTCATATCGAAGGCATTGAGAGTCGAGACCAGCTCTCCACTATCCGTTGTCTTGTTCCTCTGGCGGAAACATTCGGTTTCGCTGGAGATTTGAGGTCGCTCAGTCAAGGGAGGGCGAGTCATACTATGTGCTTTCATCGCTATGAAGAATTGCCTCAGGATTTGGCTGAGCAAATTGCAGCTAGAATGGGAAGAGCTAGATGACCGAGCAAAAAGTTCGTATCAAAATCAAAAGCTTCGATCATAGGTTGGCTGATCAAGCAGTAAGGCAAATAGTAGATGCTGTGGAACGTACCGGGGCTATCGTAGTTGGCCCGGTACCTTTACCCACACATATCGAAAAATTTTGTGTTATTCGTTCCCCTAACATTGATAAAGATTCCAGGGAACAATTTGAGATCAGGACTCATAAGAGGTTAGTTGATGTTTTGCAGCCAAGTTCCAAGACTATAGATGCCCTGAGTCAACTTGACTTGGCATCTGGAGTGGAGATAGATATTAAGTTATAGTTAAGACAATGTTTCCAGGCATTATTGGTAAGAAAATAGGCATGACGCAACTGTTTCAGGAAAGCGGAGAGACAGTGGCAGTAACCGCTATTCAAGCCGGGCCTTCTGTGGTAACTCAGATAAAGAGCCAGGACAAGGACGGTTATGATGCTATCCAAGTGGGCTTTATCGAGAACAAAGTGAAGCAATCTCGGCTTAGCTCTCCAGAGAAGGGACATCTGCGAGGCTTAGAGAATGTTCGCTATCTTCGTGAATTCAGGACTGGTCCCGATGAAATCGGGATTAGCTCGGTCAAGTGTGGTGACAAAGTGGATGTTGGATTCCTGAAGCATGGTGACTTGATAAATGTCACTGGCCTTTCTAAGGGCAGGGGCTTTGCTGGTGTGGTTAAGCGGCATCATTTTGCAGGCGGGCCAAAGACTCATGGCCAAACTGACCGCCATCGCGCCCCTGGTTCAATTGGAGCTACTACTTTTCCCGGCCGGGTGCTTAAAGGGAAACGCATGGCGGGGCATATGGGAAATAGGAGAGTCACAGCGCGCAATCTTCAAGTAATTCAAGCTGACGCCGAGCGCAATTTGCTTTTGGTGAAGGGTGCAGTACCTGGAGCCAATGGGGAGCTGCTAGTAATTGAGAAGGTAAGGTAACAGGAAGTGCAAGTGCCAGTTTATAGCTTAAACGGTGAAGTTGTTGAACAAATAGAGCTTAGCCAAGCCATTTTTGCTCTTCCCTTTAATGA
>Ga0307443_1002170_pt1 | contig 11088 bp, 7 predicted proteins | sample SalMarSW160220MG_FD_202148 | JGI IMG/M metagenome (GOLD analysis project Ga0307443, IMG submission 202148) | Salt marsh sediment microbial communities from the Plum Island Ecosystem LTER, Massachusetts, United States - SW1601-220 | ecosystem: Environmental > Aquatic > Marine > Intertidal zone >... | reverse complement strand
GCAGATCACCTGTGCCCGGATCATATTTGAGGGCAGGGAATTCGCGACCGGGGATTTCAGGGAAACACCATGGAAACAATCCGCAGACATCGTGGTCGGAGGGGAAAACGTTGGGACGGTGGAAGTCCGCTACCTGGAGGAAAGGCCCGAACAGGACGAGGGAGTGTTTCTCAAGGAAGAGCGGAATCTGATAAACGACATCGCCAGGCAACTCGGGGTTATGATCCAGCGTGTAAAGGCCGAGGAAAGAGACAGACATCTGAACCTTGTCCTCCGCTCCATTAGGAATGTGAATCAGCTTATAACAAAGGAGAAGGACAGGGACCGGCTGATTCAAGGGGCCTGCGAAAACCTGGTAAAGTCCCAGGGGTTTAAACACGCCTGGATCTCCCTTTTGGATGAAGCCGGCAAACTTATTCGGCCTGCAGAGTATGGTATCGGGAAACCTTTCATGAGATTAAAGGAACGGCTTGAAAAGGGTGATATACCCCTCTGCGCTAAAAGGGCTTTATCAAGTCCGGGAGTCATTGTTATTGAAGACATCGACAAGAACTGCCCCGACTGTCCTATTAGTCCCACTTACCAAGGTCACATATCCATATCCACCAGGCTTGAATATAGGGGGAAGGTCTATGGAATCCTCGCCGCCTCGCTACCTCCTGTATATGCCCAGGAAAAGGAGGATCAGGGGCTGTTTGAGGAGGTTGGGGGAGATATTGCTTTTGCCCTTCACAACATAGAACAGGAGGAAAAACATATTGAAGACAACAGGAAGATATTCGAACAGGAGGAGAGATTTAGGGCGATCTTTGAAGGCGCTGCCGAGGGTATATTACTTGCTGAAACACAGACGATGAAGATTAAATATACCAATCCTGCCATGTGTCAGATGCTGGGATATACTGAAGATGAATTGAAACATATAACCGTGAAGGACATTCATCCGCCGGAGGTCCTGGACCGCGTGACTTCCGAGTTCGAGATATATAAGCAAGAAAATAAACCAATTTTTCGACAGGACATACCCTGTCTGAAAAAAGACGGGACAATAATATACACGGATATTGTTACAACCCCGAGGATTTTTATCAATGGAATCGCTCACAGCGCCACCTTCTTCCTGGATATTACTCTAAAGAAAAAGGCGGAGAAAGATAAAAAGGAGATGGAGACACAGCTATTGCAGTCCCAAAAGCTGGAGGCCGTGGGGCGTCTGACTGGAGGCATCGCCCATGACTTCAATAACCTCCTGACCGCCATCATCGGGAATGCCGATATTATGCTTGCGACCCTTCCAAAGGATACCCCGCCGCGTGAAGGGTTAGAAGAGATCAGGGCTGCAGGGGATCGCGCCGCCGCTCTTACCCACCAGCTCCTGGCCTTCAGCCGGAAGCAGATTTTGGAGCCCGTGATCATGAGCCTAAATGAGACGGTCTATAACATAGATAAAATGCTCCGCCGCATTATCGGTGAGGATATCGAACTAAGGACAATCCTGGCGCCTGATCTGGGGCTGGTAGAGGTAGATATGGGACAGCTTGAACAGGTGATAATGAACCTGGCGGTGAATGCCAGGGACGCCATGCCGGAAGGCGGAAAGCTCACCATAGAGACGGCAAACGTGGAACTCGACGAAGGGTATGCTAATAACCATATAGCCGTTATCCCGGGTCGTTATGTGATGTTGAGCGTTAGCGACACGGGAGACGGGATGACAAAGGAGGTGCTGGAACAGGTCTTTGATCCCTTTTTCACCACCAAGGAGAAGGGAAAGGGGACCGGGCTGGGCCTTTCCATGGTATACGGCATTGTGAAGCAGAGCAAAGGGAACATCTGGGTCTACAGCGAGCCGGGAAAAGGGGCCACGTTCAAGGTCTATCTGCCCAGGGTCGAAAAATCGTTAAAGAAAGAGAAAAAGGATAAAAAGCCAAAGGCCCTCACAGGTTCGGAGACCATCCTGATTGTTGAAGACGATGACATGGTACGCAATTTCACAGTAAGGGTTCTTAAAGGATTAGGTTACAGGATTTTGATCGCCGCGGATGGCCAGGAGGCCATTAGCATTTCCGGGGATTACCAGGGCCCAATTCACCTTATACTGACGGATGTGGTCATGCCCGGTATGAGCGGAGGAGAACTGGAGGAGAAAATGAAGGTCTCCAGGCCGGGCATAAAAGCGCTTTATATGTCAGGCTATACGGACAATGCCATTGTGCATCACGGGGTACTGGATCGAGAGAAATCGTTCCTGCAGAAGCCTTTCACCCCGGATTCCCTGGGCCGCAAGGTGAGGGAAAGGCTTGATGTGCCCTAAGAAATGCCCCCCGTTTCTTAGGGAGAGGCTGTATCCCATTGTTTAAGGATATGTTTGCGAAATGGATAAAAAAAGGGAAATCAAGAGGATCCAAAAAGAGATTCACAACTTAAGAAACAGACTTAATAAGACAGAGCTCCGTCCGTGTAAAGGCGATTCAGAGATATTACAAAAGGAAAAAGATATTGAGAGGTTAAAAAAACAGATCCATTCCTTGGAAGTTGAACGTGATAGATATACTTTTACCTGGTGGCAGAACGACAAAATAGTCTATCATGCTAACGTCAAAACAGAGAAATTCCATAAGTCAACCTGTAAATACTTTCATTGGAAAAACTGTACTGAAATCTTTCATACCAGAACAGACGCTATTGAATCAGGATATGTCCCGTGCAAGATATGCAACCCATGATTATAGTAAGGCTTTTAGGTTTTAGCTTTTAGCAATTAGCTATTAGGTGTAAGAAGTCAGGAGCCCTTCGACTTTGCTCAGGACCGTGAGCTTGCCGAACGGCGTATCGAACGGCCAGAATCCAGAAGCCAGAATATGGATTGTGACTTTTGTCTCCTGCCTTCTCTTATCTTCCAATCTTCTTATCTTCTTATCTTCTTATCTTCTGAACTTCTGATCCTCTGATCTTCTCATCTTCTAATCTTCTTTCCTGTTTCCTCTTTCCTCTTCCCTCTTGCGCCATGAGCTATCAGCTACCTGGCCCGCCGTAGCTTGTGAGCGAAGGCGGCTGAGCTACTTAATCCCTAATCCTTAATCCCTAGTCCCTATTTGCTATTAACCATTTAACTATTTAACGAATCATCGCCTTTTAGCTCTTCCCTCTTTCCTCTTTCCGCCTAACGCCTTGCGCCTTACGCCTCGCGCCTTCCGCTACCGGAAGATTCCCGCCGTAGTATCACGCATCTGAATTTGGGTTGACATACCTGTTAAAATTCTCTAGGGTGCGATTCCAGAAAAAAGACCTCTTATCAAATCCGATAATAAGAAGATGCTGCGGTCTGCTCTGTTGGTTCCGGGAACAACAAGATGCCCTCCGTTGTATCCTCCTTTTTCATGATAACACTTAAAGTAATCATCACCACAAAGGAGACATATTCTTATGAGTAATAATGTTAAAAAACTCAGATCCGTCCTAATAGTGGGTGCCGGAGTGGGAGGTGTTCATGCCGCATTCAATCTAGCCAATCTTGGGTTCAAGGTGTACCTTATGGATAAACAGGCCACTATAGGCGGCAAATTGACCCAACTTTACAGGACTGCGGAGGACAACTTCGCCCTGGGAATGATCACTCCTGTACTGCTGGAGGCAGCCAACAACCCCAATATCGAGATCATTCCCTTAGCCCAACTTGAGAGTGTGGAAGGAGAGCCAGGGGCGTTTACCGTGTCAATCAAAAGGTCTCCCAGGTATGTGGATCCGATTCAATGTGTCACCTGTGGCCTTTGCTGGAGCATATGCCCTGTTAATGTGCCAAGCGAGTTTAACTACGGGCTGGGCTCAAGGAAGGCAATCTATATGCCTTATTTGGGAGCAATTCCCAATAAGCCTTTTATTGATCCGGCAACCTGTCTGCACCTGAAAGGCGAAGAATGCAACAAATGCGCCGATGTGTGCCCCACCAAGGCCATACATCTCGACCAAAAGGAATCCATCCAGAAGCTGGAGGTAGGGGCGGTTATCCTCACCCCCGGAATGGAGCCGTTCCGTGACTCCTCTGAGGCCGCGGCGCTTGGATATGGAACAATGGCGAATGTCATTGATAATTTTCAGATGGATAGACTGGTCAGTATCTACGGGCCTACCAAGGGCCAAGTTAAGAGACCGTCCGATGGGGAAACAGCCAAAAGGATAGCTTTCATTCAATGCGTGGGCTCTAGAAAGCCAGGCCACGACCTGGAGTACTGTTCCTCTGTCTGCTGTATGCACGCCATTCGGTCCGCACTGTCCATGAAAGGAAAGGACCAAAAAAACGAGATTACCATCTTTCACAATGATATCATGGCAATGGCCAAGACGCAGGAGAAGGTATATGCCGAGGCACGAGAAAAAGGCGTTCACTTTATAAGGGCTAAGGTAGCGTCTATTAAAGAGGAGCAAGAGACAAAGAATGTCAACATAGAGTATGTTTCAGAGAGGGGGAATGAATCAGACCGTGGCGTCTTTGATCTTGTAGTCCTGTCTCTGGGCCTTATCCCTTCTCAAGACGGCGTTCAGTTGGCGGAGCGGCTCGGAATTCACTTGAATACCTGGCACTTCCCAATATCCTCTGATCACTCGCATATGGTAGCGCCTGGTATAGCTGCCGGCGCCAGTTTCATGTGTCTTGGCGATACGCCTGAGGCGGTGGCCAACGCAGAGGCAGCCGCTATGGAGGTAGTGGAGCTGTTCACAGGCGCTGAATCACGATCTGAAACTGCGAAGGACCTCCCGCCTGAACGCGATGTTAAGGGCCTCCCTGCCCGTGTGGGTGTCTATGTATGCGAGTGCGGTGGGCTTATCTCCAACACGCTGGACACCGATATGCTCGCGCAATTTTCAAGGCAACTAGATGGCGTCGTGGTAACTATGACAATACACTATGCATGTTATCAAGAGGGCATCGAGCAAATTAAAAAGAGCATACAGGACCATGAAGTAAACCGGGTGGTATTTGTAGGCTGCAGTTATCGCAGTCATCTTATCAAGCTTCAGAATCTCATACGCGAGGCGGGTCTTAATAAATTCCTAGTGGAGATGGTTAACGCCCGGGAACTAGCCGCCTGGGTTCACGTTGATGAAAGGGACAGTGCCACCGAGCGGATAAAAGAAGAGATAAAAGGGATCGTGGCCAAGGTAAAAGGGCTTGAGCCCCTTCCCGTTTACACAAGAGATGTGATGCAACGGGGCCTGGTGATCGGCGGCGGCATAGCGGGGATGGTTGCCGCGCGAAGCATCGCTTCGCAGGGCATACCCGTTGATCTGGTGGAAAAGACGGATCAGCTGGGCGGAAATGCAACACGCCTCTCCCACGATGCACAGGGCCGAAAGGTTTCCGACTATATCCATACCATGCATAAGGAAGTAAACGAGAATCCATTAATACGGATCTTTTTGGAATCACACATAAAAGATATAAAAGGACGTATAGGTCAATTCCAGGCAATCATACAAACCCCTTCAAGTGATTCGCATGGGCATTATGGCGCGATTATCGTCGCCACGGGAGGAAGGGAGTACGTTCCCAAAGAGTATCTCTATGGGCAAAACGAAAAGGTCATAACCCAACTGGAGCTTGAAAATAGGATAGAAAGGGATGAATCAGGATTAAAGCATGTAGATTCCGCTGTTGTTATCCACTGTGTCGGCTCCAGAAATAGCGAACATCCATTCTGTTCCCGGGTATGCTGCAGCCAGGCGGTGAAAAACAGCCTCAAGCTCAAGGAGATAAACCCCGCCATCAAGATCCACCATCTCCACCGCGACATCAGGACTTACTTCCTTAACGATATCCTGTATCAAGAGGCCCGGAAAGAAGGGGTGGCCTTCATTAGGTACGATGAACAGGAAGGACTGCATGTCTCACAAGATGGAGCATTGACCATCAGGTGCAATAATAGTACCAATAATGAAAGCCTTGATCTGAAGCCCGATCTGCTTATATTGAACGCTGCTATATTGCCGGGAGAGGATAACGAAAACCTCTCTCAAATGCTCGGAGTCCCTTTAGGGGAATATGGGTTCTTTGAGGAAGAGGATTATATGACCTTTACTCCTGTGGCCTTCAGCAAGAAGGGCATTTGCTTATGTGGTTTAGCCCATGGACCGAAGACGATAGATGAAAGCATCGTCCAGGCCAAGGCCGCTGCGGTCAGGGTGCTCGCCGTTCTCGGAAACAAAAAACTCACCCATCAGGCCGTGTATGCCGAGGTAAACCCGGGCAAATGCATTGCCTGCTTGACCTGCGTGCGGGTATGTCCTTTTGGAGTGCCGTTCATCAATGAGGAAGGTGTAGCCGAGATCGTCCCCCTAGAATGCCGGGCATGCGGGGTGTGCGTGAGCTCATGTCCCAATGATGCCATAGATCTCAAGGGCTTCACCGACAACGATGTCATTCCTCAAATAGAGACGATGTTTGCATAAGGAAAATAAGGAGAAAAACATGAAGGAATTTGAACCAAAGATAATTGCCTTTTGCTGCCATTATTGCGCCCTGGCTGCTGCTGATACGGCCGGAAGGACGGGGCTTCAATTTCCACCTAGTTTACGGGTGATACGAGTCTTATGCACCGGCAAGGTGGAGGTTCCCCACCTTCTGAAGGCCATTGAGGCCGGCGCGGACGGCGTGGTTGTTATTGGGTGTAAGTTCGGCGAGTGTTATTTCAAGCAAGGCAATTACAGGGCCCGGAAAAAGGTAGAGCGGGCGAAATCTCTGTTAGAGGAAACCGGCATGGAACAAAGCAGGCTTAGATATGATTCTGTGGCCGGCCCTTCTGGCAAAGATTTCGCTGCCGTTATAAGCACCATGACGGAAGAGGTTAAGGCCCTTGGCCCGAACCCTTTGCGATCATAAAAAGAGCAGCACACATAGCATTTTAAACTACGGGGAGATAAGCTATGATAGTAGGAGAACGAAAACCGTTTTCAGAGATATTATCCATGGTTGAGGATTATTCCAAGATCCTGGTCATCGGCTGTGGTTCCTGCGTTACCGTTTGTATGGCCGGAGGCGAAGAAGAGGTGAAGATCCTGGCCTCTCAATTGCGATTGGCGTTCCGCAAGAATAAGAGGGATGTTAAGGTTGAAGAGGCCATGGCCTTGCGACAGTGCGACGACGAATACCTGAATGATCCTCTGTTGCTTGATAAGGTAAAAGCGGCGGATATTGTGATATCCATGGCATGCGGGGTCGGCGTCCAGCACGCAACATCATTTTTTAACCGCAGGATACCTGATAAACCGATAAGGGTTGTGCCCGGCTTAAACACCACTTTTATGGGCGCCAACCTGGATGTTGGTATTTGGGAGGAGCGCTGCGTTGGCTGCGGTGACTGCGTGCTCGAAAAAACGGGCGGCATTTGCCCCGTCACCAGATGTGCGAAGAGCTTACTCAATGGTCCCTGCGGCGGGTCTTCAAACGGGAAATGCGAAATCAACAAGGAGATCGATTGCGCATGGCACCTCATTATTGAGCGACTTGAGGCATTGGGAGAGCTGGACAGGTTAAAGCCGATTGAGCCATATAAAGACTGGAGGCCGAGCCATAATGGCGGTCCAAGAAAGACTGTAAGGGAGGATATGAGGATATGAAGTCCGGAAGTAATCTCGAAAGGCTTTTGGAAAAAGGGGAATTTGTCGTCACCGGAGAATTAGGGCCTCCCAAAGGACCTGATGCGGACGTGGTCAAGAAAAAGGCGCACATGCTCAAGGATAATGTTGATGCGGTCAATATTACGGATAACCAGACTGCCATTGTTCGCATGTCTTCGATCGCCGCATGCAAGATATTGATCGATGAAGGCCTGGAGCCGAACATGCAGATGGTGGCAAGAGATCGTAACAGGATTGCCATGATGTCGGATATCTTCGGCGCTTCCGCCCTCGGAATCAAAAACATGCTCTGCCTCTCCGGCGATCACCAGACATTCGGGAATCATCCCAAGGCCAAGAATGTCTTTGATATAGACTCCATTCAGATGATCTATATGGTTAAAACCATGAGGGATGAGAATAAAGTCATTAGCGGAGACGAGATAGAAGGTCATCTCAAGATGTTTATCGGTGCGGCATGCAATCCCTTTGCTGATCCGTTTCGCTACAGGGTTTATCGGCTTGCTAAAAAGGTGCAGGCAGGTGCTGATTTTATTCAGACCCAATGCATCTATGATATGAAGCGTTTTAAAGAATTTATGAAACAGGTTGTGGATATGGGATTGCACGAAAAGTGCAAGATCTTGGCCGGTGTAACCCCTCTCAAATCAGTAGGTATGGCCCGGTATATGGCTCTCAACGTGAGCGGGATTGTTATACCGGAAGAAATGATAGACAGGCTTAGAGGAGCAGGAAAAGGTAAGGCCGCCTCTGAGGGAATAAAGATCCTCTGCGAACAGATGCAAGAACTCCAGGAGATAGAAGGTGTCGCCGGAATCCACCTTATGGCCATTGAATGGGAGGATAGGGTGCATGAGATAATGGATACGGCGGGATTTCTTCCCAGGCCCAAAGTGTAACAGAGCAAAATCCTTTATTTCTGGAGGATTCGCGGGAGGGCTCTTTTCCCAAATTATTAAGAGCACAAAAACAAAGCGGTCAATCTTTAAAACGGATTAACCGCCCTATCTACAAAATATGACGATTTTGGTCACAAAATGGTCACATTTTAGGGGAGAGGATATCACCCATATCCGTTTCATTTTCTGTTTCTATTTGTAATCTTAACCTGAATCACGTAGAATGTGTCTTAGCTATCGATATATATGGGCAGATAATAATCAGAGAGGGAATTAAAAGAAAGAAATACCCATGCCGTTTAAGGTAAGATGCAAGCTGGTTGCCTTCACAGGTGACCCGGATAATTTTCCTTGCCATTTCGGTTACCAAATTGGCGATGGATTCACTTACGATGGTGAGAAATTCGAAGGTAAAATCTGCAACGGCCTACTAAAAAACATGGCCCCAGTACTGTGGAATACTATTTTTTACGGATACGGGGACTATGACCGTATGATATACCTGTATACGGGCCTTAGTGCCAGGGACCCAAGAATGAAGAAGTACGATGGAATCGGCTTCCGCCCCCTGAAAAAAGCGCCGGATGGGGCTGATCCTAAGTACCTAAGAAGTATATCAGCCGAAAAACCGGATACTCTCATAAAAAGACCACGGGGATTTGTTTGTGATGATACCCGAACCGGGGCCTATTTCGTCTGTGAACCGGTCGGCCTGGCTAGCGGCGGCGACATGCTGACTCATTACAAAAGGGCAATGAATATCCTTGAGAAAATCAAAGAAACTCCCGGGATTACCATTGATGAAATACTGAACAAGTTTACCAAATGGGAACGGGAGGAGATATATCCTCCGATATACCCGATAAATGTGTCCCTGATGCTGAATGAAATGGCCGTGGTCAACTATATTGAATTAAGGGACGGGAGAGCCTATCCTAAAGATCCCCCGGTTTAAAATCAGGGGCTCTCAATACACTGATTATGAAAGGGGTCACCCATTAAAGGGCTCGTCAAGAGAAAAAACACCTCCCCATCAAAAAGATATACTTTTTTTTCGAATGACGATGAAGCACGATACCGCTTTATCTTCCGTCACGCACCCGATATTTCGTTATTGTAGGTTAGCGGTCGGATTAAGCCGACTCGCGCCAGTCACCCATCAGGATCAAGGCTATTACTATGATTCAATCTCTATTTGAATCAATGCCCCTGGTCCAGTAAATCAGACCCCAGAAAATCATCGGTTCCATGCCGTGTCCAATTAGGTATATATCACAGATCTTATGGTTGTTAGCCAGCCCCTTACAGGTTCACGGCATAGGCGAATCAGGATGAAAAACGGTTATTGCTGTGCGGCAGATCCCAATCAAATCTGATGGATTAATACCAACCCCTTTACCGGATCGCTACCGCACGAATACTTATGACCTAAACAGATAATTCGCATCATAAGGGACTCGATCCCTCATCACATAATAAGAAGCCCTGGCCAGTTTGTTGCTCAATGCCTTTATTGCCACTACACCGTTCCTCTTGGCCTTTTTACGTTGATAGAAACTCTTGCATTCAGGATAAGATCTTACAGCAAAATTAGCCGCTTCCACATAGGCCCAGGCAAGATACTTATTGCCATTCTTACGATTGCCTTCACCTTTCTTTTTATTGTTGCTCAGCTTTTCGCTCTTCACCGCCCTGCAATAAGAAGAATAATTGCCTACCTTTGGAAACCTACCTATGTCTCCAACCTCAAGCATAATGGTCAATCCCAGGATATCACCGATACCGGGCATGGTAAGGAGAGATTCAAATTCAGGCTTAATCTTGACATGAGACTTTACCTCCTTCTCAATCTCCTTAATCCTGTCACTTATAAAGCCTATAGCAGATATTTGGTTCCTAGCTGTCAATACCAGAAAAGAATTATCAAATAATTGATCAGCATCAGCCTCGTTAAGTTTTTTGATCTCCTTCACAGGCATCTTAATACCAAGATTCCTTGTGATTGCGCTTTGAAGGCTTAAAATATGGGATGTCCTGTGTCTTACGAACAAAAGCCTCCTACGAAGCGCATCTCTCACATGTCGTTCTCCCTTGGGATAGATATACCCTTCAGGGAGTATCCCTAATCGCTCCATATGCGCCAGCCAGAATGCATCCCATTTATCATCAGTGTGTTTGAGTCCCTCATATTGCTTTATAGCGGATGGATTGGCCAGATGTACCTTATACCCATCTTCCTGCAAACCATCCACCAGCCAATACCAGTTATAGGTCGATTCAACAACTATTCCTTCTAGATTGTCTTTGAATGGTTCCAAGGCCGGCAAGATATTCTCTAATCGGTTTGGCAGTCTCTTCTGATACAATCGGTTATCCTTTCCATCAATTATGCCAACGTAGTTATTACTTGAATGTAGATCGATTCCTGCGTATAATTTCATTTGGGCACCTCCGAAATCCAAAAAGTTAATAATATATTGTTACGCTTATGCGTACTGGTTCCATAGATTACCATCTATGGATAAGGAGGTGTCCTTCTTTTTTAAGTCTTATT
>Ga0307443_1002169_pt1 | contig 11091 bp, 13 predicted proteins | sample SalMarSW160220MG_FD_202148 | JGI IMG/M metagenome (GOLD analysis project Ga0307443, IMG submission 202148) | Salt marsh sediment microbial communities from the Plum Island Ecosystem LTER, Massachusetts, United States - SW1601-220 | ecosystem: Environmental > Aquatic > Marine > Intertidal zone >... | reverse complement strand
GCCGAGGGTGACACGCCGCCCTCGCGAGCGGGAACGCGCACGGCCGAAGCCTGAGGGGACGCCGGTAACCGCTGGTGCTCCGCAGCGGCCGGCGCCTGTTTCCAGTTCGCCGCTGTATTCCAAGTTGACGAGTTGTAGTATCTATACTATGTTCCGTAGTGGTTGCACCACTAGCCAAGGAGAAGTCGTGTCCACGTCGTCAGCGTCGACTCCGCACCGCGTCGCCGGGCGAGGGATCGATCGCCTTTCACGAAGAGCCCGGCGCCTGCTCGTGGTGGTGGCATATCTGTCGCTTCCGGAGGCGGTCATCGTGTTCTGGCTCCACGGAGGCGTGCCGGGAGGGTTCTCACCCAATTCCTACGGTGCCTCGTCCTGGGAGGTCCTCGTCCTGGCTCAAGTAGCGCTCGCCGGGGCGCTTCTGGATCGGAGCTGGAGAGCCGGGATCGGCGCCGGGGGGCTTGACGAGCGCCAGCGGCAGCTGCGCGACAGAGCCACCTGCCTCAGCTACCGGATTGTGAATGCGGCAGTTGTGATACCCGTGGTCGTGCTCTGGGGCGCGACGATCGTGTCGCCGTTCAATACCTGGGGACCGGTCACCCTGGACCCAACGAGCCTGATTGCCCTCGCGGTCTGCGTATCCGTGTTTTGTATCTGCCTGAGCCTGCTACCCATCGCAACGGTGGCCTGGCTCGAGCCTGAGCCGCCCTCCGAGATCTGATGAAGAGAGCAGCGGTTCGGACAGAGCCCATCCTCTACAACCGGCTCACCGTCCTACGAGCCGAGCGCGGGCTCTCGCGTCAGGAACTGGCCGACGCTCTCGGCGTGAACTACCAAACCATCGGATACCTCGAGCGCGGCGAATACAACCCGAGCCTGGATCTGGCACTCCGTGCGGCCGAGTACTTCGGACTCCCGATCGAGGCCATCTTCAGCCGCCGGCCCTTCCAGCCTCTATCGTCGCAGCTCTATCCCCCTCGACCTGCTTCTGAGTAGCGAAAGGCTCGGATGCGAAGAAGCTCCCGCCGGCAGCCGCGGATCGCGCACCAACACCTGCAGTCTTCGCGTCCCGACCATATCCACATCCTCGCTCGACACTAGCGCTCCGTCGCGCATGACCGCATGTCCGCATGCGACGCCGTGCCGGGTGTTGCGGTGTGGGGGCGGTGCTTGGCTCGCCTTGCGCTGTCGATCGGGTCAGTGAACCCGTGAGCGGAGAGTCTCTCAAGCCAACCTGAACTCCTCCAGCACACGCCATGAGTCAGGCTCCCGACTGCCCGCCATCAGCAAGACCCTGTCGACCATGTCCACTTGCCTTCGGCTGGAGAAGGAGTCTCCGGGGCGTGAACGCCGATCGGCTGTGATCCGGAGGGTGGATGCGGGCAAGTTGGAGCTTCGAACGTCGGAGTGGATGAGCCGGCATGGGCCTCGGCTCGTCTGGGCGTCGGGGAGCAGCATCGACGGCGAGACGACGATCGCTTTGTCCGATGCCGCCGCGTCGATCGACCCGCTGGGTCTTCCGCGGCCTGGCATGCCACTGGCGCACGTCCTGGTTTCGTGGTGGCCCGCCAACAGCCGGTCCGTCTCCGCTCTACTCGCCTTCGAAGAGCTCCGCCGTCCGTACTGGCATCCAGACGGCGTGCCCGCGCGACCAAGATCGGATCTGCGACGGGATCTCTAGGACCCAGCATCGTTCGCGCCGCGGAGGCAGTCGCCGACCCGCGCACGATCACCCGGCATCAAGGCCCAGGCGGCGACCGCCGGCCCCACGGTCGCAGGACGATGCGGCTTCAGCGTGCGGGACTATCCGATGGGATCCACGGTCGCGGGCTGGTCGGACGTCAGCACCAGCCAGGATGTGTACTGGCTCGACACGGGCGTAACTGGCGGCTCGAGTTACATCGACCAGCTCTGGCGAACGGGGCCAAGAGCTACACCACCTATGCGGCCAAGGCCGGGCCCGGGGCCAGGTACGTGTACGCCTCCACAAGCTGGGACTGGAAGTGGGCTTGGGAGTCGGTACACTACGTCTTCCAGGCTTGGGATTCAGTTGAGATCTCCCCAGGCAATTGGCACTGGTATCTCGCCTACTGCGTCGTCAGCTACGACGCATAGGCCGGATGGCCCATAGCCAGAGTCGCGCGCGTGCGACTCCCGCATGCGCTCGATTTCCATTCGGTTGGCCTGTCGAGATTCGCCATTGTGAGGCGAGCCGTGGCTTGGCGGACTGGGGATCGGGAGCGTCGTGGTTCCAATAGCAGATGGAAAGTTCCCACTCTCAGCAGAGTCGGTCTGCAAGACGTATCGGCGCGGGGGTCCGTGGGCCCTGGAGGATGTATCGCTGGGCGTACCCGCGGGCGCACTCGCTCTTCTCGTGGGGCCGAACGGCGCAGGGAAGTCGACCCTGATTCGCAGCTGGATGGGCTTCGAGCGAGTGAACTCTGGCCGGCTCGCCGTTTGCGGCCTCAATCCCTGGCCCTCCCGGGACGAAGCACTCCGCCGGCTGGGCTATGTGGCGCAGGGCACGCCGGTGTACCGGCGCCTTTCTGTGTCGGACCACATCGCCCTGGCCCGGTCGGCGCGGCCAACCTTCGACAGCGTCCAGGCCCGGGCCAGGCTGCTCAGGCTTGGCATTCCCCTCGAGGCCAATGCCGGTCGACTCTCTGGCGGGCAGCAGGCCCAACTCTGGCTGAGCCTGGCTCTCGCTACCAGATGCGATGTGCTCCTTCTCGACGAGCCGCTCTCATCGCTGGACCCGCTTGCACGCCGGGAGTTCATGGCCAGCCTCGTTCAGGAGGCCGGTGAGAGAGGCACGACGGTGCTTCTGTCCACCCATTCCGTGGCCGACATCGGCGACTCATTCTCGTTCCTGATCGTCCTGGGATCGGGGCAAGTCCTGCTGGACGGCCCGATCGACCGAATCGTGTCCTCGCACGCCATAGCGGGCGAACGCCCGCCCGAAGGCGTCGTCCCGGTGGCAACCTTTCCTATAGGCGACGGACGGCCGGCCACGCTCGTGCGGTCGTCCGGGGCGATCATCGCGTCTTCGCAGTTGCGGCCCGCCTCCCTCGGCGACGTGGTCATGGGCTACCTGGCCTCCGGGAAGGGCGGCGCGACGTGGTGACCGCGATCCGGATCACGCTGTCCCAGCATAGGCTCGCAGTCTTTTCGGGGATGCTCGCACTCCTGGCGCTCGCTGGGGCGTGCATGGCCGTGGCCTGGCATATGCAGTCGGTCGCGGTTCCCACATCATGCGGGACAGATTGGCTGGGCGCCGGACCCCCGATTCCCATGCCCGGGCAGGAACTAACAGACTGCCAGCGCGCCGAGAAAGCCTTCTTCGACCGAGACCTCGGTGAAGCGTCCAGCCTTCTGATCCCCCTGCTGCTCCTTCCGATGGTGGTCGGGTTGACGACCGGAGCTGGCCTGATCGCTACCGAGATAGAGGAGGGCACTGCGCAGCTGTCCTGGTGGATCGCTACGTCGCGCGGCCGTTGGTACGCCGGCCGAGTCCTTCCGCCCGCGGTGATCCTCTGCGCCACCTTGGTCGTGACGGCACTGGCGGCCGACCATCTGGCGGCCGCTCGGATGCCTGGCCAGGAGCCCTCGCAGTCGTTCCAGTTCTACGCCATGAGGGGCTGGACCTTTGTGGGACGCGGGCTGGTCGCGTATGCGCTCGCCGTGGCCGTCGGGGCTGCCATCGGCAGGGCGCTGCCGGCGCTGATCGTGTCGGGTGTGCTTGCAGTGGCCCTTCTGGTTGGAGGCGCCGCGCTTGTCCGCCAGGTGTGGTTGCCCGCACAAGCAACGCTCGTCCAGGACCCCGTCGTGGCGGCGTCGCCCGGGAACCTCGTACTGGGAAGGTACGCCCTGTGGCCCGACGGCCGGATGGAGCCCACCTCGATCAGCGCGGTCAGCAGCGTTGGCGCGGACCCACACGAGCCGGTCGTGCTGCCCGACGGCTCGGTGCTGGTTACCGAGCTCGTGCCCGGGGCGCAGTACCGGACCATCGACGCGCTCGAGGGTGGAATGTGGCTGGCGGCAGCCACCGCCAGCCTCGGCGTGGCGTATGTCGTGGTTTCACGGCGTCGCCCGCTGTAGCCACCCGTATGGCCTCGGCCCCAATCCTCTCGCCCCGACCATTCGAGTAGGTGGCCGTTGAAGGCGGTCTGCCATCCAGAGATCGCCTGTCACGCAGCGGCGACCTCGAGCAGAAGCTCCGCAAGGTCCTTGGGCCTCGAGAACATCGGCCAGTGACCCGTTGGCAGCTCGGTGTGCCGAACGTTCAGGTTCGCCAGCTCGGCGAACCAAGGGTTGCCGGCCGCGATCAGCTCGAGAACCTTCGCGGTGGGCATCGAGCAGTTCACCAGGACCGTCGGGACATTGAGGCGGCCGGGGTCAGACAGCTTCAGGGGATCACGAGCCGGACCGGCCGGCTGAGGGACGGCTCGCCCGCGGAAGAGCTCCTTGGCGGCATCGCTCAAGCCTTCGACGCTGTTGCCCTGCGCCTCGAGCTCCTCCCAGGAAGGAAGTGGTATCTCGATCACGCTATCCGGAAGGGCCGGCACGATCGAAGCGCCGTCGGGAAGCGGACCGCTATCCACGTAGATTGCCATCGCGACGCGACTGGGGCACCGGTCAGTCGCGCCGTAGACGACGGAGCCCGCGCCGCTATGGCCGACCAGAACCGCCGATGCCAGTTGGTTCTCGGTGAGCAAGTCCACGATATGCTCAATGTGGTCGTCGAGACTGATTCCTGCGCGCTCGTCCTCGGGGCTGGCTAGCCCGGGCAAAGTCACCTGCCATACCCGATGCCCGGCGTCCCGAAGTGGCTGAGCCACCTCGTCCCATGCCCAACCGCCGAGCCAGAAACCAGGGACCAGCACGAAGTCCATCTCGACAACCTCCAACAGCCTGGATGTGATCAGTCCTACTATCGGGCTGATAACCGCCACTAGATGTCAGGAATACCGAGGCCAGCAGGCCGACGTTTGCTGTGTCTCTCGTCCCAGCGCTCGTGATCACGAGACTGTCTGCACGCGGCCGACTCCAGCCCTGGCCGATCCAGCGGCGCTCACGATCACCCGCATAGCCTCGGCGCTGCCCTCTCGCCTCGACCACAGTACGCGCAACGCCCTGCACCGACCCTATGGCAGCGCCCGCAGCGCGCCTCCGTCTATGGCCACGAAGGTGCCCGTCTGGTAGCGGGCCGGCTCGGAGCAGAGCCAGGCCACGTAGGCCCCCAGCTCATCCGGATCGCCGTAGCGGCCGGCCGGGATGCCCTGCTCGAAACCGGCTCTCACTTCCGCGGCCGTCGTCCTGCCTCGTTCGGCGCGCTTCCCGTCCAGCCAGGCCACGCGGGCTGTGTCCAGCCTGCCGGGCAGGACGCCGTTGACCGTCACGCCGTCGGCTGCGACTTCGGGCGCGATCGTCTTGAGCCAGGCCGCCAGAGCGCTGCGACAGGCATTGGAGTAGGCGAGCTCCGGGATCGGCTGGCGGATGGCGGACGACAGGATCGCCACCACCCGGCCCCAGCGCCGCTCCCTCATGGACGGCAGCAGCAGCTGCGTCAGCTCGATGGGCGTGACGGCCAGCAGCTGGAAGGAGCGCCGCCATTCGGCCGGGTCGGTCCCTGTCGCCTCAGCGGCGGGCGGGCCCCCGGCGTTGAGGACCACGACGTCCACCGCACCCAGGGCTTCCCGGGCCGCGGCCGCAACGCGCCCGGCCGTCTCCGGCTCGGAAGCGTCGCCGGCGATCGTCGTGACGTCGACCGAATGGGCCTGCCTGATCTCCCGGGCCGCCTTCTCCAGAGCCTCGCCCCCGCGCGACCAGAGCGCCAGGCGACAGCCCTCCGCGGCCAGCCTCTCGGCGCAGGCCCGGCCCAGGCCGGCGGAGGCGCCGCCCACGAGTGCCGTTCGACCACGCAGTCCCAGCTCCATGTCGATCCTCCTCCGCTAGATCCGGCCCAATCGTGCCATGCGCATCCCGGGGCCGCTACGCTAGCGGGGTGAGTGAGCGAGCTGAGCTGATCGAACGGGCGACGGCGGCCTACGACGCTCTGGCCGACCTGGCCGAGACGGTCGAGGACGAGTGGCAGTACGTGGCCGATCTGCGGGCCGCCTACCGGTCTTCCCTGGAGGGCCTGGCGACGGCCGCCGAGCCCCTCCCCGCGGACGCGGCGGAGGCGGTGGAGGAGGCGATCGCCGAGATCGGACTGATCGCTGACCCGCACCGGGCCATCGATTGGCTGTCCATCTTCCCCCACGTCGTGGCACTCGCCCTGGGCGGCGACGTGGATGCCCCGTCAGGCGAAGGGCCGGGCGACGAGCACGGAGGACCGACGAACGGCGGGTCGGACGAACCCGACGACGACAACCCCTTGCGCATCCTGCTCGAGGGGCGGTCATGAGGTTCCAGGACGCAGCCAGGGACGCCCGGGCCGTCGTCTACGCGGGCATTCAGGCCGACCCGCTGGTGGGACGAGTGGCCTCGCTCCTGGCGGATGCCTCGCTCGCCGAGCGCTGGATGGCACGGGCCGTGATGAACGGCCAGCGCACGGATGCCGGGACCTGGCGGCGCGTATTCCCGACCGTCCTGGGGGAGGGCGCTCCTAATCGGGAGCATGCCGGGGTCCTCCTGGACGCCTGTCTGGCCGTCGCCGATCACGGTGAAGACGCGCGCAATCAGTACCGCGGGGCCGTGGTAGAGGAGCTGACGGCGCAGCTGCTGGCGCGCCGGGCTTCGCCGGTCCGGCGCGAGCGGCGGGTCCTGTTCGACGGGGTGAGGGCCGAGATCCACCCCTACGACGTGACCGTCGAGGCCGAGGGCCGGCCCGAGGTCTACGACTGCAAGTGGGGCGGGCGCGGCATCAACGCCGACGTTCTGAGCCAGCTGGACGACGCCCGAACCAACGCCGCCGAGGAGGAGTCGGTTCTGAGGGTGGCTCTGGTCGTGTTCGACGCCCGCAGGACGTGCCGGCTGCGGCTGGCCCGGAGCACGACGCCTCATGAGCAAACCGGGCTCGTGACCATCGACGACATCCGCTCGCTCGGGGAGAAGACGGATGACTGAACCGGCCCTGATCAGGCCCTTTCGCGTTCGGTTCGAGGAGACCACGCCGGAAGGGGCGGTCCGCACCGCGCAGTTCCTGGCCTGGTTCGCCGACTGCGCCTGGCAGCACTCGATGGCCCTGGGCATCGACAGGCCGTGGTACGCGGAGCACGGCCTGAGCCTGCTCGTCAGGGCCACCCGCCTGGAGGTGCTGCGGCCGGTGCCCGCCTACGCCGAGGTGAACGTCAGCACCGCCGTGGCCGGCTGGAAACGGGTCTCGGCGCGCCGTGTGAGTGAGGTTCGGTCACCCGCCGGCGAGCTGCTGGCGCGGGGCGAGATCGATTGGGTCGCGCTCAACGAGCGGGGCATGCCGTGCCGGTTCGCGCCCGGCTTCCAGGAGATCTTCGGGGGGCCCGACGAGCCCTTCGAGATGCATCGAGTGTCGCTTCCGGAGATCCCGGCGGGGGCCCACGAGGCGCGCTTCCACGTCCGCCGCCGCGACCTCGATCCGCTGGATCACGTCAACAACAGCGTCTACATCGACTACCTGGAGGAAGCCCTGGAGCGGGCCGGCCAGGCTGACCTGCTGACCGCCCTGCCGCGGCGCTACACGCTCGACTTCGCCGGCTCAGCGGGGCGCGGCGATGCCCTCGTGGGCCGGACGTGGCTGGCCGACGAGGGCTGGCTCTACTCTCTGCGGCGGGACGACGGAACCGAGCTGCTGCGCGCCCGTCTCGAGGCCTGATCCGGATCGAGCCGGCCCAGGCTAGGGCTTCTCCTGCTTCTCGGCCTCTGGGGCCTCTGCGGCCTCCGCGGCCTGGGCGGCACGGGCCTCTTCGGCTGCCTTGTGCAGGTCGCCGGCCAGCACGCGGCTGCGCGTGGCCAGGCCCCCGCCGACCTTGTCGGTCACGTCGGCCGCCTTGTGGGCGACCGGACCGGCGTTCTCGGCCGCGATCGCAGTCAGCTCTGCCGCCTTGGCCGCCACGTCGCGCAGGATCGGGCCGGCGGTCTTGCCGGCTGCCTCGATCATGTCCTGCAGCTGGGTCAGCATCTTGTCGGCGGCGACTCGCGCCTGTTCGCGTCGATCTTCGCTCTCAGTCATTCCGATCACCTCGTTCTCCGGCGAGGACTTGTTGCCCCCCGCGATCCGGCACAGTCAATCCTACGCCGCGGCGCGCCGAGCGACGAGCGGGCATACAGGCTGACCGGCGAGTGGGACTATCGGGCACCTGGCCGGCCTGGCTCAGGCCGAAGGTGTGATGAAGACCCCTGAGTAGCTCGTGCCGGTGCGCCCGGCGCTGTCGGTCAGGTCCAGCCTGAAGCGGTAGCAGTTGAGCTTGGTGAACCCGCCGGCCGGCAGCGGAGAGCCCGCTGTCGACGAGGACACGGACGCCCACAGCGCGCCGGTGCAGGTGCCGCCCGCAGGCTGCGAGGTCATCTCGGTGGTCAGCCTCCGGCTGACGATCGTGGCCCCGGGGGCGGCCGTCTCGGTCCAGGTGATGGTTGCGGTGGACCCGGCAAGAGGCGTGACGGCGCCCGTCGCAGGATTGGCGAACTCGCCGTGCGGGGCATCGGGGTCGACCAGCATCGACCCGGACTGCGTCATGGTGGTGCTGGAGGTGGAATCAGTCAGCGTCAGCAGCACGCGGTAGCAGTAGCCCGGCAGCAGCCCGGAGATGGTCTGCGGCGACGGGTCGGTCGACTGCCAGGCCGGCACAGCCGGGAGCCAGCGGTCGACAAGGCAGGAACCGTTGCGTGGCGCGGCCATCTGCAGCATGAGCTGCCGGTCGGTGATAGTCGTGCCCGAGGCCAGCTCCTCGGCCCAGATGACCGTGGCGGAGGTACCGACGGTCTCCTGGCCCTGGGGCGGGGGCCGAAGGAACAGTGCTGCAGGTGCGGGAGCGGGTTTCCAGACCTCCACGCCCGGCCCGTAGTAGATGGCCAGGATCTCTTCGGCCGTCTTCCCGTCGAGGCCGCAGTGGTACGAGGTGTGCTGGAAGAGATGGTAGCCGTCGGCGTCGTCGCCGCAGCCCAGCGACGCGGCCGTCGAGCCGGAGCGGTAGCCGGTCAGGACGAAGGACCCGTTGCGGGTGATCGTCGTGTCCCAGGTCGCGTCGACGGCGGCCACGAAGACGGCCTCGGGCGTGATGCCGCGGTAGATCTGGTCGTTGGTGTTGTCCACTACGTCGTAGCAACCGCCGGTGGCCTTGCCGCCGCGGTAGTGCATCGTGTAGTACCAGCCGTACTGCTTCACGGCGACGGCCCCGGTCTCGATGGCCGATGTGGGCCAGTTGGACGGCCACTCCACGTCCAGGACCCGCTGCACGTAGGTCTTGAAGTCGATCGTCTGAACGCGCCCGGTCGACGTCCGCAGGACGCGAATCGTGGGCGGAGGCACGCGCGTGCTCGTCCAGCCAGTGCAAGTGGCTGCTTGCGCGACCGGTGGTGGTGTAACGGTTGGCAGCCACAGGATGGTGGTGAGCACCATGAAGGCCGCCATGCGGCGTAGCATCGGCGGAAGGCTACGCGCCCGCGCCGCCACCGTCAAGTCGGCCACCTGTGCGGGGCGGCTTGGAGGTGCGGCCTGCGCGGGACGCGCCCGGGTCACCGATCCGGCTCTTCCTCGTTGACCTCCAGGCCCTTGGCGCGCTCGGTGAGCTCGTCGTCGTGGGGGTCTATCAAGCCGGCCTTCAGGGCCGCGATGGCCTCGTCGGAGGGCATCGGCGCGTCCCTCGACACGTCGTCGGTGGCGCTCATCACCATGCCGCCGGCGTTCGCGATCTCGGCCTCCAGCTCCATGCGCCGGATCTCAGCCTCGACTTCCGGGGTCGGCTGATCGTAGGCATCCTCGTCTTCCGGGCCGCCATGGCCCGCCTGCATCCAGCTCATGGGGTCGATTCCGTCGGGCACGAGGCCCTCGTCGCGCGTCGTCTGGGCCGAGGAATCAACCTCGGTCACCCCCGGGACGCTGGCCGTCGCCTGGCCTGAGACGGCGGCGCCGCACTTCGGGCAGGCGGCCGTGCCGGCCGGGATGGGCTCGGAACACCAGGGGCAGATCTTCGTTTCCATGGAGCGAACCCTAGTCCGCCGCGTAACAGATCGGCTATCCAACCATTAGGCCATGGAACGGCCATGACCGTGGACTGCCCTGACGCGGGTCCAGGGAACCATACGCGACCAGGCCGCCCGACGGAAGCCCCGACCGGCGGCGGAGCAGGTCAGTCCCCGCGCTCGAGTGTCGCCCGTATGGCCTGGGCCAGGACCTCGACGCTGTAGGGCTTGGCCAGGTAGGTACGGCCCCGGCCGCCGCTTCCGCCCATCTCGTCACCGGCGAAGCCTGAGCAGAGCACGACTTTGAGCCCCGGGCGCTGTTTGGACAGGCGCTCGGCCAGCTCCGGCCCGCGGATGCCGGGCATGACCACGTCGCTCAGGAGCAGGTCGATAGGGCCAATGTGAGCTCGGGCCAGCCTCAGTGCCTGCCGGCCGCTGGAAGCTTCGATCACCGCGTAGCCCAGGTCGCCGAGGCAGCGCCGGCTGAAGGCCCGAACGGCGGGGTCGTCCTCCACCAGCAGGATCGTCTCGGAGCCGCCCCTCAACTCTCCGGGTCCGGCCGCCGCCACCTCGGCCATCGCCGCACCCTCGATCCTCGGGAAGTAGAGCCGGAAGGCGGCGCCGCGACCCGGCTCGGACCGCAGATCTATCCAGCCGTCCGACATCTGGACGACGCCGAAGACCGTGGCCAGGCCCATGCCCGTGCCCTTGCCGGGCTCCTTGGTGGTGAAGAAGGGCTCGAAGACCCGGCTCTGGATGGCCTCTCTGATGCCTGCCCCGGTATCGACCACGGTGATCTCGACGAAGGGCCCCGGTCGGGCCCCGTGGTGCTTGGCCGCGGCCGCTGCGTCCACGTCGACGTTGGTCAGGGAGATCCTCAGAGTGCCCCCAGCCGGCATGGCGTCGCGCGAGTTGACGGCCAGGTTCAGGATCACCTGCTCCAGCTGAACCGGGTCGACCCTGACGCGCCCGACTTCCGGGTCGGGCTCGATCACG
>Ga0307443_1002150_pt1 | contig 11137 bp, 14 predicted proteins | sample SalMarSW160220MG_FD_202148 | JGI IMG/M metagenome (GOLD analysis project Ga0307443, IMG submission 202148) | Salt marsh sediment microbial communities from the Plum Island Ecosystem LTER, Massachusetts, United States - SW1601-220 | ecosystem: Environmental > Aquatic > Marine > Intertidal zone >... | reverse complement strand
GGGCGGTCTCGGCGATCTCCTTTACCGTCTCGCCTTCCAGTCCGATAAGGTTCGCTCTCAGAATCGTGTAGTAGTAATAAGTGGTTAGTTCAGCAGCCGCATTATTGACGAGCAGCTCCAGCAGTTCGTCAACGTTTACTCCTGCCATCTCCACCATTTCTCGGGTTACTTTAGCCATTTCTTTACCTCCTTATTTGGTTATCTTTGAGTGTTTTGACGCGCAGGCATCTCCTGCCCGCTAGCTTCTATATAGCTCTTTCAGGGTTATTTCTTCTTGCCCGTTCTCCAGAGCGCATAGCCGGTGGCGCCCAGGCCAAGGCCCATCAGTATCATAAAAGCCCCCGCCGCTTTGACCACGAGAAAAACGCCGAAGGCGGTTACCGCCAGGTAGAGGTAGTTCTCGATATTCATGGCCTGCAGGTAGGTTATCTGGGTGGGGTTGGTGGGGTCGAAATGCTCGTCCCCCAGCAGCTCCCCGTAGGTGGGGGAGATGCCGTGGCGGTGTTCCCTGACCAGGTCACCGGCTTTCTCGGCAAGGTCGCTGCTATCGACGATAACCCCCGAACCGTCGGGCATGGCTATCTGCTCAGTCTCCATCGCCTTCACCAGCCAGGACTCCTGAGCAAAACCCTGCTGGATAAAGACAATGCCTACAGCCAAAGCCATTACCCCGATGATGATTACGACCAAACCCAGGTTACGTACTGTTTTGTTCATTTGCCTCGCACCTCCTCTTATCAGGCAAGGATTATTTATACCCCGCTACACTGGCCGCAGGGTACCGGCGAAAACCTACCAGGCGAGCGCTGACTTAACCGCTAGGCTGGCATCAGCACCGGGAAGAACACCTGCCAGGCTAACAGCGCCTTGGCCGTGAGACTGAGCAGTATATATACCTTCTCCCCAAAAAGGTAATCCCGCCAGGGTCCCACCTTCTTGTACTGCAATATCATGTTGATGGCAAAGCAGTTGAAGAAAACGAACAGCGAGGCAATGATACCGTAGACGAAGCCGGGTGGCGATAAGTTGAGCCCTGGCGCCCAGACGTAAATCGCAATCGCAATCCAGGGGATGGCCCCGGCAAAGCTGCCGAACCAGAATGGCAGCCAGCTGGGCTTGCCCGGGTTTTCGTATTTCTCCTGCAGCGCTCCGAAGAGTATCATACAAGCGTTAGTGCCGAAGATGGCTATTAAGGCGGCAATATCGCTGATGCCGGTGATTTGAGCGATTAAGACGATCATAATAGAGGAGCTGAAAAAGTACTCTATCCAGCGCCCGTAGTTACGGTTCTGTAGCAGGTGGCGCTTGTACCAGGGGAAAACCAGAGGCGATGCGATTAACAACAAAGCAACAGCCGAGATTGCCAGGAAAGTGAAAACACCCCAACCCGTTGGAATATCGAACAGATGGTGAAGCTCGGCCGCTGTTCCGGGCTGACCGGTCATGAAGGTTGATGTCACCGGAAGAGAAAAATCGTTGGTGAGCACTGCCATCAAAGCAGCTTGTACGGCGAGAATCAGTCCGACAACGAGATTCCAGATACGCAGTCGGCCAAGTCGCCTTTCGATAGATTGGTCAACAGCCATTTCCCCCCTCCTTATTTTTATTGTCTCAGGGCTTCAATGATGGCTTTATTGAACCTGGGCAGGTCGGCGGGCTTGCGCGAGGTGATGAGGTTGCCGTCCTGGACTACGGGGGCGTCGACCCACTCGGCGCCGGCGTTTTCCAAGTCAACGACTATAGAGGGACAGGAAGTAACCCTGCGTCCTCTGACTATGTCAGCCGAGATAAGCAACTGCGGCCCGTGACAGATAGCCGCTACCACCTTGCCCAGTTCGTACGCCTTCTTTACCAGCTCAATCATGTCTGGGTCGCGGCGCATATTGTCGGGGGCATAGCCGCCGGGTATGATAACGGCGGCAAAATCCTCGGCCTTGACCTTGTCGGCGGTATTATCTACGCTTATGGTGGCGGTGCCGCGCTTGCCCTGGTAGCTTTCCTTGGAGCCCGTGCCCACGATCACCACCCTGGCGCCGGCGTTCTTCATCGACCTCAAGGGCTCGATAAGCTCCGAGTCCTCGAAGTCTTCTTCAGCCAGGATGGCAATCCTCTTCCCGTCGAGCATGCCTTAAGCTCCTTTGTGAGGAAGTGTTGGCCGCTTCTTGCCGCTGGAGGCCTGCTTCTGCCCTGACTCAGCCACGCTTACCAGGTCGCTCTGATAGCCGCACTGGATGCAGTACTCGTACCAGCCGTGGTGGTCTCTATCAATGGTAATATCGCCCGTTTTGCATTTAGGGCAGCTCTTCATTCTTATCACCTTAACATCACCCCTTGCCATGGTTATCACCATAAGAAATTCTCGTAGAAGGTGTATATCCCCAATAATAACCAGTAGGCAATAAAGAAGTCATAAAATGAAGGGAGAAAAAGTTACAGAATTATGACATTAGTGGGGGGAGGGCGTTAACCTTAGTCCGGTGGGCGGTCGATGATGTAGCCGGCCTTGGGTATGGTGCGAATGAGCTGCGGGCTCTGGGGGTCGCTCTGGAGCTTATGCCGTAGTCGGCTAAGCCAGGTGCGGAGTATCTGGATATCGTCGCGGTATTCGGGACCCCAGACCCGGGTGAGCAGTTCCTCGTAGAGCATAAGCCGCCCGGCGTTGTTGACCAGCTGGCTGAGCAGCAGCCACTCGGTTCGGGTCAGGTATTTGGACTCGCCGCCGACCAGCACCTGGCGCTTGCTAGAGTCTATGGTCACATCACCCATGCGGAAGAGCTCGGGGGGTTTACCCTTCTTCGGTTCCAATCGGCGTCTAATCGCCTCAATCCTGGCCACCAGTTCGTCGGGGTTGAATGGCTTGGGCAGGTAGTCATCGGCGCCCAGTCGCAGCCCTTGAATCCGGTCGGCATCAGCCCCTTTGGCGCTGAGAATGATAACCGGTACCGCCGAAAAGCTGCGCAGCTGTTTGAGCATCTCCAGCCCGTTCATATTGGGCATGATGAGGTCGAGTACAATCAGGTCGGGCTCCTGAGCCTGGGCCTGCTCCAAGCCCTTAGCGCCGTCGCTGGCGGTCAGCACCTCGTAGCCCAAAGCCTTCAGCTTGGAGCTGAGAAAATGCACTATTCGCTCTTCATCGTCGACTACCAGTATGCGAAATTGCTTCAAGGGTATCTCCGAGATAGTTATCGTTGCTTGTAATAATAGTCGGCTCTTTGGCTGATGTCAAAGCCTTGAGCCTTGACGCAGGAGTATTATCGGCGTATTATCACGCAGGGATAGTTGTCCATCGGGGCTTTAGCCGAATGTATACGAGACAGTCACGCTGGTATATAAGCGCCCTGACTGGGGCGCTGGTTCTTATCGGGCTCTATTCAGCCAGCCTCTATAACTACCTCCTCTTCCACAGCCTTGCCGAGATATTCAGTGTTGTTGTCGCCTTCGGCATCTTTATCATTGCCTGGAATTCGCGCCGCTTTCTGGATAACAGCTACCTTCTGTTTCTCGGCGTTGCCTTCCTTTTCACCGGTCTTCTCGACCTTCTGCACACGCTGGCTTACCCGGGGATGGGCGTCTTCCCCGAACACGGGACGAATACGGCGGCTCAGCTCTGGGTGAGCGCCCGCTATCTGCAGAGCCTCTCCCTGCTCATTGCGCCGCTGCTCATCGGGCACAGGCTGCGGGCGCGCTTCCTCTTTATCGGCTACGGGCTGGTTTGCGCCTTCCTGATTGCCGCCATCTTCTACTGGAATATCTTTCCTGTCTGCTTTGTCGAGGGCACTGGCCTGACTATGTTCAAGAAAGTCAGCGAGTACATTATTTCCTTCATTCTAATCGGGGCAATCTTTACCATGTTCCGGAAACGCCGCTATTTCGATGTCGTCGTACTAAGACTTCTATTTGCCGCTATCATCGTGACCATAGCCTCCGAGCTGTCCTTCACCCTTTACGAGAGTCCCTTCGGCTTCCCCAACCTGCTCGGTCATTTCCTCAAGATTGCCGCTTTCTACCTCATCTACAAGGCTATCATTGAGACCGGGCTGATAAAGCCCTACGACCTTCTTTTCAGAGACCTGAAGCAGAGGGAGGAACAGTACCGCGACCTCTACGAAGAAGCCCCCGATGCCTATTTATCGGTGGGGAAGGATGGTCGTATTAAACGGGTCAACCGTAGCGCCACCGAGCTGCTCGGCTACAGCCGTGAGGAGCTGGTGGGGCTGCCCGTAGCCGACCTTTATACCGAAACGCCTAGCGGAAAGGCTACCGCCGAGGGGGTTTTCAAGAGGTTTCTTAGCGGTGAGGAAATTCGCGACCAGGAACTTGAGGTAAGGCGGGCTGACGGCAGCAGCGTCTGGGTCAGCCTTTCGGTGCGGCCCATACGTGATAAAGAGGGGCGGGTGGTAGCCAGCCGCTCGATTATGGTGAATATCACCGAGCAGAAAAAGCTGGACCAGCTCAAAGACGATTTCATCGGGCTGGTCTCTCACGAGCTGCGCAGCCCGATGACGGTAATTACGGGGGCAATCAATACCGCCCTCACCGAAGCTGAGCGCCTCTCTCCGGAAGAAACCCGCCAGTTGCTCAAGGATGCAGCGGCGGAGTCGGAATCGCTGTCCAACCTGCTGGCTAATCTCCTGGAGTTGTCCCGCGTCCAGGCGCAACGCCTTGTCCTTTATAGCGAGGCGATAAGCGTTAAAAAGACAATTCAGGAAGCTGTGGATAAGATAAAGCGCCAGTATTCGGCCCATAAATTCGTTATCAACTTGCCCCGCCGCCTGCCCCCGGTTTACGCCGACCCACTGCGATTGGAACGCATTCTCTATAACCTGCTGGAAAACGCGGTCAAGTATTCGCCCCCCGGGGAAAAAGTGCGGGTATCGGCTAAGCCGCAGGGGGAACAACTGGTCATCGGCGTCAGCGACCAGGGTATCGGCATTTCCCCCGCCGACCAGGCGAAGCTCTTCGGGCCCTTCCAGCGCCTGGAAAAGCGCCCCAGCGGCGTACGGGGGGTAGGGTTGGGGCTTATGGTCTGCCGTCGGCTGGTGGAAGCGCACGGCGGCCATATATGGGTGGAATCGGAGCCCGGTCACGGCTCTACCTTTTTCTTCACCATGCCCCTGAGCCAGACGGGCGATAAATAACGGCTGAATAAAGTAATGTCATAATTCTGTAACTTTTTCCCACTTCATTTTATGACTTCTTTATTGCCGTCGGCTATTATAGGTGTTAAAGACGTTAGTCCGGGAGGGGAACAGCTTGGGCTGAAGTGGGCAAAGGGGGTGATTAAGAATGGCGGAACAGCTTTGTCCGGTGTGTGGTTGTACTGTTGATGAGAACAGCTATGAGAAAGATGGTGTGTTCTACTGCTGCGAGTCTTGTGCCAACGGTGGGCCATGTGAGTGTGGATGTGGCACAGTAGGTGAAAAAGAGACGGAGGAATAGGGACGCCGACTGCCGTGGTTAAGAAGAGCGGTAGGGAGGCATAAAAATGAAACTGGAGGGTAGAACGGCCATCGTCACCGGCTCCAGGCGGGGTATCGGGCGGGCTATAGCCCTGGCTCTGGCTAAAGAGGGGGCAAACGTGACGGTGAGCGACATCAGCCAGGAAGATTGTCAGAAGGTGGTCGCTGAGATTGAAAAGATGGGTGGGAAGGGGCTGGCGGTTAAGTGCGACGTGACTTCTACCCCCGAGGTGGAAGAGCTGGTCAAGAAAACGGTAGCCGAGTTCGGCAAGCTTGACATACTGGTTAACAACGCGGGCATTATCTCCTACAAACCCTTCCTTGAGCTTACCGACGAGGACTGGGACAAACTGCTCGGCGTTAATCTAAAAGGGCAATTCCTCTGCGCCCGGGCGGCGGCCAGGGAGATGATTAAGAACCAGTGGGGCCGCATTGTCAATATCGCCTCGATATCCTCCGGGGGGTGCGGTATCGCTTTTCCCCTTATCGCCCACTACACGGCTTCCAAGGGTGGGGTCATGGCGTTGACCGAGGCTCTGGCGCTGGAGCTGACCCCCAAGGGGATAAACGTCAACGCCATCTGTCCGGGGGCGATAGATACCGATATGACCAAAGGAGCCAAAGAGAGCGGCCAGCTGGAGCCAGTGCTGCTCAGAATCCCCAAGGGCAGGCTGGGCAAACCGGAGGAAATCGCCAACCTGGCCGTCTTTCTTGCCTCCGAGGATGCCAGCTATATTACTGGCGCCGCTATCGTCGTTGACGGTGGCTGGCTGACCAGTTGACGGTAGCATGGCCGGTAATAGGAATCAGAGCCGGGGGGCTTGATAAAAAGAATATAATGTTATAAAAAGGGGTTGGAATGCTCAAAATGTCGGCCAAAACAAAGCTAAGCCCAGAGGAGGTAATCAAACGGGCGGTAGCCTTCTTCGGGCCTAGCGGCTATGGCCTGGAGGTCAAGGACGAGTCTGCCGGTTACGTTTGCTTTGAGGGGGGTGGCGGCGGCGTCGAGGTTAGCGCCTCTCCTGAAGGTAAAAGAGCCTCGGTGGAGCTGGTCTCACGGGAGTGGGACTACCAGGTCAAGGAGTTTCTGGGCAAAATCAGCTGACTAACTAAAGGTAAAGGGGGAAAGACAATGGGTTATACAGCCAAGGACTACAGCACTCTTATCGGGATGCAGGGTTTCAGCGAAACCCTGCTTAAAAATCACTTTACCCTCTACCAGGGCTATGTGAACAACACCAACAAGCTCTGGGATATAATGACGGCTATGCTCAAGGAAGGCAAGACGGGCACTCCTGAATACGCCGAGCTTAAACGCCGCTTCGGCTTCGAGTTCAACGGCATGCGCCTCCACGAATACTACTTCGGGAACCTGGGGGGCAAGAAGCCCCTGGATAAAGCGGGTGCCCTGGCTACAAAGGTGGCCGCCGCTTACGGTAGCTACGAAGGCTGGGAGCAGGACTTCAAGGCTACGGGGGCGATGCGCGGTATCGGCTGGGTAATACTCTATCAGGATAATACCAACGGCTGGCTCTTTAACCAGTGGATTAACGAGCACGAGGTTGGCCACCCTGCGGGCTGTGCCCCTATCCTGGTGATGGATGTCTTTGAGCATGCCTTTATGCTCGATTACGGGCTGAAGCGCGCCGACTACATCAATGCTTTTTTCCAGAATATAGACTGGGATGTGGTGGTGGGGCGGTTGAAATAGCAATCCGGCTTGGTGGAGGAGAACGATGGCAGCTCGACTGACGGTGCAGAGCATTTTGGAAAAGGCGATAGAGAAGGAGATTGAAGCACAGCACCTCTATCAAGACTTGAGCCAGAAGATGACCGACGCCACGGTTAAAGATGCCTTAAGTCAGCTATCACAGGAAGAGAAGGGTCATGAGGAGTTGCTGCGAAAATACCTGCGCGGCGAGATCGGGGCGGGAGGGCTGAGAAAAGACCACGTCCTGGACTACAAGATTGCGGAATACCTCGACCAGCCCGAAATAACCCCCGATATGGCGCTTAAAGATATATTCCTGCTGGCGGCAAACCGGGAAAAGGCATCACACGAATTCTACTCCAAGCTGGCGGCGGTGCATCCCGTGGGAGGGGTGAAGGAGCTTCTAGAGCAGTTAGCCGCCCAGGAGCTGGAGCACAAGCGCAAGGTAGAGTTTTTGTATACCGAGGTCGCTTTTCCTCAGACCGACGGAGGGTGAAACTTATGAAAATAGGCGATATCATCAAAACCCGCGGCAGCAGCCTCTCCTTTGAATTCTTTCCCTCCAGGGATGCGGCCGCTGAAGCTCGGTTGTTCCAGGCCATCACCAAGCTCAAGGGATACGAGCCGACTTTCGTCTCCGTAACCTATGGCGCTGGCGGTGGCACGCTCCGGAATACCCGAAAGGTGGTACTGCGCATCAAAGAAGAGACCTCGCTGACCACAATGCCTCACCTCACCTGTGTCGATCAGAGCGAAAAAGACCTCGATAACATTCTCAAGGACTATAAAAGTCACGGCATCGAAAATGTCCTCGCCCTCAGGGGCGACCCGCCCAAGGGCACGGATAAATTCATAGCTCACCCCGAAGGCTTCTGCTACGCCATCGACCTGGTCAGGCTGGCCGTCACCGTGGGCGGCTACTCCATCGGGGTGGCGGTATATCCCGAGGGGCATACCGAGGCGCCCAACCTGGAAACGGACATGTACTACACCAGGCAGAAGATTAACGCCGGCGCCGACTTTGCCATTACCCAGATGTTCTTCGACAACCGTTTCTTCTACAACTTCATGGAGCGGGCGGGCAAGGCGGGCATCACCATCCCCATTATCCCTGGCATCATGCCCATAACCGATATCGAAAAGATAAAGAGGTTCGGCCAGATGACGGGCGCCACACTGCCCAAGTCCATCGTCGAGCCGATGGAAAAGGCGGCTTCTCCCGGAGAAGCCCGCAAGCTTGGTATAGAGTTTGCCACCAAACAGTGTGAAGACCTGCGCCAGAACGGCGTCAAGTACTTCCACTTCTACACGCTGAACCAGAGCCAGGCGGTAAGCGAGATAGTGGATAACCTCGGCTTCACCAGGAAATAGCCCCCGTCAGCGTTGTTTTTCAGAGCCGTGCCGATTTGGGGTCGTGCATGCGGAAATGGGCGATGCGAATGCGCTTCATCTTGCCGCCCTCCAGGTCGTAGAGCACCCAGTTGGTCATGACGGCAACATCGCCCTTTTTTAGCGACCCGCCCAGGAAGTTGGGATAGTCCCTGAAGCAGTGGAATTCGGTGTAAAGCTCGGCGAAGAGCCTGTCCTCGGTAACGATAAAGTCGCCCAGCTCCAACGCCTCTCTCACATACTCGTGCAGCGCTTTGTAGGAATCAATGAACCCCTGCCTCCCGTGCAGGGTGCGGGCTGTCGTCGGGTCCCCCGGGGTGGTAAAGTACTCCACGCTAACATCGGGGGCAAAGTAACCGGTGACGGCGTCGTATCTCTTGTTATTGAAGTGGTCGATATATTCCAGGTACTGCTCTCTATTCATGGCACGTCTCCCTAGTCCAGCAAGACCTGTTGCCGGTAGCGGGGTACCAGCGTTTCCCAGCCTTTGCCTTCTCTCACCAGCCCGGCCAGATTTTTTGAGGCTTTAAGTTCGCCGTGAGTGACGAAAACGCGCCTCGGCGGCTTAGCTAAACCGGAAAGCCACTTGATAAGCTCGTCCCGGTCGGCGTGCGCCGAGAAGCCGTGCACCTGTGCTATCCTGGCCCGGACGGGGTAGTGCTGCCCCAGAATCCTCACTGACCTGGCGCCGTCGACAATGTACCGTCCCAGCGTGCCGAAGGCCTGGTAGCCGACAAAGAGAATGGTGGCCTCCTCCCGGGTGATATTGTTCACCAGGTGGTGCTTTATCCTGCCGCCGGTGCACATCCCCGAGCCGGCTATGATAATATTACTGCCGGTGAGCTGGTTTAGCTGTTTCGATTCCTCGGTGGTCCTCGTTAGCTTCAGTTCGGGGAAGTCGAAGGGCGATTTTTCCTGGCTCAGCATCTTTTTCATCTCGCCGTCGAACAACTGGGGGTAGTTGCCGAAGACCTCGGTGATGCTTATGGCCATGGGGCTGTCGACAAAAACGGGTAGGTGGGGAATGCGCCCTTCGAGCCGGAATTTGTTCAGGTAATACAAAATCTCCTGGGAGCGCTCCAGGGCGAAGCTGGGTATGATTATATTACCCCCCTTGTTGGCGGTGGCGTTTATAATCTCGGCGAACTCTTCAGCCGTGTCTTCCAGGGGTTCGAGCAATCTGTCGCCGTAGGTGGACTCAACTACGACATAGTCCGCCTCGTCGAAGAGGGTGGGGTCATTGAGCATCGGCTTGCTCCAGCGCCCGATATCCCCCGAAAAAAGAATTATCCTCTGCTCACCGTTTTGCTCTATCTTGAGCCTGACCATAGACGAGCCTAAGACATGGCCGGCATCATGGAAGCTGGCTTCAATACCCTCGCCGATTTCGACGGGCTGGCCGTATTTAACGGGGGAGAATAATGGGAAAACGGCTTCGGCATCTTCCTGGGTGTATAGCGGTATCTCGGGGTATTTACTCTTACGCTTTTCCTTTTTGTGGCGGCGTTGCTTGAACTCGGCGTCTTCTTCCTGCAGCTTGCCCGCATCGAGCAGCATTATGCGGGTGATTTCGGCGGTGGCGGCGGTGCAATAGATGGGTTGGTCAAAGTCTTTCTGGACTAGCCTGGGCAGCAGCCCGCAGTGGTCGAGGTGGGCGTGGGTCAAGAGCACCGCATCCAGCGATTGGGGAGGCATAAAAAAGGGGCTCCAGTTGCGCCCTTTTAGCTCTCTTTCCTGGTAGAGCCCGCAGTCGACGAGGAGCCTGGTATTATTCGTCTCAATCAGGTACTGCGAGCCGGTGACATTCTGGGCGGCGCCCAAGAAACTTAATCTAATCTGCATACGTTGGCTCTGAGGCGATTATACAGGCTCCGCCGTTTGAGGTCAACGGGCACAAGAGTCGGGTAGATAATACATCTATCGTAACTTCTATTTTCTATGTTATAATCCCTGACGAAACTTTGTCCCGCGCTTGAGTCTGATAGGAGCCGTTAATGATTGATATTGCCTGGAAGAATATGTGGACGCGCAAGACGCGCACCATTCTCACCATTCTGGGCATCGCCGTGGCGCTGGAGCTGGTCATTATGATGACCACCATCGTTGATTTTACCGAGAGCGGTATGCAGAGCGAGCTGGCCAAATACTCCGGCGCCGGTCAAATCTACGTGCGCTCTCAGACCACCGCCGGCATGGCCGGGCAGGAATTCCCCCCCATAACCAGCATACTCAGTGAAGAAGAGGGGCGGCAGATTATCGATGAGGTCGCTGCCCGGATAGACCCGGCGCTAACCACGCCCCTGCTCTTTCACCAGCTGGCGCCCCCGCCCTACCCAAATGCCCCTCCGGAGGCGCTGCTGGTAAGCCTGGAAGCTGATAAAATAAGCGCCTACATTGGTGAAGAGCCGGTGGTTGTCGACGGCGTGGTTGCCTTCAGCAGCGCCGATGCCCATGAGGTCATTCTGGGACCGATGGCTAGCCTTTTCTTCGGCGAGCCGGCTGTCGGCGACGAAATCCAGATAATCGGCGAGCCGCTGACCGTGGTTGGCTTAGTCGAGGGCCAGAGCCTGCAAGACAG
>Ga0307443_1002147_pt1 | contig 11145 bp, 9 predicted proteins | sample SalMarSW160220MG_FD_202148 | JGI IMG/M metagenome (GOLD analysis project Ga0307443, IMG submission 202148) | Salt marsh sediment microbial communities from the Plum Island Ecosystem LTER, Massachusetts, United States - SW1601-220 | ecosystem: Environmental > Aquatic > Marine > Intertidal zone >... | reverse complement strand
AAGCACTACAGCGCCCTCAAGACTCGATGAATAATAAATCTGTTTGTAAGGATGAAAAAGCTCTGCTTCACGTTGCAGGATAGTTGTGGCCGGAGTATAATCAAAATCATACACCTTTCTCAAAAAAAACAATGTACGATGAACCAGCTCTTCATCTGTTATCTCTTCTGCAGGTTGTACATAGCAGACAGGAGAAAAGTGGTAATGATCGAAGAATTCAACCTTGTAAGCATTGTTCAGGTCAAATAGAAGATAGTTTATTAAATGCCTGGGTCTCCAGCCCCTTTGTTCCATATTATCCGGTTCATCTTTTCTGAACATATCGGAGCTTTTACCTTCTGTCAGTTGGATAGCCTTGCTTCGTTCTTCAATTCTTTCATTCTGTGATATTAAATATGCTTCATCATGCCTGTTGAACAAACGGATAAGGTAATTCATCTGAATGAAATCACCCAGATTGGGTAGTTCGTTATTTTTACCCGATTTTACTAACTCTATACTGTAAAGTAAAATAGCAACACTGGTAAAGGGGTGTATTATCAGTCTGAAAGATCCGGGATCGATATAAACAGGAAATTTAAGCAGGTTTTTTGCATTCTGATGGCTATCGAAAGATTTGTTGCTCAGCCAGAAAACCTTATTATTAAACATTTTTACCGGGAGGGCCCGGATATTCAATTTCATGATAATGCAGGCTGCTTCATCTTCCAGTTCAGTCCTGGAGTTCCTGGTAAAAAAATCTTTTACATGCTCAAGCAGAAAATCAAGTCTTGGAATATCTTCATCGGTTTTTGTCCACAAATCATTTTCTGAACTGTTTTTTTCAGGAGCCCATTTCGAGCATAGACGGAAAGGGAGTAAAAGATGGATAATTCCTTTTTCTAGTTTGATAGTATTCATCAGAATATTTTGATATAATCAAAACTAAAATATAGTACAAAGATGCAATTAAAATACAATATTGTACGATTGTTTCATGAATTCAGCAATGCAGTATCCGGAATGGGACATTGTTTAATGATAGATGTTAAACCTCTGGAATGCTTTAACCACGGATTACACGCAGTTAATAAATCTTTATTTAATTTTTTAACTATTTCTACTAAACAGTGTCTGGATTGAGAATATATTTATTTTATCTGCCCCTTTATCATTGTAAATGAATGAGCCGGGAAGGAATAGGTTATTTTGTTTCCTCTTGGCTTAATATCAGCCTTTGCAATCGTTTTCACATTTTCCTTATCAAAATTATTTATCGCTTTCACATCCGGACCATTGACCTCGAATACACTGAAAGGTCCTGTAAATTCACCTGTCTGGCACAGGATATCGGTAGTGATAGCTTTCTCTTTGTTCCTGTTCACAACACATATAACAACTTCACCGTTGCTATATGTTGCTGATATATCGAGGTAGGGAACATTGGTCTGTTTCGTTTGGCTCTCACCGAGCCCGATATAGAATTCATCAGTATCGTAGGTATCACAATCGACAAAAACATCCAGCGAAGTCCCTTTTACATTATTGGCAAACAGGGCAAGAGGGTAATAAATAGTCTGTTTGAATATGCCGTTCTTTTCAGCCCAGATGGGTGCGATCACATTCACAAGTTGTGCCATGTTAGCCATTTTTACAATGTCGGCATTGCGAACAAATACGTTGAGAAATCCGGCTATAACGAGTGCATCCTCAAGGTTGTATGGTTCCTCAAGTGCCCTGGTCCCTTTCATGGATTCATCTGTACGTGCACGATACCATACATTGTACTCATCCCAGGCAATATAGACAGGATCACGTCCGCCACGATCGGCTTTCGACATCTCCTCACAGATCATTCCTTTTACCAGCTTTGTCCGCTGTTCACATACCAGAGGAGTAGAAAGAAAGTTATAATAGTTATCATCAGGATTTCCTACATATATGTGGAGTGCAATATAATCTGTCACATCGCGTAATTCACGTAAAATAGTACTGTTCCATTCATCAGGATCGGCATTGGGTCGGTAGTTAGATGAACCGGCAGCAATCAGCTTTATATCAGGTGATGTAAGTCTCATCAGCTTGGCAGCCTCACGTGCTTTTTTACAGTAATCCTCTGCACTAAGGTGACCCATCTGCCAGAAACCGTCCATCTCATTGCCAAGGCTCCAGTATTTTATATTGTATGGTTCCTGGAATCCGTGCTTTTTACGAAGCTCAGCATAATATGGCCCTCCCTTTACATTACAGTATTCAACCCAGCGCTGTGCCTCTTCTATGGTCCCTGTGCCCATATTTACTGAAAAATAAGGTTCAGTGCCCACTTTTCTGCAGAACTGAATGAACTCATTGGTTCCGAAAGTATTGGGTTCAAGTCTTGCCCATGCCAGCTCCATCCTCGGTACTCTGGCCTCTTTCGGACCTACGCCATCTATCCAGTGGTAATTTGATACAAAGTTGCCTCCCGGATACCTTACAAGTGCGACATTAAGTCCTTTAACTGCTTCGAGCACATCTTTACGAAAACCCTGTTCATCTGATAAGGTTGAGCTCGGCTCATAGATACCACCATAAACGCACCTGCCAAGATGTTCCACAAAATTGCCAAACAGGTTTTTATCAACCTGCCCTATGGTTCGATCAATATCGATCTTTATCCTGGCATTCTGTGATAATAAGGTAGTTGAGAAACAAGCTGTTATAAGAATAAATAGCATCCGGAGTTTAATAAATTTGGAGTTCATATTAATATTTTTTAGTTATCGATTGTTCTGTCTTATTTATTATATCTTTTATTAAAGATTACCAAATCCTGTTACTTTCGAACCAGTGGCCATCCATCGCCATCCCAGGTCAGCTTTTCTATCAGTAGCTTTAATTTACCCTGGTCTTTAGCATCATAGCCGTGATAGATGATATAATCCTCTCCATCGAATGAACAAACAGCATTGTGCCCGACACCAGGCCATTCTTTATTTCCCGTAAGAATCGGCGTTCCTCCGCCAAAGATCATTTTAACACCATTTTTATCGACATAGGGACCTGTAATATTTTCTGATCTGCCAACCATCACCTTATAGTTGCTTTCAATCCCCCTGCAACAGAAATCAAATGAAACGAAAAGGTAATAGGAATCTGCCTGTTTGATCATAACAGGATCGTGCGCCTGGATCTTTTCCGTCTGTGAGAAGATGGAGAGAGGCAGGCTCGTCAGGATAAAACTTCTGATTATGTTTGTCATAAACAGACACTTGTGATATCTGTTAACTATCATTTCGAGATTTTTAAGTTATTTGCTCAACTCTTCAAGCCCTGCTTTGCTAGTCATCTTCATCCGATAAATCGGGACTTCGATGACGGAAGGCAGAAGCGTTAACGTAGGCTGGAGCCCTCAGCCCTCAGCCCTCAGCCCTGTGCCTTTAATACCCCGCTGCCTGACCATCTTTTCTTGATTCCGACGCACCATACCACACCTTGTTCTTATCATCCCACATAATAGCCTGGTAACCTCCATAACCACCAAGGTTCCACTGGATCCTGTGACCCATGGATAAGAGCTTCTGTATAACTTCCCATCGGAATCCGCTCTCAAGATGCAGTGTTCCGCCATTTGTCATCTGTTCACCTGTTGGCTCTGAGGATCCGGTGTGATAGATCCTTGGAGCATCACCTGCTTCCTGGAGGTTCATGCCAAAATCTATAAGATTGACTACTATCTGAGCATGGCCCTGTGGCTGCATATCACCTCCCATGACACCAAAGCTGATCCATGGTTTGCCGTTTTTTGTAATGAAGCCCGGTATTATTGTGTGAAATGGTCTTTTGCCGGGTGCATAAACATTTGCATGTCCTTCAGCCAGACTGAACAGTTCGCCTCTGTCCTGAAGTATGAAGCCCAGACCAGTGGGGCACATTCCTGAACCCAGGCCCCTGTAGTTGCTCTGAATAAGCGATACCATATTACCGAATCTGTCAGCAACTGTAAGGTAAATTGTATTTCCTGCTTCAATTTTGCCGGCGTTATATATTCTTGCAGCTCTTTCATGATTAATAAGCTTACGGCGTTCCACAGCATATTTTTTTGAAATAAGTTGATTTACTGGTACTTCACTAAATCTTGGATCTGCATAATATTTTGCACGATCTTCAAAAGCAAGCTTTTTGGCTTCAGTAAAAAGATGAATATATTCGGCTGAATAAAGGCCCATGGAAGCGATATCATAACCTTCAAGGATATTAAGGATCTGAAGAGCAGCAATACCCTGACCGTTCGGGGGCAGTTCCCAGACATCATATTCCCGGTAGCTGGTGCTGACCGGTTCAACCCATTCTGAATGGTGACGTGCCATATCATCATATGTCAGGAAACCTCCCTGTGATTTCATGAAAGCAGCAATAGTTTTTGCAATACTCCCCCTGTAGAATTCATTCCTGCCACCTTTTACAATTTTTTCGAGGGTATTTGCAAGATCGGGATTTCGGAAAATTTCTCCTTTTGCAGGAGCCTTACCTCCGGGCATATAGGTCTCTTTTACATTTGGATAATTTTTCAGAACCTGAGTCCCCTGATTAAGAGAGTAGGCAATGACTTCACTAACGGGAAATCCATTTTGGGCATAGTTAATTGCCGGCTGAAGAACATCTTTCATTGGAAGACGTCCGAACAATTCATGCATCTCGTACCATCCGTCAACACATCCGGGCACAGATACAGGAAGTGGCCCGCGCGAAGGAATGAATTCGTATCCGTTAGTCTTAAAATATTCAAGCCGTAATGAACGCGGTGAACTTCCACTGGCATTCAAACCATACAGTTTTTCTTTGTCAGCACTCCATATTAATGCAAAAAGATCCCCTCCAATACCACATCCTGTTGGCTCAACCAGACCAAGTACTGCATTTGCAGCTATGGCAGCATCAATGGCATTGCCTCCTTTTTTCAGAATATCAATCGCTACCTGCGTCGCCAGAGGCTGACTGGTTGCCGCCATACCATCACGTGCAATCACCTCCGACCTGGTAGCAAAATCCCTCCCTGTGATCCTGTCCTGGGGAAAAGATAAGACAGGGAGACAGAAGATAAGTATTACAGAAAATAGTCCTTTCATTATTTTTATCATTTAGATTACAAAGTTAATAAAGTGAAAATTCTATTTTGCCATTGCCAGGGATTTTAATTTTTCTGGCAAGTACTATAAGTGAAACAGCAGCAGCCCGCCTCATCCAGCGGTTGGGAGATTTTGTCCATTCCATCAGACCTGAAAGACAAACCGGAAACATCTCAATTAGAGTGCCAACAGAATGGTTGCAAAGCGTGTCGCATGTGGCCCGTTGCCCGTTACTGAAAAATCATAAAAAACAATTTACATTAATTTCATAAAAACACCGTAGAAATTCTACTTTAGATTAACTTAGTAACAGCAAAACGATAAACTTCAATCAAATGAAAATTGCATCTATAAGAAGGAATATCTTCTCTGCCTTGTTACAATTTTCCATAGTTATTACTCTTTCGGCTCAGGGATCTGATGCAATGAAATGGCAAAAACTGCCGGCCCGTCCATTAATTAACCTTGAACCTAACTACGAAGAGATACGAACAACAATAACAGATAAGGATATTCGCAACGCTTGCTACTGGAGTCTTTTTGCAACACCAATAGCCGGGATAACTTATGGGGCAAACGGTATTTGGCCATGGTTGCGACCGGGAGAAAAGATCCTGAATCATTCAGATGCACCATGGACTTCTCCATGGGATGTAAGTATTAATCTGCCCGGTTCGATTCAGATGGGCTATATGGCAGGATTTATTAGGAGATTTGAGTGGTGGAATCTGTACCCGGCACAGGAATTACTTGTTGAACAGCTTGGAAATGAAACCTATAACAAATTTGTTTCTGTAGTGAAATCCTTGGACAATAACACCATCCTTTTATATCTGCCTGTAAAATTACAGGTAAAGATCAGAAAGCCTCAGGATGCAACTTACAATGTACGTTGGTTCGACCCCGTAAGAAATGAATATTCAAACGGTAAAGCTATCGACGACGGAACAATTATTACAGTTACTTCTCCCTATGAAAGTGATCTGCTTCTGATATTAGAGAAAAAATAGTGTTCCCCACAACATGCAACTTGCAACCTTTTTCCTGCCGCCTTTCGCCTGAAGCCTGAAGCCCGTCGCCCTTACTTTATATTCTTCCAGAACTTCTCCTCTGATTTACGGAGTTCAAATTGCTTTTTCCTGTCAAGAAAATAAAAAAAGATAATTACCAGTGTTCCGGTAATCAGCAACCCGAGAAGCAGATATTTAATGATATCAGACATATCCGATGCTGCCCCTGTAGCAATAATGTTATTAAGATCATCTGGTGCACGTGTATCAGTTTTATAGCCTACATTCAAACTGAAAATATTTTTCATAAAAAATAAAGAGAAGAATGTTAGCAATCCTGACAAGACAGGTGTTGCAAGCCATCCGCCAGCAATCTCACCCAGTATTTTGAAATTGATATTTCTTGCTCCCTTGTACAATCCTATACCGATCACACAGCCGATAATAACCTGTGAACTGGAAATAGGAACCATGGGGATTGGCGGCAGTCCGATGGAGGTTAATATTGAAGAGAGGCCTGATGAAGAAAAAATGAACAGAACAAGTGCCTGAGCCAGAACAACTACCAGTGCAGCTTCGGATGAGAGTTCAATAATGCTGCTCCCTACGGTTTCCATTACTCTCTTCGAGTAAGTTATTATACCGAAGGCAATTGCCAGTCCTCCAAGAAGGAACAACTGCTGACTGGATGAAAGGGAAAACAATCCAATATCTATTTCCTGCAGGTTGAATGCAGGCACAAAAACACCCATAACATTGGCAATATTATTGGCACCAAGACTGTAAGCACCAAAAGCACCAACTACAATAAGTCCGTTTCTGATATACGATTCAAATCTGATAAGATGGATCTGAGCTGATCTTTTAAATCGCCTTAGAACCATAAATAAAAGAATGGCAAAAGCTGCACCAATAACTGGTCCTGAGATCCATGTTAAGACAATCTGTGTAAGGGTTTTACCATCGGTTTGATTGCCTGTGAAAAAATTCCATCCGATGATAGCTCCTACAATAGCCTGTGTAGTAGATACAGGGAGGGCAAACTTGGTCATTATATATACAGTAACGGCTGAAACAAGTGCCAAGGTGAATGATCCCCCAAGGGCATTAACAGATCCCAGTTTCCCCAGTGTTTGTGAAGTACCTCCTCCCTGAATGACAGCACCAAGAATCACAAAAACCGATGCAATGACTGCCGCCTTTCTGAAGGTCACTATACGTGAACAGACAGCAGACCCAAAAATATTTGAAGCATCGTTCGCCCCGAGGGACCAGCCGAGAAAGAGGCCACTTGTCAGGAAGAAAAGAATCATAGCACCCAATTCACATTACTATTTTTATCGCCATTGCCGAAAGAAGATCCGCAGCCTCCTGTGCAAGATCAGATATTCTTTCGATATGATGGATAATGTACCTCAGATGAGCTTTATGAGCCAGATCAAGCTCTTTCATGTCCTGAAATATTATTTTTCTGGTACTTCTGGAAAACGTATCTGTCTCACTTTCATAATAATAGACCTTAAGTAGTTTTTCCCTGACGGTATGAGGGGATTTAAAATATGCCCTTGCTGCAGGAATCAATTCCTCAGCAGCAGAAACGGAAAATTCAGTTATATTAATGAGGTTATTATTCAATGACGACGGGATATCCGGCATTTCAATGTTAAATTCATTCAATGAACCTTTCATGGAATCAATAATTTCATCAAGCTCTTCGATAAGCGAACTTACTTCAGCTCTGTGCTGAGGTAATATAGAATGAGTAATCATTTCATTTTCAATGGATCGCTGTAGTCTATCCGCATTGCTTTCCAGTGATTCGATCTTCTGAATATGGATTGCAAATGCCTCCATATCATTCAGTAGATACGATTTTATTCCTTCTTTGAAGACCAGCAGACCAAGTTCAATATTATCAAAGAATTCATCAATTTTTAATATCAGGTTTTTTGTTGTTCGCGTGAAAACAGTCATATTTTTGATTATTAAGTTCTTCTGCAAAAATAGATTATTTCAGAATTCTACTATCTTTTCTACTTTATACCTTTTCATGTACTGTTTAAGGATAATATGTACATCACGGTTTTCATCTGCGGATCTAATGCAATCGTGGATTGCAGTAAGTCCAAATCCCATTTCATTAATGTTGAAATACCCGTAACCGGCATATCTGCCGTTGATGATCTTTACAGCACTTCTTTCTTCTTCGCATCTTCCTTTGTCGATAATAAAGAAGTTACGACGGGTAAATATGAATTCTTCAGACGCTTTTTTTGCACGTTCATTATATTCATCGGGTGGTTCAGTTCCGCAGCATGCACCCCTGCATATGCCTACATTGTACTGGAAACATGCGCCATCTGTATCGTACAGGCCGGCAAGTTTCTGACAAAGACAAAATTGTTCGACCAGTGAGGCAAGTTTAGATTTTGCACTCTCTTTTGAAGTAAAAACAGATAGCGGGGATTTGTCTTTGTTGATCTGACCGTACCGGAAGTTGATATACCCGTGAGGATCTGTGAAACAAAAAATACCCCACCGGAAACTGGTTCTTCGCTGCAAACGGTTATAAACCGGTTTGTTTGTTTTAATCTCGACTGACTCCTTTAGAAACGCAATAAGTTCACTACCTGTTACTTCCCAGTCAACATCTGCAATCATATCACGCATTTCCATCGTACGATTTGAAGAATTATTCGAAAGATGAGTACATACTCTTTGGTGGAGATTTCTGCTCTTACCTATGTAGATAAGGTCTCCCTTTTCGTTGTAGAAATAGTAAATACCAGGTTCTTCGGGTATTTCATTAATCTTTGCAGGATCAAGTTTAGGATTGAGTTTAGAAATCTTTGTGTTAATAAGAAGACTCGATTTTTTCCCACTAATCTCGAAATCTTTTGCAGTCAGCATTTTAAATAAACTTGCTGTAGCTAGCGTGAGTTTATCATAAGATGAGCGATAATATGCCATAACATCCTTAATAACATTTACATACATCTCATTTATTTGTATACACCAACATTTCTTATCTTTGGCCTTTCATTGTGATCCTTTTCAATACCTAAAACTTGCATTATCTTTTTTTCGTATTCTGTCATTTCTTCAAGTTTGTAAGTTGCTTTTGGTTTGCCGGTCTTTTTCGATTCTTCCAACATTGTTCCAAGCCTGATATTATTGAGCATGTCTAATAAATTATCCAGGCTTCCTGCGTAACCGGCTTTAAGTTTTGCCTCTTTCCAAATAATGCTTGATAATAAATATCCAATGACACAAATAAAATAATGCACCTTTATCTTCTGGTCAGTCCAATGATATTGTGGCTTCAAGGCTAAATGATATGGATTCTTCATATTTTTGAAAGCATGTTCAATTTTTGATTGGCCATAATAAGCGGCAATAATCTCCTGGCTTGTCCATTCATGCCTGTTGGTCATGATAATCCTGAGGCCAAGCTTTTCTTCAACGCAAAGAAGATGTTCTTTATCGATCTGGAAGTCTAAAAAATATTTTCCACTTTCTGTCTCAATCAATTTCCATTTTATTACATCTTCTAAATATTGACCTGCTACGATAGGTTTAATCTTTTTTTCCAGCTCTTCACGATCGCGTTTTTTTCCTTTCTGACTTACAAGTGCCTGTTGGAGTTCTTTTAAGCTCTTTTCCTTTTTATCAAGGCTTTGATAAAAACCCCGTATTTGACCTGCTTTTAACCGATCTGATACAAATACCAGGATGGTTCTTTCTTCTTCCCATATAATACTTTTTTCGCGGTAGACAGCTAATGTTTCATTGTTTATTCCTATGGTGGACATATTTTCCATTGCCCTGTCAATTATATCTTTATGATGATAAGGTATTAATGCGCCAACGTAATAAAAACCTAAACTTTTTATAACAGAAAGATTTTTCATCGAGTTGTTCCCACGGTCGAAAACTAATGTATGTCTCACAAGACTCAGCCCCAAAGACTGCATCCTGTTTTTTATTTTTTCAACTACTTCCCTGAAAACAGTACAGTCATGTAAATTGCCTTGATAGCTGTGATGCAATAAAGGGATATAATCTTCTTTGCTGACAACCATAGCAAGTCCAACTTGTCGTAAATCATTTCTTTTTTGCTTATTCTTGCCTCTTTGGGCAATATCACAGTGAGTATTAGTGGTGTTGATATAGGTAAAAAAATTAGTGGTATCATAAAATAAGGTGTCTGTCCGGATTTTGTAGACTTCAAGCACACGTGTCAATATCTCTTGCTCGGCAGAGGCTATTGCATTCTCAGGAAAGCTGTCCATTAAATCCCAAAAATGTTGACTATCAACCTTGATCAAGCTACACCGCAGAAGATATTCTGCCGATGTGGTTTTTGCCCAGTTCCACCATCCCATTTTACTGGTTGGCATACATACACGCCCGATGGCTCCCAGTAGAAAGGTGATCCCTGCAGTCAAATTATTTCTTACCGGTTTTTCTGCCACATAATGGCGGGAAGCCTTAACATACTTATTTAAAATATCAACAATTTCAAGTTTGGCGGCAACATTTATTAATGCGCAGACAGCTCCATGAGAATATGACTTGAGTTTTAGTTCGTAAAGTCCCTGTAATCGTTTCAACAGGTCATCTGCTTTGCCGAGATAAGCCAGGACAACTGGTCTTGGTTTGCCATTCACCCTTCTGGATTCTACTATATACCAGTATTTGTAACCTCTTGATTTTTTACTTTGTATAGTTGCCATAATTAGTGTATACATATTATTTGCATACACAATTATATACTATTTATTAGTGCATTGCAAATATATTTATTAACATTAATTGGTGTATACAGAATAATTGTGACAAAAAAAGATGAATTTGATTGATATTCAATACATTACACTCTTGAAAAAAACTTTAATGCTGGATTTATGATAAACTCACGCTAGGTCTATTCCTGAACCTACGATATTTGTTACTAACCCAATGGGCAAGACGGAAGTTGAGTGTACGAAAGACACCTCTCATCTCCGACTTACGGAATTTGCCATAATAATTGATCCACCCTCTGA
>Ga0307443_1002142_pt1 | contig 11151 bp, 10 predicted proteins | sample SalMarSW160220MG_FD_202148 | JGI IMG/M metagenome (GOLD analysis project Ga0307443, IMG submission 202148) | Salt marsh sediment microbial communities from the Plum Island Ecosystem LTER, Massachusetts, United States - SW1601-220 | ecosystem: Environmental > Aquatic > Marine > Intertidal zone >... | reverse complement strand
ACTTTGGCATCTCTCCCCCAACTTTCTATCGCTGGAAAAGGCGCTATGACCCCAAGCATATAGAGAGCTTAGAGGACCTACCTCATCGCCCCAAGCATTTAAGGCAGCCTACTTATTCAGTGGAACTGGTTGAGGCTGTGCTCAGACTAAGAGAGGAATATCCCAGATGGGGCAAGGACAAGCTGGTGATACTTTTGCGTCGTGAGGGATTTACTTGCTCTGCTTCCACAGTGGGCAGAATCCTTAAGAAGCTAAAAGAGCGTGGTGTATTGAAAGAGTCCTTGCCAAATCACATATCGGCCAGAAAGAGCCAGAGGCAACGCCCCTATGCGGTAAGAAAACCTAAAGATTATGTGGCCAAAGAGCCGGGAGATATTGTAGAGGTGGATACACTGGATGTCAGGCCTTTGCCTGGAATGATCCTCAAGCACTTTACTGCCAGAGATATCATATCAAGATGGGATGTGCTGGAAGCTCACACCAGAGCAAGTTCTAACACCGCATCCGGATTCATCGATACCCTGCTAACACGAATGCCTTTCCCTATCAAGGCCATTCAGGTAGATGGAGGGTCAGAGGTTCAAGATGCTTTCGAGAGAGAATGTCAACGAAGAGGTATTAAGCTATTTGTCCTGCCACCACGCTCCCCCAAACTTAATGGACATGTAGAAAGGGCACAAAGGACACATACAGAGGAGTTCTACGAGGTAACAGATGCCAACTTCAATATACCGGAACTGAATCAAGCTTTGCTGAAGTGGGAAGAGGTGTATAATACTGTCCGTCCCCATCAGGCACTGGGATATCTTACACCGCAACAATTTCTTGAATGTTATCAACAAAATCGAAAAAAAGGAGGTGAGGTGTCACTGATCATATGAACGAGTACAGCTCATTGATAAATTAGGATTATGGGTGTAAAATAAACACTACAAAGGAGGCATAGCATGGTAGAGATGACGATTGACAGCATCCGAGTTAGCTTGATGAATTATCAAAGGGTGGTGATTTTAAAGGAGAAGGGGACTAATCGTTATCTACCCATTTGGATTGGTCCTGCTGAAGCAGACGCTATTGCCGTAAAGTTGCAAAATGTCGAGCTATCTCGCCCTTTGACGCATGATTTGTTGCAATCTGTAATTTCTACCCTGGGGGCTTCAGTTGACTATATTGTGGTAAGTGGACTTAAGGAAGACACTTTCTATGCCAGACTTGCTCTCAACGTTGATGGTGTTAAATTAGATATTGATTCTCGACCTAGCGATGCACTGGCCTTAGCTGTAAGAGTTGGAGCCCCAATATATGCTGAAGAATCGGTGTTGGAAAAAGCGGGCATTATACTTGAAGAGGAAACAGGCAAACCTGTTTCTGAAGCTAAAGTTGATGAACAAGAGCTGAGAGGGCTATCAGCATATAAGGATTTCATAAATACGCTTGATTTAGAAGATTTTAAGAAACGCCAATCCTGAAAACGTCAATAGAAGCGGCCCTGCTGCCACTTCCAGATAAAGTCTCCTGTAGATGGAGTGAGTGTCTACTACACTGGAGACAAGGACGGTAAGCTGTCCTATATTGGCAAATGTACTGACAAGAACCAGACAGATGTCGCAAGACAACAGACTATTGCGGAGTAGCCGGTTAGGCAAATGCAGGAAGCTTAAAATCCTAACGTGAAGACTATGCTTTCAGCTTACCAACCAAGACTTGCAAGGCAGTAATATATCCCCTCCAGCCCAAGCCGCTTATCTGCCCTTCAGATACGGGGGCAATTACAGACTTGGCGCGCCATTCCTCACGGCGGTAAATATTGGATAAATGGACTTCAATTACCGGTAATTTGCTGTCACCCAGGGCATCGAACAGAGAAAATCCGTAGTGGGTGAGGGCACCAGGGTTAATTATTATGCCCTGGGCGGAATCTGCCTGCTCTTGAATAAAATCTATGAGCGCCCCTTCATGATTAGACTGAAATGTCACCACTTCGACATTTAAGGACTGGCCTTCTTTCTTCAGTAGGGCATCAATTTCGTCCAGGGTCTTTTCTCCGTAAATTGACTTTTCTCTTTTGCCCAGCATATTCAAATTTGGTCCATGGATAACTAGAATTTTCATAAGGCTACCTCCTCTTTTTGTTTCTCCGGCGCGGATAGTTTTACTTTACGTTGACAAGCCACGCATTTAGCCCAATCCCCTCTGTATTGTACTAAAAGATTGCCACAGCCAGGGCAAGGCTGAGCTATTGGCCTGCGATTTACAGCGAATTGGCATTTGGGAAACTCGCTACACCCATAAAATACTTTCTTCTTCTTACTGATTCTTTCCACGAGCTCGCCACCACACTGTGGGCAAGAAACCCCGGTCTTAACTACGTAGGACATGGTTGTTTTACAGTCAGGATAGCCGCTACAGGCGAAAAATTTACCGAAACGCCCGACCTTTATGACCATGGGGCGACCGCAATTGGGACATGTCTCCTCGCTTATCTGGGTCATGCTAATCTTTGCTAAATTTATCCAAGCCTTATTTAACATATCTTGGAAGGGGGGATAAAATTCCTGCAAAGCAGCTATCCATTCATATTTACCCTGAGCTATTTCGTCTAGTTGTTCTTCCATCTGAGCTGTGAAACCAGGGTCAACGATTTTAGGGAAATGCTCAGTCAAGATTTTGTTGACAGTTATCCCTAGTTCCGTAGGGTGGAATTTGCCATCGGTTTTGTTAACGTAATCTCTCTCTTGAATGGTGGACAGGATAGGGGCATAGGTACTGGGGCGTCCGATTCCTTTCTGCTCCAGTGCTTTTATCAATGTGGCCTCAGTGTAGGGGGGTGGCGGCTGGGTAAAACGTTGTTCGGGAAAGGTTCCCAGGTAAATCAATTTATCTCCAATTCTCAGCTTGGGCAAGGAAACTCCGATGAAATCGGAGCTTTCCCCTCGTTCATCTTCATCCCTGCTTTCGCTGTAAACAACCATAAAACCAGGAAATTTAACCACAGAGCTACTTGCTTTGAGTAAATATCCTTGAGGTTGTTTTTCACCCAAAAAATTTGGCGACCTTTTTAGGGACCCAATCGCCTCGCGCACAGCAGCATTGCTTGCCTCTATCTCCACGTTGGTTGTGTCGTATAAAGCTGCTGACATTTGACTGGCGACCATGCGCTTCCAGATAAGCTCGTAGAGCTTTAGCTGAGCTGGATTAAGAAATGGCCTGAGTTGCTCCGGTTGGCGGTAAATTTTGGTGGGCCGAATTGCCTCGTGAGCTTCCTGGGCCCACTTTGCTTTCCTGGCAAAACTACGTGGCTTTGGTGGGAGAAATTTGGCTCCATATTTCTCGCCGATAAACTCCCTCGCCTCGCTTATGGCAGAGGCAGCCACATGGGTAGAATCGGTGCGCATATAGGTAATAAGTCCCACCGAGCCTTCCTTGCCCAAAAGCAAGCCTTCGTAAAGTTGCTGGGCAATAGCCATAGTTCGCCCAGCGGTGAAGTGCAGCTTCTGCCATGCCTCTTGCTGCAAGGTGCTGGTGATAAAAGGCGGAGCTGATTGACGAGCTACCTGTTTAGTTACCACTGCCTTAACTGCATATTCAGCCTTTTCTAAGTCAGCGGTAACTCTTTCTGCTTCATCTTTATTGCCAATATCCAGCTTGGTGCCATCGGTTAGGGCGAACAGCCTGGCTTTAAAACTCGCTTCTTTTTCTTCAGGCGGGGCTAGCTCAACTTCGATAATCCAGTACTCTCGGGGAATAAAGTCTTGAATCTCCCGCTCGCGGTCAACAATCATCCTCACGGCCACCGATTGAACTCGGCCTGCGGAAAGTCCCCTCTGCACCTTTCTCCACAGGAGCGGACTCAGCTTGTAGCCTACAAGTCTATCGAGGATACGCCGGGCTTGCTGAGCATTCACCAGGTTCATATCAATAGAGCGGGGACTTTGGAAAGCCTCCTGAACTGCGTCCTTGGTTATTTCCTGAAAAACTACTCGCTGAACGGGTATCTCATCCCTGTCCAGCCTGGCTGCTTGTAATAGGTGCCAGGAAATTGCCTCTCCCTCACGGTCAGGGTCAGTAGCCAAGTAGATAGAACTAGCCTTACTAGCCGCCTTCCTTAGCTCGCCAACTATCTTTTTCTTCTCCACTGGAATGACATACTTGGGGGTGAAACCCTTGTCTATATCTACCCCGAGGCTTGTTCTGGGCAAATCGCGTACATGCCCCACAGACGCTTTGACACTATAGTTGCGTCCGAGAATCTTATTTAGCGTCCTGGCTTTGGCTGGAGATTCGACGATAACTAGTTTACTTGCCATAATTTACCCTGTCTTAATTCCTTGAGCCAGCACGTAGTTCATGTTTCCCATTTGCCTGGCAATCCCTTTTAACTCCAGCATCGCTAGAGTGCTGCTTACTTCTGGCATAGTCAAACCGCTGCGGCGGCAAATTTCATCTATATGACTGGGCTCGGAAGTCAATTGTTTCAGTATAGCAGATTCAACCGAGCACTCAGCTCCTGAGTGCTCGGCCGGGGAGAATTCCTTAATTTCTGCTTGCTGTACTACGATGGTCAGGTTTAGTTCTTGGAGGATATCAGTGTAATTGCGAACTAACTTAGCTCCTTCTTGAATAAGACGGTTAGTTCCCTGGCTAGCCGGGGAGAAGATGTTGCCTGGAATAGCAAAGACCTCTCGATTCTGTTCCACTGCCTGATGGGCCGTAATCAAAGCCCCGCTCTTTTCTCCAGCTTCCACCACCAACACCCCCAGGCTCAAGCCACTCATAATTCGATTGCGGAGTGGGAAGTTCTCAGCCCTAGGCTTGACGCCTAAAGGATATTCACTGACCAGAGCGCCGTGCTCCATAATAGCTTGAGCCAGTTTGGCATTTTCCCCGGGATAGACGATATCCAGACCGGAGGCAAACACAGCTACGGTTTTGCCCCCGGCATCCAGAGCAGCCCGATGAGCCACAGAGTCAATTCCTCGGGCTAAGCCGCTGACAATAGTGATTTTACTTCGGGCTAAGTCGGCCACAATTTCCTCAGTTACCTGCCTCCCGTAGATGGTGGGACGACGGGTACCGACTATGGCCAGGCAAGGCTCATCCTCGGCTGGGAGACTACCCCTCACGTAAAGCACCGGGGGATAATCATAAATTTCTTTTAATCTCGAAGGATAAAGAGGGTCCTCATAGACAAGCACCTTTACCCTGTAGCGTTCCAGTTTTTCCATCTCGGCGTCCAGGGAGATTCTCGGACGGAGGGTCACGAGGGCATCTAGGCTTCGGGAATCTAGCCCTGCTTGCTTTAGCTTGCCTTCGGGAGCTTTCCAGGCATCCTGTAAACTGCCAAAGTACTCTTTTAGCTGGGAAATCCGTACCCGACCAATCCCGGGTATCCCGGAAAAAGCCACCCAATATTTCAGTTCGTCAGCACTTACCATATGGACCCTCGCTGGATTTTAGCATAACTCTCCCTGCAAAAGAGAACTATTGACACCATGCAGTAGCTATGCTACGCTAAAATAAATTGAGATTCTTCGCCCCGACAAGTCGGGGCTCAAAATGACGGAGGGGATTATTAAACAAAGTTGATGGGAAAAGGAGGTGAAAATGGGCACAACTGAGCCCTTACCATTTGACCTTAACGTAGCTACGATGGTGCTAATCTTAGGGATTTTTTTCATCATCGTAGGCATAATAATAGCTGGTGTAGTCTATCGGGAGACGCGTGAGTGGAGAAAAATGGTACTGCCCATGTTTAATAGGAACTCCAATGAGACGGCGCAGGAATCCCCTAAGGAACCAGCTAAGTTAACGCCCCGGATGGCGGCCTTTGGCAAGGAGATATTTGGCCGATTCTTTGCTCATATGGACGTCGCTGGCTTGCTAGGCGGCGCCGCTACCGTCATTCTGGGCATACTTGTAGTCTTGATAGGACTTGCTCTCCGCGGTTAGCCCTTTCCTTAGTGCCCCTCTGACGCCTTTGATGAGCCCCCACGACACAATGCCATAAATTATGGTGCTGATGAAGCGGGCCATCAACCTGAGGATGAATAGTACCGCCCCCACAACCCAGCGTATTGGTAGGCTGTATAAGAGCCAGGCCGTAACTCGGGCGATTAACCGTGTAACGAAAAGGACGGCAATCGTTATGCTCTTCAAGGGGGGGTTGTACAAAAACCAGGCTGCCGCTGCCGAAGCCCACCTGAGGTAAAACAGGAGAGCTGCTAATAGCCAGCGCAGAGGAGGGTGGTAGAAAAACCAGACTATACCTAGAGGAATCCCCACCAGTATTCTCCAGAACAAGGCACCAATACGAAAACAAATGTCCCAGAAGACATCTCTCGCGGGAGGCCAAGTGTAGCGCCACAACCTCACCAGCCATACCACTAAGCCCAGTAAGAGCAGGAAGAGGAAGAACAACAGAAGGCCTAGACCTATGACTGTTACTTCTCTCCCTAGTATCGAGACAGTCGGAACGGAGACACCTGCTCGATCAAGAACATACTTCAGGACAAGCTCTACGACCACCACCACGACGAGAAGAAAGATGATGTTTATTGGTCGAGCTGCCCACCTTCCCATCCGCACCAGCCAGGGATAGATGATGCGCCATGTGAAAATAATGCCTGCCACTGTCAGCACCAAGGCTAACAGAAAGATTGCCAGAGCTGCCGGTATCAGCGCGAGAGCTAGCAAAGAACCTATGAGGAAAATAACCGTGGCTACCGCGAGGAGCCCCACACAAGTCATCATTTCGTCTCGTTCTCCTTAGCGCATCGGCACAAATTCACCTTGCTCCTTTTCATGGTGCCTCACATACTTTACCTGAGACTCATATTAGTACCAGCAGGAAAGCTATGAAAGCAGCCATGGATGTAACCATGATTGTGGCAATACCCATAAAAAAAGCCGCCAAAGTACTTATCCCTACAACCATGGCTACGACGATCGCTGCTAACGGGATTATTAAACAGCCCATATCGTCTTACCCCCCATAGGACACCTGGAAGAATTCACTTTGCTCTTTTTCATGGCGCCTCACATATTTTACCTGAGACTCATATTAGCACCAGCAGGAAAGCTATGAAAGCAGACATGGCTGTAACCATGGTCGTGGCAATACCCATAAAAAAAGCCGCCAAAGTACTTATCCCTACAACCATGGCTACGATGATCGCTGCTAACGGGATTATTAAACAGCCCATATCGTCTTACCCCCCATAGGACGCTTGGAAGAATTCACCTTGCTCTTTTTCATGGCGCCCCACATACTTTGCTTTAGACTCATATCAGCAGCACGAGAGCTATCAGACCAGTCAGTGATGCAGCCATGGTTGCGAGAGAAGCCAGAAAAAAACCAAACAAAGTGCTTATGAATAAACCCATGACTGTGATGGCCGCTGTTAACAGTAAGATTATTAAACCACCCATATCGTCTTAACCTCCTTAGTGCACCGAGACAAATTCGCCTTCCTCCTTTTCATGGCGCTTCGTATGCTTTACTATACTCGATTGCCAAACTCCTTACAATTCACCCCCTCCCCTGTAAATCCTGAACAATCTTACAAAATCCTAAACCCTGATGTCTAAATCCTGGACAAATCCCTCTGAAATGCGAAAAGTAGAGATGAAAATGCAGCGTGACAGAGCAAAGTCCAAGATTTTTGCATTTTGAGTTATCATTTTGATTTTTGCCCTTTGATTTTTGAATTTCCGTATTGTTTATAATTCAGGATTTTGTGCTTGGGCTTTGTCTTTTGCTCCTTAGTTTTTCTCCAACTTAATAACCTCCCCGGCTGCAATTGTTATTGCAGAACCGGGAGAAAATTTTCATGGGTTGGCTTATTCTGTCACCTTGAATTTTGTTTCTCGATAGGCCACGACCATGAGCCCGACCAGCACTACCACCCCCACTACTACCCATACCCGGATTGGAATCGGGGATACCGTGAACTTGCTAGAATCAGACCAGGCGCTTTCGTTGCCATAATCATCTACTATTTTAACCCGCCAGTAGTAGGTCCCCTTGGGTAAAGTCTCTGTCACAGTTTCTGTGTCAGTCAGTGTGTAGCTGCTTTCCCCGATACCTGACTTGGACCAGATGTTTCCAGAACCAGCAGTTGTGTTTATCTCCAGGGTGTAAGTATAACCGGTGTCACCGCTTACCCCTTGCCATTTGAAAGTCACCACTCCTGACCTCAGTGTGCTGCCTCTGGGTGAGATGGGCAGCGGAGTTGTTGACAAGGTTTTCTTCGTTACCGTGAAGTCGTCCGAGTCGGTAGCTTCGCCATCAGTCACATCCAGCTGCAGTGTACCCTCCGGGCTGTCTTTCGGCACGTGGAAGCTGACGGCAACATTGCCATTGGGTAGGGTCTGCATCGGATCTAAGGCAGGTTTCCCGCCAATTCTCACCGTTAACTGCTTGCTGCCGCCGAACCCGTCGCCAGTCAGGCTAACGAGGTCGCCAGGAGCTCCCCTACGGGGGCTGATTTCTATTATTCTCGCCTGAGTGTTGACGCTAGTTGTTGCACTAGTGCTGGTTGTGTCACCAGAAGCTGAGACAGTATGAATGCCATAGGTGCTGATCGGCAGAGTGAAGGAGGATTCCCAACAACCATTGCTGTCAACGGGGATGGTACCCGGGCTAACATCGATTCCGTCAAAGCGAACTCGAACGCCCGTTTCCCCGGGTGCGAAACCACCTCCCTCGACGGCAATCGTATCACCTATATAAGCTAAAGTCTTGTCAACCGATATTCCGGCGTCCACAATGAACTCAACACCCTTCACATCACGTGCCCTGGTTGACCTTCCTGAGGCCACGATTTCATATTCACCTCTGCGGACAGCAGGAACAGGCACGGTAACCGTCCAGGAGCCATCCTCTTCAGCAGAGGTGATTTCCCACCATAACTTCTCGCCCAAGGTGATCTCAATGTCCTTCTCTTTACTGCCGAAGCCGCTACCACTTATCTGGATCGGCTGCCCCACCCTCCCCGAAGTTGGTTCGACGGTGATTTTGGGGATCACCTCAAAATCCTTGCTCACCCAATTTACCCATAAGCCCGTACCTTCCTTAGCTTCGACCTTGAAGAGACAGCTACCACCGGGGGTGTCTGGGATGGTATAAGATATTGGCCCCCAGGTACCCTTGGCATCAGCCGTATCTGTCTTTTCCTCACCCTTCTGTACCTCGTCCTGGAAGAGGGTAACCTTGATGTCCTGCGAGGCGGTAAAACCACAGCCGCTGAGAGTTACTGCCGTGCCCACCACTCCCTCATCGGGGTCTACGTTTACGGTAGGGTAGACTTCAAAAGTAGCGTACGCTTTTTGGGCATAAGCATTGTCGGCCAAATAAACCGTATAGCTGCCCTTCGCAGCCTCGGGGACATTGAACGTGAGCGTATGGCTTCCAGTCGTTGCTGTGAATGTCGCTCGAACGCCCGCTGCTGTGAGAGAATCCCAGCAGACACGATAGGTGCCAGGCGTCGCAACGGTCGCCGTTACTGTGATTTCCTCGCCGCAGGACCCAGAAATGGGATTAAGGCTAATGGAATACCATGCTTGCGTTTTGAAAGAGTAATATTCGCCGCCATTGTTATCAGCGGTAGTTCCGTCAGCATCTTCAGATTCAACTTCAAAGTAGTAGGTTTCGTCCGGGGTTAAGTTTTGGAGGAGTATGGAATGGTGGGTGACCACAGCGGGATCGTGCACAGACTTCCAAGTCCCGTCTTTTGGTCTGTCGGTGCCGTAGTTCACCTGACTATCACTAGTAGTATTGGTAGTCCAGGTGATGGTGGCGGTAGTGAAGGTGATATTCTCCACATCAACATCGAATATCTCTGGCCCAGCGGCCAGAGCCAATTGAGGCAATATCAACATCAGTAACAGAAGCCCGGCTATGATGGTAGCCTGTATTCGCTTCACACGTACCTTCAACTTTCTTAACAGGTAAGTTTTCCCAAAAATTTCGGACAAACCTATGAAATATGGCGAACTATACGCCTGGTTTTAGGAAGACTAAACTGTTGTCACCTCTCTTTTATTTTAAAAATCTTAAAAAGGCTGTTTAATTCTGATTCTCCATTCAACTTTGGGCTTTCTGTAGTTGCCTGATTTATCAGGCTCGGTTGCAAACAGCCTCATTGAGAACATAATATCCTCACTTTGCTAGGTTTGTCAAGACGTGTGCTGTGTCATTGCCAGGCTGACTTTAGTCAGCCGAAGCAACCTCGTGGTGGGGCATGGGATTGCCACACCCCAACAAGTCGGGGCTGGCCATAACACCCCCACCCTTACGAGGCGTGAAGGAATCCTTTCCTTCGTCCTGAGCAAAGCGAAGGATCTTCCGCTAAATAACACACCCACCTCTTTCCAAGTTTTTTCATTTTGCTTCGTCATTTTGATTTTCGACCTTTGATTTTTGAATTTCTGGGCTCGTGAGGCGTGGAGGTGAGTGGGGAAAAATAGAGTTGACCCCACTTTTTGAGGTTTGAGCTAGTTCAGATAGATTAGTGACACTTTGAAAGGAGATGAAAGGACGTTACAATGGCTGCATTATGAATGTCTATTGTACAATGCCAGGATACAAGCGCTTAGCGAGCGCCCCCAAGCTGTCCAGGGAGGCCAGGCAAAGACTCAAATGGTTCGATTACTACAAATCCCATAATCACAATGCCCGTCTCACTTGCCGCTACTTTGGCATCTCTCCCCTAACTTTCTACCGCTGGAAAAAGCGCTATGACCCCAAGCATATAGAGAGCTTAGAGGACCTACCTCATCGCCCCAAGCATTTAAGGCAGCCTACTTATTCAGTGGAGCTGGTTGAGGCTGTGCTTAGACTAAGAGAGGAATATCCCAGATGGGACAAGGACAAGCTGGTGATACTTTTGCGCCGTGAAGGATTTGCCTCATCTGCTTCCACAGTGGGCAGAATCCTTAAGAAGCTAAAAGAGCGCGGTGTACTGAAAGAGCCCTTGCCAAATCACATATCTGCCAGAAAGAGCCAGAGGCAACGCCCCTATGCGGTAAGAAAACCTAAAGATTATGTGGCCAAGGAACCAGGAGATATTGTGGAAGTAGATACACTGGATGTGAGACCTCTGCCCGGCATGGTGCTTAAACACTTTACTGCTAGAGATGTTATCTCAAGAT
>Ga0307443_1002138_pt1 | contig 11160 bp, 9 predicted proteins | sample SalMarSW160220MG_FD_202148 | JGI IMG/M metagenome (GOLD analysis project Ga0307443, IMG submission 202148) | Salt marsh sediment microbial communities from the Plum Island Ecosystem LTER, Massachusetts, United States - SW1601-220 | ecosystem: Environmental > Aquatic > Marine > Intertidal zone >... | reverse complement strand
TTATATATCCATACTATTTTTCTCAAAAATTTCTTCTCCAAACAAACAAACTTCACTGAGCCTGTGGGAGGGGATGACATTTGAAAAGTCGAAAAGAGGCGAAAATTTTTTATATCTTTATACCATAAAATTAATATGGTGCTGAAATGGGCAAGCTGAAAGAGAGGCTCACCGATTATAAGAACTTCTGGACGATATGGCTGAGCTGTGCCGGACAGGAGCCTGGCATTTCCTTGTTCAGGATACAGACCACGTGGGGGATACAGACAAATTATCTTTATCACAGGGAAGCAGGGCTCGGCAGGCCCCTTTTCAAGTTGATGACGGAACGGGGTTTTATCGAAATTATAGGAAACAAAATAAAGCCCAAGTTAGGGTGGATACCCGGCTATGTAAATGAACTTTTTCATCACGATAAGCCAGTCGGCGGATTCTGGTCCCCGGAACTTGTCGTCAAAAACAAGTGGCCGCTGGTGCAAGCTTTCATCGAGAAGCACAGGAAGTATCTGTTCGACCTCGACAACCTGATGATACTGTACAGGAGCGACAAGGATATGCTGGGCATTTACGGCAGATACATTTTCCAGCACATATTCCTGTACGTGCTTTTTTCGAATCTCATAGCATTCTCCAAGAGATATAATGCTGAAATAGTTACCAGGATGATCTCAACAGCAGTCTCGCTGGGCACAGGGGCTGACGTGATCAACTACATGTACCAGCTCCACTCACAGATAGGAGGTAGCCGGGATTTTCCGGTGCTTGTACAGAATGAACCCGAACTGGCAAAGATGCTGTGCTCCCTGCGTTGGTAGCATGAATTGGACTTGAAATATATATTATAAAACAAAAAAATAATACAACTGGTGTAAGAATGACAAGAGTTATAGGAATTCTTTCGGGGAAGGGCGGAGTCGGGAAAACAACGACTGTCGCAAACGTGGGCACGGCACTGGCTTCCTATTTCAAGAAGAATGTCATCATAGTTGACTGCAACATAACCACTTCACACCTCAGTCTCTACCTCGGCATGTACTATTCCCCCGTGACCCTTAACCAGGTGTTGACAGGCAAGGCGAAGATTCACGAGGCCATATACGACTACCACGTGCCAGGTCTCAGGGTTATACCCGCGTCCTTGTCGCTGAAGGATTTGAAAGGGGTGGATGTCAGCAGGCTCAAAAAAACAATAAATAAGCTGTCAGGGGAGGCGGACATAGTGCTGCTTGATGCTGCACCTGGCCTGGGCCGGGAGGCTATGGCAACCATGAGGGCCAGCGACGAGGTGCTGTTCATATCAACCCCCTTTGTGCCTTCAACCATGGATATCATAAAGTGTCACCAAGTCGCCCTGGAACTCGGGGTGAAGCCCATAGGGATAATGCTCAACATGGTAGGCAAGGAGCGCTACGAGCTTAGCGTTGAGGAGGTGGAGCAGCTTGCCGAGCTACCGGTGACGATTTCCGTCCCTATGGACAAGAACGTGCTCAGAAGCCTGGCCCTGAAGAGCCCTGTAGTTCTGTTCGACCCGGCCACTCCCGCCAGCAGGCAATTTTTCGAGCTGTCTGGCAAACTGATAGGAGAGAAGTACAGGCCAGCCACTTTTTTCACGAGATTCCTGAGATTTTTTGGGCTGGCGAAATGAAATCCGGCAAAACCCACAAAGCCGGGAAAATAAAACGAGCCTAAAACGAATCCAAATTTTATCGCCCCGATGCTATAAGCGTCACCCAAACTGTTATGTGGTAATTTTATTAACACCCTAACTAAATTATAATTCAGATAACCATGTTGGACATAGCTTTGTCGGTTTTGTTGATAGTATCCGTTTGTTTTCTGATTTATGAGTTGCGCAGATTCGGCGTTTTGCACGCCAGAAAATACGAAGTGCCTACAGAAAAGATATGGGAAAAGTTCGTGGGGATAAGGCCCGAAGACATGGCAGAACCCAACCTCACGGAGAAAGTCCAGAATCTTGATAATAAGATAAAAGGAGTCCAGGAGCAGATAGAAAAGCAGAGGAAACTCACTAAAAAACTCATCGAGGAGCTGGGGAAGTAGATGTTCGGGGAGAGCGAAGAGGAAAAGAAGAAGAAAGAGCTGGCAAAGGCTCAGCTTGAACAGAAAAAGCTTGAGCAGCAGGATCTTTCAGGACCGGGAACCGGCGTTGCTGCTAAGAAACCTGAGGTAAAAGAGGCAGGCCTGCAAGGACTGAAGAACATCGGTTCAGGGCCTGCTAGCGGTGGAAAGGATGAACCTGAGAAACCCAAAGAAGAAGCGGCGGGGGAAAAGAAAGCCGCCCAGAAAAAAGAAAAACCGCCACTTGAAGAAAAACCGGGTTCCGCTGGGGAGCCAGGCCAAAAGCCGGCCGCAGCTGAAAAGAAGACCGACCCTGAAATAGAGAAGCTTAAAAAACAGCTGGAGCGGCAGAGGGAGAGCATAAAATCCGCGGAGTTTGACCGGGAGGATGCCATGAAAAAGAGCGAGGAACTCGCGGGACTTGTTGAGGATTTATCCAGCGAAATTAAAGAGGCAAGGCCCCCTACGCCAGCAGTGGCCCCTCCGGCCCAGCCCGCTGCACCCAGCCTTGAGCCAAAAATAAGGGAGCTGGAGGATAAGACGGCGTCCCAGCTAAAGGATCTTAAGGGAGCGATGGAAGCGATGAGCGCGAAAAAGGAAGAGGAGAAAAAGGGCGAGACCGAAGTCGCGGAAACCATGAAGAAGATGTTCGACAAGAGGCTAAAGGAGCTGACCGAAAAGCTGGAGGAAGCGAAAGCTGCTCCAGCAGCGAAAGAGGAAGCAGTCGAGCCCGGTGAAGTAGCCGGCGGTTTGATGGCAATGGGTGGCGGGGTTGAATTCCAGCGCGATTTGGACAAGGTCAAAAAATCCATGAGGGACCTGGCAACCCTGCTGGACGCCTTCAAGGAGGAAGCGGAGAACAGGTTCATGGCAATAGACAAGGAACTGGAAACCGTGGAAAGGGTCCCGGAAATGGAAGATAAGATGCGTCAGTTCGAGCGCAAGCTGGGTCCTGAGAATGTGCAAAAGCTCAGGTCACTGATATCGAGCGCGGACGACTTGAAGGAAGAGGTCATACCCATGATTGTGAAGAGGACCGTGGATGAGCGAATAGATCCCTTCTCAAAAAGGGTCAAGAGCGTGGAAGAGGGAATGGAGAAGGCGGACGCCAAGGTGCAGGCCATCAGCTCCGACATCGACACAAATAACAAGGACATCAAAGCCCTGTACAAGTTCGATGACAGGATAGCAAAGCTGGAGGATGGTCTGTCCGGTGCCAAAAAAGTCATCGCCGAGCTCAGGACATTGGTCAGGGAACTCGACAAGGAGCAACGAAAGGCAACCGAGGAAAAGATAAAGGAGTTGTTACCCAAGATGCTTGAAGCCGAGTCGAGCAACATCAAAAAAGAGTTTGCGGGCCGGTTCGCCTTTACAGATGACAAGCTGCAGTCGGTTGAGAACATGATAGCAGAGTCCCACAAGGAGATAAGCGAGCTTGCAGTCCTGCATGGGGAGTTTGACAGCATGCAAGACGAGCTGGAGAAGCTCAACGAGGAGAAGGAAAAGATCTTGGGCAGGATAGACGCACTGAAATCACAGGATATGGATCTTGATGACAAGATAGAAGACTTGAAAACGCCCAAGGAGATAATAACCGAGCTGGACAGCAAGACAAAGGACATACTCGAGATCCGGGAGTTCTTCGTTCGCCGGGCGAATGGCCTGGAGGACAGGATCAACGACCTTGACGAGAGGGCAGCCCCCCCTAAGAAGTTGTACGCCAGGGTAGATGGCCTGTCAAACGATTTCAAGGCGTTGCGCGATTCGCAGAAAAAGCTGGAGCAAAGGGTTGAAAGCGAGAAACGCGAGTTCCAGACCATAATAAATCAGCACGCGGCTGAGAAGAGAAAGCTGGAGGATAAGCTGAAGGAGCAGCGGACGAGGGTAGCGATGCTGCTGCATGAGTTAAAGTGATTAGAATGGTGGATGAGATCCGGGAAGTAGAAATCGAGCTCAAAAAGCTCAGGGAAGACGCTGATCACCAGCGAACGGCGGTCAAGGCGCTCAATCGAGAGAACGCCTCGCTCAAGAGCAGGAACGAGTATCTCGTCAACAAGCTTAAAGAGGCATCATACGTCTACGGCGAGGCCGGGAAGAGGTTGCTTTACTTCATCAACAATCAGGTCAATCCCGTAGTCGAGAGGCTGAACAGGCTGGAGAGCGAAGGGAAAAAGCTCAGGTCGAGAGACAAAGTGCTGGGCGAATCTGTGCTGTCCATGGAAAGGTCGAACAAGGAAAGTCTGGAAAAGACTAACGCTAGAATCAGCTCGCTGGCAGAAGATTTGAATGTGAGGGAAGAAAAGCTCGGCAGGGCGATAAAGGGGTCCGTAAGGAGAATGGAGAAAGGCGACGCCGCCGCAGGAGAAAGGATTGATAATGTCACGCTTGGTTTTGACAAAAAGCTGGGTGCACTAAAAGTCGCGCTCGTGAGAAAGACCGCAGCAACCATGTCCGCCCTGGACAAGAGGCTGGACAGTAAAGTTAACATGCTCAGGGAGCGGAACCTATTGCTGGGCAAGGACATAGAGGCGCTCAGGCGTTTCGAGGCGGACATAGCCGGCCTGGATGGGAGGTTGCAGGAGAACATCGCAAACCTCAGCCAGACCAAACTGGACATGGAAAAGCTTGAACACCAGGTGAGAAACACCATGTCGGGCACCAAAAGTGAAATCGACGACGGCATGAAAAAATTGTCAGCTGATCTTGACGAGAAGGTGTTGTCATTTTCAAGCGAGCTGAGGCAGATAGACGAGAAAAATCTCGGCGCACTCAGGCTGGAGATGCAGGAGAACCAGGCCTCTCTGAACAAACAGCTTGCCACGAGCAGGGCGGCCATGTCATCTTTCGAAAAGGCAGTAGACCGTAAACTGCAGAAAGCAGGGTCCAGCCTCAAAAGCGACTTGAACTCCAACAGGAAAAATTTGGAAACCCGGCTGAATATGCTGGAGCGAAACATAGACGCCAACAGCAAGAACCACAAAGATTTTGAGCATGCGATTTCAGATAAAATCTCCTCTCTGGACAGCGGTCTTACATCCATGTCAGGCGATGTGGAGAATTTGAAGCATCTTAGAGGAAAGCTTGCCGGCCTGGTGAAACAAGCAGAGTCAATCGAGGAAAGGATTGGGAGGACGGAGGCGGGCGTGACCGAAAATGTCGAGGCCTTCAAGGACAGGTTCGAAAGGAACAGGATAATAATCAAGAACGAGCTGGAAAAAATCGACAAGAAAATAGACCAGAGGGTCAAGCTGGTCAGCTCCGAGCTCGGAAAAGAGAATTCCGCCGTGACAGCCAAGATGAGGGAAGAATTTTTATCCGATATAAATTCAATCAGAGGGAAGGCTGACCTGCTAGCCGAGGACGTCGCCAGGCTGAAGTCCCTCTCGGCTGACATGAAGACCCTCGCTGGCGGCATCAGGAAAAGGGAAGAAGCCGATGCGGCCCTGCAGGCAAAAATAGACTCCATGTCACAGGAGATAAGTGACAAGTCAGAGCGGGATGACATGCGCCTGCTTAAACAGCTGGATGTGCTGGGGGCCGAGATAAAGGACGGCATGGAAGCCGCCGAATCCAGGATGTCCAGGGAAAACGTCAGGGCATTTTCCGCTGCGAGGCAGTCGCTGAAACATGATATACACGCCATCAGGGAGGAAAATGCGGCGCTCAAAGCCGAGGTCAAGGGGCTGCATTCGCTTGCCAGCGTGGTCGACGGGCTGCAAAAGAAAGGGCTGGCGATGGAGCGTAACCTGGAGGACTTCAGCCACTCCATAGACAAGGTGGCGGCCAGCACCAGTTCCAGGCTGGAGAACGAGGCACTGCGCGTGAGCAAGGATATGGCCGGGACAGCGGCAAGGCTCAAGAGCGACTTGAAGGATATGTTCGCGGGGGAAAAGGAAGCATTCGGCAGGCAGAGTGCAGGACTGGATGCGAGATACGAAAACCTGGAAAAGACCGTTGAGGACGTCGGCAAGCGCCTTGCCGGGCTGGCGGACCGATTGGGCAGCAATTACGGATTCTCCATAGCCAACAAAAAGCAGCTGGACCAGTTCGATAAAAAGCTGAAAAAAGTGCTCAAGGAAATAGTTTCGTGGAAGAAAGAATACAAGCTGGAGCTGGGCAGGCTGCTGAAAGAAATAGAGGGCTGAAATGGACACTTTCAAAAGAATCAGATCCGGGATATCCGAACTTAAACGCGAAAAGGACGAGCTCAAAACCAAGTACGATTTTCTGGCAGGTGAACTGAGCAGGCTGGTGCAAGCCAACAGCAAGGAGATCAAGGCGGTCGCAGCTAAGGCGATGGCTGGTGCGGAAAGCATCGCGGGCGCCGAAGAGAAAATAAACAAAATGGAAAAAACGGTTGGTGAAGCCGAGGGAAGGGTGCTAAACGAGATTTCTGCCCTGAAAAAACATTCCGAGGACTACAAGAAAGCCCTGATAGAAGTTGGGGAACGGTTGCAGCACGCCCAGGATTCTGCGGACGAGGCTAACAAATGGGTTGAGGATAACAGGGAGCAGGGCAAATCGCTGTCAAAGTATATGGACGACATGGGGAAGAGGATAAGCGACCTCGCCTCGCTCAGGGAGAGGATAAAGGAAATAGAGAAAGCAGGCGACGTTCTTGTGAAAGGGGTCCAGAACCTGGAAGAGCTTAGGGGCAGCGTCGCTGGTGTCCAGGAAAAGATTGCAGGGCTTGACTCGTCGCTTGCCGACAGGGCAGCGCTGACCGAAAGCAAATTATCATCTGACATAGCTTCTATGCAGCATGAGGTCAAGTCAAACAGCCTGGCCATCAAAGGGACTGATTCGGCGATGGAGAAGACCACCCTTGATTTGCAGTCGATCAGACATGACATAGTAGCCGAGCATGCAGGCATCGCGCGGGTCCGGGGCACCGCCGCCAATAACAGGAAAAAGCTTGAATTGCTGGGCACATTGCAGTCACAGATCAAGAACATCGAAAGCATCAAGGCAGGCCTGGTCAAAGGGGTCGAGTCGCTGAGGGGGATGGCAAACAAGATTGTGGCTTTGGAGCAGAAGACAAGGGACCTTGATGCCCGGCTTACCAATGCGGACAAGGCGCTCGAGGCCAAGGTTCTTGAGAAGGCCACCGGGCTGGACAGGCAGATATCCGAAAAAACGGGTGCGATGGAATCCCAGATGCAGAATCGGCTCAAATTCCTCGAGGCGAACCTCACCGAAAAGGGCAGGACGATGGAGACCAGACTGGTGGGCATGAACAAGCAGTTCGAGGGCAGCGCATCAGCTGAGCTGGATGGGATGAAAAAGGAAATCGGCAAGGAAATGTCTGACATCAAAAAACTAAGGTTAGATTTGCAAAAGATGAACGCGAGCCTGAGGGATCTGAAAAGCAGTTCCGCCGGCTCCAAATCCGGCGTGCAAGAGATCAAAAAGGCATTGTCTTCCGTCTCGTCAAGAGTGAACTCCCTGGAGGCCCTCAGGGAAAGGGTCAAGGTGATAGAGGATGCAAAGGATGCGCTGATTGCCGGGATGGGCGATCTCGCAGACGTGAAGGAAGGTGTGGGGGTCCTAGATGAAAAGAGCAAATCCCTTGAGGAGAGAATCTCTGGCGAAGCAGGAGCCCTGCGTTCTGACATGCAAAAAGCGATTGCAGGGCTTAAGGCGGACCAGTCAGCAACAAAGAAGAAAGTGGCATCCCTGGAAAACCTTAGGCAGAAAACAAGGGACATAGAAAGGCTGGAAAAATCCTTGTCGGCGAGATTGCGTGAGATAAAACCGGTTCAAGGGGAGGTCGCTGCTCTCAGGCACGACCTGGAATCCAACAAAAGGGAGATGGATAACACGGATTCTGTTCTGGAAAGCAAAATGGACTACAACACCTCTTCGCTAAAAAAGGAGTCTGCCTTCAATGCGGCCTCGCTGGCAAAGCTGGACGAGGAACTGCGCGGATTTTCACTTGACCTGCACTCAATGAAAAAAGACTGGCAGGCCGGCCACAGGGACGTGTCAGAGACGCGCACAGCCATGGCCAACGCCCAGAAGAGGATCGCAGAGCTGGAGAAATTGCAGATCAGGCTCAAAGAAATGGAAAATACCAAAGAAGCCCTGAGCAACGCCATGGATGCACGGCTCGAGGAGAAGATGAAATTCCTCGAGACCAGCTTAAGGCAGAAGGGGGAAAACATCGAGGCAGGCCTGCAAGAAAGGAGCAAGGCTATTGAAACAAAACTGAATTCCACCATCGCCGGCGTAAAGAAAGAAGTAGCTTCCTTGCAAAGCTTGCAAGAATCGCAGGCAGGAATGGACGAGAGGGCAAGGAATCTGGACAAAGATGTCAGGGAACTCAGGTCAGGCCTGGCAAGGGAACTTGCCGGGTTGAGAGGCCAGATAGAATCGGCCAAGACCGGGGGCCGGGACAAGTTCGATTCTGCCGTGAAGGCTTTCCTTAACACGAGAGGGGAGATCAGCAGCAAGATGAACGGAATGAATATCAAAATGTCGGAGCTGGAGAAGAGGATGAACGAATTCTCGCGGACGTTGATAAGGATGGACCTGCTGGAGAAAAAGCTGGACAGGGTAGCCGAACGGAGCACCGAGATGAGAAGGGACATGGACAAACTGGAAAGCAAGGAAGAGCCCGGGGAGAAAATCACGGTAGTTGACCTTGAGAAGGAAGGAGAGGAAATTTAAAGTATTAGAATTTCAAAAGCACAGCCGGGGAATAAGATGGAAGCAGTGACGATGTACGTGATTGGAATATCCGCGTTGTTTTTTCTCGGAGTAGGAACCTACATGCATCTCTTGAGAAAAAGGGCAGAGAAAACGCTTCCTGCTCCGTTCCTGAACCCTCATGGAAAAGGGAAACCAAAGAAGAGGTCCGGATAAATAATATACGTGGATAGAAACGCTGTAAGTTTAACAAACATAAATATTATCTGTAACATCTGGAGTGTTTTTGGAGTAAACTCCCCATATGGACCAATTGGATTTTTGCCTGGAGACTATGAATGTACTTTTGAGCAACCATTTCATTTTAACAAAACAATACTATTTACTGCTGATAATGAGATTTAAGCATGAAAACCGATTTCACCGGCACCATAGACGAAGTCATGATTTACAAGGGCTTTGAATGAAACCGGAGTTCAGCAGATTTACTGCAAGCTGACGGAAACGCCGCTTTTTGTGCCTGATTAAAGGTTGAGGGCTATCTTTCACCAAAAAGTGAAATATTTATAAATAAGTAATCATAAATAATGAAACATGACACGGCCTTTTAGAGCTGTCGCTTCTTCCAAAAGGCCGTGGAGCGAAAACCCCGTGAGCAAACATGACCAAAAAAATGGAATGGGTCTACAGGGAAATACTTTTCCAGGTATTGGAGAAGAGGCAGAATTTCCTTAGCCAGAGCAGTATCTCAAAGAGGTGCAGCGTTTCGATAGGAAATGTGAACAAGGCCCTAAAGCCGCTGGAAGCCATGAACTGCATAGAGAAGAAGCCCCGGGGCTTCCGGGTATTGAATCCAAAGAAGATTCTCCTTTACTGGGCAAGTGTAAAAAACCTGCAGAGAGATGTAATATACCAGACCAGGGCAGAAAAACCAGTGGAGGAAATAGAAAATGAGATGCCCTCTGTGCTTTTCACGGCATACTCTGGCTTCAGGTTCAGATTCAAAAAGATACCTTCTGAATATTCAGAGATCCTGGTATATTCTACAAAGGAAAAAATAAAGGAAAGATTTTTCCCAACGACAGGAAGCCCGAACATAATAGTCCTGAGGCCCGACGTTCATTTAAAAAAATTCAAGCAGGTTCCTATAGGGCAGCTCTTTGTCGACCTCTGGAACCTGAACACATGGTATGCCGATGATTTCGTAAGGGCCATGGAAAGAAAAATAGACGAAATAATTAAGGAGGGGGGTTAAAATCGAATTCTGGAACGACATGGCAATGGACAGGAGTTGGAAGGCCCTGATAAGCCTCAACAAGAAGCTGGATTTCATCCTTATCGGTGGATGGGCATGTTATCTTTTAACAAAGAGCATAAAGAGCAAGGACATTGACATAATAGTGGATTTTGAAACCCTGAGCAAGATAAAGAGGGAATTTATGCTCAAGAAGACACCCTTCCTGAAAAAATACGAAACAAGGATTGGGGGCATATCAGTAGATATTTATGTCCCATTCTACTCCAAGCTTGCAATCCCAATAGAGGAAATCCAGAAAAATATAACAAGCCTGGAGGGCTTCAAGATCCCGAAACCGGAGATTCTCCTCATACTGAAGCAATACGCAGAACTGGAAAGAAGGGATTCTGTCAAGGGCCAGAAAGACAGGGTTGATATCCTGAACCTGCTTATTAACAGGAGCCCGAACATGAAAGAATACCAGAAAACGGTCAGGAAATTCGGGCTTTCCAGTTATCCTAAAAGGCTGAGGGAAATAATCCGCTCTGCAAGGAAGGAATTTGAATACCTTGGCATCAGGGATTTGAGAAAGGTCAAGCTCATCAAGAAAAAACTGGAAGCCAGTCTAATACCTTGAGATAGCCTTCAACGGCTCAATCGACGATGTCATGATTTACAAAGGGCTTTGAATGACATGAAAATACTTCTTCTTGAAAGCCTAGTAGTAATTGACTAGGGCAATCTCTTTTGTCCCTGGTCCCTTGAGACCTTGGCTTTGAATGAAACAGAAACCCAGCAGATTTACGAGGCGCAGAGCTTATAAGTTTTACTAATAAAAACACAGAAAGGCAAAATAACCAAGCTGAACAAAAAGGGGCTATAATCCTACACTTTCTTGCTCATCTCAGCGACCATCCTTCTCCTGCCTGAGATTATCAGGACATCCCCGGGTTTTATCACTTCTTCCCTGTTTGGAAGATAATCCCATTTACCGTCCCTTCTGAGACCTATGATATCCCCTTTTCCCTCGGTGAAATCCTCCAAAGTCTTCCCTACAGTCTTGCTGCTCTTCTTTATCTCCAGATAGTCAGCGACTTCCATGGAGTCTTTGAGTCCCTTGAGTATGGTGGGATGTATAGGTATCCCTCTGGACAATGAATCTATCAGCTCCTTTATGGCGTCGGATATGTCCTCCA
>Ga0307443_1002132_pt1 | contig 11177 bp, 8 predicted proteins | sample SalMarSW160220MG_FD_202148 | JGI IMG/M metagenome (GOLD analysis project Ga0307443, IMG submission 202148) | Salt marsh sediment microbial communities from the Plum Island Ecosystem LTER, Massachusetts, United States - SW1601-220 | ecosystem: Environmental > Aquatic > Marine > Intertidal zone >... | reverse complement strand
TTGGTTTGCAGTCACGTTTTGAGAAACCTCACCCGCGGGACTTAATTCGTCAGGGTAGCACATGAGTTCCAATCAGAAATTAGCATGAATTCTTCTTTTGAGCAAGGGGAAAATGTCACTAGGGGCTGGGGACTGGGGACTGGAGATTGGAGACTAGAGATTAGAGATTAGAGACGAAAGACTAGAGATTGGAGTAACGAGATTCTCCACGAGACCGCCAAGACCACCGTTGTTTCCCTTTAGCGTCACACTGGTTTCCTTTGAGTTTTCGGGGACATCGAGGATAGAGCTTTTCTGTTCATAATATATAATTTATGCTCAAATTGAAGCTAGAAAACAACACAAATTGCATATATGCGCGTAATGACAGTATGCGATAATTACGTGTAGCTCGCAACGGGGCGATATGTAACCGCAGTCAGGATTGTTCACTTTTGGCAATCTAGGGACATAGTGCTAGGTAGCAGATATTCAAAGCTGGATCAGTCACAGGGCGAGGGGGTGTCCCCTAGATACATTGGTGCTACCTAAGCCTAGCCATGAAGATGTTGACTCATAGAGAAAATCATCTTAACTCTGAAATATCAGGAATGCTTTATGTCTGGGAATTCATCAGTCCAGTAACGGTCATTTGTTTCATTCTTTAGGAGCGACTTAACAGGCGTTCCACTTGCAACATTCTCCTCTCTGGTCTAGCTGACGGACCAGGAAGAATCTCCGCATCAACACCTTCTCTAAGCTCCAAGAGCGCCCCGTCCTTGTACAGCTTGCTGATAGACTGAGGTTGCGTTGTGGCCCAAGGACCAAAGGTGATGCTTACCAAGGCTATGTCTTGAGTGAAATCAGCAACATTTACAATAATAGTAAATCCCCCTCCATCAACAGTAGCTTCAACCAAGTGAAACCCAGCATCGTAGTCATCCCAATCTGTGCCTTCGAGTACAAAATTTTGAAAGACAGCCCCGTCAGGGATATTGGTGATTACATCAACTATTATCAAATCACCTTCCCAAGAACCACTAACAGAGATGTCAACAGGTTCGGGTGGCGCTGTGCAGATAACAACTGCAGCTATAATTGCAATGACACCTATAATACAGCCTACGATGCCTACTCTTAATTGCTTCTTTGTTGTTTTTGCCTTCTTGGCTGGCTTCTCCTCCTCAACAGATGCTTCAAGCTCCTGAATATCCTTCTCTCTCTCTTCAGAGGTAAATCCTTTCTTAAGCCTCTCGCCACATTCAGGGCAAAACTTGATTCCTTCGCTTACTTCTTTCCCACAATGAGAACAAACTGGCATAGCCTCACCTTCCTTTTAGATGACTAAATTCAGTTCCGCTTATGGTTATCTATTTCCAATGGTAAAATATGTCAATGCATGAACCAATGACTTCAAGTTCAAGGAGAATGGGCTGCAGTAAAATCAGATAACAGTCTTGTTGCCTCCTTGATATATTCAGTAGCCATTTCTATTTCTGATGTTGCTTGACTTATCAAATCGTCATCCAATGTATCTATCCCTTCAGCTATTAACTCCACAGAGTTATCATAATGCAACATAGCCTGCATATAGTTGTAGTGAATATCAGCCATAGAACTAGGGGGCTCTATTTCCAGCGCTTCATCATATAGCAGTCGTATTATTGTAAGCTGAATAGCTACATCTAGTGTCCACTCATCATAGCCAATCTGTGGCTCCCCCATTAAGTCGCTGATTTTACTCATTGCTTCACTAACCCTGCTACTATGGTCCGCCATGGTTGTAGCGTAGTTCTGCTCGCTGGCTGTTAGAGATGGAGTTTCAGCAGGAGAGCAGATAGCAACGGCAGCAATGATTATGATGACAGCTATAATTAAGACTGCGATGCCTCCTGCCAAGTTCTTCTTTGTTGTCTTCGCCTTCTCGGCTTGCTTCTCCTCCTTAACAGATGCATCAAGTTCCTGAATATACTTTTCTTTCTCTTCAGGGGTAAACACCTTCTTGAGCCTCTCGCCACATTCAGGGCAAAACTTGATTCCTTCGCTTACCTCTTTTCCACAATGAGAACAAACTGGCATAGCTTCACCTCTTTTTCCCTTGATACATCATATAAGAATTAAGAAGAACAGTCAATACGCCTCTCTAAGGTGTTTGATTTATTGGCATCACCCAGTCTATCAGGGTTTCACCATCATAACCTTCTTTAGGAAGAAGACATGAACAAATAGAGCAAAGGATAGCACCCAACTGCAATTGACGCCCACTACTGCGAGGATTACAATCCTGCCAAGGGGATGAGCAATGGGTCTATTCAGTAAAAAGGAAAAAGGCCGAGTTGAAGAATTCTGTCGTCAATTCTATGATAACGTTATCTTTCATCCAATAATTGCAGGGCAGGACTTTAACGAAGTCTGGTATGATAATGCTTTTCACTATATTGTAGAAGCCGATAAATCCTTCGCCACCATTGACAAAAGCGTATTTCGCCGGGAAATGACGGCTCTACGTCTTGAGCTATTCGGGCTTGCTTGGCTATATAAATTCCCAAAAGATAGATTTACCATACCCCAGAGTATTTTTACCAGACAATATCTAGAGAGTACCGGAAAACTTGAACTTTGGGATAGTATGGTTGAATATAACAAAGTTATCGCTCAATCAGCCTTCCCGACTTCAACGGGTATCCAAATGCGGTCGCGGTTGGGAAAACAGATACAGGAACGAGTAGAGAGGAGTAGAACCACTTTTGTCAATACATTTAGGTGGGGAGTATTTGAGAAGTGGGCTGAGGCTAACATAGGTGACCCATCCGCTCCAACTGAAGAGGAGAAGATACTTGGCAGTTGTGTGATTTGTGTTGTAAGCCGAATGTTAGCGGATATAAGGAAAAATGACTGTATGCTTGTTAAGCTATTAGCAGCAAAGCTAGCGGAACGGATAGGATACGATGCCAGTCTCAATGCTGAAGCTTTCTTAAGACTTGGGGCAGTTATATTTGGTTTATATGAAGGGGCTGAGAAGGCTATCAAAGGCATAAAGCTAGAGTGACTGATGTGGAGCGAAAGAGGTATTTCAGCATAAAGAAATGACACCCATACCGCGTGGGGATAGGATCCCATTAAATGTTTGAGACAGGTGAGATAAGAAAGACCATTATGCGCAAGATATTATATCTGGACCAGAACTACGCGAGTAATCTGGCTAAAGCTCGGTATAATTTCATCAAAGAACCAGAGGAAGCAGGCTTATGGCTTGAACTTTATGACATTCTAAAAAGTGCAGTTAGCGCTGATAAAATTATATGTCCGGAATCATATTTTCATAGCAAGGAAGCTATGTACGATTCACGGCTTGGAATTCCCATAAAGCAAGTAATCGGCGAATTATCTTTGGGATTAAAATTTCTTCATTGGCGAAGGATTATGGAATCACAGATTGAAGATGCTGCCAGATTATTCCTAAATAAAAAGTTAGAACAGACTGAGGAATGGATTAAAGTATTTCAATCCAACCCCCAAGCTTCTGTAAAAAGTAGAATGCAAGATGTGTCAGATAAAGAAGTAAGAGTGGATGTTCACATTCGGCTACCAGAAGAGGTAATAGACTATGAGCGTAGAGAGAAGGATGAATTTGAAGCTGTAGGGCGAGAACTAATCAAAAAATACTGTGAGAAACCAATGGAATGGTCACGGTTGGTATTGGAAAGCAAAAAAAGCACAATAGATGGTTTTATGGGAGCATCTGCTGTACAAAAGATTGTAAATCAAATAAGAAGCGATTCACTATTGGAACAAATGAATGGCTATGATAATTATGCAAGGCTGCTTCTATTATTTGACAAGCTCGTAAAAATTGGAATAGACCCTCAAAATCGAGATATGATAACAAGGTTTCTTGAATCAAAAGAATTATTAGATAGCCCATTCATAGAAATCTATTCTGCTCTTTGGGCAATAATAGCTGAATGCCGCCGTATTCAGGGAAGAGACATGAGAAGTAGTGATTTTTACGATGTGCCAATTTTAGCTATGGCACTGCCTCCCTGTGACATCATTGCTACTGATGGATTTATGAAAGAAGTCAACAACAATCTACTTAAATTTAATAATAAGTACAAAACCGAGATATTCTCAGCAAGCAGAGAAGACCTAATGGCTTTGCAAAAGCGTGTAGCAAATTGCTGAAAGGAAGGCAAAAACATAGGGAGAACGTCTCCGCTCTCCCTTCTCAATCAAATTCATTGACACCTACTAATGTGGGGGATAGAATCTCGACAAAGACTCTTAGGTTCTTAGAACATGGACAGTCAAATTCGGGCTAGAGTATTTATTAGTTGTGGGCAGCAGAAGGACTCTGACGAGACTAAAATCGCCCAAGAAATCGCCGACAAACTCACCAATATGGGGTTTGACCCATATATTGCAGTGACAGAGCAAACTCTCAAAGGGGTCAAGGAAAACATCTTCAGAAGATTGAAGGAATCGGAGTATCTAATCTTCGTAGATTTTAAGCGTGACAGGCTAGCCGATGTCGGACGCCTTTTTCTGAAAGACAGTGGTGAGCACCGGGGTTCTCTTTTTTCGAATCAAGAGCTTGGCATAGCTACTTATTTAGGCACTGAATGTCTGGCATTTCAAGAGCAAGGAGTTCGAGAACTCGATGGAATACTTCGATTCATTCAAGCAAATTGCATGAAATTCGATAATCGGTCTTCACTTGCGGATACAGTAGCAAACAAGGTCAGAGAGAAGATTAATAAAAAGGAATGGGACCCAACTTGGAGATATGAATTGAGATTGAGAAGAAGGGATTCAAGGGAATACGTGCCCGCTTATATCGGAGGTGACAAATCAAATCTTGCCCGTTTTTTTCACATAGAGGTTCAAAATCTACATCGTGCCCAGATTGCACACGATTGCACAGGCTATATAGAGCGAATCAAGAATCTAGAAACGGGGGAAGAGACAGTTCCCGACCTTGTTGAGTTGAAATGGAAAGGTCACACCGATTTGCGTGCCAGCATTCCGCCGCAGAAGTCTCGCTATCTCGATGCATTCTACATCAGGCTGGTTATGCCGAAAACAATAAACTTAGGTATCAATGTGCGTGCCGTCGACTATACAGGCTTCCTCCAAACGCATACTCTGTGGCAAGCTTATGATTGCGATTTAGACTACGTCGTATTCTCAGATAGCTTCCCTACCGTAAGGCAGACTTTTAGGCTCAGAATGGGCAACGAACTAGATGATGTCGAGTTCTCCGAAATCACCATAGCCGATGCGTAATCAGCCTTGTGCTGGAAATATGTGTCACGTGCAGCCAGTATAAATAAACCGAGAGGAGTACAAATTTAGGGACAGTCGCTAAAACTGTCCCTCTTTGTTTAATCCTGTTGTAATCCCCTTAGAATATTCTACAAGTGGAGACAGATTCGCATTGTTAGAAGATATTCTGAAGCTAGGAAATGCTCTGAAGAGCGGTCAAGAGGGAGGTCATTTCGGGTTATTTTTTGGATAGGGGGCGTCATGAGCCCGACTTCAGCAGCGCGGCTTGATGTTATCTTTTACCCAGCCCACTATCTTATCGAGAGAGGTGCCCGGCAAAAATATCTCTTTGATTCCAAGTTTCTTAAGTTTGGGAATATCTTCCTCAGGGATGATGCCTCCACCGATGACCGCCACATCATCCGCTTTGTTGGCTTTGAGCAACTCGAGCACCCGCTTAAATAGGTGCATATGAGCCCCGGAGAGAGCGCTCAGCCCGATCAGGTCGACATCCTCTTGTAACGCCGCAGCGACAATTTGCTCGGGCGTCTGATGCAAGCCAGTATATACCACCTCAAACCCGGCATCCCTGTAAGCCCTGGCTATAACCCTTGCTCCCCGGTCATGTCCGTCCAGGCCGGGCTTGGCGACTAAAATCCGTATCTTTCTTCCTGAGTTCACCATATTGTCTTTACCTTCAGATAGTCTCCTTTTAGGCGGGGACAAGCCCCGCCACTACAGGGCGAGGACGAGCCTCGCCACTACTTCATAACTCCCCTTTCCCCTCTTATCTTAAGAGGGGGTTAGTATCAATTGCACCCTCACCCTAGCCCTCTCCCGTCGAGGGAGAGGGGACTCTCTTCGAGGGAGAGGGGATTCATAACTCCCCTGGCCCCTCTTACCTTAAGAGGGGAACTTTAGTAAAATCCCGGGTCTCGATATTCCCCGAAAACATCTCTCCAGACATCGCAGATTTCTTGCTCAGTAGTGTATTCTTTTACCGCATCTATCACATAGGGCATCAAGTTTTTATCCGTCCTGGAAGCAGCGCGAAGATCGCTCAAAATTTGAGTCACCCTGCGGTTATCCCTTGCCTTTTTTATTTCCTGCAACCTGGCAATCTGCTTTTCTTCGACCGCTTCATCTATTTTTAGTATCTCGGGAGGAGCTTTTTCTTTAATAACATATTTATTCACCCCCACCACGACCTTCTCCCCTTTATCTATTTGCCGTTGGTAATGATAGGCAGCATCGGCAATCTCCATTTGTGGAAACCCCTTATCAATAGCAGCCAGCATGCCTCCCATGTCGTCTATCTTATTGATGTATTCCCAGGCTTTTTCCTCTATCTGCTTGGTCAAAGACTCTATAAAATAAGACCCGGCCAGGGGGTCGATGGTGTTGGTAACGCCTATTTCATCGGCGAGGATTTGCTGGGTGCGCAGAGCAATGGTAGCAGCAAATTCAGAGGGCAGAGCCAGGGTCTCATCCAGAGCGTTGGTATGTAGAGACTGTGTCCCACCCATGACCGCTGCCAGAGCTTCAGTGGTAGTCCTGACAATATTATTGTAGGGTTGTTGGGCGGTCAGAGAGCAACCTGACGTTTGAGTATGGAACCTCATCCACCAGGAGCGAGGATTCTTAGCTTTGAATCTATCTCTCATAATTCCAGCCCACATCCTTCTAGCTGCCCTGAACTTGGCAATCTCTTCAAAGAAATCGAGGTGAGAATTAAAAAAGAAGGAAAGACGAGGAGCAAAGGAATCAACATCCAGTTTCTTCCTTTCCCTGACATCCTGGACATAGGCTATCCCGTCAGCCAGGGTGAAAGCCAATTCCTGGATAGCGGTGGAGCCTGCCTCCCGAATGTGATAGCCGCTAATGCTTATAGGATTCCACAGGGGAACATGCTGGGTACCAAACTCGATGGTATCGCTTATCAGCCTGATTGATGGCTCGGGCGGGAGCATAAATGTTTTCTGGGCAATAAATTCTTTTAGCATATCGTTTTGAATTGTGCCCCCGATTTTGTCCCAGCCTATCCCCGATTTATCGGCGACAACCAAATACATTGCCCAGAGTACAGAGGCAGGGGGATTAATAGTCATAGAAGTAGTGACACTATCCAGAGGAATCCCACGAGTCAGAATCTCGAAATCTCTCAGGGTATCAATGGCCACGCCACATTTCCCACACTCACCTCTAGCTCGGGGCGAATCGGTATCATATCCCATCAAAGTGGGGAAGTCGAAGGCAGTGCTCAGCCCCGTCTCACCTTCCTTAAGCAAATGATGCCATCTTTTGTTAGTATCCTCGGCACTGCCCATCCCGGAGAACATGCGAAAGGTCCACTCTCTTCCTCGATACATTGTGGGTTGGCAACCTCTGGTAAACGGGAAAATGCCGGGATAGCCGATATCCTTAGAAAAATCCAGGTCCTTGATATCTTCCGGGGTATAAATTTCCTTTATCTCAAGGTCGGAAACGGTGGAAAATCTTTTTCCCTTCTCAGCCTTTTGCCTTCCGGCCTTTCCTGCTTCCTTCTCCCATCTTTTCCGGCCTTCTTCCACTTCTTGCAAGGTTTTCTCTGTAAACATAATCGGCCCCTTTACTTCACACCCAATACCTGGCGGGCAATTGTCCACCTCTGCATCTCCGAGGTTCCTTCGTAAATCTCAGTTATTCTCTGGTCACGGTAGTAGCGTTCCACGGCAAAGTCTCTAGTATAGCCATAGCCACCGAATATCTGAACGGCTTTGTGGCAAACCCTGTGAGCTGCCTCGGAGGCGAAAACCTTGGCCATTGCCGCTTCCTTAGGAGGAGCGTGTCCTTCTTTCTTGGTTAACCAGGCAGCCCTGTAAATCAGCAACCGGGCTGCATCTATGTCCGTAGCCATATCGGCAATCATCCATTGGATTGCTTGAAGGCGAGCGATTTCGGCACCAAATTGTCTCCTTTCCTTAGCATAAGCCACGGCGGCATCATAAGCAGCTTGAGCAATACCCAGTGCTTGAGCAGCTATGCTGACCCTGCTGGCATCTATACCTTCTAAAGCTATCCTGAAGCCTCTCCCCTCCTCTCCTAACATATTAGCCACAGGTATTTTACAATCATCGAAGATAAGCTCCGCTACCGAAGCAGGGTGCAGTCCCATTTTTCTTTCTAGTTTGCCCACAGAGAAGCCCTTAGTACCTTTGTCCACGACAAAGGCACTGATGCCACGATAGCCCAGCGATTTGTCTTTCGTAGCAAAGGTGGTTACAAAATCAGCTTCAGCACCATTACTTATGAAAATCTTCTGGCCATTCAGAACATAATAATCGCCCTCCCGGGCGTATTTTGTTTCCATAGCGGCGACATCACTACCAGCCATGGCCTCAGTTAAGGCAAAAGCCACTATCGCCCCATCAATTACACGGGAAATATAGTGACTCTTTTGCTGTTCAGTGCCGTGCATGACGATGGGATACATACCCAGGCCAAGGCTGACCAGATACACGACGCCTATACCGGCACAGGCACGGGAAATCTCCTCAGTGGCTATGGCGAAAGTCACTTCGTCCCCACTTCCTCCGTACTCTTCGGGAAAGTGCACACTATGCAACCCGGCGTCAGCCATCTTTTTGACGACATCATAGGGGAACTTTTCTGTCTCATCCCATTCGGCAGCGTGGGGTGCAATTTCCCCGGCGCAGAAATCCCGCACCATTGCCTGGAACATCTTTTGCTCTTCGGTAAGTTCAAAATCCATTTCTAGCTCCTTTACAGGCCGTCTAAAGACCTCTTTTTGTTGCAGGGTAATCAACGACCATTGATTCACCCCGGCATCTTTGACCCTTTGTTTTTTGAAGGCTATCGGCCACTTTCGACTAATGTTTTTGCTTTCAGGGCCGATTTTACACTTCAGCCCCAACCAAGGTCAATTTTTCCCTGTATCCCAGCACAGACGATTCCAATCATTGACGGATAGAGCTTCTTATATTAGACTTACATCTTTAGTATGCATATTTTAGCAAATAAAAGTGAGGGCACCTGGACTTGGCTTGAGTGCCCTAGTTTTGTGCTTATACAGGAGGGAGAGCTATGGACTTAGTCTGGATTTGTATAATAGCGGGGCTTGTGTCGGCTGGTGTAGTTGTATTCTTCGTGCGCTATGTTCTAAGGCAAGACCAGGGCTCAGACAGGATTAAGGAGATTTCTGCCGCTATTAAAGAGGGGGGACTGGCGTTTATTCACAGGGAATATCGCACATTGGGCATTGTGGTAGTGATAATAGCCATTGTCCTAGCGGTCATCCCCAGTTTGGGTTGGAGATTGAGTGTAGCTTTTGTCTTTGGTGCTCTATGTTCTATGGGCGCTGGCTATGCCGGCATGAACATGGCACTCAGGACCAATGGCCGGACCTGTGCTGCGGCACAGAAGGGGCTGAATCAGGGGCTGAGAGTTTCTTTCAGGGGTGGAGCGGTTATGGGGCTGACTGTAGTGAGCATTGGCATCATAGGGCTATCTGTTCTCTACCTTGTATGGCATGACGCTCCCAATTTCCTGTTTATCATTCCCGCTTATGGGACCGGTGCTTCACTGGTAGCTCTTTTTGCCAGGGTAGGCGGCGGCATCTTCACCAAAGGGGCTGATGCCGGCTCCGACCTGGTGGGCAAGGTGGAGGCGGGGATACCGGAGGATGACCCCAGGAATGCTGCGGTCATAGCTGACAATGTCGGCGACAATGTCGGTGATGTATGCGGCATGGGTGCTGACCTCCTTGAGTCTTATGTAGAGACTGTCATTGCCACTATGACGCTCACCACTGTTGGTGTCGTAATAGCACCATGGGTGACAAAGCTATTTTCTGGACTCTCAACCGAGGCTGCTCTGCAAGCTGCCTGGTGGTTGCCAATGTTAATTATGGCTGGCGGCATTGTAGCCTCCATAATTGGCTGCTTTCTGGTCAGAGTCGGGGAGAAGGTAGATATGTCTGCTCTCCTGGGAGCTTTGCGTCGCGGCACGCTTGGCGCCACGATATTGACAGCGGTATTTGGTTTTCTGGTGATTCATTTTCTGCATGCCAACTTAGGGCTCTTCTGGGCGATGCTTGCCGGCCTTGTGGCTGGTGCCTTAATGGGGGAAAGTACAAACTATTTCACCTCCTATGCCTTCAAGCCGACGCAGGAAATCTCTGAAGCTTCCACTACCGGTGCCGGTGCCACTATAATTCGAGGCTTTGCCACCGGTCTGATGAGCACCTGGGCACCGATAGTCTTGATAGCCCTGGCGATTGCAGTAGCGTACAGGTTCGGCAGCTTCTACGGTGTGGCTTTAGCTGCTGTTGGTATGTTGTCTACCCTGGGTGTGACACTGGCTACCGATGCTTACGGACCTATAGCTGACAATGCTGGAGGCATCACCACTCAGGCGGGGTTACCAGATGAGGTGCGTGAGAGAACCGATGCTTTGGATTCTCTGGGCAATACCACCGCTGCCACAGGCAAGGGATTCGCAATCGGTGCTGCCGCCATGAATTCCCTGGGCTTAATCCTGGCCTTCGCTATGGCTGCCGGGATAGTGACGATTTCAAGCACCACAGGTCAATTAGAGCCATTCCCTGAGGCACTAAGCTTGCTGAGCGTGCCGATTATTGTCGGTATATTTATAGGCGCCCTTATGCCTCCTATCTTTTGCGCTATGACGATGAAATCGGTGGGAGTGACTACATCAGCGATTATAGAGGAAGTTCGTCGGCAATGGCGTGAGATAAAGGGCTTGATGGAGGGGACAGCCAAGCCCGAATATGGCAAGTGCGTGGATATTGCCACCAGAATAGCATTGAAACAAATGTTGCTTCCTTCCATAATGACAATAGTCGCGCCTGTGATTGTAGGAGTGGTTCTGGGCAAATATGCCCTTGCTGGCTTTCTTATTGGCGCCCTGGCTAC
>Ga0307443_1002130_pt1 | contig 11183 bp, 13 predicted proteins | sample SalMarSW160220MG_FD_202148 | JGI IMG/M metagenome (GOLD analysis project Ga0307443, IMG submission 202148) | Salt marsh sediment microbial communities from the Plum Island Ecosystem LTER, Massachusetts, United States - SW1601-220 | ecosystem: Environmental > Aquatic > Marine > Intertidal zone >... | reverse complement strand
AAGGCGAGACAGGAGGCTAAGCGTTGCTTAAGATGCGACCTAGAAAAGTAATGCAAAAGGCAAAAATAAAAGTGCAAAATGACAGAGCAACAGCAAATATGCAAAGAAAGGTATTTAAAAGTTTTATTTTTGATTTGTAATTTTGATTTTTAACCTTTGACTTTTGACTTTTTTAATTTGTGGGAGGTCAGGCATGAAATCTATTACTAAGCAAAAGACTTTTGAGGAAATCGAGCAGCAGCTAGACGGTTTTGACCGGGTGTATATTGTCGGTTGTGGCACATGCACCACAATGACTAAAACTGGTGGGAAGGAAGAGGTCTTGGAAATGAGGGAGCGTCTACAAGAACTGGGCAAACTGGTCACCGGCTGGACAGTTATCCCTACCGCCTGTGATGAGATGACCGAAGTAGCTGTTAAAGAAAATAATGGAGCCATTCAGAATGCCAAATGTATTTTGGTCATGGCCTGTGCTTTAGGAGTGCATAAGCTGAGTACCTATATTGACAAGCCGGTCATTCCGGCCCTGGATACTCTTTTCATAGGCGTCGAGGATAGTCCGGGCTGTTTTCAGGAGGTTTGTGCCCAGTGTGGTCAGTGCGTCCTGGGGCAAACTGCTGGCATCTGTCCCCTGACGGCATGTCACAAAGGTTTGCTGAACGGTCCATGTGGTGGCACCGACAATGGTAAGTGCGAGGTGGATAAGGAAAAGGATTGTGCCTGGACTCTCATATATCAGCGACTGGAAGCACAGGGCCGGCTGGATTTGATGCGTAAGTATCATTCCCCCAGAGATTACAACGCGGTCCTCAGGCCGCGAACGATCAGGATTACGTGAAGGAGGAGCTATGGCGCAGAGTTTTAGGGAAGTTCTCAAATCTGATAAATTTGTGATAACCAGCGAAATCGGTCCACCAAAGGGGACAAACATTGAGAAGATGCTTCACCATATTGACCTTCTTAAGCATAAAGTAGACGCGCTGAACGTTACTGACCACCAGAGTTCCGTGATGCGCTTTCCCTCCATTGGCGGCTGCCTAGCCATTAAGGAGCAAGGAGGCGAGCCCATATTACAGATGACCTGCCGCGACCGCAATCGGCTTGCCCTTCAAGCTGAGCTTCTCTTCGCGTATACCCGGGGCGTAAGAAATGTCCTCTGCCTGACTGGAGATGCTGTTGTAGTTGGCGACCACAAGGCGGCCAAGGGCGTTTTCGACCTGGATTCAGCACAGTTGCTGAAGACAATTCGGCAGCTGGAAGCGGGCAAAGACCTTGGGGAGAATGAGCTTGACGGAGCTGTGGAGTTCTGTGCCGGAGCTATAGTCACACCTGAAGCAAACCCGATTGAGCCTCAGTTAATCAAGTTTGAAAAAAAGATTGAAGCCGGTGCCGAATTCTTTCAGACTCAAGCCATCTACGACCTGGACAAATTTGCTAAGTTTATGGAATATGCCCGCCAATTCCCGGTCAAGATACTGGCTGGCATCATCCTGCTCGTGTCAGCCAGGATGGCGACGTATATGACCGAAAATGTCCCGGGCGTCCTTGTGCCCCAAAACTTGATTGACGACTTAGCGGCTGCCCCCAAAGGCGAGGCAATCAATAAGGGCATAGAAATCGCGGGTCAGATGATTGCCACCCTGGAAAAAGAATCCATATGCGATGGAGTTCATGTCATGGCTATAGGTCGGGAAGAAGTAGTTCCGGATATACTGAAAGCGGCGGGACTTGCTACCTAGTACCCCATGTAGCCGGTAAAAAAGGCAGAGGCCGCTTGCCTCCTTTCTGGAGTAAGCATAGCAATCATGAATTGAGAAAGTCAAGCAGTTCAATTTCCACATAGTGGTAACCGAATTTCGGCAGTAATACTTCTTCTTGTAAAGCCACTCAACAATCCAAGCTATTGTGGTCTGATCTTTAGTGAGAGGCCTATTTCCTATGCCAACGCCAGTGACTCGGGGAAGTAGTGGAAATATCGAAGGTCATGATCAGAACCCTCGAGATGCCCTAAAGGGTTTACTGTAGGCCGCCAGGTCAATCTTTATGGAAGCCATTGAGCTATCAAGCGAGGGCTGTAAAGCCTAGCCTTTGCGGGTTAAACCTCACATCATCCAGTCAAATGAAGTCCAAAGGGTAGAAAATCACAGGCAAAGGAGCCTCGGTTGATACGGGGAACCTGTGCCTTTTTTTGTGCTCATTTTCAGGGGGATAGTCCGGGGATAACACGGGCTGTCCCCCTTTTTATTTTTTCACAAGTTAAGAATGTGAGATGATTAACGGTGGATGCTACGAGCTATTATCCTTCATCTTTTAAGTCAGTAGAGCCAAAACCTGATGAGTTTCGTTCTGTCTCTTTGAGACTTAACATGGCTTCAGCCTTAATATTTACGGTAGGTAGTATGACTAACTGCGCAACTCGGTCGCCTACCCTCACTCTAAAAGGTTTTGAACTGAAGTTTTTCAACTCAACGTGAAGCTCTCCGCGGTAGTCGCTGTCAATCCAGCCGGCACCTACCTCTAAATTTGACTTAACGGATAAGCCTGAGCGAGATGCGATTCGGCCTAATGTGCCTGAAGGTAATTCTAATTTAATACCGATAGATATCAATGCCCTTCCAACATCTACGTGCCCTTTTGCGTCACAGGTTGCCGGAGGTACCTCAATGTCTTCGACCGCATAGAGGTCGAAACCAGCACTTCCTGCAGTCATCCTTGTCGGTAGCTTTGCCGCTGGATGAATCAGATTCACTTTGAGTGTTTGTACGGTATAATCATCATTAGGTGGAATCATCTCCATGATCCTCGTTCTCGATAGCGCTCCTTATCAGAGTATTCAACTCATTCACGAGACCTAAGGCAACTTTCAACTGTTCTTCTGAAACATGCAAAGGACTCGTCCTGTTTGATATATCCTTAAAAGCTTTTGACAGTCTTCTGACAATTTTCGTTTCAGGCAAATATAGAGGCATAGCCATCAAGTCGGTCTTAGTTATGTACCGGCTGCAAACCCCTCTAGTACAAGCATCAAAGTATTTTTTGGCAAAGGGTGTGTTCAGATAGAGACAAAGATAATTTGGGTCGATTCGCTTACCTCTCAAAACATACACGCAGTCGCTCGCAAATGCATTTGCCAGCCAAGTTACAATCGCGCATCTACCCACACAGCCTTTACCCACTCTCACAAGCAATACATCCCCCTTCTTTATGAGTGCCCTTTGGTATTGCCTGCCGATTTTGCCAGTGACCATCGACCGTTGAGGTGATTGCCTGATGATAAAATCTCGAATGTCAACACTATGAATATACTCAAGGTCGCCATTACGGGTCAGAAGACTGCGATCATCACCGTAGAATCCATATCCCCGAGTACAAGAATCTAAATATTCCCCCAGTGGTCTAAAGTCTTTAACAACATTCTTAAGGTGTGCCATTGTAAGGTGATATCTCGGATCCATTCGTGATAAGAGCTCTTGCTGGCTCATAGCAACAGTCTTGATGGATTCTTCGTTACCAACTACAGTACCCAAGTGAATCTTTGCCGTTTGTCCTTCATCGACATCACTTTTCTGTGCTACGACCAAAGAAATTCTGGCCCCGCTTGAATCAAATGAATTTATCGGCAATGACAAAATAAGGCGCACTTGTGTGTGCGTCAACAAGAAGCGCCTGAAAGACTCAGTCTTGACCCCAGAGATCACACCCTCAGGCAGGAGTATCGCTACATATCCGCCGCTATCTACTAATTCAAGGTTTCTAACAAAGAAAGCCGCCTCTGTATGGACTTTGTGTCCACCAGTGTCATCTGTCCATACCAAGTTGTGTATAGAAAGCGTTTCCAAAAGATCCGGAGCCAATTGTTCTGCCTCGGTTATACCAAATGGGGGATTGCTCAAAGCTAAATTCGCAGAAGGTACGCAGGGGTTACTGTTGAGGAGATCGCGAATGTCGGGCAAATTCGTACGAAGAGTATCAACACATCTAAATGATGCATAACCTTCAAAACGAGATTCGCAGTGGTTAATAAGTTGTTGGTCAATATCAAAGCCAATAACCCAACAAGATGGCCATTTCTTTTTAGCATACCAGAGTAATTCGCCTTTTCCAACAGACAAGTCAACAACCAGCCTCGCATCAGAAATTGGAATCTTGTTCATCATGAGCTCACATATTTCGACGGGCGTGAAATGTTGGCTCCAGCCCCTTTTTGACAAAGGACCTGCCGGCTTACTTTCGGGGGAAATGACTTCTTTAGCTAGTTGGGATATTGACATTATTTCTTACCAGCCACGAAAGGTTGTATATCCAAGTGGTACCGTAGCCTTCACTTCTATATCTTTGTGCCTTGACCGGAAAATCATATACTAATCTCGTATCAGTAGGGTGCTGCAACGCAAATATTGCAGCCCCGAGTGAGTGTGGCTTTGTACCGACAGGCGCCAGAACCAACTCTGAATCCATTTTTGATTCCACTTGGTTCTGTCGTATCTCGTAAAGTGCGGAATAGGCTTCAAATGGATCATTCGCTGCCGCAGGCCAGATGAAACGATGTGCCTGGAACTGCTCAAACATAGATTGATTACCACCATAAGCCAGATACTGCCATCCAGGTCTAAAACCTGGAAAACCAAGGACTACACGAACGTTGTCGCTCTCTACCTCGAGTGTATCACAAACATATTTGGCTCTTTTGCCTTCAAATCCTATGAGCAGAACTATCACGGGTTTCTTTCCTTCAATAGACCTTCGAACGAATCCAGGCAACGCCCTCAGTCCAATAAACCGTTCAGTAAGCTCAAACACGTCTTCGGAAGAAGGCAAACTCTTAGCCCTATATCTAAATGGTTCCGTGTATGCGAAGAAAAGATGAGTGGGACGGACGTCTTCGTAGAGCAATTTCAACAGAAAGAAGATAGCGGGCTGAGAAATTCCAGTGATATCAACCAGCAAATTCTTGCCTCGTACTCCTATGGAATCCAACTGAGTCCTCAAATGAGCCGTAATGTCGGCCTTAGCCACAGAGATTGCAGTTTGCTCAGGGATAGAACCTAGTGGCGCCGTAATTAGTGTATATTCCTCTGTCTCAAGGTCATAATCCAGATGATAGCCAGTGGGCAATTTCTTACCACCCCACAGGCTAGCAAGACGACGGTTGCGCTCTTCATCGGTAACCGTCCCAAATATGAATAAATCTATAGATTGATAAAAGTTAGGATCTAGGCTTTGCGCCTCATAAATCCTGCTGACTTTCATCAGAGCTCCAGAGGTCGATTTGATAAGATTGCATGTCTTGCCATTGCAGAAGGTCCGACAGCGTGCCTACCTTTACTTTGCCTAGTTTCTGTACTACGGCTGAAACGGAGGTATCATCGCCATCCACCAGGTTGTTAAAATCAGTCACAGAAATGTCCAATCTCCTTTTGCGCCTATACGAAATTTCAAAGTAAGGCGCGTAAATATGGTTTAAGTGATATTCAAACCCTCGAGGTTGTTTTTCAGATTTGATTTTGGTTAAAGGTTTCGGCTGGAAGACGGCCCACATTATACCGGAATTTAGAGCCTCTCTTGAGGAAGCGGAAAGAGCATCGTAATCTGTATAGAAGTGGTTACGCTCCGGTTCACTAATGGCAGGTCTCTTGTGCAGCTGTTCGAATATACGACCTAAAACCAGCACCAATCTCTTTAATTTATGGCCGACAGGTGGGTATGTGTCAATTTCATCAACTTTGTTGACACTTAGATGATAAGCAGCTTTATCTTGCACCTGAATGGATATCTTATACTCAGTGCCAAAAATGAAACTATCATCCTTGTTGGCGTAATCGAATGCATAAAAGCAAAGTTGAATGAAATATCTCGCAATGCCAGAGGACAATTGTAGATAGGTGTCATATCCAAAATATCTCTTTCTCTGTCGATAATCTCGACATAACAAAAACACAACACCCAGCCCGTAATTGTGTAGCCATTCTTTGAACTTGGAGTCTAGTCCGCTGTTGTACTTTTCAAGTTCAGCGAGTATTTGGTCTGGCTTTTTCCCTTGCAGAATGAGTACCAAGCCTAGTCGACTAAGCATTGGGTCACTTTTGGTAAGCGCCTCCAGAAGCTCTTGCCTCTTCTCTACATCAGCTATCTTAATTAATCGGGTTTCGATTTCCTTTAAGTATGATGGTATTCGCTTACCCGAGACGATCAAATCTACTTCTTCCCTAATGTCATAGGAACCGAGATATGACTCTATTTTGAGCCGTTTATCATCTTCTGGACAGTTGTTCAATTCAGACACTGTGCGCAAACGCTTGGTACAGATTTCTCTTATCAGTCGGTCATATCCACCCCCGCTTAACTCTTCCTCAAGGTCGAACGGGCGAAAATCATTTCCAGCACTGATTTGTTCATTTTCGGCAAGAGTGCTAAAAGTCTTAAAGCCGCGTTTTCTTACGCCGATATCAAATACTAGATATTTATCCGGGTTCTTGACTAACGAATTAATGAGCTTTTGTTGATAAGATTCGAGGTTCTCAAATTCGTCTATAAATACGTGGAATGTAAGGCCACCGATACTTATGCTCTTAACTATAGCCTCTGCAAAACGTCTCATAGCCCTTGAAGCATTGGACAAAAATGGCTTGGGCTGTCGGTCGATATTGTTGATATAAAACAGAACTGAATCTTCGGCGCCGTCTAATCTCTCAGCTAGTTCTTTGAACGTGGTTAAGTTGTTACTTTCCCAACCAAAGTTCCTGCTTATCGCTACACATATCTTGGCCTCGTCTTTGATAGGAGCAAGCTTAGATTCCTTAATGTCTGCAGCTATGTGACACATCTGATGGCATATTGTGACATTAAAATAATGGCCGAAGACATCTAACCACCACTCATCATCCTGCCCTTTTCTACGAAAGCCTGTGACTAGATCAGGTTCAGCCTTGAAATATATCCCCAAGACCCTTTCCATTTCGAGTATCCTAGATCGGTGGGTCACTGGGTCTAGATTTTCCAGCCTCTTGGACTCATATGAATGGTACATAAAAAACATAGTCTTCCCGGAACCGCGTCCTCCTTGCAACACCAGAGATTTACCACTCAATAGACCACTCAGGAGGTTAGCCCCCGCAAAATACCGGTAAAGGTCAGCACCCAAGTGTTCAGCTCGGTTGATTGAAAATGGATTCTGAAAAGCCTTATTGCCTATTCCATTCGTCACATTCGCCTCTTGAACAGGGGGATCCAGTTTGCATTCTTCTCCCAGAAAAGGGGCAGGCAACTGTCGGGAGCCCCGTGGTTAAATGCTACAGCAAAATCCACTCCTTGGTACCCAGCAAAGTTAATGCCTTTCTGATGGCACAGGTTTTCTAAGTATCTTTTGCATGCTTGTCTATCGTCAACGGTCTCAAAAAAGATGGAGTTATCTCCGAAAATACGATATTCTTCGGACAATTTCTCACAGGAGAATATCGTTAACCCTGGAACCCGATGTTCGACGTATTTGAGTCCTGCAGCTGTGGCCAGTAAAACCAGATATTCAAAACTTACTTCTGTATGCTGAGCCGAGATTTGAGCTAAAGACATGTCTTGGCCGTTCACTCCTAGCCACGGAAAAGACTGGTTCCAAAACAACTCGAGTTGCTCACTGGTTCCCATGAAGTCATCCACAAACAAAAACCGCTTGCACAACCTCTTGTCGATATAAGCAGCGATTTCATCGGGACGAATTACCTGGTGTTCATTAACAAGACCCACAGTAGTATATAGTCTCGCAATAGCGTTCCCACTTTCCGTGGGATTTCCTTCCGATAGAAGCGGCACTAATCGCGTTTCTCGAATTCTGTCCGTCAGTTCTTGGTGCAGGACATCATCAGTGCAACAAAAATCTTGACTTTGGTCAACCCCAAGCAGTTGTTTATAAAAGATAACCTTCATTAGCCCGTATCGACACAATTGCCTCACGTCCTGGGCCGGGTAATAGATGAAGTTATTCAGCAGAGCTAATGCCCATTTCTGACCCTCTTCATCGAAGTTTCCTAGCCACGCATTTATTTGGGCATCACTGACGTTATCCCATCTGCCTGTCGATATATAGAAGCCAATCTTTTTCCTAACCCATTCCTTCCACCGTTGTTCCTGTTTCCGTCGTACTGCCTTTCCATTACCATGCATTACCAACATCCCGGTCGTCCATATAATCCCAATTCTGTGCCTATCATAGCATCTTTTTGCAGATCTATAAAGGTCAATAGCCAAACGATATTAAGCCACTGGCAAACTCATACAGATAGTCTATACTTAGTCCATATTACAGTTATGTGAAGGATAGTCATAATGATATCAACCAGACGGAAGCCGTTTGCAACCGGTCAGTCGAAAGGAATTACACTTCCCGCATCAACGAAAATCTCGGATGAGGGAATATCAATGGCTGCCAGCAACACCACAAAATTAGAGTCGGGGTGAGAGGATTTGAACCTCCGACCACCTGAACCCCATGTAGCCCGTGAAAAAGGCAGAGGCCGCTTGTCTCCTTTCCTGAGGTGAATTGCAATCTCCTTTGAAATCTGCTGTCAAGAAGGGATTGCACTTTTCTGACTTTTGTGCAATTTGCCGAATTGCACAAAAACTCATCTTGTTATCCGCTATATTTTTGAGCTTTCCTATCTTCTACGAATAAGAGCCATCAATATCAACATGAAGACATCTAAAATTAAATTGCCGGTTTTTCCTTGTCCCAGCTGCTTCTCTGAATACTCCAATGGTAGCAAGGTGGCTCGATCAATTGGCATAGACAGAAATCTGCCAAGTTTTTCTAATGTATTACTAGCAGCTTCAGCACGATGCGCTGACAATGTGCGCTTAATATCCTCTTCCAACCTCTTATCTTTAGAGCTTCTTTCTTTGGTTCGCTTTAGCTCTTGCCGGACCTGTTGAAATTTTGTGAAGTCACCTCGGTTTAGCCAGATTCCACTACACCAAGGGCAGCGCTCCAAAATAATGCCTTTAAGAAAGTACCGATCTTTAAACTGGAAAAGCTCCGATTGATCTAATGGACATCTAAGGATTCGCTTTTCTATATTTGTAGGAGTCCATAGGCTTTTCGAATCAAATACCTCGATTTTTTCTGCCTCTCCATGTCTCGCACTAAATAATTCCATCTTATCAAACCAAATCCCACCACATTCCTTGCATTGTTCAAGTAAGATTGGCTGACTGTAATGACCTTCGATTTTTACCTGATACATCTCGGTATTGTCATTCGGACATTTCATAGTTTCATTATAAGTTAAGAACCGAATGATGGGCAAAGATCACTTTCTGTAGAACTTGCGTTACTACAGTGAATATCAGGGGCAACTAAAAGAAGCTCAATAAAACAATTCTTAAGTGCACGTTGTCGGGGTGAGAGGATTTGAACCTCCGACCACCTGAACCCACATTTAGCCTCGAAGAAAGGCAGAGGCCGCTTGCCTCCTTTCTGAGAGAGACCCTATCAAACAGGAACCAAATTAATCCTAGCGTCTTTACACTGGGGACTTTACTTTATTTCTCTTCGATTCCGGCTATGGGTGCATTTTTCTTAACGGATTCAATCCCAGCCTTAGCGCTGTCTTTTGATTTATAGCCTTCTCCGCCGGTGGCTATGGTTTGTCCGTTAGATGCCACTAATCTCCAACGAAATTCACCTTTTGCATCTTTGTAGAGTTCGAACTTTGCTGCCATGGTATTCCCTCCTCCCGCAGTACTAGATTTTTGTATCCCCGCTGGTCGGCGGCCCTATCACACCCTGTATACTTAGAATTCGTTCTGCACGGTAGTAGTGATGATCGGCGCTGCCCTCAGGTTCTCCTTCTCGTTGCCAGATGGCGTAAGCCAACCCCTTCTTCTGTTCCTCTGGAGATAGGTCACTATCCCAATATGGAGCCAGACCATAGTGAAGGTAGCACTTAGCCAGCCAGTCGGAGTTAATCTCTTCCGCCCACGTATCCTTGTTCATACCGGGGGCTGTTTTTAGGACATTTGTGGGCATATCAACAACGAACTTCTTCTTCTCGGGAGACCACACCATGATCTCCCAGGGCACGGCGAACCACTTGTCGGAGATACCAAAAAAGCCTCCAAATGCGGCGATAGCGAAAGCAATGCGCCCGGTCAGCATATCGGCCACGAAGGTCGTTACCTGCCCCAGGTCCTGGCCTTGTTCGTTGACTAAATCGTATCGTTCTAGCCTGTTAGTTGGAATGAATCTTGTTGACTGCTTCATATTATCCCTCCTTCTTTTAATAATAACAATAGCCAGGTTTAATAATCATTCCGCTTAAGATTTCTTAATTGTTCGACTAGGGATTAATCATGATATGGCTCTCAACTTCTGCATCTTATTTTTGCATAATCGCCTCCTACTTGCATCCGCCCTTTTTGCCTCCACTCTTGGCTCCTTGACCTTTTCGTGTGCTCCTCTGGCCTTTTCCGCCTACTCCCTGACCACGTCCATCACGCGGTCCACTTCCAGCCGGTCCAGTCCCATCTTTCGCTGGCATGTTTCCTCCCCTCCTTTCAGTTAATATTATTGTATTGATTATGCTTAAACTCTAACGCTTTTACTTGAACCTCGTTATATTCAGATGTTAAGGCTAATCTCTATCTTCTTACTCGCGGCACCAGCCAGACAATCAGCAAGATGACTCCAATCACAAGTAAAATCCAGAGCAACGGACCTGCTATGAAGTGGAGAAGTAGACCCAGCAACCACAAAATCAACAGGATAACACCGATAATCACGAGCAACCTTAACATATTGACCTCCTTTTACTTATCGGCACTACTCACCTAGCTGCCTAGCAAGGTGAGCCTGTTTGGTTATTATACAAGCCTCCCCGATAATGACGCTCTGTGTTATGCAAGGCACAAGCAAAACGCTAATTATCGGTGGCTAACTCAGTACCACCAGAGTCATCTTTACCTGAGGTACGCTATGATAGCCATTATGCCAATGATGATAAGATAGATACCAACCAAATAATTTAGTATCTTGGGGAAAATCATAACGATAACGCCGAAAATCAGGCTTAGTATCCCCATCCATAGACCTAAAGCTGGAAACGTAATACCTAGCATTATAATCTTACCTCCTTTCTAAAATGAAGGGTGTTAACCCTACTTTTTCTTGCCCAACATTGTGAGTATGCCCCAGA
>Ga0307443_1002076_pt1 | contig 11346 bp, 7 predicted proteins | sample SalMarSW160220MG_FD_202148 | JGI IMG/M metagenome (GOLD analysis project Ga0307443, IMG submission 202148) | Salt marsh sediment microbial communities from the Plum Island Ecosystem LTER, Massachusetts, United States - SW1601-220 | ecosystem: Environmental > Aquatic > Marine > Intertidal zone >... | reverse complement strand
AATGAAATTTTGGAAAAACCTTTCAAAAAAGGATAAAATACAGTGCCTGTCAAGAACCCAAAATATACACCAAGACAACGGGCACACACAGCAAGAGGATATCCATACACATAAAAACATCGAGAAGGAATTTGATGGCAAATAAGGGAAAAAACAGCATAAATCAGTCTATTCCATTCTGATGTCTGACTTTTAAGGTAAGGAGCAAAAAATATTGCTGCTATCCATAGTAAAACTCCAGCTAATGTGCCAGAATATACAAAAATTACTTTATTTATTGCTTTCATTTTATATCCGTATTAGGCTAATCAATACAGTATACTTTGTCAAAAAGAGAAGTGTTGACAGAATAATTAGCAAAGTATACATTTAACCCTGAAAAATAAGTTATTAGCTAAAGATATATTAATAGGAGATGAGAATGAAAAATAACAAAAAAATTGGGATTATTTCTTTTCTTATTGTATTGCTTCTTCCGTTCTCATTGATATTTCCACAATCCGAAGAAGCTTTGAAAGTTTTAGAAAAAAACAAAAATAGTGTAGTTTCTTTTGTTTCCTTGGGGGAGGATAAAGAAGTAATCTGCAGGGGGACAGGATTTGTTATAAGCAATGGGATTATGGCAACAAACTATCACCTGGTCAGTCAAGCCAAAAACGTTGAAGGGATAAATTTCAAAGGGAAAAATGTTAAAGTTGAAGGGATTGTCACTGTCGATAAAAATTTAGATATTGCTTTTTTAAAAATTAAAAGCAAGGCGCTTTCTCTCCCTTTTAGCGAGTCGAATGAGTTTGAAGCGGGAAAGAATATTTTTACTATTGGAGGAAACGAATCAGGAGAGATTAAAGTTGTTGATGGTACAATAGGAGAACTTTTAGAATATGCTCCTAATCAGAAAATTATCGATACAACCTTAAATCCGCCAGATAGTTTTTGTGGAGGTCCTGTTCTTGATTCAAACGGGCAGGTCTTAGGTATGATTGTTTTCCTGGATAATGTAGAAAAATTCGTCTTTCCTGTTAGAGTATTGATGGGTTTACAGAAAGGCAGCACAGTGACCAAGTTTAAGAATTGGGAGCAGGAAGATTATTTTTCAACTCTGGAAGGGTCTTACTTTGCAGGAAAGATATATTATGCATTGGACAACACTGGCAAGTCTGAAAAATATTTGAAGAAAGTCATAGAACAAAAACCTAAAGATATCAATGTATACATTCTTTTAGCTTCTATTAATGTTAAGCAAAGGTACTATTCTGCAGCAGTCACTAACTATAAAAAAATAATTGAGTTAGACCCTAATATGAACAGTGCTTATTTTGGCCTTGGTATAGTGTATATAAATATGATGAAGTGGAAAGATGCAATCCCACAATTAGAAAAAGCAGTCCAGCTCAATCTTAACAATAACGAGGCTTATTTTCAGATTGGGAGTGCTTATGAAGCACTAAGGGATTTTGAAAAGGCAGCCGAAGCATATAAAAATTATGTTAAATCAGAGCCTAAAAATCCTGGAACAGGGTATTATAATCTTGCTATATGTCAGATAGAGCTTAAACAATTTGCAGAAGCTATTGCATCTTTTCAAGAGGCTTTAAAAGAAAAACCTAATGATTTAGTAATCAATCAAAAATTGGCTCAGGCGTGCAAGAATGCAGGCCAGTATGAGAAGGCTGCTGGAATCTATACAAATCTTTCCGAAATAAATCCTGAAAATACAAAAATATATCTAAACAATATTATCAAGATGTATGATGAAGCCAATATGGCTGACAAAGCAATTGAAAGCACAAATAGATTGATTGAGCTCAATCCTGAGGATGCTGATGCTATTTATAACCTTGGATATATGTATGTCAAGCTTAATAAATATAGTGAAGCGGTAGAACCATTCAAAAGAGCCATAGAAATAAAACCCGATTTTAAGTATGCTTATTCAAATCTAGGATTTTGTTATAGCAAATTAAAGAAATATAAAGATTTTATTGCAGTATACAAGAAACTTGTAGAAATAGACCCTGAGGATCCTGATGGATGGCTTAGTATTGGTATTGGGTATATGTACCTGAAAAATTTCTCATCTGCTGCCGAACCTATTGAAAAAGCGGTCGAACTTAGGCCTGACCATGCTGTTTCACTTTATAACTTAGCTATTGTCTATTTGAATCTTCATGATAATTACAGTGCAAGAAAAATATATGGAAAATTGAAGGAAGTCGATCCGAATCTTGCCAGTAAGCTGCAAAAACTATTACGTTAAAATACTCAAGACTCTAGCCTAAAGAACATTGGAGCGTATGAATAAAATCAAACACTAGAGAACTAACATCTCGGTTAAATTGACAAAAAAGCAAAATTATGATAAGAAGAAATATAACATTAATTCAAACTCAATAAAATAAATCATATCTTTCCATGATGGTCGATTATATAAAGGCCACATTATTTTTGTTTCTGTGTAGAAAGGGCAGGTGGCGAAATTGGCATACGCGCTAGGCTTAGGACCTAGTTCCTATTGAAGGAGTGCGGGTTCGAGTCCCGCTCTGCCCATTTCACATTACCCTGAATAATTAAGGGAGAATTCATGGACAAGACAAAAAGTTCTGTAAAGATACTTAGTGAATGTAAAAGAGAGATTGAATTAGAGATCCCTTCAAATGAGGTAATGGAAGAATTTGAGAGGACAGTATCTAAATTTTCAAACAGAGTAAAAATTAGGGGTTTTAGACCTGGTAAAGCCCCGGCGGATATTGTTAAGCGTATGTATTCAGCTGAAATTAGAGAATCTATAATTAATTCCCTTGCTCCAGAGGCCATAAAAAATGAGATGAAAATAAATAATTTTAATCCTGTTGGAATTCCAGTGGTCAGTGATATATCTTTTAATGAAGGAGGGCCTATTCGTTTAAAGGCTCAATTTGAAGTATGGCCAGAATTTAATCTCCCTGAATATAAAAACATAGAAGTAAAAAAGAAAGGCGTTTCTGTAACAGATCAGGAAATAAATCAATCTTTGCAAAATCTTAGTACTAGATATGTACAATACCTGCCAGTAGAGGGAAGGGGAGTGCTTGATGGTGATTATGTTGTCGCAGAATTGAAAGGAAGAAATGTAAAAACAAAAAGGTTTCTTCCAACCGAGAAAGTGACTATTCTTGCAGGCCACCCTGAAAACGAAAAAGTTTTAAACCAGAATTTGACAGGGTTAAAACCTAATGAAGAAGGAAATTTCACAATTAGCTATGACAAAAGTCATAAAAATAAAAAATTATCAGGAAAAGAAATTTCTTATAGCCTTAGAGTTATTTCTATTAAAGAAAGAGAAATCCCTGATATTGATGATGAATTTGCAAAGGAAGTTGGAGAATTTGAAAATTTGAAAGAGTTACGAAAAGAAATAAGAAAGGAGCTTCTTTCAGCAAAAGAAAGGGCGATGAAACAAGAATTAGCACAAGAAATTATTGAAAGGATCTCTGATAAATTGAGTTTCGAACTTCCAGATAGCGTAATTGAACAAGAATCTTTAAATATTGTAAGGCAAATGCTTTCATCACGATCACAAAAAACCAGCAAAGAAGAGTTTGAAAAGCTTAAAGACGAAGCGAAAAAAAATGCAGAGAAAAATTTGAAAAATCAATTGATTCTTGCCAGAATTGCAGAAAAAGAAAACCTTGAAGTTTCTGATGCGGAGGTATCTGAGGAGCTAAAGTCTATAGCGAAAGCAAATAATGTACCTTTGGCTCAAATTATAGATAAAGTTAATAAAGAGGGGAATAGGGAGGAATTAAAAGAAAAATTGCTTTTTAAAAAGACCTTTGACTTTTTAGTTGAACACGCTATAATAAAAGGTTAGTCATACCATGATTTTAATCCCCGCATAATGAGAATTAAGCCATAAGATACGGGTGAAAATCAATTTGCCAAATATAGATGAAGCAAAGCCAAGAAAAAAAGATAATATTGAATTTTAATAGCGGATTGCTGGAGTAAAATAATGAAAATCGAAGATAACAATGAAACAATAAAGAATCTCCCTTTAATTCCTTTAAGGGATATTGTTGTTTTTCCTTCAACACTAGTACCTTTTATAATCGGACGGTCTTCTTCAAAGAAAGCGCTTGAACGAGCTTTTCAAAAGGACAAAATGATTTTTATTTCTGCTCAGATAGATGCTTCTTTAGATACACCCCGTCCATCGGATATTTATTCAGTGGGTCTCCTTGCGAAAATAATCAGAATGGTTAAAATGGATGATGGCAATATCAAAGTAGTTGTAGAAACGAAAAAAAGAGCCCGGATTATAGAATATCTAAGTTTATATCCATTTTATAAAGTTCTTATAAAAAATATCGTAGAAATTGAATGTGATAACGCAATATTAAGAGAAATATTAAAAAAACTCCTTGTTCTTTTTGAAGATTATTTAAAGATTAGCCAGCACACAAATTTAGATTCAATCATTCCTGCTTTAAAAGGTAATAGCCCCGGAAGGATTTCTGATATTATCTCTTCTCATTTATACTTGCCCGTAGAAGAGAAACAGAATCTTTTGGAAATAATAAATCCATATGAAAGATTACAAAGACTTAATTTTATTTTAGAAAATGAGATTTTGAAGATTCATTCTAAATTAAGAGGAGAAGGGAAAAAACAAAATCGCTACAAAGTGTCTGTCGGTGAATCAAATCAAAAAATCTTCCCCACAGGGATAAGTTTTAAAAAAGAAAGTAAACCCAACGAAATTGAAGAACGTAGAAAGAAAATTGCTGAAACCAGAATGACAAAGGATGCAGAAGAAAAGGCTTATAAAGAGCTGGAGCGTTTAGAATCTATGCCGCCTATTTCTGCAGAAGCGACTGTATGCCGTAATTATCTCGATTGGCTTATATCTTTACCCTGGAATAAAAAATCAAGAGAAAAAAGAAACATAAAAGAAGCGGAAAAAATTTTAAATGAAGATCATCATGGACTTGAGAAAGTTAAGGAAAGAATTTTAGAATATCTCTCTATCAGACAGCTTGTTAAAAATCCAAAAGGTATTATATTAGGTTTCGTTGGTCCTCCTGGGGTAGGGAAGAGTTCACTTGCTCGTTCTATTGCACGTGCAACACATAGAAAGTTCGTACGTCTCTCATTGGGAGGGGTCAGGGATGAGGCTGAAATCAGAGGACATAGGAGGACATATATTGGAGCTTATCCAGGAAGAGTGATACAGATGATCAAAAAGACTGGGACAAAAAACCCTGTTTTTTTACTAGACGAAGTAGATAAGATGAGTGTTGATTTCAGGGGGGATCCGGCCTCGGCATTGATGGAAGTTTTAGATCCTGAACAAAATAGTACTTTTTTAGATCACTATATTGATACGGAGTTTGATTTATCCCAGGTAATGTTTATTGTAACGGGAAATATGACCGATTCCATTCCAAGGGCCTTGATTGACAGAATGGAAATTATAAGGCTTCCTGGCTATACAGATGAAGAAAAGCTTATAATTGCTAAACAGTTTTTATTGCCTAAACAGCTAAAATCGCATGGTCTTGGAACACGCAACAATCTTAATATTACAGACAAAACATTTAGAAAACTTATCCGTGAATATACCAGAGAAGCAGGAGTAAGAAATTTGGAACGTGAGATAACTTCTATATGCCGTAAAATTGTTAAAAAGGTCGTCGCAAAAGGAAAGGATTATAAAGAAACCATAACTCCAAAAATTCTAGAAAAGTACTTGGGTATTCCAAGATTCAAGCGTTTAGAGATATATAAAATCGATGAAATTGGAGTCGCTATTGGTATGGCTTGGACAGAATTTGGTGGAGAGCTTTTAGCTTTTGAGGCAACGAAGGTTCATGGAAAAGGAAATTTTACATTGACAGGGCAGCTTGGAGAAATCATGCAGGAATCTGCCCAGACAGCTTTTAGCTATGTTAAGGGAAAGATGTTTGAATTGGATATTGCCCAGGATTTACATAAAAATTTCGATGTTCATGTTAATGTTCCAGAGGGAGCAACTCCAAAAGAAGGGCCTTCAGCAGGAATAACTATTGCAACATCAATGATATCTCTTCTTGCAGAAATTCCAGTATCGAAAAAAGTATCCATGACCGGAGAAATCACCCTAAAAGGAAGAGTTCTTCCTGTAGGAGGTATAAAAGAAAAATTATTAGCTGCATATCGAGAGGGAATAAAGGAGGTCATTATTCCGATAGATAATAAGCCAGATTTAAAAGATATACCAAAAAAAATAAAAGATAATATGAATATTCATATTGTAGAAAACATGGATGAAGTATTAAAAATCACGTTGACAAAAGACTTACCTGATAAATTAATAAAAGGAAGTGCACAAGTTTGCTCTTACGAACCTAAAATCAAAGAAAATGAGAGAGAATCTCAAAAGACTTCTGTAACATATTGATATTAAACAATTTGTTAGGTTTTTCTCTAACTACATTTGTTTCTAAATAAAAATAAAGAGAGGTAATAAAATGAAAGAGTTTAATCTAGCAGAATTGGAAGAAAAAGATATTCAGAAATTAGTAAAAATTTCCGGAGACTTGGGACTTGCTGATGATGATATTAAAGACTCGACCAAACAAAATTTAACTTTTAAAATATTAGAAGCACAAGCCAAAAAAAATGGACTGCTTTTTTCTGAGGGAGTATTAGAATGTCTTGATGATGGATTTGGATTTTTGAGGTCTCCTGAATTCAGCTACCTGCCCAGTCAGGATGATATATATGTGTCTCCTTCTCAAATCAGAAAATTTAAGCTTAAAACAGGTGATGCTATATCTGGGATCGTTAGACCTCCAAAAAATGGAGAAAAGTATTTCGCTCTTATTAAAATTGAAGCGATAAATTTTGGACATCCTGATATAGTTCTTGGAATGAGAAGAAACATAGATTTTGATAATTTAACTCCATTGTATCCTTATGAAAAATTTAATTTGGAAGATACTCATCCAAAGAATCTTAATGCAAGAGTCATGGATCTATTAACTCCTATTGGAAAAGGACAAAGAGGATTAATAGTTTCTCCACCAAGAGCAGGAAAGACAACACTTTTGAAGACAATTGCAAAATCTATTGAGATAAATCATCCTGAAGTATTTCTAATTGTATTATTAATTGCGGAACGTCCTGAGGAAGTTACAGATTTTAAAAGAAGTATAAACGGAGAAGTAATAGCTTCTACTTTCGATGAGCCTCCAATAAGAAATGCACAGGTCGCACATATCGTTTTAGAAAAAGCAAAAAGGCTGGTAGAACTTAAAAAAGATGTTGCTATTTTAATGGATAGCATAACAAGATTAGCAAGAGCTCACAATGCAATTATTCCTCCTTCAGGAAAAGTTCTTTCAGGGGGAGTAGATGCAAATGCTCTTAATAAACCAAAGAAATTTTTCGGTTCAGCTAGAAAAATTGAAGAAGGTGGAAGTTTAACAATAGTTGCTAGTGCTCTTATAGAAACAGGAAGCCGTATGGATGATGTTATATTCGAAGAGTTTAAAGGAACAGGTAATATGGAGATAAAATTAGACAGAAGATTAGTAGATAAAAGATTGTTTCCAGCTATAGATATTAATAGATCGGGAACAAGAAAAGAAGAACTATTAATAAAAGAAAATGACCTAAAAAGAATATGGGTTTTAAGAAAAGTTTTAAGCCAGCTTAACGAAACAGATGCTATGGAATTGTTACTGGAAAAAATAGCAAAAACAAAAACAAACAAAGATTTCCTTGATGCTATGAGCAAAGGCTTGTAGAATAGATCTGAATTAAAAAAATAATCAAATGACGGCCTTTCAGCCCGTGTAGGCGATATTCAAGTTATCGTCATCAATTAAGATTTGTCTACTAATCGTATCCGTTTCACTCTTGCTTTATTAAAATCCGTGTCTACTCCAGTTCAGAAATATTTGACATTTGCAAATTATCCGACTAATAATATTTACGTTGATGTCAGCATCAGGAGGACAATATGAGACTTATCGATGTTCTTGACACAGTCAATCAGATCGAGAAGAGTGCCTTTTTAAAAATTCTTGACAGCTTTTGTAGCGATCTTAGAAAATCAAAGCCCAAAATCGACAAAATATTATCTAAAGGGGATGGACAGCTGAAAAATGTGGATGATGAAAACATCGTTCAACTCTTCGAACTTCTTTCTCCTCGATATAAAAAACACCTTCAAGAAAAAATCAAATTCAGTGATTATCAGCTCGATATTCTAGTGGATATTCTTATCAGGGACGGAAACTCAATGATGTCAAGGGAATGGTTCCTTAAACTCTACAACAAAGAGCATGCAAAACTAGAATCAAACATTAAAAATTTCAAAAAACTCCTCGAGAATGGAGGCGAAGATTTAGAGCACCAACGAAAAAGAGATTACCAAATATATAAAAACTGTGTACAAACTGCCTATGAAAATGATCTCATCCGGAATCAGGAAAAACAGCTTTCCTGGGAAGAAAAATCAATTCTTCAAACTCTGGAAAAAAATCTAGAATTGTCAAATGAAGAAGTCAGGTGGATTTCCCATATTGTAATCCCTTTAGAAAAATTTAAAGTTGATGATTTATTGAATGAATTGAAGGAATCAGGAATCATCTTTTTCAATAGAAAAACAAACACTTTGTACGTTCCTGATGAGTTTATTTGGCTATTGCGAGAAATTGCTGGAATAGAGCTGCCCAATAAATTCCTAAGGCGAATTCTGAAAAATCTAAGCAACCCTGAGATCAATCTTATAACTAAAAAACATAATATCGATAGAAAATGGAGCAGGAAAAAGAAAATTCAGGAGATCTTAAATCAAGGAATTAATGCCACAAATTTGCTTACTGAAATTATATTCCGGCCAGGAACATCTAAAACGGACAAATCCAAAAGGCTTCATACACTCATGGAGAAGGGGCTTGAGGCGGATATCGAAAAATTCGGACGTTCTCTTGAAGAAAAAGTCGCGAATTTGATTAAATACTTTAATGATTTTGAGAAAGAAGACACGATTAGCCTTTCCCGTGATGGTTTTAACAGCCTTTTAAAAGATCTGACAGGCACCTTCCCAAAAATCAACAATAAAATAAAAGAAGAATTCGAGCTTCAAGATGAAAACGTGATGTCTTCTGAATTGCTGAACAAATATAACATCAAGCCTAGAGATATACTATATCTTTTTATCCGGGATGAGCTTCTAATATTTTGCAAAGGTCATAAGATTAAATCCAGAGGAAATTTAGTTAAAAATATCATAGGAAACTATAGGAACATCGATGATCTTTATATCGAAAATTTTGATGCGATCGGACGAAGAGACATAAAAACGTTGCACGAGAAGGGTCTGTTTGTCAAAGAGATCGAATTAGGGTTGTTGTATGAAAAAGTCACACAAAAAATATTCAACAGACTTGGATTCAATACAGACAACAAATTGAAAACTAGCCTCAATACCAGCCGCCATAAAATTGATGTATTGATCAATCTTGGAAATCAAGATCTCATGCTGGTCGAATGCAAAACAAAAAAGGATAAAGAATATAACCATTACACCTCCGTATCAAGACAACTGAAATCCTATGTGAATCTTTGTGAGAATAAAAATTATCATGTGACCAAAGCAATAATTGTGGCAAATAAGTTCTCAGACGACTTCATCGAAGAGTGTGAATACAGTTATGAACTGAATCTATCCCTGCTCACCTCGAGAGGATTGATGAAAATACTTGATGGATTTAAAAATTCTACTATCAAGGAATTTCCTGTCAGGCTTCTCATGAGAAATGGACTATTGAATGAGGATAGAATTGTCAATGTGCTGACGAGATGATGAATAGGGGAGGGGGGGATTTTTTCATATTTATATAAGCAGTTGAAATGAAAGAATTTAAGAACGAATTTTCATGGTCAGTCTCTCGTGATGATACCTTCAGAAAATGTCAACGGATGTACTATTATCAATATTATGGTTCCTGGGGCGGTTGGGATTTTGCCGCGGATAAAAGAACCAGGACGATTTATATATTAAAACAGCTTCAAAACAGGCAGATGTGGGCAGGGAGCAAGGTCCATGAGTGTATTGAGAATACGCTGAATGAAATAAAGGCCGGTATCGGAAAAATAAACGTTGAACAAAAAATAGAAACTACATTGGACTTAATGAGAAAAGAATTCTTGAGTTCAAAAAATAAAAAATACCTAACAAATCCAAAGACTTGTGCATTGTTTGAACATGAATATGGATTGGAGGTATCAGAAGAAGAATGGCAATCTAATGCTGACAATGTAGTTGAATGTTTAAAGCAGTTCTTCAATTCAGATATATATGAGGAAATTTCTCAATTATCGGATAATCAATGGCTAGAATTGGAACAATTCCCTTTTTTTTATTTTGAGGATTTTAAAATATTCGCAGTACTTGATTTTGCATTTCGCAGAAATGACCAAATCATTATTTACGATTGGAAAACTGGAAGAGAAGATCCAAAAAAGGATAAATTTCAGCTAGCATGTTATGGTCTATTTGCGATTCATAAGTGGAATATCAAAGCTGATAAAGTAAAACTAGTGGACTTTTATCTATCGAACGGCAATCAAAATGAATTTATATTTGAAGATTTTGAAATAGATGAAATCCAAGATCTAATCATGAATTCGATAGATGAGATGATAGATATACTCGACGATCCACAAGCTAATATCGCTAGTAAAGATAGTTTTTTCTCTACAGAAAATATGAAGACTTGTGAATACTGTAACTATCAAAAAATATGTCCTAGGGGAAAATCAAATTTTTTTGAAAATTGAACAAATAAAATGAGTAATAAAAGATTTGCGACAGGGCAAACAATGGGTCAATGGAAATTAATAGAAAAAATTGGAGAAGGCGGAAACGGTGAGGTATGGAGTACTCATAAATTAGATAATATTGAAAATAAAAACTATGCAATTAAGCTTCTGAAAAAAATTAAACTAAAATCATATTTACGTTTTCGTGATGAGATTAATGTTTTGTTAAAGATAAAAGATATAGAAGGGGTATTGCCAATAATTGAGCACCATTTACCTGATAAAGATGAAGAAAACGATCTTCCGTGGTATGTTATGCCAATTGCCGTTCGCATAAAAAGCTATTTAAAAGATAAAACTTCGGAAAATATAGTTGAAGCATTAATTTCTATTACAAAAACCTTAAATGATTTGCATGATCACAATATCTTTCATAGAGATATAAAACCTGTAAAAGGCAAGGACTTTTACACAACTTGCGGTAAGGATAAATGCATAAGTCCCGGTAAGTAGAAGTGCATAAGCTTCGGTAAACAGGAATACACATTTTCA
>Ga0307443_1002074_pt1 | contig 11361 bp, 14 predicted proteins | sample SalMarSW160220MG_FD_202148 | JGI IMG/M metagenome (GOLD analysis project Ga0307443, IMG submission 202148) | Salt marsh sediment microbial communities from the Plum Island Ecosystem LTER, Massachusetts, United States - SW1601-220 | ecosystem: Environmental > Aquatic > Marine > Intertidal zone >... | reverse complement strand
TATGCTTGCGGTTGTTCCTACTACTGGCACTGGTTTTACCAGTTTTTGTGTGAACCATGAGATTGCGATGAAGCCTCCCAAAATCAGGATGTATTCGGCGTTGTTAACTAAGATGCTGAAGTCCATCCTTTTGTCGCCTCAAACAGATTTGTTCTTAGGCTAGTTTATGGATGCAACAACTTTTAATGCTTTCTTACACTCCAATCAAAAGTTCTTTATGCTTCCACGTTTTCAGAAAAAAAGCTAGTTTTCAACAATGAAGTATTATTAGTCTCCTAATATGATTGAGCTTAAGGGATTTTTAGAGTAGAATATTCTAAGTATTTCAAATTAATAAAAAATGAACTTGAGGTTCAAAAATATGAGACATAGACGTGTTAATACACCAATGGATCAGACGATGGTTCTTGTTTAAGACTCTTAATATATTTAATCACTTTTCTACTTGTTCTATTAGTAATTAACATTTCTAGCAGTTTATCAATATCTTCACGTTGCATTATCACTATGCTATTTTGAGCTGCATATTGTTCATTAAATGGATGAATATCTCCTAATTCTGAAGATGCAACAATCGGAGTTACCGAGCATTTGCGGAAAATCTCTGGTACTCTTAGTTGCATATTCTTTACTTGAGAATCCATCTTTGCTAAGTCATCCTGTAGTGTTCCTGTAGTGCAACCTATAATGAAAAGGTCAACAGTTTCAGGATGGAAACATATTATATCAATAGATGGTATCGACAAAGGAGCAACATTCAAAGTGGCAAAATTGAAGCAAGAAAAAATATGCAAAAGCAAGTGCTCAAACCGATCATAAACTCCAGGCATTTTTTTACCTAATTTTGTTTTTTCCCTCCACAATAAATCCAAAGTTTCAGGGTTCTTCTTTTTCTGTTCTGAATATAAGAAATTATAGACTTGTAACATCGGAGAATCTGGAAATATTTTTGTTAGTTCCTCGTTAGAAACACCAATTTCCTTTAAACAGTCCAAAGCAAAATCGTATTTTTCGTCATCTTTTATAATTTCAAAAAGTATGGGTTTTGATACTTTACCCATCTTAACAAAAAGTAATTTTAATTGATACCCCAACCCCTGACGTTCTGTCCACCAATTTAAACGAATACTATCTAAAAGCTTGCGAACAGGGATTTTTGGAACCTGCATTTCTATAAAGCATTCCAAGAGAGCATATATCATTCTAATATTTCTACGGTTGTCATAAATTACCTCAATAAGATGTTCAACGCTATTTGAATGTGTATCCAAAACTTTTGCTACTGCCTTAACAATATACTCATATCGATAATCCGTTCTAACCTTTAGCAAATCAAGTAAGATGGGTAAACTATTCTGGTTTTTAACTCGTTCAAAGAACTGACAAACATCCTTCTCTATTTCTTGACTATGGTCTTTATAATAACCGTCCTTCGATCTCTTAACCACATCTATCATATTGGGCAGTAACTCTTTACCAGCAAACTTTGAACATAATCTCACGGAATAAATAATCTTACACATTTTTACTGGGCTTGAGTTTAAATATGGTGACGCTGCCTTTACAATTTCTTTACTTAATCTCTCATCACCAAGAGAAACTAAACATTCATACACTTCCGATATGTCTACTCCGTTTAGACTATCCCCACTCATCAAAAAGTCTATTAGCACTGGAATTGAATTTTTCTTTTTCTTGTAATCTAAAGCTAATACCGCCTTTGAGAAACACAAGAATAACTGTCCTTCTTGTCCCTTAACTCCATCTAGGATTATTTGAAAAGATTCCTCAGATTCTTGTGCACAGAGTACAAAACACCTAGTTATAAGTGAAGATGCAGGACGATTATTACCATGTACCTTTGCATAGTCTAACAGAAGTTTTATGGCTTTTTCTTTATTCTGAAGAGTGTTAGATAAAATTCTCTTTTCTAATTCTTCAAGTCCTGCTATTCTTCCAGCTTCTTGATTTTTAGAAGCCCCCGATATGACGCCCATTAACATCTCAAATAATTTTTGTTCTGTTAATGTTGAGTAAGAATTGCTGTTAGGCATACACACAACATCCAATTCTTTTAATGAACTTCCACATAAATAAACAATATTGACCTAAGAATGTAGACACAATTCATCTACTTGACTTTACATTTTTTATATTAAATGCCTTCTAAAAACTTCATAGATGCCGTTAAGGCGTATGTGTAATTATCTTTCCGCATCTAGGATTATTGAAGGCATCCAATTTTTACAAAATATAGCATTATGAAAATTAATAGAAATATAATGTAAAAAAGTAGCTTTATTATCTTTGCATGCTGGTAGAAGTATTCAACTCTTGAAAAAGGGAAATCCGTTTTTATTTTTTCCTCATTTTTCTTAAATAGGTAGAAGAACTCGCTCATACTAAAAATGATGCCAATAAGCAATCCGAAGTATAAAGCCGATACTGATGTAAAGCCAAATATTCCCTTAATCTTCTCAAACTCTGGGAGCAATTCTATGATTCCAACAGCACAAGTGAAAAGCATTGCTGCAAAGAAAATTGTGAACTCGATTAGTTCTGCATTATCCTTTTTATTTTCCCCCACTAAATGTTCCCCCTTAAATGTATTATCTAGATTCATAGTTAATACTTTTTAAAATTTCTAACCCTTTCCATTGGTTCTGTTATGCTCCTACATTAAGGTGCATGACTAATTATCTTTCCACATTTAGGACAATGAACATGCCTTTGAGAAGATTGAGAATTGTAACCAGAAACTACAGCGTCTTTCTTAGGTAGAACATACCCACAATGGCGACACACATAAGAGTCTTTCTTCACGTTTTCACCACGTTGCAATAATAGTCTTAAGTAAGAGCGGGAATGTTTGTATCCGTCAAGGATTCCAAGACATCACTTCAGATTATTAATTTCTTCTATTCTCTTCCTGACAGCCTCTGCCATGAACTCGGTTATGCTTCTGTATCCTAAGTCTTTTCTTTTTTCTATCAAGGTTTTCACCTTAGCGTATAAGCCAGAGGGCAAGTTTACTGAAGCGTAACCTTTGGCTGGCATCAGCTTTCACCCCTTTTTCTTTACATATAGCATTTTAAGATGGCTGCAATCGCCTTCTTGGAGTAGCCATGTTCCCTCAAAATCTTCTTGAATTCTTCCACTTCATTCATCGCCTTTCTTGATAGAACTTGTCTCCGCAAAGTATATAACTATTACTTATTATTACACACGTCTTTCCAAAAAGCCACATGAATGCAGATGATTATGCATAAGAGCTAAAGAGGTTTTTGTGGATAGGCTGGTGTGGACAGAAATGGTCAAATATAGGCTTTCGGTTACAGTTTCACCCTCACTTTTGAAGTGGGTAGATGAAGAAGTAGAGAAAAAACATTTTGCGGATAGAAGTCACGCTGTCGAATATTCCTTGATAAAAACAAAAGAGCTAATCAAAAAGGGAGAAATCAAGTTTTAGGATTGTCTAAGGCGGAGACAAAATACTCTGGATAGAACGTAACGACAACATCATAATAAGAAAAGTCTAGTGCGTAACCCCAATATTCTGGATCATCTTTTTCGGTTTGTCAGCTTATTTTTCTGGAAAAAGCTTGTTTTCAACAATCAGCTGTTATTAGGCTTCAAATATGATTGTGGGGCGTGTTCGGTGGTTAGGGTTTTGTATGTGTAATGTTTGGCTGGGCTTTCGTTGCGCACGCGTGGGAACCGTTGAGGTCGGGTGGTGGTTTTGTTAGAGGATGTTAAGCATTTCTTTCAGGGATTCTGCTTCTTCTCGTAGTTGGGATACTTCTTCTTCTAGAGAGGTGGCTTTTGTTTCTGCCTTTTCTCGGAGTTCCTCCAATTCCGCCAGAAGGTTAGCCTTCTCGCTTTCCAGCTTCGCAATCTTATCCCGGAGACCTATCAAAGTCTGCATAAATCCACCTCAATCTCCATTTAATCCATTTAACACATTACCTGCAGGTGTACCTTACCCAACAAACTAGTCAAAATGGGCTAAAAACTTTTAGGTGCAATAACATTCGAATAAGACTGTAAAAGTGTTTGTGACTTATTTCAGGACCGTTATTTTTTAGGTATACTCAGGAAAGCTTTAAGCGGTAATCACAGAACCTTATTGAAGGAGGATGAAATTAGATGAGGATGCGAACTTTTTTAGCCTATTTTCATCTGCTGAATTTTCTGATCATGATTTTTGCGACAGTCTACGTTCTGAACAGTCTCTGGGGACAACTAGAAACGTGGGCATCAACACTCTACATTTACTATCTGATACTGGGACTCTCCGGTGTTGCCATCGCTATCTGGATTGCCATAGATGGAAAACGCCTAGAACATTACGCCGTTAAGATAAGAAATTTAGAAGAGAAATTCGTAGCTTTAGAAAAGAAGATCAGAATCATAAAACCGCGCAGCCCAGAAAAAAGTGAGCGCCCCCCAAGTTAGGTTACTTTGAATATCCACGAGTATTTTCTGTTTATCAACTCGCTTATCGAGTGGGGAGATATGATTCCTTCTTCACAGATGATTCCGTGGATGAATTCTCTTCTTGTCACGTCGAAAGCAGGATTTCTTATAATCAAGCCAGCTGGGGGGTCAGTCCAAACTTCCTTGGGGCTTCTTTCCTCGATTCTTTCATAATCACCATGAATCGTCACAGGATCAAACTTCAAAAGCTCCGAAACAACATAGAAGGGCGTTCGTGCCTCCTTAGCGGCGAGGGCAACCATGCTTGTTCCAATCTTGTTTATGACATTGCCTTCAGAGGTTATGGCGTCGGCTCCCACCACCACAAGGTCAACCTCATTCATGAAATATCGCACTGCAGAATCAACAATCAAAGTTGTCCTGATTCCAGCGTCTAACATTTCTTTTGCAGTGATTCTGCCCTGAAAAACGGGTCTCGACTCGGTGCAGACAACCTCAAACGATTTCCCCTCATCCTTAGCCTTCCGTAACATGTTAGTGACTGTTGAAGAGTGGCAGTGAGTAAGAACTCTTGAGTGATTCAGGATTCTTTTGGAGCCGACCGCAGCAATCTTTTCCTTCGACCTTTCAAGATCCTCCAAAAACTGGCTGGAAACCTGTGAAACCACATCCACCAGTTCCCTGACTGACTCTTCATCACTCTTTTCCACCGCGTGGATAACGTGGCGAATGGCGTTCCTCATTAAAGGCTCTGTTTCTCTAGAAGCAAAAAGAACCGTTTTAGCGTCCGACAGCTCGTTCAGAAACGCCTCTTTCCCTTTCGCCTTAGATTTTTTTGCCGCCGCTTCGATAGCCTTTATGGCGGTTATCGCCACATTTCTGGCTCCCTGAACCTCAAGCCTTCTTATTCGGTCAGCAGCATCTAAAACAGATTCATGCAAACTGGCATCCCACACTCAAACGTAACACCTAAACTATAGTAAACTGTCAGTGGCTTACTTAAAAAGCTAAAATAAACAAACAAAAAAGATGAAGTCTATACGTTCGGCTTATGCTTGCCGCTTTACATGGTCTTCGATAGCCGTTATTATGCCTTTACCTTTCTCGTCGATTGCTTCGTGGCTCTGACCAATACTGTGCGGCGTGGCAATCACTCGTTCACTCTTAATCAAGCTATTAGTCACCTCATCTTCGAAGGGCGTTTTAGTAGAGAAAACATCTAAGGCTGCCCCAACTTTTCCAGCCTGCACTGCCTCTAACAATGCTTCTTCATTTATGATGCCGCCTCTCGCCGTGTTCACCAAAAATGTGCCATCCTTCATTTTGGCAATCTCTTCTCTTCCAATCAAATCTCTAGTTCCCTCGGTCAATGGACAGTTGACGGTTATGAAATCAGATGTTCTCAAAAGCTCATCCAAGGAAACAAGTACAATCTGGTCATCTTGAATGCATGGATCAGACACAATAACTTTCATGCCAAGAGCGGAGCCTAGCCTAGCAACTTCCCGTCCTATTTTGCCGCATCCAATTATCCCCAAAGTTTTTCCAGTAACCCGGCAACCAACCAAGGACGTTTTCTTCCATTCTCCACGCTTCATCGACCTATCGCCTTCGACAAGGTTTGTGCAATGCGCCAGAATGTATGCGATAACGCCTTGGGCAACATCATAGGATTGAGCTGGAACATTATAGAACTTTATTTTCTTTTCAGCTAGACAGTTCAGATCGATATGGTCAACACCGTGAGTGGCGGTTATCACGCATTCAAGGCTTTTCATGATGTCAACTAGTTTTTTGTTAACCTTTGTTTTGCTTCGGACAACAAGTATTGTGACTTCGTCTAAAGGCAAACTGTAATCGATGTCGCTGGCTTGAAACACCTTCCCAAACTTGGATATATGACCAAGAAACTCTTCACCGAAGTTGTCACACACTAAAATCGTATGCCCCTGCATTGTTCCATCACACACTAACATACACTGTTCTTAGGCAAGCGCTTTTGGGAAACCCACTGATTAAGGCTGAAATTGTGGCTCATGCCGAACAGCTCTTTAGCTCAGGGAGAAAACTCAACGCATTATTTAAGCATTTATGGCATGTTTAAATTTTTGGCTAACGTTTCCATCCAAGGTCAACCAACACTTTTCCGAGGGCTTCCAGCATAGAGTCTATGTCTTCAGATTCGATGTAGCCCATGTTCCCTATCCTAAAGGTGACGTTTTGTACGCTTCCGTAGCCCTTCGCAAGCTCAAACCCTTCTCCACGCATCTTCCCGTAAATCTCAAGCCCATCAATGTCTGCTGGAGCGTTCACACAGTTCACTGTTGGACTCTCGTAACCGCTCTTGGGAAACATTGTTAGCTCCAGTTTCTGGACTCCCTCTCGAATGCGACGGTTCCGTTCCGCATACAGATCAAAGAACCATTCTTTTCCCCCTTTACCCTCGATCATCTTGAGGATTCGGTTTAAACCAGCTATCTGGGGAATAACAGAAGTCATGGGTGTGCCCTTCCGTTTCTGATATTTTTCCCACACCTTGAAATCGAAGTACCAGCCCTTATTCTTTGCAGTCTCCGATTTTTTTAATGCCGCTTCGCTTACGCTTCCCACGCCCAAACCAGGAGGAACCCCGAAGCATTTCTGGGAACTTGAAAAGCAGACATCCAAGCCCCATCGGTCAACTTCTATTTCGGTTCCGCCCATGGAACTCACGGCGTCAACAAGCAACAGCTTTTCATGATTTTTTACTACTTCAGCGAGTTTCTCTAAGGGGTTTATCAGTCCCACGCTTGTTTCGTTGTGGGTGATGGAAACAGCTTCAACGTCTGGATTTTCAGACAATTTTTGATCCAGCAAATCTGCAGTAACAGGTTCACCTAAAGGCATCTCGATTGTTTCAACTTGTTTCCCGTTTGAAACCCCCACCTCTGCGAATCTTTTGCCGAAGCTTCCGCATACACAGCAGAGCATCTTCTTGTTTACGCAGTTCCTCACTGACGCCTCCATGAAACCGGAACCAGTGCTTGAAAACAGGAACACCTCATTCTCTGTCCCCAAGAACCGCTGCAGCATCTCCACTGTTTCAACATGAAGTTTCTTGTATTCTTCGCTACGGTGACTAACCATTTGATGTCCCATCTCTTCCAGAACCTCGGGGTAGCAAGCAACAGGACCCACAGTGAACAACTTCAACTCTATCCACCTATCCAGTGTAAAACAAGAAAAGAGAATATTAAACCTTTCAGCCTCCAGAACAGGATAAGCCTAGCGAACAATTAACCACGTGCGCATCCTGCAATCAACTAAAAATGCCTTAAACGCGCACGCACTCTTTTACTATAAAATATGGCCGCCAAAGTTGCAGCAATTAGTAAGGGTAAGATAATCCATGAGGGAAACTCGGGAATAATGCCATATTCATCGGTCTTAACCAACCAAAAATCAGAGTCTCCAGCACCAAAGGAACCTGTGTAGCCTGCTATGGCGTATCCTCCATCAGACGTTTCAATCAACGAATAAGCAATGTCAGATTCTACTCCTCCATAAGCTTGGTTCCACTCCATGTTCCCATTTGCATCAGTTTTTACCAACCAAAAATCAAAGCCGCCAGCACCAAAGGAATCTGTTTTGCCAGCTAAGGCAAATCCTCCATCAGAGGTCTCAACCACCGAATAGGCATACTCAGTATAATTCTGCAATCCTCCGTAATTTTTGTCCCATTCCTTATGCCCATACTCGTTAGTCTTAACGAACCAAGAATAATATGTGAAGAAACCATAGGTTCCAGTTATTGCATATCCTCCGTCAGATGTCTCAACCACCGAATTAGCATGATCCCACAATAAATCGTATGTCCTGTTCCACTCCATATTCCCATACGCATCAGTCTTGATTAACCAAAAATCACCACCTGAACAAATGCCACGATCTTTGCCGCCAACTATAGCATATCCTCCATCAGAAGCCGCAACCAACGAACTGGCACCGTCAAATTTTTCTCCTCCATATGTCCTGTTCCACTTCATGTTCCCATATCTATCAGTTTTGACCAGCCAAAAATCATCCTTGCCTGAGCCAAACGAATATGTGTAACCAGCTAAAGCGAATCCCCCATCAGACGCCTCAACCAACGAATAAGCACAGTCAGATTCTGCCCCTCCATAAGTTTGGTTCCACTCCATGTTCCCATTTGCATCAGTTTTTACCAACCAAAAATCAGAGTCTCCAGCACCAAAGGAACCTGTGTAGCCTGCTATGGCGTATCCTCCATCAGAGGTCTCAACCAACGAGTGAGCACGGTCAGAGCCTGCTCCTCCATACGTCCTGCTCCACTCCATATTCCCATAGTTATCGGTTTTAACTAACCAAAAATCAGCGTATCCAGCACCAAAAGAATATGTGTAACCAGCTAATGCATATCCTCCATCAGACGCCTCAACCAACGAATAAGCGACTTCCTGATCTGCACCTCCATAAGTTTGGCTCCACATCCCCGAAGATGCACCAACAGAACCAACAAAAAGCAAACTAAGTAACACAAAAAGAACCACGCTTGCAAGAAACAGCCTTTTAGACAGCATGCATTCTCCCCTAAATAAAGTTTGGAAGCTTCAGTTAAGAGGTTTTTTGTCAACCTTTCTTGACCAACCATTATCCATTTAGTCAAGTTTTCTTGACAACAAGCATGCCACTGGCTGTATCAGTGGTTCAGGTTCTCTGTAGAAAAAAGGAGGAAAGGGGGTTCTTGTGTTTTTGGAGATTTTTAGACTAGTAGGGTTATGTCCGCGTCTGCGGCTATGTCAAGGAAGGCTGCCGCCCCTGCGATCTGATCCACCTCAGGAATCAAAGTTTCCTTTGTTACTCCAAACATCTCCATAGTGGGGCTGCAGGCATAGATTTTCACGTTTCCCGATGCCTTCATTCTTTTCAGCATCTCGTAGGGCGTGGGGTAATTCATTTCTTTCAATTTCGTTTTCAGCATTTCCTCGTATTGCTTGTAGGTTGCTGGGAGTCCAGCTTTCTCCATGGCCCCCTTCTTGAGCATGGTCAGACCCCAGAAAGTGAAGTAGAGGTGGGTCTCTATGTCCATGGCTGCTGCAGTGGAACCTAGTGTGAAGGCGCAGAGGAGCTTGTCTATTGTTCCGCTGTGGATGATTAGGGCAAGTTTTTTTTGTTTGGTCATAAAATTTTCAACCTTTTTGTGGGTAAAACAACTTTGTTATAACGCTGTTATAAATTTTTTGTAGGGCAACTTTTTGTGTTTTGTGGCTTTGTTGGATGCACCATAAAGCTTATAAAACGCGTATGAATATATATTCATATGAAGTTTATTTCAACTAAATGGATGAGCCAACTGAAAAGGAGAGAAAAAACGAAATGCCGAGAAATATTATGGAAAACAAGAAAAAAGATGCTCCCCTTCAGCTGTTCTTCCTGAAAAACGACGAAACCCAAAACGTTGAGGTTGTAGAAGTCGACGAAATCGACTTTGAAGAAGTGAAAAGCCGCCTTGAAAAAGGAGAATCCGTTTTTATAACGCGGAAACAAGAGCAGAAATCAGATATGAACTTCATCGCCTATGACCTAGCAAAAGAGCCATGGTACCTTATTCGCAGCTAAAAGGGAGGGAAAAAACGAGATGGTGTTGAGAAACATCGTTCGAATCGATGAAAAGAAATGCAACGGCTGCGGATTATGCATACCCTCCTGTGCCGAAGGAGCCCTCCAAATAATAGATGGAAAAGCCCGGCTGGTAAAGGACGTATACTGTGACGGCTTAGGAGCCTGCCTCGGAGAATGCCCCCAAGATGCTATAACCATAATACAGCGAGAAGCAGAAGAATTCGACGAGAAAGCAGCAGAAGATCACCTGAAAAAAGGTCATTCAGTTCCCACAGTCCAGCATAACCATGTAGCCTGTCCATCAGTAAAAGCGATGAAATTCGAAAGCGAACCGAAAGAAAAAGCAACCGCAAAACTCTCAGAAAAGAGGATATCAAGGATTTCCAACTGGCCATACCAACTAAAACTGTTGCCACCCAACGCGCCCTTCTTCGAAAACGCGGATCTGCTGATAGCCGCTGACTGTGTGCCCTTCGCGTACGCAGATTTTCATGAAGACATGCTGAAGAACAGAACGCTTGCTATTGGATGCCCCAAACTCGATGATGCAACCCTGTACAGAAACAAGCTGGCTGAAATCTTTCGGATGTCCAACATAAGAAGCGTCACAGTAGTCAACATGGAGGTTCCATGCTGCTTCGGCTTAAATCGCCTCGTCCAAGAAGCCCTAGAACTTTCGGGAAAGAGTGTTCCTTTGAGGCAAGAAACAATAAGCATAAATGGAGAGAAAATCTCGTAACAAGTTAACATGGAGAGATGAATATAAGTTGACAAGTTCCAACGCAGCAACGTGCCCGGGCATCAGAAAGTTTCTTCGTCCTAAGCCAGAATATTTTCCGTGTCCAGATTGCGGTGGAAGCGTGGAGATTTGGAGCGACGAGGACACTGGCGTATGCGACACATGCAACAAGGAAGTTGGCAGACCCGAAAAGGAGGCTTCCTGTCTAGACTGGTGCCAATACGCAGACAAATGCAGAGAAATAATCAAACGCAAGAAGCATTGACAACAGAGACTCTTTATGCTTCCATGTTTTTCTGAAAAAGACTGTTTTCAACAATGAAGTATTATTAGTCTCCTAATATGAGCGGCATTCAGTAGAGTGGTTATTTCTTTGCTTCTTTCTTTTTTTGGTAGTTTTTTATGGCTTCGTGTAGGGCGTCTGCGGCTAGGTTGGAGCAGTGCATTTTGATGGGGGGAAGACCTCCAAGGTTTTTCGCTACGTCAGCCCGGGTGATCTTCATTGCTTCTTCAAGGGTTTTGCCTATTGCAAGTTCGGTGGTCATGCTGCTTGTGGCTATGGC
>Ga0307443_1002071_pt1 | contig 11365 bp, 10 predicted proteins | sample SalMarSW160220MG_FD_202148 | JGI IMG/M metagenome (GOLD analysis project Ga0307443, IMG submission 202148) | Salt marsh sediment microbial communities from the Plum Island Ecosystem LTER, Massachusetts, United States - SW1601-220 | ecosystem: Environmental > Aquatic > Marine > Intertidal zone >... | reverse complement strand
TCTCTACCTCATTAATATTAGAAATGCGGACTTCAGAGAATCCCAGTTGTTCCTCCAGAGTCTCGGCGTAGCTGATGACCTTGGAGGCGGAATCAGTCTCCCCCTCAATCGTGATCTGGTCGGTGCCCATCTTTATAGATGTGAAATGGGTCGAAGATGGAAGAGCCCCGGTGACCAGTGTTAGATTATTAGCGATTTCACCCCGTTTACCCAGAATGTATTGATGTTCCTGTTTGAAGGCTTCGGCATCGGCAACTATTTCATTTATAGTCTTGGTAGTCTCGCTTGCCTCATTAAGAGCCAGCCGAGCTTCGTGGAGTTGCTGGCTAACCGTGCTGAAGGCGGTTTGTAGGCTCATGGTTTCAGCCTTGGCCTGAGTATTGAGCTGGTACAAGCCAAAGGCAAGGCCGAGGGCGATGGTTAGAGCCAGGGGGAGAAGTATGCGTTTCTTTGACACCGGGCGGGCTTTAGCCCTGTATTTATCAGCCAGTATATTGAGGTTGATATCGTGGAAGCCGTTAGCAGCCCCTTTTGCCGCCTTCGGCGGCGTCTTTTTGAGAGCCAGACCCATATTGGTGGCATATAGGGCCGGGGGTAGGGCAGAGGGGAATTCCAGTGGTGGCACCAGTGATTTGACCGGGTATCCGGTCTCAGCCTGGATAAGCCTGCTGGTGGTGACATCAGTGGCTAGCTCTCCGGCCAGCAGCAGGGGTGTGGTTGGGCTGAGGGGGGTTTGGGGGTGGCTGGTGTTATAGAACTTCACTGTTCTTGATAACTCATCGGATAGCCGGTGAATGTTATCTTCCAGATTTGCTCCTTCCCCTCTTGGTGTTATGGTGTGGATAACGGTGGGAATGCCTTTGGCTACCAGAACAATATCGAAGCAGTCTGGCTCCAAGTCTACGATTAAGGCATCTCCCCGGTTGGCTGCCCTGGCCAGCGCCAGCGGCTTTAGCTCCACGATGTAAGGCTCTATTCCAGCCTCAGCTAGTGTCTGGATCACGGCATCGACGGGATTCCGAGGCACGCCTAGGACAAAATAGTCCAGCTCTTCCTGCTTGCCGTTGATAGCCTGCCATGAAAGATAGAGCTCCTCTAGAGGCAGTGGTATTTCCTGCCTCGCCGAGCGCTGGATAGCCTCCTCCATGAGGGCAGACTTCGTCTTGGGAAGGCTCAGAATGCGGTAGGTGAAGGATAGGCCAGTGAGGCTGGTAATAACTTTCTGCTTGGGGACCTTCGCTGATTTAAATAGTGAGCTGATGATTGCCCCCACCGCTTTCGGCTGCAGGATAAACCCATCCTTGACCAGCCCCGGCGCCAGGGGTGCGCTTCCCCACCTCTCTACCTGATTTCCCTTCACCGAGAGAAGCCTTATACTGGTGGCAGTGATATTTAGCGTGACATACATTATTATAGGTCTCCTTAATCAGAGCTTAGGGAGCGGGTATAGATAGCCAGTTCCAGGCTACCGGTGACTGGTATGATTCCGTCCTCAGACTCCTCGCTGCTCCTGGTAGCACTCAGTTCCTCAATGATAAGGGTGGTATACTCTCCTTCTTCTAATTCGTTAGCGAAGGTCGTTATTTCTGGTAAGCTTCCCTCAACGGCTAAGGTAAGCCGCAAGACAGGATAGCTATGTTTCCCAACCATCTCTACCGCCCATGGTTCGGTTGCCATAGGAGTAGCGTCAACCCCGCAGGCACTGGCTACTCCAAGGATAGTATTGATGAGCTGGGTGGTGTTTATCTCGCTGGGGAATGAGCTTTGCTCGGCAGTTAAGCTGGTTTGAGCCTCGGCTAATTGCTGCTCCAGGCCTTCAGGGGGCTGGGGTATTTCTCTAAGTGTTTGGCTAACCTCGGAGATTTGGGCAGTCAGCTCTTCTTGCTCCTGGCGCTGATCGAGATAGCCCATGCCGAGGACGGCGTAGACCATCACCAAGACAACAATGAAGGCGGTAACAAGTAGCCTGCCCTTGGCTACTATCGCTTTCACTCCCCGACCTTTTGCCTTTGTAGTGCTGGAACTGGTTTGCTCTATTCTATCTGCCATGAGATTACCCTCGTTGCCATGTAGCTGGCAGTTGCCCTTGCTGTGATGGTACGCTCGCCTTGCTGTGCCCTGATATCGTAGCTGGCGATGGGATAGGTGATAGTAATTGTGCCCGGCCCATAATATGGTACTTCTTCACCCTCTTCGTCATAGGCGCGGAGCTGGACCTTAATTCGCCGGTCGGGCTGCCCCGGGCTTACCGGTCCCACCGGTGCGGTGTAGGGGGAGCTTCCCGAAGAGCCGGGTGCCCCCACTAGTTTAATCCTGATAATAGGCGCAGCACATTCAACTATAACCAGGACGGTGCCTGTATCTGTTGCCCGGAACGGGTAATAAACCCAGTCTGGTCCGGTTGACCATGTCGGTATTATCGTCTCGGTGACTCCGTTACCTCCACTATCAGTGGGGTAGGTGATGGTGATAGTGATTGGGCCGGGTCCCATCGGGCCGTACTTACTCGTTTTCGGTAGTTTAACCCGGACAGTGCATGAGCTGGAGTAGTCAGTTTCAAAGGTGGCTACATATGGACCGTCTCCCTTGAAGCTCTGCGTTGGCCTTGATGGATTTTTCAGCTTGATTTGCACATTCTGGGAAGCAGTGATGTTATCAATGGTCACGGTCAGAGTGCCGGGCACTACCGGGCCGACTAGGTAGTCATGCCAACCTTTGCCGTCCTGCCACTCCGGCGTTATCGTTGCCGTACCTCCGCCGGCACTTTCAACATATCGTATTTCGGTGGTGGGGAAAGAATCCCCGTTTATCCAGGTGGGTAGGGGTTGGAGGGAGGCGGTATGATAGTTAGTATTGGTGGTGAGCACTGGATTTGCCTTTAGCCGCCATAGTGCCCACTCAACCCCGGCATCGCAGGAATATTTCTCGATTATCGCCTCGCCGTAGGTTCTGGAACCGATCATGGCGCTACTGACGTGGCCGAGGAAGGGAGATACCAAAAGCACGCCCGCTGCCAGGACGAGTAAAGCCAGGGGAAGGGCTTGTCCTAGTTCGCTCTTTCTCATTCCACCCTCCATATGCCCGTAGACGGGTCGGTTGGCCGAAGGCAAATCTTGTACTCCCTCTCTTCACTTACATTCGGTCTCCCCTCAGGAGCTGAGGTTACAGTCATGGTAATGATGCGCTCCTCGCGGTCTTCGTAATAAGGACCGGCGGTGATACGCTCCGTGCGCTCCTCAACGAGGAATTCAAGGGCGGTTATATGCCGCGCCAGTGTCATCTGAGACTCGTCATCGGTGCGGAGGAGCTCACTGCCTACCATGGCGTAGATGACCTGGGAGCTGTCGGATAGGGTCAGTACCAGCTCACTGCCACCACTGGCGGTTCTTGCCATCTGCCCGTCAAGGTTCACCCAGTGGGCGGTGTTCTGAAGCTCGTGGGTGGCGGTCATCTTATCGCTGCCATATTCGGTGACATTGAGAATCTGGTAGACAGCCGTCCCCAGAAAAGCGACGATAAGCCCGGTGATAGCCACCGTTACCAGTAGTTCTGGTAAGCTAAACCCTTCTTGACTCTTCATCGTCTCACCTTGTAGCCCTCAATTGCCAGTAGCTCAACTCCCTCTCGGGAGATGGTTACCGTTATTTTCTGTATGTCAGGGTCACCACCGGCTTGAGGTATTTGGCTGACCACAACCGAGATGCCATATCCCTCGGGCAGGGTGATGGGGTTGGGATTATAATCTTCGTCATAGGTGTCAACCTGGGGATAGGTGGTTGCCCCCGGCTGGTACGGATAATTTTTGACATATTCCAGTTGAGTGTGCGCCAGGCTCTGCGCCACCACTATTTGGTCATCCTCACGCACGGCAATGGCTCCCGTTGACAGGGACAATACGAAAGAGGTGGCGGCAATCCCCAGGATGGCAACGGCGGCTAGGGACTCAACCAGCCCTATCCCGGTCTCGTCTTGAAGCCTGGCTTTTAGCCGTCTGAACCAACGCTTTATAGTTTCCCCGTGTCCACTCATTATATCGACCTCAATATGGAGTACAGCGGTGTTATCAGTGAGAGAGCAATAAAGGCGACCACCAGCCCGATGACTATGGTCAAGAATGGCTCTATCATTGATACCAGGGTGTTGATTCTTTGCTCAACCCGCTCTTCATAGTAGTTAGCCAGGGTGGTGAGGGTGGAGTCCATGGTACCTGTCGTCTCCCCCACGGCTACCATCTCCACCAGAAGTTTAGGGAATAACTCGTTCTGAGCCATCGGCTTAGACCAACCCTGCCCCTGAAGCAGCTTCTCTCTGACATCATTTAGTACCTGGCGGATAATCCTGTTTCCTGAAGTTTGCATGGCGACATCCATTACCTGCGGTAATGGCAGCCCCGCTTTGAGCAGCATTGATGTTATCTGGCAGAATTGGCACATATTGTGCTCTATGTTGATAGAGCCAATCAGCGGCATCTTCAACTTTAGTCTGTCCATGGCCAGTTTTCCCGCCGGCAGCCTCAGGTAAACTAGGATTGAAATTACCAGGACAAAGGCTCCCCATAGCAGGTAAAACTTATAGTTAATGACGAAGTCGGCGGTAGAAATGAGCATCGTCGTCGCCAGGGGCAGTTCAGCGCCCAGCGAGTCAAATAGTCCAATAAGTGGCGGCAGGGCTACGGTGATGAGCAGAATAAAGACCCCGACGGCCATAAGCAATACCATGACCGGATATACCAGGGCGCGTTTTACCTTGCTGGTGGTTGCTGACCGCTTCTCCATGTAGGAGGCTACCTGCCTGAGACCTACTTCAAGGTTTCCTGCCTGTTCACTGGCTTTAACCACCTGGCAGTAGGTGTAGGAGAACGCCTCTGGATAGTTGCTCAGCGCTTGAGAGAAGGAGTCACCTCCTTGAAGTTCCTCAACCAGCCCGGCGATTACTTTTTTGAACGCCTCCCGGGGAGCCTGTTCCCTGAGTAGTTCCAGGGCGGTGAGGATGGTAACTCCGGACTCAATCAGGGTAGCTAGCTGGTTGGAGAAATCAATTACATCCTGAGTCTTAACCCCAAAGAAGGTGGGGAATATTGTCTCCAGGCTCAGGTGCGGGCGTGTCTCTTTCAGGCTGAGGACACGCTGATACCCCGCCCGGTAGAGGGCTTCCTCTGCCATATTCTCTGAAGTGGCGTCTATGTTGCCCTGCACAATCTTTTTATCTAGGGTATAGGCGGTAAACTGATACATGCTCCCCCCTTATAAGCCAATGGAGAATACGCTCCTTAGCACCTCACTCACTGAGGTGATGCCTTCTTTTACCTTCATCATTCCGTCGCGCTTCATTGTTGTCATTCCTTCTTTAAGTGCCTGCGTCCTGATATCACCGGCACTGGCGTTGCTTAGCAGCATCCGTCTGATCCCCTCGCTCATAATCAGGAGTTCAAAAAGCCCGGTCCGCCCCCGGTAGCCGGTGTTGGCGCATAGGTTACAGCCTGCCCCACCATAAAAGGTAGCTGGCAGCTGCTTCATTTCCTCTTCGTAGGCTATCTGCTCCTCCACCGATGGTTTATAAGGAGCACGGCAGTGAGTGCAGAGGCGGCGAATCATCCGCTGGGCGACAACGCCCACCAACGTTGAGGAAACAAGATAGGGCTCCACACCCAGGTCCAGCAGGCGGAAGAGAACGCTAACGGCGTCGTTGGCGTGGATTGAAGAAAGCACCAGGTGCCCGGTCAGAGCCGCCTGGACGGCGGTGGTTGCCGTGTCTTTATCCCGTATTTCGCCGACCATAATAATATCGGGGTCATGCCGCATGATAGCCCGCAGACCGCTGGCGAAGGTAATCCCGGCCTTGGTGTTAACCTGGGTCTGATTGACGTCTATAAAACGGTACTCAATGGGGTCTTCAATGGTCAGCATATTACGTTCGCTTTCACCAAGCTGGCTGATTGATGCATATAGAGTGGTTGTCTTGCCTGAGCCCGTAGGACCGCCGGCCAGTATCAAGCCGAAGGGGCACTTCAGCATCGTCTGGTACTTCTTTAGGGCATCAGGCAGCAGACCAAGCTCAGGTAAGGTGAAAAGTGACATGGACTTGTCCAGGATGCGCAGGCTCACCCTCTCCCCGCAGGCCGTTTCCAGGGTGGCGGCACGAATATCAACATCCCTTTCTCCCACCTTGATTGAGAATTGGCCGTCCTGAGGGCGTCTTTGCTCGGCAATGTTCATGTCAGCCAGAATCTTGACCCTGGACACCAGCGGGGTGTGAGCGCTGAGGGGCAGGGAAAACATATCATGGAGGATGCCGTCAATGCGGTAGCGGATTTGTAGCTTGTCCTCACGCGGTTCAATGTGAACATCCGAGGCTCTGTCCCTGACCGCTTGCGTGAGAAGCAGGTCAAGGGTTTGGGCAATGGGTGTCCGGGCAATAAGTTCCGGCGTGACCTCGGCTTCTTCTACAGTAGTGGTAGGGGCAAACTGCTTTACCTGTTTCTGTATTTCACCGCTGGAGCGGTAGTTGAGGTCAATCGCCCGCTCAATATCAGAGGGTACGCCAAGTGCTACCTCAACCCTCATCTTTGCCTGCGTTTTGATATCCTCAATAGTATGGATGTCTTCAGGGTCAGCCATGACCACTACCAGGGCATCACCAACCACGTCCAGTGGAATAAGGGTATGTTTTCTAGCCATATCTTCCGGGATTAGCTGCAGGGCGTTAGGTTGAATCATGTGCCTTTTAAGGTCAATCAGGGGTAGATTTAGCCCCACGCTAAGCACTACCGCCAGCTCCTCAGCTTTGATTAGCCCCAGCTTTATCAGAATCTCGCCCAGTTTTCCTCCCTGCTGTTGCTGCAGCTTCAGGGCACCCTCTAATTGCTCGGCGGTAATGAGCTTGTTCTCAATTAGCATTTCGCCCAGAGTTTTTTTGGTTGTTTTGGCGGCGGATATTGCTTCCTTGTCGCTTTCCATGTTCCTTTCCTTATTCAGCTAATAATATGGCTAGCCACCTCTCTTATTGACGAGGCCATGGGGCAATTGGGGTTAGAGATTATTAGCGGAGCGGTGCCAGGCACAAGTTCAAGGGAGGCTTTGGTGTCGTAGGGTATGATTCCCAGCAACCTGACCTTGGCGTTCAGCTCTATAATGGACTTCATGTTAGTCAGCGCCTCCTCGGGAAATGTCGCTTCCCGGTCGATGACCACTGCCCCCAATCGGTCTTTAGCGACGCCTATCTTTTGTAGAAGGGCGGCAGTGGAGGTAAGGTCGGACAGGGCGCCAGCTTTGAAATCGGTGACAATGACGACGAGGTCACATTTGGTTATGGTTGCCTTGCCTAAATCGGAGGGCGGAGTTGGCATGTCTATTAGAAGGTAATCGCTCACCTCCCGTAGTCTCCCCAATAGTAGATTAACAGCGGTGGGCGAGAACTCTCTGTGCTCTTCACAGGGGTGGGGGATGGCTAGTACCCTTACGCCGATGTGGTGAACTATTAGTGCTGCCTCCAGCTCCCGATGTTTAAGAGTATCTATGGGTTTAACTAGAAGCTCGGTGATGTTGTTCTCCGGCTTGAGTCCAAGGTGCTCGATGAGGTTGCCATTTTGGGAGCAGAGGTCAGTCACAATAACCCGTTTACCCTGCTGCGATAAAGTGACGGCGACATTGACCAACATTGTGGTTGTCCCCACCCCTTCTTTTGTACCGAGGAAGGCGATCATTTTTGACTTGGTTGCCGTCTTTCGGGCGAGCAGGGACTCTATCCGGCTTACCAGCTGGCGGGGGGCTACCGGTTTGGTAACGTAATCGTCGGCGCCTACCTTCATCCCGGTAGCTTTGTCTGTTTCCTGAGCCTTGCCCGAGAGCATCAGGACGGGCAGGTGGGTGGTTTGGGGCTCGGAGCGCAGGCGATGGCAAACCTCGAAGCCGTCTATCCCGGGTAGCATAATATCCAGGATGAGGAGGTCCGGCTCTTCACTCCGGGCTTTGCTTATCCCTTCCAGCCCGTTTTTTGCCAGCAGCACTTCGTAGCCCTCTTTGCGGAGGGTATACTCTATGAGCCTTAAGGCAATGGCGTCATCTTCAATAACCAGAATTTTCTTGCTCATAAGAACCCCCTCTAACACTTTCTTGGTTTGTCCCATTTCCTGCTTCTTCAAGGAATACTCCGCTACTGATAACCCTAGTGGCCTCGGATTTGATTCTGTTTACGTCGCTCTCGGTAAATAGTCTCCAACCCTTTCTGTCTCTAGGCATTACGTCTTCAAGGATGCCCGCCTTGAGCCAGCGGAAGAGAGTGGCTCGGCTTACGCCAGCCATCTGGCAGGCCTCTAGGGTTCGGTAATACATTTGACCGTTGATTTTTATTGCCACGTCTTAAAGTCTCCCGAGACGTCTCAAGATTGGGCAGGAATTATTCGTAGTCTTAAACTCTTCTGAAGCCTCCTGAGACGTCTCTAAAGGGCAAAAAATTATTCGTAGCCGGTAGTGACTTGCGCCACCAACCCTGTGGAATCGCAGGAGTAGGTGCCATTACTTTTTTGCGTCCGCAGGAAGTTGGGGTACAACGGCTTGCCGGTAGGGAAAGACGCCATATTATTGGTGGCTGAGGTGCCTGTAACTGAGGTTAAACCTTCCTTCGCCATCATGGTGTCCATGGCGGTCTGGATGGTTACCCACTCCGCCTTTGCCCCCTCTGCCTCGCCGCTACCAACTAGCCCGCTGACATTTGGCAAAACAACGGCCGCCAGCACCCCAATAATGCCGATGACAATGAGTAGCTCGATTAGGGTGAAGCCGCTGTTGCCCCGGTGACTCCTTTGAAGTAATTTCCTCACGGTTATCCTCCCTTTGTCTTTGTTGCTTGCTTATTTTCTGGTCTTGACAATTGACCACAATATAGCAATTTATTGCCTAGTGTCAACAAGAAAACCTCTTATTTAGCTATACCAAAGTACTAATACTTACTAAAGTACTAACGCCTTAGGCGTGAGTTACGGGAGGCGTGCAGTTTGGCTATCAATGATTTATAATGCCGACAAAAGATGAAAAGAATCTGGCATATACCTCTCTTGGCAGCAATTTGTTGGTATGTTGTAGCGTCCAGCCTGTTGCTGTCCTATTCCCCAGCTGTTGTTTTCCAGCCAAGGGAGGAGGCACCACCACCTGCTCGGGAGACGGGGGGAGCCTTTATCTCTGGCACGTCAGCTGGAGATGCCGAAACACTAAATTGGATTCTGGCCGCCGATAGCGCTTCCTTTGGCTACGTTGGGCATACCGTGGACTCTTTAGTTAGCTATGACAATGAGTGGCGCGTTCAGTTGCGGACGGCAGCTAGGGATGTTGAGGTAAGTGAAAGTGGTCTGGTTTATACGGTGACCATCAGGGACGACTTAGTGTGGAGCGATGGCTCTAAGGTTACCGCTGAAGATTATGTATATACCTTAAGAAATTTGATGCTCTCCGACTGGCTCAATTACCCCTACAAGAGCGACTGGCAGGAAGAGGTTGGGGGCGAGATAGCATTTATCACCCCCGAGGTGGTTGATGAGACTACCTTTACCATAACCCGCCAGACGGTTGACCCCGAGTTCATCTATACGGTGCGCAACTTGATTCCCTACCCCAAATACATTGCCGTCAACTACGAGGGTGATATTGAAGCCTTTACCCAGGCTCCGGAGTTCAACAATTTGACCTATACCGGCAACCTGGGACCGTATAAGTTCGGGGAATGGCTGAGAAATGACAAGTTTGTCGCTGAGCGCAACCCCGATTACTATCTGGGCAAGTATACCGACGCTCCCTATTTTGAGCAGTATATCGTGAAGCTCTTTGGCACCTCGGCTACAGTCCACGCCGCCCTGGAGGCGGGGGATATTACCTATACCGGCATTGACCCGGACAAGGTAAGCAAGTTCAAGAATATGGAGGGGATTAATGTCTATACCGTGCCCACTACCGGCTATCTCTTCCTGGCTTATAATCTGAGGGACAACGGCTGGCAGGGGTTAAAGGTAAGAGAGGTGAGACAGGCGCTTTCCCTGGCCATAAGCAAGGAGCTGATAATAGAGCAGGTGCTCTACGGCTTTGGTGAGCCTGCCTACAGCTTTATTCCCAAGGTTTCACCCTGGTATGTGGACGAGGGTGTCGCCAGATACGGGGTGGAGCCCCTTCTCGATGAGGAGGAGGCTAGGGAGTTGCTCCTTAGCGCCGGTTATGATGAACCAATTGAGCTGACCCTGGTAACTAACGCTGGCAACGAGCAACGGGAAGACATTGGCTACCTGGTCAAGGAGCAGCTATCGGCGGTTGGCATTGAGGTGGAACTCAAGTTTGTCCCCTGGGCAACCCTGCTCCGGAAATACCTGATGAACAAGACGCCGGGCACAGACGAGGAGCCGAGGTACAATAATGGCCCTGGCGCAGTAAGCGAAGAGTCCTGGGACCTGATGGTGATGGGCTTCAACACCAACCCCCTTTCACCCTCAGGGCAGGATGTCTTCTACTCAACTAACGGGGGCTTAAACTTCTTCGGCTATTCCAGTACCCAGGTTGATGAGCTGTTAAAGAGGATAAAGTCAGAGGAAGCCCTCGATGAGGAAGCGCGCCGGGAATTATATACTGAGCTATCGCAACTGGTTTCCGAAGAGCAACCGGTGGACTTCTTGGTTTTCCAGCTGGCGAATGTTGGTTTCCAGGATAATGTCAAGGGGATAGAACCAGGCATAAACATGGGCTATAACTACCACCTGTGGTATTTCGAGTAGCCCTTTCAATCTCTAGGTAGAACCAATGAGGAAGACCTGGCTCAGGGATTACATCCTTAAACGGCTGTTTTATGCCGTAATTATTGCCTGGGGAGTATTGACCATTACCTTCCTTCTGGTCAGGCTCGGTCCGAGTTCACCCGCCGATAAGTATCTGACCAACCTCGCCACCCGCGGGGAAGACCCGACCCAGGCGATTGCGGCTATAGAAGCCAGATACGGTCTTGATGCGCCGATATATGAGCAATACCTAGATTACATGGGTAATCTATTGCAGGGGGACTGGGGGTGGTCTTTCAGCACTTCAATGCCGGTGATTGAGCTGATTAAAGTCCACTGGATTTACTCCTTCCAGCTAATCTTACTAAGCACTATCTTGGCTGCTTTAATCGGTATCCTGATTGGCATTTATTCCGCCGTCAGGCAGTACAGCAAGACCGATTACATCGCTACCTTTTTCTCCTTCATTGGGATATCCATACCTAATTTCTGGCTGGGGGTGATGCTTATCTTGCTCTTTTCGGTGCAGCTGGGGCTGTTTAAGACCTACTATGATACCAGCGCCCCCCTCCTCTCCCTGGCTAATCTCAAGCAGCTGATTTTACCGGTAGTTAC
>Ga0307443_1002065_pt1 | contig 11389 bp, 10 predicted proteins | sample SalMarSW160220MG_FD_202148 | JGI IMG/M metagenome (GOLD analysis project Ga0307443, IMG submission 202148) | Salt marsh sediment microbial communities from the Plum Island Ecosystem LTER, Massachusetts, United States - SW1601-220 | ecosystem: Environmental > Aquatic > Marine > Intertidal zone >... | reverse complement strand
CGTGAAGCAGAGCTTTTTCACCCTTACAAACAGATTTATTATTCATCGAGTCTTGAGGGCGCTGTAGTGCTTAATAACTGCAATCCGTCAGATCCTGAATTCATCAGAACATTTTTCTTTACTTCATTCCAGAAGAGCTTATGGCTTACAATTCTTGGTTTCTTACAGCGGTCAATATTCCTCCAGCTTATGAAAGAAGTATCTGATATTGATCCGGATGATCAGCAAAAAGTGAAAGAGTATCTAAAGAGATATACCAATTTATCATTAAAAGCGATCTTTTCCAAAGTATCAGTATATCACCAGCACAATGATTATTATGATCTGATAACTCATAACCTTCAGATAGTAGAGTTACAGACAGAGCTGAAAGAAGAATTACATGAATTGAATAACCTGCAGCGTCAGTTCCATGAAGATGAGGTGGAAAGGTATGAGGAGATTGAAAAACAGTATGACAAGAAACTCAATGTTATACTGTTTGTTCTTTCAGTCTTTGGCTTGACCGAGATAACCTATTCAGTTATTGGAGCTACATCAATGTCGCTTATTCAGCATGCACTGGCAATCGGGATCCCCGTAATTCTTGGAATTGTCTTCTGGCAGGTTTTATCGTACAGGAAGAAATAGAGGTGCTGGGTGCTGGGTACTGGGTACCGGGTGCTGGGTGTTGGGTGCTGGGTCTATTTACCTACAACAAGCAACAATCCCTACCCCACATTCAGCAGCATTTCTTCCTCAACTTCTGTAACTTCAATAACCTTAGTTGTGCCTCCGGTCTCCAGATTTATTCCATGAGGTATATTTGTCTGCCAGGATCCTCCTGTAAAATCAGGTACATCAATTGATTGTGATCTGTTTGCAACAGACCATTCGCTCAGAGGAGCAATTGAACTCCAGAGTGCACCATCATAAACATCCTGATCGAGAGGTAATCCATTCCTGAGACAATCAATCATTCTCCAGTCCATAATGAAGTCCATACCTCCGTGTCCGCCAACTCTCCTGGCCATTTCACCTACTCTTTTCACAATTTCAGGAGTGTATGTGTCGGTTATTTCCTTCATTTCTTCACCTCTCACCCATCTCTCTCCCAATGCAATAAGCTGGTTCGGATATTTCCGCGCCATACCATCTGTACCCTTTACGAGGTGAATTCTTGAATAGGGCTGAGTGGAGGATACATCATGCTGAATCATTATAGTTCTTCCCAAAGCTGTTTTAACAATTGTTGTGTTTATATTACCCCTGAAACTGGCATCTTTCCATTGTCCAAAGAATGAATCCTGCGTAACCATTTCCTTCTCTTTTAGTCCCATAGTAAAATCATTTGAAGACATTGAGGTTAGATATTCCAGCTTATCCCCCCTGTTTATTTTCATTGTCTGGCATATTGGACCAAGACCATGTGTTGGATATAGATTCCCATTCCTGGAGGCGTTTTCACGTAGGCGCCACATATCGGTATATCCGCCATCACTCTGTCGTGAGTCGTCTGGCTTGGCGAAATTCATATTCAAAAGGTTATGAATATATGCACCCTCACCATGAACAATATCGCCAAACAGTCCATTCCGGGCCATATTGAGTGTGAGAAGCTCAAAAAAATCGTAGCAACAGTTTTCAAGCATCATACAATGCTTCTTTGTCTTTTCAGAGGTTTCAACAAGTTGCCATGCTTCATCGATAGTACGGGCTATAGGTACTTCAGATACAACATGCTTCCCATTTTCCATAGCATGAACTGCCATTGTTGTATGCCACACCCATGGAGTGCAGATATAAATCAGATCAAGGTCGGGCATTTCAACCAGGTTTTTCCATGCATTTTCATCACCATAAAATTCCTGAGCATCTGGCCTGCCTATTCTTTCGAGATATCGCTGCGACCCTTCCACAGCTACCTGCCTGAGGTCACCCAACGCTCTGATATCAACTCCTTCAATATATGATAGACGTTGTACTGCTCCGCTTCCCCTGTTACCAAGTCCAACAAAACCAACACGGACAAGAGGAAGAGCCGGAGCTGAATAGCCCGACATATTAAACGTCTGAGTATGTGTTCTTTTTACTGATTCCAGGATCATGGCCAGGTTTGATTCAGGTTGTCTGGGTTTACAACCGGAGATAAATCCTCCGGTAAAGGCACCTGCTCCTGCTATTGTTGCTGTTTTTAAGAAATCACGACGGTTGCTTTTCATAATAAAAAAATATTCAGATTAATTTCTATTTGTTCAAAATTCATTGCAAAATAATACTTTATTTGAAATTATGTACTCACTTATGCCAAAACAAAAAACTCTGTTAAGCTCTGTAACTCTTCTATGGATCTCTCTACAATAATAAATTCACAGTTGTACACTTGTTTTTCTTCATTCAATACTTGTACTTCCTTTTGAAAAGCCATATACCTATAAAGAAATAAACAGATGCCATCGCAAATATCCATATAAGTTCGAATGAAATATCAGAAAAGGTGGAGTTGTAGTTCAGTATTTTATTAATTGCTGTTGTGGCAGTTGCCGTTGGAAGAATATCATTCAGATAAAGCTGATTCCCTGCCAGATTAAAAAGATTTATTTTTGGTAAAGGCATAAAACAATCGGAAAAGAACACCAGGATGAAGAACGGGAAACACCCTAGTGTAAGCAATCCAAACATTGTTCTGATAAAACATGCGGTTATAATGCTTATACTTATCACTGAGAAACAGGTCACTGCACCAACAATGAAAAGCAGAGGTATCGAACCGGATGTTTCATATCCTGCTGAAAAGGCTGAAAAAAGCGTTAAAAGAAGACAGATCAATCCAATAATAATCTGATTCATAGTCAGGGCAGTCATGAATTCTGCTGATGTAAGTTTCGACAGAGTAAGTCTGGTAATGGTATCCTTTTCGACTTCTCTTACAATTGAGGCTCCGGCAGTAAAAAGCATCATTATAATTGACAGAACCAGCATTGCCGGAACATATAAATCAAACTCATCCAGCATCTTTCCCCTGCCTGCGAACTCATAATTCATATTCATCGGCAGCTCGATTCCCGTCTTAGTACCCAGGTAGCTATATGTCAGATAATCAATAAATGAAGCTGCAGTCATATATTTAACATTAGCCTGATCGCCAAAACTTGTCAGAGGAGAAATAAATCCGGTTTCTGCTACTAAAAAAGTCCTGAACGATTCGGAGAAATCATCGGGAATTGTTACAAACAGATCCGCATCCCTGTTCTTAATCATCTTCTTTGCGGTTGAAGTGTCATAAACCAATTGGATTTTCAAAAAAGGCTGACCTTCATCCGTTTTCATTTTACCCCATTCTCCGATAAGTTCTTTTGAAAATATCCCAGGATCATTATTCATTACCACCACACTGTAAAATGATATTTTGGGATTCCCCATGTACATATACATCAGGTAAACAAAGAAGGGAGCGAATATAATAGCCAGGATCAGTATTTTCCAATCCCGGAGGTTTTCCTTAAATGTTTTTATGAAGCAGGATAATACTTTCATTCCCTTAAGCTCCTCCCTGTGAGACTGATAAAGATATCCTCCAGACTGCTTTTTCTCAGCCGTATATTGTCTACCTTAATATTATGTTCCCTTACAACTCCCAGTATACTTTCAAGTGCCGGTATGGGATCATTAATACTAATAGACAACCTGTTTGCAGATATAGTCATGTTGAATGTCACTCCGGGGTCAAGAAAAGATAAAAATTTGTTGTGAGCAGATGGATTTATATCTACTTCAATTAAATCCCCGCACCCGCTTATTTTTTTTATTTCATCTGCCACTATACCTGTTATACAACCATAAGATCACATTATATCCCTTTCACCCTTTTGCAATATACCTGATCAGTGTACCGAATTTTGGTCTTTTCCCCTGAAGAATTATCGTGGAACGGAAAATGCGGGCTCCTGCCCAGACACAAAAGACCGTGAATAATATTACTCCGATAAGACCAACTATCGGTTGCCATAAAGGAATTGTAACTGACGTTGATTGCCTCAGGAGCATCAGCATTGGTGTCCAAAGGGGAAATAAGGAGCATCCCGTTGCCATCTTTCCCAGAGGATTCAATATTACAGGCATCATTAAAAACAACGGTATAATTATAGGTAACATAGCAGGAAACTGCATTGCCTGTGCATCCTTTGAATCGTTACAGGTTGCTCCGAGAGCAGCCATTATTGATCCTATCATAATGATATTCAGTACCATATATATAAAAAACCAGTGGATCACATGATATGGTATTAATTCGTTCAAATTCATCCGGCTCAGAGTAAACACTGCCCCTGCCACGTAGATTGCTGACGTAGTGAGTGAAACACCCAGGCTCCCAATGATTTTACCTATCATAAACTGTTCCGGTGTAACTGAGCCCAGAAGCACTTCTGCAATTCTTTCAGTCTTCTCCTCCATAACCGCTGTAAGGAGAGGAATTGCTGACATCATCAGCATCATAAACATCAGAAGAAGGAGTACATAGGGTACGAGGATTGTTTGTAACTCGCTGCTCTTGCGGGCATCAATTATCGCCCCGGTCTTGGTATCAATATTAAGTAATCCCAGTCCTTCAACATTAATCCAGTAGAACAGATCCGTCACTTTATCCTGGTCAACTCCAAGTTCAAGTATTCTTATTTCCCTTATTCTATTGTTAATGATATTACTAAACCAGCTTCTGTTGTTATCCAGAGCTGCATTTTCAGCAAAATAAAAGATCCCTGACTGTGCCCCTCCCGGCTGCGGATGGATAATATCTGATCCTATCTGGATAAACGCATGTAATTCCTTCTTTCTCACCCTGTCGCTGAGGTCAAGTTTCTGCTGGTTCATTTCAGAACTGTCAGGCCTTATGAACTCAAAAAAAATTGCAGGTGCAATTTGTTCACCCTTCTCATTAAAGATTTCATTTCTATTCCTGTTTTCCACCGCACTTGCAAGGTAATCTTCGAAAAGACCGGAATGATCGATGACAGCAATCCGTTTATCATCAAGGTCCACTTTATCTTTAAACAGGGTAAACACCAGGAGCCCGCCACCCATGAACAGCGGAAGCAATATTAGTGCAAGAATGAATCCCTTGGTTCTGACAGCAGCACGGTACTCACGTTTGGCTATTATAAGAGCTTTGTTCATTGTTTTCAGTTTTTTCAGGTCTGGCAATCCGGATAAAAATATCATTAAGTGAAGGAGAAGCAATTTCAAATTTCATAACCCTGGTTCTGGCCATAATGGCTGCCAGAATTTGCTGGTTATCAGCTTTATTGTTCATCCGTATTTCCTGCATTAATCCAAAATCATTGATCTTCTCAATACCTGGTATGCCATCCAGAACAGATACTCCACCCTCTGAATGAATGAGTATTGTATCCTGACCATATTTTTTCTGAATAGATTCCAGTGTTCCATCGAGGATTTTTCTCCCCTTGTAGATCATAAATATGAAATCACACATTTTTTCAGCCACTGCCATATCATGGGTACTGAAAAGAACAGTAGCACCCTGTTGCCTCAGATCCAATATTACTTCTTTGATTATTTCGGCATTGACAGGATCAAGACCACTGAACGGCTCATCGAGAATGATAATATCAGGCCTGTTAATTATGGCAATAATAAACTGCAGCTTCTGACTCATTCCCTTACTGAGGGTTTCAGCTTTCTTACCGGCCCACTTTGTCAGATCAAACTTTTCAAGCCAGAAATCAGCCTCTCTGGCTGGTTTTGGCACATTTTTTAACTCGCCATAGAAGCTTACAAGCTCTTTCACTTTCATTTTCCTGTAGAGACCTCTTTCCTCAGGAAGATAGCCTATACTGTCGAGATGGCTTCCAATATGCTCTCTGCCAAAGATACGTATCAATCCATTATCGGGATACAGAATATTCATTATCATCCTTATTGTAGTTGTCTTTCCCGATCCGTTTGGTCCGATGAAGCCATAAATACTGCCTTTAGGAACCTGCAGTGAGAGATCGTCAACTGCGATATGATTACCGTAACTTTTGGTAATATGGTCAAGCTCTATTACACTCATTCATTTTTTAATTTATTTCATTTTCTTTCTATAATAAACTTATCTTCTTCTGTTTCCTTAACTCATCCCCCTGAGGGGTTGTCTAAAAAGTCACATTTAACCCCCCATCCCCCCAAGGGGGGCTTTTAAAGTGACTGTAATTCAATAAGTCCCCCTTGGGGGATTTAGGGGTAGGAAAACAAAACGGGTATTTCAATAGACCCCCGGCAAAACATTGAAATATATTTAAATACTTTCAATAACTCCGAATTCAATTAAAACATCAACAATATCAACAATTTCAGGAATATTTACTAAATCAATACCTGCTTTCTTCATTATTTCCTGTAAACTTAAATGATCAGCACTCGGGAAAGGGAGATGAAATAAGAATTTGCCCTGGGGAATAGAGAGGTTCAGCTTTCTTTCAGTCCGGTCACGCCCCTCCCCTGTCCAGATTACGATATTGCTTATGTAATCATTACTTCTTGACGTTGTAAACCTTACCGCGGCATTTTTTTTCTCCCTGATTCGCACATTAAGGCGTAAATCGGTAACTGTTTCTTCCCTTAAGATATGACTCAGATCGATCTCCATACATATTTTTTTTACTTTCAGGGAGTATCTGAAATATGGCCTTTTCCCTTCATAGACTTCTTCTTTATCAAGTATTTGAAGATCATACATATCTTCAAGATAATCCTGAACAGTCTTTACATGAAGATCAAGCCGTGAGGCAGCTTCGGAGGCAGAAATGCTTTTATAGGTCGCCAGCAGCCGGAAGAGATCTTCAGCATAATCTTTGGAGATGCAGGAACCCAGTATAGCCGCCTGTTTAAAATCCATTGCCATTTCTTATTTATGATGATAAGCCTAATCCAGGTTCATCCAGCTTATAAACAATCCTGTCAGCTCCCTGAAAGTCGAATGCAACCCATGTTCTGGTCATACGAAATAAAATCATTTGTTTCTTAATTCATCGATCATTTTTCTGCCATATTCGTAATCCGGATTCAGCTTTACGGCTATTTTGAAGTATTTAATAGCCAGCCTGTTCTCCCCCTTCTTCAGATATGCTTCTGCAAGAGCATCGTTAGCCAGAAATGATCCGGGATATTCCTGTACGTTTTTCAGGAATATTTTTATTGCATCATCAATCCTGTTTTTATTTAACAGGTTGTGTCCCAGATTATGCAACATTTTCTCCGAAAAGAGGTATTCACTTTTACCGGAATTTTTTATTTGATCATATCTTTTCAGTCCGGCATCGACCCCGGAATCATTTACAACTGGTTCAATGGCATTTGTTACAGGCTCACCTCTCAGGAATTCAGTTTTTACTGCGAGGATCATGCCGGTAATTTCATTTTCGCTACCCGTTGTAAATCTGATCTCATAATTACCTGTATTATCAATCCATTTATCATCCGCTTTTGAATAGCTTATTCTATCTTTTGATCTTCCGAGTGGTTCCTGTGTAGTAAGTACACCATCGTGAAACATTACATCAAGAGACAGCTTTGCAGGGGCAAACTGATAATTACCAGTAAATTTTCTCAATTCTTCAGGTATTTCATTCAAACCTGTGTCGGGGGCTGACATTTTTCTTAACCGAGCATACTGATGCATAATCATTTTGTCAATCTTACCTTCCACATTCTTCCCCACCGTCAAACTCAATTCCCGTGTCAGTTTGGGGTACCATTTTCCCTGTTCATCAGGTGGATTTAAAGCCAGAATTATCTGACCGGGAATATCAATAGCAAGACCACCATCCTTATAAATAATTTTAAACATCCTGTGCTGTTCAATATTCATATAGCTACCTATTATAGGTCTGAAGGTATCAGGAATGATGGCATCTTCATTTTTTAAATCTGACCTGTAATCAATGATCTCCATGGCTACCGGCTGGAAGTTAGCTTTTTCTCCCAGACGAATATGACCTGCATCAATGTAATCAGTCTCATATATGGTGGCATCAACCGGAATCCAGCCTGCATCGCCCATATAAACCTCGGTCCAGGCATGCTGTCCGAAACTGCCTTTATAATTTGTTGAATACATGCAACCAACTGATAATCTGGCAGGTATCCCCACAGCTCGGCAGAATGCTGCCAGCAGCCTCGAGTGACCACCGCACTCAGCTTCACGCATCCTGAGGGTGTTTATTGCTGTCTGACCTCCAGGCAAGGCGCCGGCAATATTTTCAGCTACCCATTTGCTGAGCCTGACAGCAGCTTCCCATGAGTCTTTCGAACCGGAAGTAATTTTTCCGGCTTCGGAGATGATAAGAGGATCATCTGACTCTATCATCATTTCCGTTTCGAGGTATTTTTTCAGTTCCGGTGATTTGGAAAAGTCGGCAGGAAATCCGGGAGCATTTTTCCCATCATACTTAACTGGTTCAAGCTCAAATACTCCGTCAATAAGATTCCTTGTTATTGTGCCGGTAAACTTCTGGCCAGGGAAATTCAATTTTTCAGGTGTCAGGTTTTCTCCGTATGAATTTATCTCTGCCCTTACCTTAAGCCACGTCATATCCATAAAATCTGGAATAATTTTATTGACTTTTGCAAACATAACATCATTCATATCCACTATCCTGATCCTTCCCATTACTGATTTATCAGCCAGGTAGATACTTCTTCCCGCTAACTCAGCTTTTATATTAAATCCATCTTTTTTATCCAGCCACAAAACCGTTTTTATCCCTGATGAATAATCTGTTTCTTCAAGTACCAGTGCATGTATAATACTATCGTTAATCGTTATATCTTCTTCGGTTTTCCTGGTATAACCTTTCTCGACAAGATCACCTCTCAAAGGCTCATAGACCAGGTATTTCTTTTCAGACAGGCCTTTCTTTATAAAATCTCTGAACAAATGTGGATATGTTGTCTGCGACGTGATGATAACATCATTATTCAGCGGTGTAACTTTTGTTGCTCCTGTAGATACATTCCTGTGATAAGCTGTATCATTTCTGATGCTCGTTTTCGAAGTAATTGCAGACTCGCCGGTTATATACGAAAGATCAATCATCAACGCCCGATCTGATGCTTTATCTAAGGTGTAAAGAGACTTAATCTCCATATCAACCCCCGTTTCAAGCAGTGACATCTTCAGGGTTATATCGGAGTTTTCATATCGCACACTTCTGCCGTCGAGCATGCCATCGCAGAAAGTCTCCACGGAATATCCGCATAGGATACCGTTAATCTCAATCCCGAAATAACAGGTCTGTCCTCCTGTTTTACAGGGATTTGAATCCTGGGCATTTGCATATCCTGTCGAAAGGAATATATAAATAATCAGGATAATCTGATAAAAAGTTCTTTTTCTTTTCATAACATTCAAAATTAAATTATTGATTATTTAGCTGATTTTAATTCAGTTATTATTCTTGACTCAAGGCCTTTCTTATAATAATCGAGAAATCTGACGAACACGTTTGCCATTGAGGAACAGAGCTGGTCGAAGCTTAACCTTTCTTTATAGTCCTTGTAATCTTTTTCGGAGATAACCACTCTTATACTCCCGTCATAACCGAAAATAACATTGCTGACCTCTGACGGTTCAGTAATGACCATCAGGCTTTTATTCATGGAAAATGCAATAGTGACTGAGCTTTCGAGATAAAAAGGTTTTGCCACATAACTGCCATGCAGGAACCTGATAAAACCAAGCAACTCATCTTTACTGCACTCAAACTGCCCTGCGACAAAGGGACGTTCGGTAAAACCATCCGAAACCTCATAAATTCTTTCTGACGCCAGCCTGAATAACCTGCGTGAGTTAATCTCGAACCTCTCGTGGCTGTAGATTGACTTCCAGTTTATTACAATAAACAATATTAAAATAATGAAGCTTGAGAAATAGGTAAATTTGAATATGTCGCCAAAACCTGAATAAATAAACGAGATCTGGGCCGTGGTAATGCCAATAAGTATACCAAGGACCGGATAAATCCAGTTTTTATACCGGAACCATTGAATTATTCCAAGGACTATAAAAAATAACGAGACAAGGAATACGGTAATAAAAGGAAATTTTACTATTACCTCGCCTGCAATTTTAAGATATCTTCTTATCTCAATTTCCGAGAACAAAAGTATATATGATATGAGGATACCTATGGGGTAGATCCACCCTATTGACATTTTTATTTTCGAATTATAACTCATGATTTACAATATTTTATATACTTCATTAATTTTAAACTTTACAAATATATAACTTTGAATAATACAAGTCAAGTATTTCCTGAAAAAAATTCAAAAAATTTTATTATGGGGAAGCAGGATAAGAACAGAAACTGCATCAGGAATTAGATTACCCATGAATTTCAGGATACCGAGGATACATGTAAGTGTTAAAATGATCCCTAAAACAAGGTATACCAATTTCATTTTTCTCCTTCTCATCTCTACTTTTTCAGTACGGCCCAGATAACTATCTTCAAGATCGGCCAGGTATTCTTTGAGAGTCCGCATTGAAATTTCAGCTGATAACTTCTGCACTCCATACATAAATACCAGCATGACCAGGGAAACGACCACAAAGAAGCCAGCTCTGTTAATCCGGTAAAATCCATCCTGGTTATCCACAAGAGTGTTTAACGCGAAAGAGAGCATCCAGACAACAATGGCTGTTATTATCAGCCATATCTCGTAATGGAATCTCAGGAATTTTATTTTGCTCTGGAGCAATTCCCGGAGATCTTTGCTGAAATTATTTATTTCACGGATCCTCATGAAAATAAAAAATCCGTACCCGAGAAAAAGCAGGGAAAGCCCAAGTAATCCGGATTCAACTGCAAGCATGACAGGATTGGACCTATAGCCGTGTTGAGAGCTACCCTGTACATCCATGTCTGAAATTTTGATTTGCCCCTGAATGAAGGAAAAGAACGTCAGAGCTGATAGATGATCTCCTGCTTCAAATCCTGTCTCTCCTCATAAGAGGTAGCATAAATATTGCATATTTTGTGTACCATATCCTCATTGTTTGTGATGTGATCCAAAAACTCCTGTTCAAGATCTTTTCTTACCATTCAGATTTCTTTAGCTTATTATTTGAAACAAATCTGAGAAAACTACATAAAATATTAAGAAAATTGAATATTAATTATTGACCAATTCAGGATATTTCGGAACTCCTCTCCTGTTTTTGTGGCTTCAAGATGAGTTACGATGCGGATTGGAAGGACGAAGCAATACCATCTATTCGCTAAAAAATCACCAAACAACAGTTAATACCCCGGATTTTATACTTTTGAGGTAAATAGAATTGCGGGATGATCTTCAGAAATATTTCCCTGAAACCATACAATACTTTCGGACTTGATTATAA